>Ga0070675_100000083_pt1 | contig 55614 bp, 44 predicted proteins | sample KBSM43metaG_FD_65343 | JGI IMG/M metagenome (GOLD analysis project Ga0070675, IMG submission 65343) | Miscanthus rhizosphere microbial communities from Kellogg Biological Station, Michigan, USA - KBS M4-3 metaG | ecosystem: Host-associated > Plants > Roots > Rhizosphere > Soil ... | reverse complement strand
TCCCACGGTTGCCGCTCGAACGACTGGACGTCGAGGCGGCCTTTCTCGCCGTTGAAAGCCACCCGATAGCCTTCGTACGGCATGTAGGCGTTGAGCGCGTAACTCATCGTCGCGCCGTTTGAATATCGGACGATTGCCTGCATGTTGTCGAAAATGTCGATGTCCTGACGGAAGACGCAGCCATCGCGGAAATAGCCGTCGACGTCTTCGTTGGCGGCGTAGAGGTCCATCCGCCGCTTGTCCTTGGTCATGTCGTAATAGAACCGGCACTCGGCCTGGTGCGAGCAGTTGCGACAATTGTCGGCCGGCGGCTGAGCGCGGAAGGTGCCGTTCTTGCCGTAAACGCCGAGCCCGCCATAGCCAGACACCTCCACCGGATCGGCGCCGAGCCACCAGTTCATCAGATCGAAGTGATGACTGGCTTTGTGGACCAGCAGCGAGCCGCTGTTCTTGCGCAGCCGGTGCCAGCGGCGGAAGTAGTCGGCGCCGTGGATGACGTCGAGGTACCAGCTGAAGTCGACCGAGATCACCTTGCCGATCTCGCCCGACATCAAGATCTCTTTCATCTGCTGATGCGCCGGCGCATAGCGATAGTTGAACGTCACGACGATCCGGCGGTTGTTGCGCTTTTCCGCGTCGAGAATGGCCTGGCACTTGGTCTCGTCGGTGGTCAGCGGCTTTTCGGTCATCACGTCGAGGCCGCGATCGAGACCCTTGACGATGTATTCGTGGTGAAAACCGTCGACCGTCGTGACCATCAGGAGATCGGGCGTGGTTTTCTCGATCATCTCGTCGAAGTTGGTGAAGGTCGGGCAGCCGGCGCCGATGTAGCTCCTGGCGTAGGCGGCGCGCTTCGGGTTTGGATCGCAGAGCCCGACGAACTCGACGAGATCGGGATACCGAGACGCGATATCTTTGCCCCACATGCCGGAGCCGCGATCGCCGGTGCCGACGATGGCGTAGCGGCGGTGCGCCGGGCGCTGCGCCCAGACGTGATCGGGAAACAGCGACGCGGCGAGGGCAGCGGTGCCGGCGGTCTTGACGAACTCGCGGCGCGAAGTCGGCTCGGCTGGCGACATCAATCGGCTCCTTGACGGCGAGCATCGTATCATGGAATTTCGCGAAAAACCTTTGACTTTACCGGTAAAGTATAGTACTTCACGCGGCGGAACCACGGTGTTTGCCCTCATCGGCAAGGTCGTGCTGGTCACTGGCGGCGGCTCGGGTATCGGAGCGGCGATCGCGACGCTGTTCGCGCGCCAGGGCGCGCACGTGGTCATCCTCGACGTCGATCTCGATGCCGCGCGAACCGTCGCGGCGAGCATCACCGCCGGCGGAGGACTCGCCGACGCGCGCCTGTGCGATGTTGCCGACGCGGCGAGTGTCGGCACCGCGATCGCGGCGACTGCCGCGGCGCATCGCCGCATCGACATCCTCGTCAACAACGCCGGCATCGCGCACGTCGGCACCGTCGAACGCACCGAAGAAGCCGACATGGATCGGTTGTTCCGCGTCAACGTCAAAGGGGTCTACCTGTGCGCACGCGCCGTCGTGCCGATCATGATCGCGCAGGGCGGCGGCGTGATTCTGAACATGGCGTCGATCACCTCGCTGATCGGCGTGCCCGAACGCTTTGCTTATTCGATGAGCAAAGGCGCCGTGCTGACGATGACGATGTCGCTGGCAGTCGACTATCTGAAGCATCACATCCGCTGCAACTGCATTTGTCCGGCGCGCATCCACACACCGTTTGTCGATCAATTCGTCGCGCGTCATTACGTCGGCCGCGAGGCGGAGACCCTGCGCGCGCTCGCCGCCTACCAGCCGATCGGCCGGATGGGAACGCCCGAAGAAGTCGCGGCACTGGCGCTCTATCTGTGTTCAGATGAAGCGTCGTTTGTGACCGGCCAGGCGTATCCCATCGACGGCGGCGTGCTGGTATCGTGAGAACTTGACGCGCACATCATGACGCGACACGTGTTGCTCGTTCACCTGCGCGACGATCCGGCGGCGATCGCCGCCTATCGCGCGCACCATCAGCGCGTCTGGCCGGAAGTGGTCGAGAGCCTGCGTCGCGCCGGCATTGCACGCATGGAGATTCACCTGCTCGGCCGCACCGCGGTGATGATTGTCGAGGTCGCAGACGGCGTCGAGATTGGCCGCGTCTTCTCGGCCCATCAGGCGTCGAGCGCCCGCGTGGCGGAGTGGGAGCAGCTGATGAAGTCGCTGCAGGAACCGTCGCCCGACGCGAGGCCCGGCGAATGGTGGGCGCGAATGGAGCCGGTGTTCCAGCTGCCGATCGATGCCCGCGCGGTGGCCGGATGACCGCCGCGCGCCAGGCATGGCCGCTGCCGACCGCGCCGCGGCCGATCGTCGTCATCGGCGCCGGAGCGATCGTTCGCACGGCTCACCTCCCAGCCTATCGACGGATCGGCCTGCCGGTGGCCGGCGTTTTCGACATCTGCCGCGAAGCCGCCGCCGAAACGGCGCGCCAATTCGGCGACCTCCGGGTTTACGCCACGTTCGCCGAAGCGTGTGATCTCCGCGACGTGGTCTTCGACCTTGCGGTGCCGGCGCCGGCGATCGCCGGCGTGCTGGCGCAACTGCCGCGTGGCGCTGCCGTGTTGATCCAGAAACCGATGGGCGAGACGCTGGCGGTGGCGCGGCAGATCGCCGAGATTTGCCGCGAGCGGCAATTGATCGCGGCGATGAACTTCCAGTTGCGCTTCAGCCCGAACATGATGGTGCTCGCCGATCTGATTGCCACCCGGCAACTCGGCGACCTCACCGACATCGAAGTGCGGATCGTTGACCGCCAGCCGTGGGAGCAATGGACGTTTCTGAAAGGTGCGCCACGGCTCGAAGTGCTGTATCACTCGATCCATTATCTCGACGCAATCCGCTGGCTGGCCGGCGATCCAGACGGCGTGATGTGCCGCACAGCCTCGCATCCGCAGTTGCGTGAGTTTGCCGATACCAGCAGCACGATCATCCTCGACTTTGGCGCCCGGATCCGCTGCTCGCTGGTGATGAATCACAGCCATCGCCATGATCAAACGCATCGCACGTCGCTGTTCAAGGTCGAAGGAACCAACGGCGCGGCATTGCTGACACTGGGCGTCAATCTCGATTACCCGGCGGGGCCGCCGGATCGCATGGAAGTGTCGTTCGACCGGCAATGGCGGCCGGTCGCGCTGCGCGGCTCGTGGTTTTCCGAGGCATTCGAGGGCCCGATGTCGAACCTGCAGCGCGTGCTGGCCGGCGAAGATACCGCACTGGTGTCGCCGGTTGCCGACGCCTTGAAAACCATGGCGCTGGTTGAGGCGTGCTACGCGTCGAGCAGCGGCGCAGCCAACCCGATACCGGCGGCGTGATGCGGATCGACGCGCATCAGCACTTCTGGCACTACAACGCCGCCGAGTACGGCTGGATCGACGAATCGATGGCGGCGCTGCGCCGCGACTTTCTGCCTGCCGAATCGGCGCGCGAAATGTCTGCGGCTGGATTCGACGGTTGCATTGCGGTGCAGGCGCGGCAAAGCGACGAAGAAACCCGCTGGCTCCTCGAACTCGCATCGCGGCACGCTTCGATTGCCGGAGTCGTCGGCTGGGTCGATCTCCAGCAAGGCGCGGATCGTCTTCGTCACCGGCTCGCGTCGTATGCAGACGATCGCAAGTTGGTGGGTATCCGGCACATCGTCCAGGCCGAATCGGATAATCGCTTTCTGCTCAGGCCGCAGGTGCTCGAGGGACTTTCGATCCTCGCGGAATTCGCGCTGCCGTTTGACTTGCTGATTTATCCGCGACACCTCGACGTCGCGGTCGAGTGTGTCGGCCGCCTTCCCAACGTGCGTTTCGTCCTCGATCACCTGGCGAAGCCGAACATTCGCGATGGTGAGATGACTGTATGGCAACGCGGCATTCGTGCGCTGGCGGCTCACAAAAATGTGTTCGCCAAACTGTCGGGCCTGATTACCGAGGCCGATTGGCACACCTGGACGCCTCACTCAATCCGTCGCTACCTCGACGTCGCGTTCGAGGCGTTTGGCTGGCAGCGGTTGCTGATCGGCTCGGATTGGCCGGTGTGCCTCGTCGCCGGCGACTATTTGCGCACCGTGCATCTGGTTCTCGATTACATCAGCGCACGGCCGCTCCACGAGCAGGCGGCAGTGACCGGCGGCAACGCCGAACGATTCTGGAGGTTGAAGCGTGACCCGCACCTGGCGTCCGGCGATCGCGCTGCTGCTGTTGGCGGCGGCGTGTAGTCGCAATCCAACGACCAACGCCGGCACGCTGACCATCGCGGTGGTTCCGAAGGGGACTTCGCATGCGTTCTGGCAGAGCATTCACGCTGGCGCGGCGAGAGCCGCCAAAGAACTCAACGTCAGCATCGTCTGGAGGGGACCGTTGCGCGAGGACGAGCGCGAATCGCAGATCTCCGAGGTCGAGCGATTTATCTCGAGCGGCATCTCCGGCCTGGTGTTGGCGCCGCTCGACGATGTTGCGCTCGCGCGGCCGGTCGCCGATGCGCGCCGCAACAATATTCCCGTGGTGGTGATCGACTCGGGCGTGAAGGGAAACGACTATGTCAGTTTTGTCGCCACCGATAATCGCCTCGCCGGCCGGATAGCTGGAGACCAGTTGGCGGCACTGCTGCATGACAAGGGCCGCGTGATGATGCTTCGCTACGCGGAAGGATCGGAAAGCACTATTCAACGCGAGGAAGGGTTTCTCGAAGCGCTCAAGCAGCATCCCGGCGTTCAGGTCGTCAGCGGCAACCAATATGGCGGCGCGGATGTCGAAGGCGCATACAAGAAGAGCGAAGCGGTGCTCAGCGGACTGAAGCGTGCCGACGGCACTCTCGACCTCGACGGCGTTTTCACGCCCAACGAATCGACGACTCTGGCAATGATGCGCGTTCTCGTCGACAACGGCTGGGCGGGACGAATCAGATTCGTCGGTTTCGATGCGTCCGACACGCTGGTCAAGGGCATGCAGGACGGCCACATCGACGCGCTGGTCGTTCAGGATCCGGTCAAGATGGGGTATCTCGGCGTCAAAACCGTGGTCGCCCATATTCGCGGCGAGAAGGTCGAACCGCGGATCGACACCGGTGTCACCCTGGTCACGCGCGAGCGGATGGACGATCCGGCGGTCCGCGAGCTGTTGCATCCCGATCTGAAGCGATGGCTGACACCGTAGGCAAACGACTCGAGATGCGGGCGATCCGCAAGTCGTTTGGCGCGACTGCTGCGCTCGACGACGTCAGTCTTTCCGTTGGCCCCGGCGAAGTGTGTGCGCTGGTCGGTCAGAACGGCGCCGGCAAAAGTACGCTGATGGCCATTCTCGCCGGTGCGTTGAAGCCCGATGCCGGCACGATGCTGCTCGACGACGTGCCGTACGAGCCACGCGATCCGCTCGCCGCGCGACAGGCCGGTGTCGCGATGATTCATCAAGAACTCTCCATCGCCCCGCACCTCAGCGTGATGGAAAACATCCTGCTGGGAATGGAGCCGACCCGCGGTCCGTTCGGTTTCATCGATCGTTCACGGACGCGTGAAACCGCTGCGGCGGCGCTTGCCGAACTGGGTCACGCCGATATTGCACCCGAGGCGATCGCCGCGAACCTGTCGCCAGCCGCATTGCAGTTGGTCGAAGTCGCCCGGGCCTGCGCGATCGGCTGCCGCGTGCTGGTCTTGGACGAGCCAAGCAGCAGTCTGAGTCGCGACGATGTGCGCCGGTTGTTCGCGTTGATCGGCCGCCTGGCGCTACGCGGCATCGCCATCGTTTATATCTCGCACTTCATCGAAGAAGTGAAACAGGTGTCGAACCGCTTCGTCGTCTTGCGCGATGGACGCAACGCAGGTGAGGGGGTCACCGCCGAGACACGCGGCGAGGATATTGTCAGCCGGATGGTTGGTCGCAGCCTCGACGACCTGTATCGGCGCGGCGACCGTTGCGCCGGCGAAGCCATCGTTGATGTTGAGGCTGTGCAGCCTGGCGATGCCACGTTGACATTGCACCGCGGCGAAGTGCTTGGCATCGCCGGTCTGCTCGGTTCGGGTCGAACACGCTTGCTGCGAGCGATTTTCGGGCTGGAGCCGATCACCAGCGGTCGCATTCGGATCGCCGCGTTCAGCGGCCTCGCATCGCCGACCGAACGCTGGCAACAGCGGGTTGGTCTCCTCAGCGAGGACCGTCACGGCGAAGGCCTCGCCTACGGCATGAGCATCGCCGACAACATCACGTTGTCGCACCTCGATCCGCTCGGACCGTACGGTGTGGTTCTGCCATCACGACAGCGCGCCGCCGCCTCGAGATGGATCGATCGCCTCGGCATCCGGTGTGGCGGCGACCGTCAGGATGTTGCCGAACTGTCAGGTGGCAATCAACAAAAGGTGGCCCTGGCGCGCTTGCTTCATCACGACGTCGACGTGCTGATCCTCGACGAACCGACCAGGGGCATCGACGTCGCCAGCAAGGCGCAAATCTACCGTCTGATCGACGACCTGGTGGCCCGGCAGAAAGCAGTACTGCTGGTCAGCAGCTACTTCCCGGAACTGCTTGGCATGTGCGATCGCATCGCGGTAATGGCTCGCGGCCGGCTTGGTCCGGCGCGTAACGTGACGGAATGGAACGAACACTCGCTGCTGATGGACGCGTCCGGCGCACGCGCATCGTAACCGCGCGGCGGCTGCTCGACGACACCGGAGTGCTCGTCGGACTGGCGCTCGTCCTGGCGCTGTTCGGTGCGCTGATCGGGCCTCAGTTCTTTCGCGCCGCCAACCTGGAACTGGTTGCGCGTCAGACCGTCATCGTGTGCGTCGCGGCGCTCGGCATGACGATGGTGATCGTGTCCGGCGGCATCGACCTGTCGGTCGGGTCGGTCGTCGCCTTGAGCACCGTCGTCACCGCCATTCTGCTACGGACCTTCGATCCGGCACTGGCGGCGTTGGGAGCCGTCGCCGCCGGCGGAGTGTGCGGCGTGATCAACGGACTGTTGATCACGCAACTACGCGTGGTGCCGTTCATTGTCACGCTTGGAACCATGCTGTTGATTCGCGGCGCGGCGAAAGGCCTGGCGGATGAACGGCGCATTGAAGCGCCACTGACCTGGCTCAACGGCCTGCTGCGGACCGCTCGCGACGGCAGCGGTGTTCTTTTACCGACCGGTATCTGGATCACGCTCATCCTGGCGGTCGTTGTCGCGGTGACGCTGCGGTATACGCGATTCGGCCGGCACCTGTTCGCGCTCGGCTCGAACGAGCGGACCGCGCGATTGTGCGGCGTTCGCATCAGTCGAACTCGGATCTTTGTCTACGCGATTGGCGGGGCGCTCGCCGCGGTCGCCGGAGTGATGCAGTTTTCGAAATTGTCGGTGGGCGATCCAACGGTTGCGAATGGGCTCGAACTCGACGTCATTGCCGCGGTGATTATCGGCGGCGGCAGCCTGTCGGGCGGCCGCGGCAGTGTCGGCGGCACACTCGCCGGTGCCGCGATCATGGCGGTCATTGAAATTGGTTGTTCGCAGCAGGGCCTGCCGAATTGGGTGCAGCAAATCGTCACTGGATCGATCATCGTCGGTGCAGTGGCGCTGGACCGGTGGAGAGGTGCGCGCGCGTGAGAATCCGTGAGCTTTCGGTGATCGATCTGCGGTTTCCGACCTCCCGCACGCACGCCGGGACCGATGCGGTGCACGTCGATCCGGATTATTCGGCGGCCTACGTCATTCTCACGACCGACGCGGACCTCGAAGGCCATGGGCTGACCTTCACGATCGGCCGGGGCAACGAAGTGGTGGTCGCGGCAATCGAGGCCTTTCGACACCTCGTGATCGGCACGCGACTGGAAGACATCACCGCCGACTTCGGCGATTACTGGCGCCGCCTCGCCTCGGATTCGCAGCTGCGCTGGCTCGGTCCCGAAAAGGGCGTCGTCCATCTGGCCCTCGCGGCAATCGTCAATGCGCTGTGGGATCTCTACGCGAAATCGGCAGGCAAGCCGCTCTGGAAACTGCTGGCCGACATGACGCCGCGCGACCTGGTGCGGTGCATCGATTTTCGTTATATCGCCGACGCGCTGACCCGCGACGAAGCGGTCGAGATTCTCGAACGTAACGCGCAGACCAAGGCGGACCGTGAAGCCGAATTGTGTCGCGTGGGTTACCCGGCGTATACGACGTCGGTCGGCTGGATGGGCTACTCCGACCAGGCCGTTCGATCACTGTGTCGCGACGCGATTGCTGACGGATGGACACATTTCAAAGTGAAGGTCGGGGCGAGCCCGGACGAAGATCGCCGGCGCGTTGCCCTGGTGCGGCAGGCGATTGGCGCGGATCACACGCTGATGATCGATGCCAACCAGCAGTGGTCCGTTGGCGAGGCGATCGAACGCGTCAGCGAGCTGTCGGCATTCCGTCCCTGGTGGATCGAAGAACCGACGAGCCCCGACGACGTGCTGGGCCACGCGACGATTGCGCAGGCGGTTCGGCCGCTCGGCATCGGCGTCGCCACTGGCGAACATTGCGCCAACCGTGTCGTGTTCAAGCAACTGTTACAGGCCAAGGCGATTGACTTTTGCCAGATTGACAGCTGCCGGCTCGGCGGCGTCAACGAGAATCTCGTGGTGATGCTGATGGCGGCCAAATTCAACGTGCCGGTGTGTCCACACGCCGGCGGTGTCGGGCTCTGTGAATACGTACAGCATTTGTCGATGTTCGATTTCATCGCGATCTCGACGACGATGAACGGCCGGGTGATCGAGTATGTCGATCACCTGCACGAACACTTCGAGGATCCGGTGGTCGTGCGCCGCGGCCGCTACCAGGCGCCGGCGCAGCCTGGCTACAGCATTACCATTCGCGAGTCGTCACGCATCGCGCACCGGTATCCCCAAGGACAGGTGTGGGCATAAAATTGAAGAAGGAATCGTTTTGACCTATCCGCGGATTGCTTCGCTGAAAACTGCGTCGGCGTTTCGCGCACATCTCGAACGATCATCGATTCCCCTCGCCTTCGACGAAGCGATCGCCGGCGGCGCAGACTCACCGCTCGCGCAATCGATCACCGTCGGCAACACGCGAATCGGCAATCGCTTCAGCATCCTGCCGATGGAAGGATGGGATGGAACGCCCGATGGCGAGCCGACGGATCTGACGCGGCGCCGATGGCGCCACTTCGGCATCAGCGGCGCAAAGTTGATCTGGGGCGGGGAAGCAGTGGCGATCCGTCAGGATGGCCGGGCCAATCCGCATCAACTGCTGATGACGCCGGCGACGCAGACGGCGATCGCGTCGCTGCGCGACGAGACGATCAATGCGCACCGTGAACGCTTCGGCGCCAACGCGGACAGCGATCTCTGGATCGGATTGCAGTTGACCCATTCGGGACGCTACGCGCGGCCGTCCGTGCATGATCGACCCGAGCCACTTGCTGGCGCGGCTCACCCGGTGCTGGATCGTCGCTTTCCGAACGGCGTTCACGTCCTGTCGGACGCTGAACTCGATCGACTGGTGGACGATTTCATTGCAGCGGCGCGGCGCGCCTTCGACTGCGGCTATCAATTTGTCGACGTCAAAGCCTGTCATGGATATCTGGGGCATGAGATGCTCGGCGCTCGCAGCCGTCCGGGCAAATATGGCGGTTCGCTGGAGAACCGGACGCGTTTCATGCGGCAAGTGATCGAAGGCATTCGCACTGAGTCTCCAGACCTCGAGATCGTCGTCCGGCTTTCGGCGTTCGACACCGTCCCGTATCGCAAACGCGCCGACGGGATCGGTGAACCCGATGCGGCGCCGGGCTCGAACGGGACCGCCGCGTTTGGCTTCGGTCTGATTACCGACGAGGCGACGCTCGAAGCAGCGCTCGAGGAACCGCGAGCCGTGCTGGGTATGCTCGAACGGCTCGGCGTCACCTGGGTGTGTGTCAGCGGCGGCAGTCCGTACTACAACCCGCACGTGCAGCGCCCGGCGATGTTTCCGCCGCTCGACGGCTACGAACCGCCGGAGGATCCGCTGCGCGGTGTCGCACGGCAGATCGCGATCACCGCGCTGCTGAAGCGGTGGTGTCCGAATGTGCGGTTTGTCGGCTCGGGCTACAGCTATCTGCAAGAATGGCTGCCGCACGTCGGCCAGCATGCGGTACGAACCGGCATGACCGATATGATCGGCCTCGGCCGGATGGTCCTTTCCTATCCCGACTTGCCGGCCGACGTGCTGGCCGGCCGGCCGCTGCGGCGTGGGTCGATCTGCCGCACGTTCAGTGACTGCACCACCGGTCCACGGCTTGGTCTGGTGTCAGGATGTTACCCGCTCGACCGGTTCTACACCGATCGGCAGGAAGCGATTCAGGTGAAGAAGGTTCGCGCCCACGACATTCAAGGAGCTTCGCGATGACACGCGCCTTCGCGCTCGGTTGGTTGCTGTTCACGGTCGCCGCGGTTTCCGCCCAGGAGCCGCACCACAAAGGCGGCTACATCATTCAGCGCGATGGCGACGTCGCGAAACCGGAACCCGGTCCGCACGATGGGCCGGGACAGACGGTCGGCCATGTCTTTTTCGACAAGACGCCGAACCTGCACTTTTCCTTTCGTAAACGCGTCCTGAAGCCGGGCGCAGGCATCGGCTATCACGAGCAGCACGAAGACGAGGTCTATTACGTGCTGAGCGGACGAGGGGTGATGACGCTCGACGACAAACCCTACGATGTCAGTCCGGGTACAGCGATTCTGACGCGAACCGGCAGCTCGCATGGCCTCAAACAGGTGGGCGCCGACGACCTGGTAGTGATCATCACCTTCGAAACGAAATGATCCGCTTCGGCGCGGAGCGGAAGCCGCAGGACCTGCTGCGCGCAATTGACCGTGTGTTCGAACTTTCCGCCGGGAAAATCCGTGCGATCGAGCGGCAGTGGGATCCGGCGGCCGGTGCGCCGGTGTTCACGGTTGCCGGGCGGTATCAGGCGCGCGGCTGGACCGAGTGGACGCAGGGGTTCCAGTTCGGCTCCGCGGTGCTGCAGTACGACGCGACCGGCGAACGCGAGTTTCTCGATCTCGGCCGAAGCCGCACGATCGAGCGAATGGCGCCGCACCTGACTCACACTGGCGTTCACGATCACGGCTTCAACAACGTCAGCACCTACGGCAACCTGTGGCGCCTCGCCCGTGAAGGACGCTTCGAGGCGTCGGCTGACGAGATTGGCGGCTACGAGCTCGCGTTGAAAGTGAGCGGCGCGGTCCAGGCGGCGCGTTGGACACGGCTTGCCAACGGCGGCTTCATCCACTCGTTCAACGGCGCCCATTCGCTGTTCGTCGATACCATGCGTACGCTGCGCGCACCGGCGCTGGCGCATCTGCTCGGCCACGTGCTGGTGCAGGAGCAGGACGTCCGCGTCAACCTGCTGGATCGTCTGCTGCAACACGCGCGCGCGACTGCCGAGTTCTCGGTGTACTACGGCCGCGGCCGTGACGTCTACGATCTCCGCGGGCGCGTTGCCCACGAAAGCTTGTTCAATGTGGCGAGCGGTTCGTATCGCGGACCAAGCAGCCAGCAGGGATACTCGCCGTTCACGACCTGGACGCGCGGGCTGGCGTGGGCCATGCTCGGATTTGCCGAGCAGTTGGAATTTCTCGACACGCTGGCCGCGGCCGAGGATCGATTCATCGAAGCGGCGCAGGCAACCTGCGACTACTACATTGAACTTGCCGCCGCAGATGGCATTCCGTACTGGGACAGTGGCGCGCCCGGCCTTGCCTCGCTTGGCGACTGGGGCAGCCGGCCGGCCGACCCATTGAACGACATCGAGCCGGTAGACAGTTCGGCCGCGGCGATCGCCGCGCAAGGCCTGTTGCGGTTCGGGCGCTACCTGGCACATCGCGGCGAAGACGGCAGCCGCTACGTGCAGGCGGGGCTGATTGTCCTCGAAACGCTGTTCAGCGCGGACGGCCCGTATCTGAGCACGTCGCCCGACCATCAGGGCCTGCTGCTGCACTCGATCTATCACCGCCCTGGGGGCTGGGATCACGTGCCGGACGGTGCTCGTGCGCCGCGCGGTGAATCGAGCATGTGGGGCGACTATCACGCGCGCGAGGCGGCGCTGTACGTGCAGCGATTGTGCAGCGGACCGTACCTGACGTTTTTCGCCGGTGAACGCCTGCGGGTGGAGGCATGAACCTCGAGCGAAAACCGGTGGCGATTGTTACCGGCGGCACGCGCGGCATCGGACTTGGCATCGCGCGCGCGTTGGCGGCTGACGGCTGGGATTTGGCATTGTGCGGTATGCGCGCCGAGTCGGACGTGCGAGACGTGCTCGATGATCTACGAGCGGCCGGCGCCGAAGTCCTTTACGACAGGCTCGATGTCTCTCGGGTGGCCGATCATCACCGTTTCATCGACCGCATCGGCGAGCGATTTCCGCGGATTGACGCGCTGGTCAACAATGCCGGACGGGCGCCGCGCGTCCGCGCCGACCTGCTCGAGGCGAGCGAAGCAAGCTTCAACGAAGTCGTCCAGACCAACCTGACCGGGCCGTACTTCCTGACGCAGCAGGTGGCTCGACTGCTCGTCGAACAACGCCGAGCGGCCGGCGAATCGCCCGCGTCGATCGTCTTCGTGACTTCGGTATCGGCAGTGATGGCTTCGGTGAATCGTGGTGAGTATTGCGTCAGCAAGGCCGGGCTCGCAATGGCGGCGCAGTTATTCGCGCTGCGTCTCGCGGAGCACGGCATTCAGGTGTACGAAGTACGACCCGGCATTATCGCGACCGATATGACCGCGGCGGTGAAGGATGCCTATGATCGCCGCATCGCCGACGGGCTCGTGCCCAACCGCCGCTGGGGCACACCCGCTGACGTTGGCAAGGTGGTCGCGGCGCTGCTGCGCGGCGACCTGCCGTATGCGACCGGGTCGGTGCTTAACGTGGACGGCGGCCTGTCTCTCAGACGCCTGTAGTGATGGGGGATTGGGGATTGGGGATTAGTGTTGGTTGGTGATTAGGGCCGACCAATCACTGACCGTCACCAACCCCCAATCCTCAATCCCCAATCACCGACTAGGCTGCTGCGATCAACGCCTTGATGTAGCCAAGCGCGAACGCAAAGCCTTGCGCATCGCTGGCGTCGCCGTCGATCTTCGGCACATGGTCCGGCATCATCATGCCGTCGAAGCCGACCTCTTTGTAGGTGCGCATCGCCCTCAGCATGTCGACGTCGCCATCGTCGATGAACGTTTCCTGAAAGTTGAGGAATCCGCCGCGGATATTGCGGAAGTGGACGTTGAAGATCTTGCGGCGCGAGCCGAACCAGCGGATCACGTCGTAAATCTGCTCTCCCGGCCGCTCGAGCATTTCGGCGACGGTGCCCTGGCAGAAGTTCAAACCGTGATACGGACTGTCGGCGATCGATACGAACCGTTTCAGGCCGTCGACGGTGCCCAGCACGGTTTCGATCCCCTGATAACCGCGGCCTGGTGGCATCGCCGGATCCTGTGGATGACAGGCCAGTCGGACCTTGTGTTCCGCGGCGACGGGTACGACTCGCTCGAGGAAGTAGGTGATGCGCTGCCAATACTCGTCGGCCGTTACCCGGCCCGCGACCGTCAACGGTTCCCTGGGCTTCGCTCGGTCGTAGACGAAGGTGCTGTAGGCAGCACCGCCGCGACCCTTGGTTGATTCCGTTCGCACGACGCCGATGAACGTGAGGTTGTACTTCAGCGCCGGAATTCCCGCGCGCGACGCGTTGCGGATCATCTGGCAGATGTCGTCGATCTCGCGATTGCGTTCGGGACTTTTGCCGAGCATGATGTTCGGCATCTCGAATCGCGAGATCTCATTCGAACTCATCGGCAACGGCACCATGTCGAGGGTAATGCCAAATGATTCGACGTGCTCGCGCAGTCGCGTCAGGCCCTCCACCGACCAGCGCTCGTCGAGTCGTTCGGAGGGCAGGCGGCTACAGATGTTGTTGACGCCGAAGCCGGCCATCGCGCGGAGGATCGGGTCGGAATCGCCGTGCTGCGTGCCGACTCTCATCGTCGCGGTGCCGCCACTGGCAGCACCGGAGCGCTGCGCGTCCAGACTGTTTGGCTGCGCCGCGGCCGCTGCGACCGCACCGCCGACCGCGCCCATAAAACCGCGCCGATCGATCATGACTCCCTCCGCGTCTCCCAGCCCCCAGTCCTCAGGCCCCAGGCCCCGTTCTACTTCACTCGAAACTCGCCGCGCACTCGAATGTCTTCCGAGGAGGCGCCCAGCATGACGTCGTAGGCGCCGGGCTCGACCGTCCATTTCATATCGCGGTCCAGCAGCATCAAGTCGTCGGGTCCGATCGTGAACTCGACCCGCTTCTTTTCACCAGGTTGAAGCGGAACGCGTTCGAAGCCACGCAGTACTTTGTCGTAATAGACAACGCTGGTGACGCGAGGTGACACGTACAGCTGAACGATCTCGTCTCCGGCACGGCGGCCGGTGTTTTCGACATCCAACGCGACACGAATCGTTCCGGTCGCGGACGCGGGCGAACCAGCAACTTCGAGATTCGAATAGCGGTAACTGGTGTAGCTGAGCCCGTAGCCGAATGGATAGAGCGCGCCATTGACGAGCGTCCGTTTCTCCTGCGCGTTCAGATCTTCAGTGCGCGGCTGCGAGCCGCGTTTGAAGGGGAAGTTGTACGGAATCTGCCCGACCGTTTTGGGAAAGGTGATCGGCAGCTTGCCCGATGGATTGACGTCGCCGAACAGCACGTCGGCGATCGCAGTGCCGCAGAATTCTCCCTGAAACCACGCTTCGATCACCGCTGATGCGTTGCGGTCGATCCAGTTGATGGTCAGCGGCCGGCCGTTGAGCAGCACGACGATCATCGGCTTGCCGGCTTCATGGACCGCCTGGGCCAGCTGCAGCTGAAACCCGGCGAGATCGAGATTCGTGCGCGACCGGCTTTCACCGACCAGTTGTTCGCTTTCGCCGAGCGCCACGACCACCGCGTCCACTTGTCGCGCCATATCGCGCGCCTTGTCCAGCTCCGCCCGCTCGCTCGCGTTGGGAAACACCGGCACAATCTCGCTGTCTGGAAATGCCGCGTCGACGAACTCGCTGCCTTTCGTGTAGAGCACCTGCACGCCGGGGACTTTCGCGCGGATGCCGTCGAGGATCGAAACCACCGACAGTTTCGATGGCCCGTAGCGACTGACCGAATTCCCCACTTCGGTCGCGTTCGGCCCGGTGACCAGAATCGAACGAAGGTCTTTCCGCAGCGGCAGCGCCTCGCGGTCGTTTTTCAACAGCACGATCGATTCATGCGCCGCGCGCCGCGCCACCTCGAGGTGCTGTGGATTCCGGACGACCCGATCCGCGTCCTTCGGATCCGGCACGTACGGCCGATCGAACAACCCCTCCCAGAACTTCACGCGCAGCACGTCGCGGACCCGGTCGTCGAGCATGGCCGTCGACAGGGCGCCATTCTTCACCAGGGAACGCACCGCGTTGATGTAAACGGCCGGATCGTTGAAGTCGGTCCGCACGTTGAGACCAGCGATCACGACCTGGCGGACGGCGTCGAGATAGTCAGCTGCGACGCGATGCTTCTCCTCGAGGAACTCCACGGCACGGCTGTCCGAGACGACGTAGCCCTTGAAGCCCCAGCGTTTGCGCAGAATGTCGATCAGGAAATACGGACTGCCGCTGACTGGGACGCCGTCGAAGTCGTTATACGAGCTCATCACGCCCATCGCCCCGGCGTCCTGAATGGCCGCTTTGAACGGCACCAGGTAGATCATTTCGAGTTCGCGCGGCGTCACTTGCGGGTCGGTGCGCGCGGTTCCATCTCGACCACCCTTCGGAACGCTGTACACCGCGAAGTGTTTCGGCGTGGAGACCACACCGTTGCTCTGCAGCGCGGTCACCTGGATCCGGCCGAGCGTGGCGGTCAGATAAGGATCCTCGCTGTACGCTTCGACCGTTCGTCCCCACCGCGGATCGCGCGGCAGGTCGAGAATCGGCGAATAAATATTGGTGTAGCCGAGGGCGCGGCCCTCGCGCGCGGTGATCGCGCCAACCTGCTGGACCAGATCGCGATCCCACGCGCTGGCGATGCCGAGCTGCGCCGGAAAACTGGTCGCGCGGTCGTGATTCAGGCCGCGAATACCTTCGTCGGTGAAATCGACCGGAATGCCGAGACGCGTCTGCTCGACGAACCAGCGCTGGACCTGATTGATCGCGTCCGCATGCTCGGAATGCGGGTAGGTGAGTCGGCTTTCCGGAACCTTCAAACCGGCGCGGCCGCCATAGACGCCATTCAAGTGTTCATCGATGTTGCCGATGCCGTCTTTCCAGATCGCGCTTTTCCATCCGGCGGTTGGCAGTTCGTCCGGAAGCACCCGCGAGTAGCCGTACAGCGTGGCAAGTTGACACGACTTCTCGTCGAGCGTCATCTGCGCCAACAGGTTGTCGATGCGCTGATCGACGGCGACCGCCGGATCCTCGTACGGATCCTTGGCGCCGTTCTTATTGAAGTCGATCCATCCGGCGCGGTAGATGCTGGACGCGCCGGATTGCAGCAGCAGGGCAGCGAACGCGAGCGCAAGAAGCCTCATATGTCGTCGCGGTCATTATGATTTCGATCGCTCTACGCTGTCCCCCTCTATTTCGACGACGACGACGGTGGCCATCGGATCGAGGATCGGCCGCTCGATGCTGAGCACGGTTCGTCCGCTCTCGGTTTTCACCTCGACTGGCTTGCCGTTGGCCAGGTAATAGGCACGCTTGACGCCGTTCTTCATCGCCGGCAGCGCGAATGGCGCGCGCGGCTCGTCGAAAAAGGTGAAGTACAGCTTGCCCGGCTTCGCGGTAACGCGCCACTGAATCTGCTGGTAGACCAGCGTGTCGCCGCGGACATCCTTGGCGCCGCGGGCACTCGCTTCGCCGAGCTCTTCGCCAAACGGCGTCGCCGATGCGCCGTACACCGCCTCGCCGTTCATCTGCAACCATCGTCCCACGGTCCGCAGAATGTCCTGACTCGGCTGCGGAATGACGCCGTCGGCCATCGGTCCCACATTCAACAGGTAGTTGCCGCCTTTGCTGACGATGTCGAGCAGCTTGAACGCGATCTGGCCGGGCGATTTCCAGTCCGTGTCGTCGGTGCGGTAGCCCCAGGTGTGATTGATCGTCGCCGGCACTTCCCACGCCTCACCATTGACGTTCGGCGGAGTGACGTTGTCGCCAGTGCTGGTGTAGTCGCCTTCGGCGCCGAGGCGGCCGTCGATCAGCGTGTCGGGCTGAAGCTGCCGGACGATTCTGGTGAAGCGATGCGGCCGATCGCCGGTCATCATCCGCGGCGTATCGAACCAGATCAGCGCGACCTTGCCGTAATTGGTGAGCAGTTCTCGAATCTGCGGCTCGGCCTTGCCGCGCAGATACTGGTCGTAGTCCTTCTTGTCATCGGGACCGAAGTCCCATTCATTGCCCGCGCCATTCGGCTCGTGCCAGTCCTGCGACTGCGAGTAGTAGAACCCGAGCCGAATGCCGCCGCGCGCGCACGCGTCGGCAAGCTCCTTCAGAATGTCTCGCTTGAACGGCGTCGCGTCGACGGCGTTGTACGGACTTGCTGCTGACTTGAACAGCGCAAATCCATCGTGATGTTTCGAGGTGATCACGATGTACTTCATGCCGGCGTCTTTCGCCAGCTTCACCCATTCGTCGGCGTTGTATTTGACAGGATTGAAGCGCGCCGCCAGCTTCTCGTATTCCTTCACCGGCACGCGCGATCGGAACATCACCCATTCACCGAGGCCGAGCGACCGCTGGCCGTTCCACTGACCAGCGGGGATGGCATAGAGGCCCCAGTGAATGAACATGCCGTACTTGACGTCGCGGAACCACTCGAGCCGCTTGACCTTTGCGGGGTCGGGCGCTGCAGGGGGAGGGACCTGCGCGCCCGACCCGGCGACGAACCACACCAGCGCCGCCGCCACCGCCCAGGCATTTCGTCGCATCATGACCTCTCGACCGCCTCGCAGGTATTCACGATGAACGCCGAGTTCGCAAAGAACGCAGAGAATTCCACTAAAAATTGAACCGGATCGACAGCTGCACGATCCGCGGCGGTCGCGTCGGATTGGCAATGCCGACGGCCGTGCCGAAGTTCGGGTTGATCTGGCCGCCCGCCGGGTCGAAGCGCGCGGTGCGGTCGATGTCCTGGAATTCGACCGTGTTGAACAGATTGTAGATCTCCAGGCGGAACTGCGACGCCAGCGAATCGCTGAACCGGACATTCTTGAACACCGCGAAATTGGTGTTGATCAGGCCCGGCCGCTTGACGACGTTGCGGTCGGCGTTGCCGTAATTGCCGCGCGCCGGTCGCGCGAACGCCCCAGTGTTGAAGAAGCCGGTCAGCGGATCCCCGCCCGACGCGAGCGGATCGCCCACCACCACCGGCCGTACCAGGTGCAGGCACGGCTCGCTGCCGGCCAGGCATGCGCCGTTGCCTGCCTCGCCGCCGGTGAAATCGAAGTTGTCGCTGGTGGTCATCGCGATGTTCGCCCAGTCGCCGGATACGAAGTCGCTCTCACCCGACAGCTGCCAGCCGTCGAGCAGCGCGCGCGCCAATCCGCTGTGCCGTCCCGGAATGTCCCAGGCGTAGTTGACGATCAGGCTCGAGCGGTTGCTCTGAATCAGCTCCGAGTAGAAGAAATCGAACGGACGGTTGAACGCGTACGACAGGTTGCCCGGATCCTCGTCGGCGACGCCGCGCGAGCGCTGCAGGGTATAGGCCGCACCGAACTGCAGGCCCCGCGCATACCGCCGGTTCAATTGCAGCTGCAACGAATGGTAGTCGCCTTCCGCGAAATTGCCGCGGGTGCGGATGTTGCCGTAGCCGCGATAGGGCCGCAGGAATTCGGCCGGCAGCGCCGCGGCGGTCGGCGACGCGCTCGCCGGCGCGGTCGGATCGCGATTCTCGGGATGGAGATCGGTGAATCGCGCGCCATCCGGCACGCCATTCAGGTCGTAGTACATCTCCATGTTGTAGGCCTTGTAGCCGGAGTAGGTTGCGTCAATCGCCGTTCCCCAGCCAATTTCTCTGCGCAACCCGATCGACCAGTTCAGCGAACTCGGCGTCTTGTAATCCACCTCGAGCGCTTCGACGGTCGACGGACGATTGGCCAGCGTCACGCCTGGCACGAACAGGCTGTTCAGGAACCCGTAGTAGACGGTCGGGTTGTGGATGAACGGTGGGTTGGCGGCGAGGTTGCCGAGCGACCCGCCGCCAAGCCGCGCTTGATGGAAGTAGCCGGCGCTTGAATGCAACACCGTCGTTGCGGCGCCGGTCAGGTCCCAGCTGATGCCGAGCCGCGGCTCGATCTGCGGCGCCAGACGATCGCGGAACCCGGCCGGCACACCGGCGTCGGTGGCTTTCACCATGCCGTTGTCTTCCTTGCCGGTTCCGGGCACGAACGCGCCGATGAAGATCGCGTTCAGCGATTGTCCGGTCACCGGATCAAACGCAACGCGGCTACCGTTGACGATCGCCGGCTGATAGAGCCGCGGCGCCTTCGACGGGTCGTAGAGTTTTGGATCGAAGTTGGCCAGCTGGTTGTCGGGACGCCAATAGGGCGAGTACCACAAGAAGCGGGCGCCGTAATCGAGCGTGAGACGAGACGAAGTCTGCCAGGTGTCCTGCATGTACCACTCGGACCACCATTGCCGGTTTTGCGTCACGCGGTACTTGTCGGTCTCGGTGTACTGCGAGTAGACGCCGAGGATCGCATTCGCGTAGGCGAAGTTGGCGTTCAGCGGATTGCTGGCGTTGTTGCTGTAGGTGACGTCGCCGGCCCAATTGCCGCCGCGTGCCTCGTTGTTCTGCATGTACTCGAAATGCCCGCCGACTTTCACGGTGTGTGTGTTGCGCGTCCAGGTGAGGTTGTCGCGGATGCTGCCGAGCCAGTCGTAGGCCGTCGAGCCGAGACGTGAGTCGTAGGTCCAATCCGGTGTATCGATGCCGGTCGTGTTCAGACCGAAGCGGACAAATGGCATGTAGCCCTGCGGATTCAGCGAGGGACTGAATTGCGCGGCGGTAAATCCGACTGCCGAACGCTGGAAGCGCGCGTAATCGCTGTCGTCCTTGACGCCGAACCCTTCGGTGGCGCGCCGGATGCCGGCGCCGAATTCGTTCACGCGATTCGCCGAGATGTGGTTCCAGCCGCCGTTGACGCCGCTGTCGCCCGACTTGTAGTTGCCGTTGAAATAGCCCCACTTCGCCGGGCCGGCGGTGATTTCCGATCCGAACTGGTTCGAACTGAACTGGCGGTACGAGGCCCACCAGCTGTTGTTCGCGGACGGACGGCCGTCGATCCGCAGCAGGTTATTCATGCGCGGATTGTCGGGTGTTTCCTGGCGCGTGAAGTTCGACAGCGCGCCCGACCCGGCCGTCGTCGGCGCGACGTTCGGCAGCGGCATGAAGTTGAGAATCGCCTGTCCGTTCGGATCGAGCCGATTAGCAGGAATGATGTTGCCGGGGAAACAACCCGGTCCGCCGGTCGTCACGCTGCAGGCGCCGGTCGCCAGAGGATCCTTGATGAACATCAAGCGGCCGTTCGAATCGAAGGTCTGCGAAAAGTCGCCGCGCCGCTCGAGTGCGGTCGGCATCCGGTAGAGGCGCACCTGACCGGGTTTCTGCACCTGCGGTGCTTCCATCGAGTAAAAGAAGAACAGCTTCTGATCGGTGCCTTGATCGAAGAGCTTGGGAATCTTGACCGGGCCGCCGATGTTGAAACCGGGGGTATCGATTTTCAGTTTCGGCTTCGCCAAACCGGCGCGCTCGTTCTCCCACGGCGTCGCATTCCACGAGTCGCGGCGGCCGTACCAGTAGCCGCTGCCGTGATAGCGATTGCTGCCGCTCTTGCTGACGATCTCGATGTTGGCGCCGGCGCTGTGACCGAACTCCGCTTTGTAGGTGTTGAGCAGTACCTTCACTTCGGCAATCGCATCGAGATTGATTGACGAATTCATGCGGCTGGTGCCCGACAGCTCGTTGCCGTTCAGACCGTCGACCGTCACCTGATTCCAGGTGCGGCGCTGCCCGCCGATGTTCGGCAACTGCGAACCAAAGCTGTCGCCCATCGCGTCGATGTCGTTCTCGTAGTGCACGCCAGGCAGCAGTCGCAGCAGGTTGACCACATCGCGACCCTTGGTCTGGATTTGCGCAATCTGGGTCGAGGTCAACAAGCCCGAGTAGTCGCTGTTTCGGGTCTCGACGACCGTGCCTTGCGCCGTTACGGTGACACTCTCCGCCATCGCGCCGATTTCCAGCTTGACCGCGCCGATCGCCAGCTGACTCGACGCGTTGACGACGTTGTTGCGCTGCTCGAACGTGCGGAAGCCGCTCAATTCGACAGTGACGGTGTAGATTCCCGGTGGCACGGCGCGGAAGGTGAAATCACCGCGTTCGTTGGTGACCATCGTCCGCGCGTCGCGGGTGGCTTCGTTGGTCAGCGCGACGCTCGCGCCGGGCAGGATCTGGCCCGACGCATCGACGACGGTGCCGGTGACGATGCCGGTGTCCTGGGCGGCGGCGCGTGCAGCCGGCAGCATAATGAGGAGGGCTCCCAATGCCAGCCGAAGTCCAAACCTGCGCATGTGTGGAACTCCTGTTGTGAAGGCCGCGCGGCGTGTCGGCGCCGCAACGCGGGGGCTGTGATACTATGCTTTACCGTTAAAGTCAAGGCACTTTAGCGCTAAAGCCAATTCCGTCGCGCCAGGGCGTCAGAGGTCCGGATGCACCAGACCACGATGAAACGCATCGCCGGCGAGCTCGGCGTCTCGATCACGACCGTGTCGAAGGTGTTGAACAATCACGCCGACATCAGCGAGGCGACGCGGTCGCGCGTGATGGCCAAAGTCGAGGAACTCGGGTACCAGCGCAACGCCGTGGCGCGCAGCCTCTCGCTGCGCCGCTCCCACACCCTCGGCATCGTCATCCCGGATTTGATGCACTCGTTCTTCGTCGAAGTGATTGCCGGCATCGAACCGGTTGCCAGCGCACACGGCTACGGCCTGCTGTTGTGCAGTTCCAGCGAAGATGCCGGCAAGGAGCGCGCTGAACTCGACATGCTGCGCAGCCGTCAGGTGGACGGGATCGTTCTCGCCTCGGCGAACGCCTCCGGCAACACCGACATGTTGTTGCAGCTCGCCAAGCAGGGAACCAGCCTGGTGATGATCGACCGCGACGATCATCCGAGCGTTCGCTGCCATCGCGTGCTCACCGACGACGAAGCGGTCGGCAGTCTGGCGACGTCGCATCTGCTCGACGCCGGACGGCGCGCGATCGCGCACATTGGCGGTCCGCCGATCGTGCATGCGAAGCGGCGTGAAAAAGGCTGGCGCGAGGCGTTGAAGGGCCGTGGCATCAAGGCTGCTGAAGACTGGATCGTGCGCGGCGGATTCATGGAAAGCGACGGCTATCGCGCGATGAAGAAGCTGCTGAGCGTGCGGCCGAAAATCGACGCGGTATTTGCCGCGAACGATCCGTCGGCGATCGGCGCGATGAAGGCGATTTGGGAGGCAGACTTGCGGGTGCCCGACGATATCGCGGTGGTTGGCGTTGGTGATATCGCGCTCAGCGACCTGCTACGCGTGCCGTTGACGACCGTCGGCTGGTCGCGCCGCGACCAGGGTCGGCACGCGGCGGAACTGCTGCTCAATAGCCTCGACGGCGAAGTCGATCGCGCGCAACGCGTGATCATTCCGCCTCGACTGATCGTTCGCGAGTCCAGCGGTTCGCCGCAATGAAACTGGCGGTCGCGCTGGTCGTGACCGCGTCGGTGCAGGGCTTCACGCTCTCGCCGTCCGAACGTCCTCGAGTCCTTTCAGCGGCCGACACGTATCTCCATCGAGCGCCGCAGACCATCACCGCCTACCGCGCTGCGCGCAGCGCCGGCGGCGTCCACGATTTCTTTTCCGAGGGCGACTACTGGTGGCCCGACCCGGCGCACCCCGATGGCCCATACATTCGGCGGGACGGCGAATCGAATCCGGCGAACTTCGTCGAGCATCGGCGCGCGATGGTCCGGCTCAGTATCGAGGTGCCGGCCCTGACGGCGGCATGGCTGCTGACGAAGGACGGGCGCTACGCGGAGCAGGCGCGCCGCCATCTGCGTGCCTGGTTCGTTGAACCGGAGACTCGCATGAATCCAAGCCTGACCTACGCGCAGGCGATTCACGGAGTGACAACCGGTCGCGGCACCGGCATCATCGACACGATTCATCTCGTCGAAGTCGTTCGCGCCGTCGAAACGCTGCGCAGGGGCGGCGTGATGCCCGATGCCGAGTTCGCTGCAATCGGTCGGTGGTTCAGCGACTACACAGCCTGGTTGACGACATCAAAGAACGGCGTCGAAGAACGGGACGCCCGAAACAACCACGGCACGTGTTGGGTGATGCAAGTTGCCGCCTTCGCGTCGCTGACCGGCGACGCCGCACAACTCGAGATGTGCCGCCGCCGGTTCAAGGACGTTCTCGTGCCGCAGCAAATCGCCGCCGATGGCAGCTTTCCGCTCGAAATCGAACGCACCAAGCCCTACGGCTATTCGCTGTTCAACCTCGACGCGATGGCCACCACCTGCGAAATCCTTGGTGGTGACGCCTGGACGTTCGAATTGCCCGACGGACGCGGGATGCGCCGTGCGGTCGCCTTCATGGCACCCTACATCCGCAACCGGGCCGCGTGGCCGCATCGCAAGGACGTCCAGTACTTCGACGAATGGCCGATGCGGCATCCGAGCCTGTTGTTCGCCGGCGTGGCTTTTCATCGCGCCGACTATCTCGAGTTATGGCAGACGCTGAAGGCTGATTCGGACGTTGAAGAAGTGGTCCGCAACTTTTTCATCAGGCAGCCGCTGTTGTGGGTTCACTGATCCTCGTCGCGGCGTCGGCGGTTGCGTTAACCAGTCCAAGCGGCGCCGTCACGTTCCGCCTGACGGTCGATGCGTCGCATCAAGCGGTCTATTCCATCGAACTCAACAAGCGGCCGGTGATCGACGAGTCACCGCTCGGCATCGTCGTCGACGGCAAAGACCTGGGGAATGGCGCGGCGATTGGCCGGAGCGAGCCGTACGCGATCGACGATCGGTATCCGTGGAGAGGCGTCCACAGCCTGGCGATCAACCGCTGCCGTGGTGCACGCGTGTCGCTCGGCATGTGGACACTCGATGCGCGCGCCTGTGACGACGGTGTGGCGTTCCGATACGTCGTGCCGGGGCGCGAGGGTGTCGGCCGAACTCCAGATGAAGCCACGACGTTTCGCGTTCCAGCGGGCGCCGTCGTGTGGTCGCACGACTTCGAAGGACACTACGAGGGTGTCCACCGCCGGCAAGCGATTGATGAAATGGCCGCGGGTGAGTGGGCCGCGCCACCGGTGACGATCCGCTTGCCGGCGAACGCCGGCTACGCGTCGATCACCGAATCGGATCTCGCCGGCTACGCGGGGATGGCGCTCCGCGCTGACGGCCGGCGCAGCCTGATTGCGCGACTCGGACACGAGGAACCGATTTCGTATCCCTATCGATTGCGGTACAAGCCCGAAGACATTGAACGACTGGCGCATCCCGCGACGATCGCGGGAACGATCACGACACCGTGGCGCGTGGTGATCGTCGGGCAGACACTGAATGCCCTGGTCAACGCCGACATCGTCCACAATGTGGCGAAGAAACCCGAGGCCTCGCTGTTTGCTGATGCATCGTGGATTCGGCCGGGCCGCGCGGTCTGGCGATTTCTCGACGGCGGTGACAACACGTTCGATGGCGTCAAGCAGTTCACCGCGCTCGCTGAGCGTCTCGGATTCGAGTATCACGTCGTCGAAGGCCTCTGGCAGCGGTGGACGGAAGATCAGCTGCGGGAATTCATGGCCGACGCGGCGCAGCGGAAGGTCGGCATCTGGCTGTGGAAGAACAGCCGCGACCTGATGACGGTGGAGCAGCAGCGCGAGTTCTTCGATCAGTGCAAAGCGCTGGGCGTGGTCGGAGCGAAGATCGACTTCTTCGATCACGAGGCGAAAGAAATGATTGATCGATATCAGTCAATTCTGCGCGAGGCCGCAGTGCGGCGCATCATGGTGGACTTTCACGGTGCAAACAAGCCGGCGGGTGAGGCGCGGACGTGGCCAAACGAGCTGACCCGCGAGGGCGTTTATGGTCTCGAGCATCGCCAGCAGGCCGCCTGGGCGGCCCACAATGCGACGCTGCCGTTTACGCGGCTCCTGGCTGGCGCGGCCGACTACACGCCGGTGGTATTCGGCGAACGGCGCAAGGAAACCTCATGGGCCCATCAGATTGCAACGGCCGCGCTGTTTACGTCGCCGCTGCTGGTGTATGGCGCGCACCCGCAGAGCCTGCTCGATAATCCTGCCGTGGAGATCATCAAAAGCATCCCGAGCGTGTGGGACGAGACGATCGCGTTGCCGCAGAGCGAGATCGGTCAAGTCGCCGCTTTCGCGCGGCGGTCAGGAAAGACCTGGTTCATCGCGATCGCGAATGGCGCGTCGGCTCGCACCTTGACGATTGATCTGTCATTCCTTGACGCGACTCGCTATCGCGTTTCCGCGGTTCGCGACGACCTGGACGACGCGACCACGGTGCGGATCGATGACAGTACAGTGACGAACCAACAATCGATTCGCGCCGATCTGCGTGCCGGCGGCGGATTCGTTGCGAGACTGCAGCCGTGACGCTAAGCCTGCTCGACTGGCTGGTGATGCTGGTCTACCTCGCGTGCGTGATCGGCGTTGGCGTAGCGCTGCGCCGATCGACGACCACCAGCGTCGATTTCTTTCAAGCAGGACGGGCGATACCGGCGTGGGTGTGCGGACTGGCATTCATCTCGGCAAACCTCGGCGCGCAGGAAATCATCGGCATGGCCGCGTCGGGCGCCAAGTACGGCATTTCAACCAGCCATTTCTATTGGATCGGCGCGATCCCCGCGATGGTGTTTCTCGGCGTGTTCATGATGCCGTTTTACTACGGTTCGCGAGCGCGATCGGTGCCCGAGTACCTGCGGCTGCGTTTTGACGAGAAGACGCGCGGCTTCAACGCAATTTCGTTCGCGCTGATGACGGTGTTTTCGTCCGGCATTTCGATGTACGCGATGGCGAAACTGCTGCAGCTGCTGCACGTCTTCGATGCGCCGTTTGCCGCGCTCGGGCTCGGTCCCGAATACATTTTTCACGTCTGCGTGGTGGCCTCGGCGGTGGTCGTGCTGGTGTACGTCTGGCTCGGCGGACTGCCGAGCGCGATCTACAACGAAGTGCTTCAATTCATGCTGATCGTCGCCGGCTTTGTGCCGCTGGTTTACCTTGGCCTTCGCGACGCTGGCGGCTGGGGTGGGATCCGCGCCGCGGTTCCCGTGGAATTCACGCACTTGTGGCGCGGGTTTGGGAGTGCGGCGACCAGCCCGATGGGGGTGGATGCGTTCGGCGTGGCGATGGGGCTCGGCTTTGTCCTGTCGTTCGGCTACTGGTGCACCGATTTCCTGGTGGTGCAGCGCGCGATGGCGGCCGATTCGATGGCGGCCGCGCGACGCACGCCGCTGATTGCCGCGGTTCCCAAGATGTTGTTTCCGTTTCTGGTGGTGATGCCCGGCCTGATCGCGCTGTCGGTGCACGGGGGTGTGGTGCCGCTGAAGATGCATGAAGGCACCAATGCGCTGGTGCTCGATGCGCTCGGCAAACCGCAGCTCGATTACGATCTCACCATTCCGACGCTGTTGCTGCGCTATTTTCCCAGTGGCTTACTCGGCCTCGGCCTGACGGCGCTGCTCGCCAGCTTCATGTCGGGCATGGCCGGCAACGTCACCGCATTCAACGCGGTGTGGACCTACGACATTTACCAGGCGTACCTGCGGCCGCGGGCGAGCGATGCCCACTATTTGAAGATTGGCCGGCTGGCGACGCTGTTTGGCGTGGCGGCTTCGATCCTGACCGCCTATGTCGCAGCGCAGTTCAACAACATCATGGACGTCCTGCAGTTGGTGTTTGCGTTCGTCAATGCACCGCTGCTGGCGACCTTTCTGCTCGGCATGTTCTGGAAGCGCGCGACCGGCCACGGCGCATTTGCCGGGCTGGTTGCCGGCACAGCGGCTGCCGCGCTGCACCATGGATTGACCCTGCCGGCCGGTGCGCTACCGGGCGTGAAGGGCGGTTGGATCGCCATTACCGCGAGCTATCCGAGCGAGATGGCACAGAATTTCTGGACCGCGATCGACGCGTTCATAACGTGCCTGATCGTCACGCTCGCGGTCAGCCTGGCGACACGCCCGCGCGCCGACAGCGAATTGCGCGGCCTGGTTTACTCGCTCACCGAGCGTCCGCGCGATGGAGCGTTACCGTGGTATGAGCGCCCGGCGATTCTCGGCGTCGTAGTGTTGCTGGCGACGGCGGCCTTGAACGTGGTGCTGTTCTAATGAAGCTCGATGTGCGCTTGCCGGCGGGCTTGATGCTGACCACGATCGGCGTGTTGCTGGCCGGCTACGGTGCGATCAGCGACCGCGCCATCTACGCGCGCTCGCTCGGGATCAATGTCAACCTGATCTGGGGCGGTGTGCTGCTGGTCGCTGGCGCAGCGATGTTGCTGCTGTCGGCGCGGAGCGCGCGTGATTGATCCGGCCAGGCTGAAGAGTGAGTTCGAGCGGACATTCAGCGGCCGTCCGCGGCTGTATCGCGCGCCCGGCCGGGCCAACCTGATCGGCGAACACACCGACTACACCGACGGCTTTGCGATGCCGATGGCGCTGGATCGTTCGACGTGGGTCGCGGCATCATCTCGCGACGACCGCAACCTGATTGTGGTGTCGCGCGCCTTCAAAGAAACCTTCACGATCGACCTCGACAACCAGCCGCCGTATCCCACCGACTGCTGGATTGACTACGTGCGCGGCATCGCCGCGCTGGTCGGCGCCGGCGGCGCCAATCTGCTGATCGACAGCGACGTGCCAATCGGCAGCGGCGTCAGCTCGTCGGCGGCACTCGAAATCGCCTGTGGCTATGCGTTGATCGACCTCAGCGGCCGCGCGGTCGATTTGCGTTCCCTCGCCTGCGACGGGCAGCGCGCCGAACATCAGTTCGTCGGCATTCGGTGTGGGCTGATGGACCAGATGACGGCATGCTTTGGTCAACCTGGCCAGGCGCTGCTCCTCGATACCCGCACTTTCGATCACCAGCTCCTGCCGCTGCCAAGGTCCGTTCGCGTTGTCGTCGGCAACACGATGGTCCGCCACGCACTGGCGTCGGGCCAATACAACGCTCGGCGGACCGACTGCGAACGAGGCGTAGAGATTCTTCGTCGCCGATCTTCGGAAGTCCGCGCGCTGCGTGACGTCGGTTTGCAGCTGCTCGAGGCGGCGTGTGACGACCTGCCCGAGCGAATCTACCGCCGTTGCCGCCATGTCGTCACTGAAAACGCGCGAACGCTCGACGCCAGCGAGGCCATGCGAAGCGGCGACTTCGACGCCTTTGGACGGCTGATGAACGCCTCGCACGCCAGCTTGCGTGACGATTTCGAAGTCTCCTGCGCCGAACTCGATACGATGGCGGCGATTGCGCGCGCCCAGAACGGCGTCTACGGTGCGCGGATGATGGGCGGTGGCTTCGGCGGATCGATTATTGCGCTGGTCGATACGGAGTTGGCAGGGAGCGTGGCCGATCGCATTCGCTGCGAGTACAGGAAAGTTACTGGCCGCGATCCGGACGTGTGGGTGTGCACGGCCGGCGCCGGCGTCGAACGATTCGATGGCTGCTGAGTCGCATCGGCGTTTTAACCCGCTGCGCCAGGAATGGGTGATCGTTTCCCCGCATCGGAACGAGCGGCCGTGGCAGGGCCAGGTCGATCCCCCGCCGCGCATCGAAGTGGCGCGTTACGACCCGCAGTGTTATTTGTGCCCAGGAACTCGCCGAGCACACGGCATCCAGAATCCTGACTACCAGGCGACGTTTTCGTTCGATAACGACTTTCCGGCGCTTGTCCCGGGACCATCTTCAGTCGAAATCGACCGACCGCTGGTCGACGACTTGCTGCTGGCGACTACCGAGCGTGGTATCTGCCGGGTGATCTGCTTTTCGCCGCGCCACGACCTGACGCTGGCTCGCATGGACCTCCCGTCGGTTCGCCGGATCGTCGATACCTGGGCAGATGAGTGCGCGAAGGTGGCCGCGAATCCGTGGGTGAAGTACACGCTGGTCTTCGAAAACCGCGGCGAGATGATGGGCGCAAGCAATCCGCACCCGCATTGCCAACTGTGGGCGACAGAGCATGTTCCCAATGAACCGGCGCGCGAGTGGCAGGCGTTCGAGGCCTATCAGCGTACGCATAGCGGTGCCTGCCTGTTGTGCGACTACCTTGCGCGCGAAATCAGCGTGGGCGAGCGCGTTGTCTTCGAGAACGATGCGTTTGTCGCGCTGGTCCCTTTCTGGGCGACGTGGCCGTTCGAAGTGCTGTTGGTCAGCCGGCGCCACCTGCCGTCCTTCGGCGGTCTGACTTCCTCCGAGCGTGACGGCCAAGCGAACGCGCTGACCCGTCTCGCCGCGCGGTACGACGCGCTGTTTGATTCGCCGTTTCCCTATTCGGCGGGTTTTCATCCAGCGCCCGTCAACGATCGCCCGGACGGCGCCTGGCATTTCCACGCGCATTTTTATCCGCCGCTTCTTCGATCGGCGACGATCCGCAAATTCATGGTCGGTTTCGAATTGCTTGGATCGCCGCAGCGGGACTTGACGCCGGAGGAAGCGGCGCGGAGGCTGCGGGAGTCAACTCCATGATCTCGCGTCGCAGGTTTCTCGAAATGACCGCGCTGGCCAGTGTTCAGCTGCCACGTTCGTCGCCAACGCTCGAGCAGCAATGGGAAGGACCTTTTCTTCGACCGCGTATCACCAATCATGGACGGTCTCCACTGGTCGTCAATGACGTCGTGATCCATGAGCACGCTGCAGCATTCCCGGGCGATGCCGCCTTGTACGGTGAAGGCTTCCAGATGCTGACGCAGACCGGCGGGACGATTGCGGCGCCGATCGACCTCAGTCAGTACACTGACGCCAAACACTATCGACTGCCCGGCAGTAGCAATGCGCGGACGTTCTACGGTCTCGCAATGGTGTCGCCACATGCCGGCGGCACGACCGTCTTTGCCTTCACGTCGTGCGCTCGCTTTAGCGGCCGGTTCGAACTGTCCGCGTCGAAGGTTCGCGCCATCGTCGATTGCGAAGGACTGACACTCGCCCCGGGAGAATCATGGACGCTCGAAGAGATGATGGTTTCGTCGGGTGCCGATCATTCGGCGCTGCTCAGTGCGGTCGCTGAGCGCCTCGCGAAGAATCATCCACGGCTGCGGGTCAGCCGTCCGCCGACCGGATGGTGCTCCTGGTACTGCTTCGGTCCGACCGTCACCGCAACGCAGGTGCTCGACAACCTCGACACCATTGCCAGGAACATCCCGGCGCTGAAATACATCCAGATTGACGACGGTTATCAGCGGGCAATGGGCGATTGGCTGGAAACCGGCGCCGCGTTCGGCGGCAGCGTGCGCACGGTCCTTTCGGAAATCAAGAAGCGCGGGTTCGAACCGGCGATCTGGGTCGCGCCGTTCATCGCCGAAGCAGACTCTCACGTGTTTCAGCAGCACCCGGATTGGTTCATCAGGGACTCGGCAGATGCACCGTTGCGATCGGATCGCGTCACGTTTGGCGGGTGGAGGCACGGCCCCTGGTACGCGCTCGACGGCACGCATCCAGCCGCAGCAGCACATCTCGAACACGTGTTTCGCACGATGCGCGACGAGTGGCGCTGCACCTACTTCAAGCTCGATGCGAACTTCTGGGGCGCCATGCATGGCGGACATTTTTATGATCCGCATGCCACGCGGATTACCGCGTATCGGCGCGGGATGCAGGCGATCGTCCGTGGTGCAGGCAACAGCTTTCTGCTCGGTTGCAATCATCCGATCTGGCCGTCGATCGGGTTGATTCATGGGTCGCGCAGCTCGAACGACATCAAGCGGACCTGGGATCGCATTGCTTCGACCGCGCGCCAGAACTTGAGCCGCAACTGGCAGAACGGTCGCTTGTGGTGGAACGACCCGGACGCGGTCGTCCTCGCCGGCGACTTGTCGGATGCGGAATGCCGTTTCCACGCGACCGCGATCTACGCCTCCGGGGGGATGGTGCTCTCCGGCGACGACCTGACAGGCATCCCGCCGGCCCGGGCCGCGATGTTGCGCAAGCTTCTCCCGCCGACCGGAGTCGCCGCGGTATTCGAGGACGCAACGCTGCGGCTGGGAACGGTCCGGACGGCCGATGTGCACGCGCTCTGTTTGTTCAACTGGGACGATGCGCCGCAGACGATGGCGGTTCGTCTGCCGGAGTCGTCCATCGTGACGGATTACTGGACTGATGAGATACTCGGTCGGCGCGAAGCCACGATGATGGTCCCGATGGAACCACGTTCCGCGCGTCTGCTGAAACTGACATGAACCGGCAAGCCACAACGAGCGGTGCACAAGTAACCGCGACCGCGTTTTTCGCGCTGTTTTCAGTCGTCGGCCTGGCGCTTTACGGGTTGCCGCTGTACTACGATTTCATGGTGCGCGACTTCGGCTGGTCGCGGACGATGGTCACCTCCGGCAACGCGCTCAGCAAGCTGGTGGTCGGTCCGTTGTTCGGATTCGCGGCCGGTTGGATCGTCGATCGCTTCGGTCCACGGCGGCTGATGATGGCTGGCATCGTATTAGCGGGCGGAGCGCTGATCGGGCTGGGCGCGATGTCGGCGCTGTGGATGTTCTACCTGTTCTACTTTTTCAACGCGCTCGGCTACGTCTGCGGCGGACCATTGCCGAACCAGGTGCTGCTGTCACGGTGGTTCGACAAGACGCGCGGCCGCGCGATGGGCATCGCGTATCTCGGGATCGGCGTCGGCGGTGCGTTGGTCCCGCTGTTGTCGAACTGGCTGACCCAGCTGCTCGGATGGCGCGCGTCGTTGCAGGTGCTGGGCCTGATCATGATCGTGATCGCGCTGCCGCTGGCGTATCTCGTCGACGATCGCTCGAAAGACGCTGCGACGACGACGTCCGCCGCTTCCGACCGTCCTGCGCCGCCTGTTCAGCGCCTCGGTGCGATTCTGCGACAGCCGGCCTTCTACCTGCTCGCGATCGGCAGCATGTGTTCGATTGCGGCGGTCGGCGGAACCAACCAGCATTTGAAACTGTTTCTCAGCCTCGACCGGGCGTATTCGCAGACCGACGCCGCCTCGATTATTTCGCTGGTCCTTGCGATCAGCATCGCCGGACGCCTGTTCATGGGTTGGCTGGCCGATCGCATGCCGCGCAAGCACGTGATGCTGCTGATCTACCTGCTGGTCGCCGCCGCGATCCCGCTGTTGCTGATCAGCGGATCGCCGACATCGACGTCGCTTTTCGCGGTGGTGTTCGGGCTCGGCCTCGGCGGCGAGTACTTGATCATTCCTTTGATGGCCGGCGAGCTGTTCGGCGTCGCCGTGCTTGGCCGCGTGATGGGAATCGTGTTGACGCTCGACGGCGTCGCCGAAGCCACAGCGCCGATGCTGGTCGGCTACCTCCGCGACCGCACCGGCACCTACAACATCGGTTTCATGACGCTAGTCGCCACCGCGCTCGCCGGCGCCGTCGCGATCGCCCTGCTCCCCCGCACGAGGCAAGCACCCAGCACCCTCGCACCCAGCACCCTCGCACCCGGCACCCAAGCACCCGACACCTCGGCACCCAGCACCAGCACCCAGCACCCAGCACCTAGCACCCAGCACCCTTAACTATGAGAATCCTCGACGCCAAGGTGATCGTCTGCGCTCCGGGCCGAAATTTTGTGACGTTGAAAGTGATCACTGAAGAAGGGGTGCATGGCCTCGGCGACGCGACCGTCAACGGACGCGAGCTCGCCGTTGCCAGCTATCTGACCGATCACGTGATCCCGTTGCTGATCGGTCGTGACGCGCGAAAGATCGAAGACATCTGGCAGTACCTCTACAAAGGCGCGTACTGGCGGCGCGGTCCGGTGACGATGGCGGCAATTGGCGCAGTGGATTCGGCGTTGTGGGACATTCGCGGCAAGGCGCTGAACACCCCGGTCTATCAACTGCTCGGCGGCGCGTCGCGCGAGTCGGTGATGGTCTACGGTCATGCCAACGGCAACACCGTGGACGAAGTGGTCCAGGCGGTGGCGCACTACGTCGATCTGGGATATCGCGCCGTCCGGGCGCAATGCGCCGTTCCGGGCGTGCGGCATGCCTACGGCGTCGGCCGCGGCACGCTCTATTACGAACCGGCGGAGAAGGGCCGTCCCCTCGAAAGTGTGTGGAGCACCGAGAAATATCTCGACTTCATGCCGCCGGTGTTCGCGCGGCTCCGCGACGAAATCGGCTTCGACGTTCACTTGCTGCACGACGTCCACCATCGGCTGACGCCGATTGAAGCGGCGCGGCTCGGCAAGAGCCTCGAGCCGTACCGGCTGTTCTGGATGGAGGATCCGGTGCCGGCCGAGAACCAGGCGGCGTTCCGCACAATTCGTCAGCACACGGTGACACCGATCGCGGTCGGCGAAGTGTTCAACACCATCTACGACTGCATGCAGTTGATCGAGGAAGAGCTGATCGACTACATCCGCACCACCGTGATTCACGCCGGAGGCATCAGTCACATGCGCAAAATCGCCGCGCTCGCCGAACTTCACCACGTACGGACCGGATCGCACGGCGCGACCGATCTCGGCCCGGTCGCGATGGCTGGAGCGCTGCACTTCGATCTCAGCGTTCACAATTTTGGGATCCAGGAATACATGCGCCACACGCCGGAAACCGACCGGGTGTTTCCGCATGCCTACACCTTCGAACGAGGCGCGATGCATCCGGGCGACGCGCCAGGCCTCGGCGTGGACATCGACGAAGCACTCGCCGCAACCTATCCATACGAGCCGGCGTACTTGCCGGTCAATCGCCTGACAGACGGGACGGTGCACTCATGGTGACGCGCTGTACACCCTGTACTCGACGACAAGCGCTGCAGACGTTATGCGCGGCGGCGGCATTTCGCCGCTCTGTGGCCGCGGCATCGTCGATTCAATATGGTTATGCCGGCATCACCTGGGGCAACGACTACATGGCGGCGATCGACGACATCGCCGCCGTTGGCTATCGTGGCATTCAGCTGCGCGCCAGCGATGGATTGCTCGATCGGTTTGCCGGCCAGCCGGCGGCGCTGCGCGATCTGTTGGTGGCGAAGCGGCTGACCTTTGCGGTGTTCTCGAGCGGCAACCTGTCGATCGATCCCGCGCGCGAGCGCGAGATGTTCGATCTGCACACCAAGCATGCGCGGTTCGTGCAGCGCGCCGGCGGGAAGTACCTACAGGTGATCGACGAGCGTCCGAAAGGTCGCGAAGTGACCGCTGCCGACTACGCCCGAACCGGACGCCTGCTGACCGAACTGGCGAAGCGGGTTCATGACGCCGGCGCAACGCTCGTCTACCACCATCACATGAACAGCACCGGCGAAAAGCCGCACGAGATTGCAGCGGTGCTCGAGGCCGCAGACAGTCGCCATGTGCGATTGTTGTTCGACACCGCCCACTTTCAGCAGGGTGGCGGAGATCCGGCCGCGGCGATTCGGCAGTATCGCGAGTGGATCGAGGTGCTGCACTTGAAGGATGTGCGGGCGATCGAGTCGGCGCCCGGCTATCAGTTCGTCGAACTCGGCCGCGGCCGGGTGGATTTGAAGAGCGTCTACAACGCGCTCGCCGCGATCAATTTTCGAGGTTGGGGAGTCGTTGAACTCGATCGCGTGCCGGATCCCGGGCGCACTCCGAAGGAGTGCGCCGAAATCAATCGGCGCTATCTCACAGAGACGCTCCACCAGGTCGTCTGATCGGGCACGCAGCGTAGAGCCGACCTTAAGTAAACGACTTCGGCAGCTCGAATCCCTTGCGATACGACTCGCGAGTCAGCAGCCGATCGGCCTCCGGATCGTTGACGAACTTTTCCTTGTGGCCGTCGAACACCAGCGCGCGGCCGGCGCGATACGAAACGTTCGCCAGATGCGGAAGCGTCGACGAGAGGTGGCCTTCGCTGATGTCGCAGGCCAGCAACTTGGCGTTGTCGGCGCGTATCGCATCGATGAAATTCTGATAATGCGGATACTCGGTCGTCGTCAGGCCGGTCGCTTCCTTTTTTTCTTCCGGCGGCGGCGCGGCGCCGGGCCCCGGCTCGTTCTTGGGCCCGAAGTACGATTGCCACGATTTGCCGGCCTCTTCGATCCAGAGCCAACCCTTGGTGCCGTAGAAGATGTTGCCGATGCGCACGCCCGCTTCGTCGTTGGTGAAGCCGCCACGCGTCGCGAACTCCATAATCGCGCCGTCCGCGTACTCATACGTCGTGGTCTGCTCGTTCGGCGTTTCCTGTGACGATTCGTCGCCGAAATAGCCGCCGACCGAACGGATCTTCACCGGATGCTCCTGTTTCCGCAGGCCCCAGCGCGCGATGTCGAACTGGTGCGGGCCCTGGTTGCCGGTGTCGCCGTCGCCGTAATCCCAGTGCCAGTGCCAGTTGTAGTGGAAGCGGTTGCGATTGAATGGCCGTTTCGGCGCCGGACCGAGCCACATGTCGTAGTCAACCTTGGATAAATACTGCGGGTCGTAGGTTGGCTCGTAAGTGGTCGCGGTGACGGTGAGCGCGTATTGTTCGCCGGGCGCCATTGGACCATCGGGATATTTGCCAATCGCCGGACGCGGCTTGAAGCAGAGTCCGCGCGCCAGGTAAACCTTGCCGATGCCGCCCTCGTGCATGAACGCAATCGCATCCTTCACGGCCGGCCGGCTGCGGTTCATCGTGCCGACTTGAACGAGCCGTCCAAACCGCGCCGCGGCTTCAACCATGCGGCGGCCCTCCCACACCGTGTGAGAGGCCGGTTTTTCGACGTAGACGTGTTTGCCGGCCTGCAGCGCCCAGATCGTGGCGAGCGCGTGCCAGTGGTTCGGCGTGGCGATAACCACCGCATCGACGTCCTTGTCGTCGAACACGCGGCGCATGTCCTGCACGAAATCCGGCTTGAACGTCGGGACGTCGCTCAGCCGGGCGTCGTTGATCCGTTCCGGCGCGAGATTGGCGTCGATGTCGCACAAGAATTTGTGTTCGACGTTCTTCAACCGCGCGAAGCCGCGCTTCAGCGCGTTACCTTGACCGCGAATGCCGATGCTTGCAACCACGACGCGATCGTTCGCGCCGAGAACACGGCGCCCCACCGCCGGCGCCGCGTTCGCGGTGGCGCCACCGACCACGCCGGTGCCGAGCGCGATTCCTGCGGCGCCGAGCCGCGCCGTGAATTCGCGACGGGACATGCCATTCTGACTCTCTGTATCGTTCGCCACGGGATCCTCCTCAGAAAGCCGCATCACGCCCGAGCGTCACCAAGCTGGGCCGGTTCGAGCCTCGGCGCCAGCGCGTGTACGACCGCCAGTGTAATCAGGTACGTCGTGCCGGCGATAGTGAATACCGGCAGGTAGCTGCCGGTAGTTTCCAGCAGATAGCCGGTGATCTTCGCGATCAACATGCCGCCAACCGCTCCAGCCATGCCGGCGAAACCAATCACCGACCCAACCGCCTGCCGAGGGAACATGTCGGACGCCAGCGTGTAGACGTTGGCCGACCAGCCCTGATGAGCCGCGGCCGCGATGCTGATCAGCGCAACCGCCGTCCACATGTTTTCGACCCGCGACGCCGCAACGATCGGCACAACCGCGATGGCACAGACCAGCATCGCCGTTTTGCGTGCGCGATTGACTGGCCAGCCGCGCGCCAGCAGCGTTGACGATAACCAGCCGCCGAAGATGCTGCCGCCGTCGGCGACCAGATACACGACGATGATCGGCGGACCGAGTTCCAGCAGTGAAAGCCCGAATTTGCGGCCGAAGAAGTCAGGAATCCAGAACAGGTACACCCACCAGATCGGGTCGGTCATGAACTTCGCCATCGCCACCGCCCAGGTTTGCCGGTGCGGCAGCAGCGTTCGCCATGCGACGTTAACACTGCGATCCGGCGGGTCGGTCGAAATGTAGGCGAGCTCCGCGGCGCCGACTTTCGGATGACGATCCGGCCGGTCGTAGTAGTGCCACCACAGCGCGAGCCAGCCGAACCCGATCAGGCCGGTTGCCAAAAACGCCCATCGCCATCCGAACCGCAGCGTGATGACCGGCACGATCAACGGCGTGACGATTGCGCCGATGTTGGTGCCGGCGTTGAACAGGCCGGTGGCGAGCGCGCGCTCCGACCGTGGAAACCATTCAGCAACGGTCTTGATGGCCGCCGGGAAGTTCCCCGACTCGCCGAGGCCGAGCGCGAAGCGCGCGACGATGAAGCCGGCGACCGATGCCGAGTAATTCAGTCCGAGAAATCCCAGCATCACGGCGGCAGTCGTACCAATCGTCGTGGCGGCCGCGTGCGCCATCGCCGCGAGCGACCAGACCGTGAGCGCCAACGCGAAGCCCGCCTTAGTTCCGATCCGGTCGATTAACCGGCCGGCGATGATGAAACCGATCGCGTAGGCGAGTTGAAACGAAAAAACGATATCGCTGTAGTCGATTTCGCTCCAGCCAAACTGCGGTTGCAACGTCGACTTGAGGATGCCGATCACCTGGCGATCGATGTAATTGATCGTCGCGGCCAGGAACAGCAGCCCGCAGATCATCCAGCGGAACCGGCCGACGCGTGTCGTGGTTTGGATGTGCATCAGATTGTCGGGTTGCGCCGATGAATCGCGAACTCGCGGTGGCCGAGACGTTCGGCGGCCGTCAGTTGGCCGGAACAGACATCCACGAGGCTGGCGAACAAGCGATCGGCGGCCCCATCGAGCGGCTCGCCGTCAGTGATGATACCGCTGACATCGAGATCGGTGTTGTCGGCCATCGTTTGCGCCGTGCGCGGGTTGCCGGTGATCTTGATCACCGGCGCAATCGGATTGCCGGTTGGCGTGCCGAGCCCGGTGGTGAACATCACAACCTGGGCGCCGCCACCGACCATGCCGGTCACCGACTCGACGTCGAGTCCCGGCGTATCCATCACGGTCAAGCCGTGACTGGTGATCGGTGCTGAATAGCCGACGACATCCTCGAGCCTGGTTCGTTCGCCCGCCTTGTGGGTCGCGCCCAGCGATTTTTCTTCGATCGTCGTCAACCCGCCGCGAATGTTGCCCGGCGACGGTTGCGTCCCGCGGATGTCGAGGCCGAGCGCCATCGCTTCGGCTTCCACGCGGCTGACAATGCGCACCAACTGAGCGGCGGCAGCAGGCGACGCGGCGCGCGCCGCGAGCAAGTGCTCGGCGCCCATGATCTCGGCAACCTCGCCAAGGACGACCGATCCGCCGGCGTCGACCAGGCGATCGGCAACGCGTCCAACCGCCGGGTTCGAGGCGAGTCCCGAGGTGTAGTCCGAGCCGCCGCACTTCACGCACAGGATCAGCGAGGCGAGATCGCAGGCTTCGCGCCTGGCTGAAGACAGTGTCGCCGCCATTTCGCGCGCGATTGCAATGCCTGTTTCGGTGGCGCGAACCGTGCCGCCTTCGGTTTGAATGGCGACGACCGCGGCCGGCTTGTCGTGACGCCTGGCCTCGTCGAGCAGCCGTTGCGCGACCACTTGTTCGCACCCGAGCGCGACGACCAGCACTGCCCCGACGTTCGGGTGACGGCAGTACGCCGCCAGGGTGTCGTGCGTAACATGCATGTCGGGACCCAGCTGTCCGCAGCCGGCCAGATGGGGAAGTGCGGTTCCGACGCCGTCAATGGCCGCCGCAATTCGTTCGGACACGACTGCGGAGCAGATTACGGTCGGCACAACCAGCACATGGTTGCGGACGCCAACGCGACCGTCCGCACGCCGATACCCGAGGAAGGTCGTCGCGGTCATGCCCCGGCCTCCGGCAAGCCGGCGCGCGCCTGATCGCCGCGGCCGCGGCCACTCTCGACGTTGTGGGTATGGACATGGGCGCCGGCGGCGATGTCGGACACCGCAGTGCCGATCGTGCTGCCGTACTTGACCACCACCTCGCCGCGCGCGATCGGGCGCAGCGCAACCTTGTGACCGCGTGGAATGCGGTCGCCAATCGCCAGGGTCATCCCGCCCGCACTGATCGTCGTCCCGGGCTCGAGCGGTTCGAGTGCGGTGGCGACATTGTCATGTGCGCTGATCACGATCATCGCGTTCATGAGGCAATCCGCCGGCGCCGCCGCCGCGGCGCCTCACGACCTGGCTCGGCTTCCTGCGCCTGGTAGCGGCTCGCTTCGATCAGGTGATCGTGCATCGCGCGGCGCGCCGCATCGGCGTCTCGCGAGCGGATGGCACGGTAGATCCGGCGGTGTGCTTCGGCAGCGGCGCGGAGGTCGCGATTGGCGGCGCGCTCGGCGGTCTTGCGCCGGCGCTCGTAGTACAACGCCGACACCATTTCGATCAGCGCGGCCAGAATCGGGTTGCCCGAACTGGCGGCGACGGCGCGATGAAAATCGACGTCGTGGACCAGGAACGCCTGCGGTTCGTTCATCAGTGCGAACAGGCTGGCGACGGTGTCGGCAATTGCCGCCAGTTGCTCGGACGTTGCGCGTTCGGCAGCGAGTCCGGCCGCACCCACTTCGAGGACGCGGCGCGCTTCGTACATGTCGTCGCGCGAGAAGCCGTGCAAGGCGGCGAGAAAACTCAACGGCTCCGGCGCGAGCGACGGCGGGCCGCCCGGCACGTAGGTGCCCGAGCCGTGGCGCGACCGCACTACCCCCATCGCCGCAAGCGCGTAGAGGCCGGCTCGCACCGTCGGGCGGCTGACGCCGATCTGCGTCGCCAGGTCGCGTTCAGCCGGCAACCGATCGCCTGGCCGCAGCGCGCCCCGTTCGATCAACGTTCGCACGTGGGCGACGACCTGCTCGGTGCTTCCTTCGAACGTCATCAACCGTCCAAGTTGTATGACCACTGTCGGGTGTTGTCAAGGAAGAAGGGCCCCGCTTCTTGCCAAGTGGTCTTGCCAATTGTAGAGTGGGCGGAATTCGTATGCCGATGCTGAATGAAACGTTGATCAGGGCTCCACGAGTCGAAGGCCGCCAACAGCTGTTGAGGCGCGGTGCCGGCGGCGCGAGCGAGTTATCGGTCGCACGCCTGCGCGTCGCTGCCGGCTCCACGGCCGAACATGTCGTTGCGGACGAGGAAACCATCGTGGTGTTGCAGGAGGGGCAGGGCCGATTCGCGGTCGGTGGCCGCGAGTGGCCGGTCAGCCGCAGCGGCGTCTTCACTGAACGCGCCACTGCGGCCTACCTGCCGCCCGGCGCGACGCTTCACATCACCGCGACGACGCCGATTGAGGCGGTGCTGGTTTCTGCAGCGACGCGCGACGGCGGCGATCCGACAGTGATCGGGCCCGAAGCGGTTCGCGTCAACGCCCGCGGCAAGGGATCGTACGCGCGCGAGGTCCACGATATTTTCGTCACCGATCCGCACGCTCGCCGGTTGATGGTCGGCGAAACCTTCAATCCAGCCGGCAACTGGAGCAGCTACCCGCCGCACAAGCACGACGGGCGTGACGGCGAACCGAAGCTCGAGGAGGTTTACTACTACCGTATCGATCCGCCGCAGGGCTTTGGCCACCAGATGTTGTACACCGCCGACGGCGAATCGGTGACGCACACGGTTCGTGATGGCGACGCGGTGCTGTTGCCGTACGGCTACCATCCGGTTTCAGCGGCGCCGGGTTATCGGCTGTACTACCTGTGGGCGATTGCGGGAGCGCAGCGCAAGCTGGCGCTGCATGAAGACCCGGCGCATAGGTGGATACACGAGATGTAATGCAAAATGCAAGAATGCCGAATGCAGAGATTTTTCCGCATTCTGCATTTATACATTCACAGCGCTAGCGAGTAGCCCCCCGTCCACTACCAGCAACTGGCCGGTGACGAAGCTGGCGGCGTCCGACGCGAGATAGACGGCGGCGCCGACCAGTTCCTCGGTTCGCCCGAAACGGCGCATCGGTGTGCGCATCAGAAATTCCTGACCGCGCGGTCCTTTGAGGATCTCGCGGTTGAGATCGGTTTCGAACACGCCGGGAGCGATTGCGTTGACCGTGATGCCGTGCGGCGCCCATTCAATCGCCAGCGCCCGGGTCAAGCCAGCCACCGCCGACTTGCTCGCGGTGTAGGCGGCCACTTCCATCAAGCCGACGAACGACGCCAGCGAGCCGATGCCGATCAGCCGGCCCTGGCCGCGCGCGATCATGCCCGGCGCAAACGCGCGATACGTGCGCATCATCCCGGTCACATTGGTTTCGATAATCTGATCCCAATCGGTGTCGGTCATTTCCACGCTGGCCACTCGCTTGGTGATACCGGCGGCGGCGACCACGATGTCTACGGCACCCAGCGACGAACCGCACGCGTCACGCAAGGCGTTGAGCGACGCGGTGTCGCCGACGTCGGTCGCAATCCGCGCGGTGCGTCGGCCTTTGGATTCGATCACCGCCGCCACCTCGTCCACCATCGGCTTGCGGCGGCCGGTCGCGACGACGTCTGCGCCGGCATCGGCAAGGCCGAGCGCCAGGGCTCGCCCAATCCCCGTCGTCCCGCCAACCACCACCGCCGTCTTTCCCTTCAAGTCGAAAGACACCAAAATAGCCACCTCAAATACGCGCTTACGTTAATTGGACTGACCAATTCACTGAAACGCTGCAGCTGAAAAACCGCCCAATTGTAATCTCGCCACGTGACGACTGACGCCGCTACGGCGTTTCCGATTACTATGCTTGCGTGAGAGTGAAGACCGATCGGGCCGCGATCGTGCGAGCGATTGAGCAGTTGGGCATCGTGGCGGTGATTCGACTCAAGGATCCGGCGCGCGTCCGGGGAGTCGTCGACGCCCTGGCGGCCGGCGGCGTGCGCGCTCTTGAAGTGACGATGACCGTGCCGCGGGCAGTCGATCTGATCCGCGAACTGGCCCCGACGATGCCCGATGGGTTCCTGCTTGGTGCGGGCACGGTGACCGACGCCGCCACCGCTCGTGCGGTCATCGATGCCGGCGCCGAATTCATCGTCGGCCCGGTGTTTCGGCCCGACGTGATCGCGGCGTGCCACGATCGTGATGTGCCGGCAATCCCCGGATGTTTCTCGCCGACTGAGATTCTTGCGGCGCATGAAGCTGGCGCCGATCTCGTGAAGGTGTTTCCGGCAACCGCCCTTGGACCGACGTTCATTCGCGACGTGCGCGCGCCGTTGCCGCAGGTGAAGTTGATGCCGACCGGTGGTGTGACAATCGAGAACGCGGGCGAGTGGATTCGCGCCGGCGCCGCCGCGGTTGGCGTCGGGTCTGCCTTGCTCGATCACAAAGCCATCGACAGTGGTCGGTTCGAAGTGATCACCGCTAACGCTCAACGCGTCGTCGCCAACGTCGCTGCCGCTCGCGCATGACCACTACCGTCGTCACCTTCGGAGAAATCATGCTGCGCCTCAGCCCTCCCGGGTTCGAGCGCTTCTTTCAATCACCGGTGCTGTCGGCGACGTTCGGCGGCGGCGAAGCGAACGTCGCGATCAGCCTGGCGCAGTTCGGATTGAACAGCGTTTACGTCACGGCGCTGCCGAAGCATGCGATCGGCGAAGGCGCGCTGCGGACGCTCCGCGCCCACGGCGTCGACACATCGCACGTCGTGCGCGGCGGCGACCGAGTCGGCATCTATTTCGCGGAGACCGGTGCCAGTCAGCGGGCGTCGTCCGTCATCTACGACCGGGCGCATTCGGCAATCAGTGAGCTGGCGGCCGATGCCATCAATTGGGATCGCGTGATGGCGGGAGCGCAGTGGTTCCATGTGACCGGAATCACGCCGGCGCTCGGTGAACGTGCCGCTGCGGCGACCGCGACCGCGATTGCCGCCGCGAAACGGGCCGGCGCGCGCGTCAGTGTCGACCTGAACTTCCGCAAGAAACTGTGGTCCGAGGCCAAGGCGCAGGCGACGATGAAGCCGTTGATGAGCAACGTTGACGTCGTGATCGCCAACGAAGAAGACCTGCAGTCGGTGCTCGGCGTTCACGTCGCGGGCGCCGACGTCGCCAGCGGCGCACTCGATGTCTCCGGGTATCGCGCCGCAGCCGAGACGGTGTCGCGCGAGTTCGGACCATCGTTCGTCGCCGTAACGCTGCGTGAAAGCCTCTCGGCCAGCGACAACGGCTGGAGCGCGGTGCTGTGGGATGGCAAGGCCCAGACTCTGCATCAGAGCCAGCGCTATGTGGTGAGGCTGGTCGACCGGATTGGTGGAGGAGACAGCTTTGCCGCCGGTTTGATATACGCCATCCTCGCCGGCCGGCCGCTCGATGCGTCGTTGCGGTTTGCGGTCGCAGCGAGTGCGCTGAAACAGACGATCCCTGGCGACGTGAATGCTGTGACGATCGCAGAAGTGGACGCACTGGCCAGCGGAGACGCGTCGGGCCGGGTGCAGCGCTAGCATGCCGGATCGCTTTCTCGATCTTCAGCAAGCGACGCGTCGTGCGGTCGTCGACGGCGGGGGCACCGTCGACGCGTCGATTCGTCGCCAGATCGCCGCCGGGCAACCGCCGCCGGAACTGGCTTCGCTGGTCGGTAAGATCCGCGACCGCGCCTACACTGTGACCGACAAGGACCTCGATGACTTGCGCTCGCGCTACTCCGAAGATCAGTTGTTCGAGGTGATTGTCGCTGCCGCAATCGGTGCCGCGGAACACCGCCTGACGTCTGCACTGGCTGTGCTCGAGGCCGAGGCGTGAGGCTCGGAGCGGTCGAACGCGGTGGACGCCTTGCGGATCGCCTCCGGTTCGCAGTGATTCGTCTGAGGTCGGGATTCAGGGCGCCTGACGTCGCCCGAACGCTGGCCTATCGACGCGAGTATTTCGGCGCGCATCATCGCAAGCATACTCACGCCGTGATGCGCGGGCCATCAGCGTGGACGGTCGGCGAGCGGGAGCTGTTCGCGGCGTTCGTTTCGCGAATCAATCACTGCCACTTTTGAACCAACGCACACGCCGCGGTCGCGGCGGTTGCCTTCGACGCCGCCGTCACGCGCCAGGTGCTGGATGACTTCGAGGCGGCGCCGATTCGTCCACAGCTGCGGGCGACGCTCCGCTTCTTGAAGAAAATGACGCTGGAACCCGACGCGTTGACCCGCGACGACGCGGCCGCCGTTCGCGCGACCGGCGTGGACGATCAGGCGCTGCGCGACGCGATTCACGTTGCTTACCTGTTCAACATCTACGATCGGCTTGCCGACGCGATGGGCTGGCACGTCCCGGATCCTTCATCCGGGTCTTATCTCGCTGGCGCCAGGCGGCTGCTGCGGCGCGGCTACCAGTAGCAACCTTTGTTACGCATAAGGTTTTCGTAAGAACGGCATCGGCGGGCGGGAAGTGCGGTTCTCCGATGCGCTTTTATTGTACCAAAGCAATTCCGCTGTGACGAGACTGGTTTTCCAGGGCGTCCTTCGCTTACAGTGCCGACCTCCATGTTAAAGCTGCTTCGCCTTCTCAAGGCCCACCAGGGCCACGTCGCCATCGTGCTGGGATTGGCAATGGCGCAGTCGATCGGTTCGCTGCTGCTGCCGCGGATGATGTCGGACATTGTCGACAAGGGCATCGTCAAGGGCGACCAGCGGGCGATTGTCGAGATCGGCGGCGTGATGCTGCTGATCTCGTTCGCCACGACGGCGTGCGCGATCGCCGGCAGCTTCTACGCGGCGAAAGCGGCGACCGGTTTCGGGCGGATCCTGCGAGGGACGATCTTCGCGCGCGTCGAGCATTTTTCGATTCACCAGTTCGACCGGTTCGGCGCGGCGTCGCTGGTCACCCGCACCACCAACGACACCACTCAGGTTCAGCAGATGTTGATCATGATGCTGACCATGGTGATCACCGCGCCGATGCTGGCAATTGGCGGCGTGATTCTGGCGTTGTCGCAAGACACCCAGTTGGCCTGGGTGCTGATTGCGGTGATGCCGGTGATGGCCCTGGTCTTCACCGTGATCCTGCGCGGCGCCGTGCCGCTGTCGCAGGCGATGCAGACCAAGATCGACCGTTTGAATCTGGTGCTGGGCGAAGGTCTGAGCGGCGTGCGCGTGATCCGCGCCTTTGATCGCGGCGCACACCAGCGCGAACGGTTCGACGAAGCCAACCGCGACCTGACCAACACCGCGATCGCGGTGAATCGACTGATCGCGTTCCTGATGCCCGCGCTGATCGTCATGTTGAACCTGACCAGCATCGCGATCATCTGGTTCGGCAGCCATCGCATCGATCAGGGCGTGATGCAGGTCGGCGCGATGATCGCCTCGTTGCAGTACGCGATGCAGATTCTCTTCGCAGTCTTCATGGTGACGGCGATGTTCGTGATGCTGCCGCGCGCCTCGGCCGCCGCGGCGCGGATCAACGAAGTGCTGGAGATCGAGCCGGAAATCGTCGATCCGGCCAACGCCGTTCTTCCACAGCTGGCGACCAAACGCGGTCAGGTCGACTTCGAGAACGTCACGTTCCAATATCCGGGTGCGGAAGAACCAGCACTGACCGGCGTCTCGTTCACCGCCTTGCCTGGCGAGGTGACGGCGATTATCGGCGGCACCGGCTCCGGCAAATCGACGCTTGCCGGATTGATTCCGCGTTTCTACGACGTCAATCAAGGTCGCGTGCTGGTCGATGGCGTTGACGTGCGTGAAATGTCGCAGGCCGAATTGCGCGCGAGGATCGGCTACGTCCCGCAGAAGGCGGTGCTGTTCACCGGAACCGTCGCGGCCAACATTCGCTACGGGCGCGACGATGCCTCGGACGAGGAGGTCCGTGACGCCGCCGAGGTCGCGCAGGCGATCGAGTTTGTCGACGCGATGCCCGAGAAATTTGCCTCGCCGGTCTCCCAGGGCGGCATCAACCTGTCGGGTGGGCAAAAGCAGCGGTTGGCGATTGCCCGCGCGATCGTCCGGAAGCCCGACGTCTACGTCTTTGACGACAGCTTTTCAGCGCTCGATTACACGACCGACGCGAAACTGCGTGCCGCTCTCAAGAGCGAAACCGCCAACGCGACGGTCTTCGTGGTGGCGCAGCGGATCAGCACCGTGATTGGCGCGGATCGCATCGTCGTTCTCGACAACGGCCGGGTGGTGGGCATCGGCACTCACGACGTGCTGATCAAGACGAACGACATCTATCGCGAGATTGTGGCGTCACAGGTTTCGCTGGAGGAAGTGGCATGAGCGCGGCACCGGCGCAGAACCCGCCGCCCCGGACCGCGCCGCCGCGCGACATGTTCGGCGGCCGGCCGATGGGCGGCCTCGGCATTCAGGCGCAGAAAGCCAAGAACTTCAAGGGAACGCTGAACCGCTTGCTTGGCTACCTGCGCCCGCATCGCGCCGGACTGACCGTCATCGTGATCGCCGGAGCGATTGGCACGGTGTTCAGCGTGCTCGGTCCGAAGATCCTCGGCATGGCCACGACCAGAGTCTTCGAAGGCTTCGTCGCCAAGGCCACCGGCGTCCCGGGCGCCGCCGTGGATTTCGACTACGTTGGCCGCATCCTGCTTGGACTGATTGCCCTCTACATCGTTGGCAACAGCTTTCAGTATCTGATGCAGTACCTGATGGCCAACGTTGCGCAGCAAACCGTCTATCAGATGCGACGCGATGTCGAAGCCAAGTTCGATCGCCTGCCGCTGCGGTTCTTCGATTCACGGACGCGCGGCGAGGTAATGAGCCGCGCCGTCAACGATCTCGACAGCATCAGTTCCACTTTGCAGCAGACCCTGACGCAGTTGCTGACCTCGGTCCTGACGCTGATCGGCGTGATCGTGATGATGTTGACGATCAGCTGGATCCTGACCCTGGTGACGGTCCTGACGCTGCCGCTCAGCATCGTGATCGTCGCGCGGATCGCCAAGCGGTCGCAGAAGTTCTTCATGAAGCAGCAGGTGGCGTTGGGCGGGTTGAACGGCCACGTCGCCGAGATGTACAGCGGACACACCATCGTCACTGCTTTCGGGCATCAGCGAAAATCGGTGGCGACGTTCAACAAGTTGAACGAGGACTACTACGACGGTGCATGGCGGGCGCAGTTCGTCACCGGCATCATCTGGCCGACGATGATGTTCGTCGGCAACCTCGGCTACGTGCTAACCGCGGTGATCGGCGGCGTGCTGGTGACGCGCCGTTCGATCGCAATCGGCGATGTGCAGGCGTTCATTCAGTACGGCCGCCAGTTCTCGATGCCGATTGGCCAGCTGAGCGGTATCGCCAACGTCATTCAGTTGACGATCGTGTCGGCGGAGCGCGTCTTTGAACTCCTCGACGAACCGGAAGAGACTCCGGATGCCGCAAACGCCCGGACGATTGCCGCACCGCGCGGCGCTGTGCAGTTCGACGACATCAGCTTCCGCTACAAGCCGGACGTGCCGGTGATCGAGCACCTGTCGCTCGACATTTCGCCGGGCAGGACGATTGCGATTGTCGGTCCGACCGGCGCCGGCAAGACCACGCTGGTCAACCTGCTGATGCGGTTTTATGACGTCGACAGCGGCGCGATCCGCGTTGACGGCGTCGACATTCGTGAACTGCGGCGCGGCGGGCTGCGGCGGATGTTCGGGATGGTGCTGCAGGACACGTGGCTGTTCTCGGGGACGATTCGCGACAACATCGCCTACGGGCGCGAACAAGCCAGCGACGTGGAGATTGTCCGGGCGGCCAAGGCGGCGCAGGCCGACCATTTCATCCGGACCCTGCCCGAGAATTACCAGACGGCGATCAACGAAGAGGCCAGCAACCTGTCACAAGGACAGAAGCAGCTACTGACGATTGCGCGGGCATTTCTCGCCGATCCCGCGGTGCTGATTCTCGACGAGGCGACCAGCAGCGTGGATACCCGCACCGAAGTGCTGATTCAACGCGCGATGGGCGAGCTGATGCGCGGCCGGACCACCTTCGTGATTGCGCACCGGTTGTCGACAATCCGCAACGCTGACGCGATTCTGATGATCGAACACGGCCGGATCGTCGAGCGCGGCACACACCAAGAACTGCTGGCGGCAAAAGGTCCCTACGCGGCGCTCTATCACAGCCAGTTCGCCCGGACCGCGCAACCGGTGGCGTCTTAGCGATTGTCGCGCTCAGCGGCCGAACACGGTCGCGACGTCGACGACGACATGCGTGCGTGGCGAGTAGACGACGATTGATCCGTCGATGTAGCCGCGACGATAGTCGGGCGGCAGCACCACCAGCTGCCGTTCGACCACCACTGGCAGCGGCTGGATTTTCTTCGCCCATCCCGGCGGCAGCTCGCCGGTTCGCGCCTGCTTTTTGGCGAGCCCGGGCGGCAAACTGCGGTACCGCGGTTCGTAATACTCACGCACGATGCGGACGTCGTGCGGTTGGAGGTAGCAGATCTCGAATTTCTTCTGGTGGCCATGCTTGGCCAGGGCTGGTGCAGCCATCAGCATCATCACGACCAGCGTGCCGAGCGTCTTCTTCATGCCGTCCTCCGCTGCCGAGAACGGCGCAAGACCTGTACCAGCGTTTTTCAAAGGATGATCGTCACCCGGGCGGCTGGTGTCCTCCAAATTGGTCGTGGCGGTGACAGTTTTCGCGCCGCTCGCCGAACTGGACGGTCTTGCCGCAGTCGTCGCTCGCGCGGTTGTGACACATCCACGCCGCGACAAAAACTCCGTGAACTCTGTTCCTCCGTGCCCTCGGCGCGGAGGCGGTGTCCATCGAAGCGCCTGAAAGAATTCGAAAACGTGCGGCGTGGATGTGTGCGCTCACACGCTTACGAGGGTCAGGCCTGGCTTCCTGCTATCTGTGGAATCAGCGTGCCGTAGACATCGGTCAGCCGCATGTCACGGCCGTTGAAGCGATAGGTCAGCCTGGTGTGATCCAGTCCCAGCAGGTGCAGCATCGTCGCGTGCAGATCGTGGTACGAGATCGGTTGCTCCATCGCCTTGTAGCCGAATTCGTCGCTGGCGCCGATTACCTGACCGCCGGCGATGCCGGCGCCGGCCATCAGCACGGTCTGCGTTCCGGGGTTGTGATCGCGTCCGACGCCGCGTTGTGAAATCGGCATCCGACCGAATTCGGAGTGCATGATCACGAGCGTGGACTGCAATAATCCGCGCGCTGCCAGATCGGTGAGCAGGCCGGCCATCGGTCGATCGGTTTCGGCCGCATGCTGGGTGTGGTTGGTCTTGATGTCGTCGTGCGCGTCCCAGGTGTCGACGTTCTGATTACCGACACCGCCGGCGAACACCTGCACGAAGCGGACGCCATGTTCCACCAGCCGCCGCGCCATCAGGCATTGACGGCCGAACGGCTCGCTGACCTTTTCGTCGAGGCCGTAGAGTTTTTTCGTCGCCTCCGACTCACCCGACAAGTCGACGACGTTCGGCGCGCAGCCCTGCATGCGGTAGGCAAGCTCGTACGAGGAGATTCGAGCCGCCAGTTCGCTGTTGCCGGGGTAATTCTGCATGTCGAGTTCGTTCAGCTTCGCCAGGGCATCAAGCCGCGCCCGCTGATCGTCGCTGCTCAAGCCGGCCGGCGGCTTCAAGTCGACGATCGGATCGCCACTCGAACGAAACAGCGTTCCCTGGTACGCCGCCGGAATGAATCCGGAGGTCCAATCATTCGGGCCGCCGAGCGGCCCGCCGCGTGCGTCGGTCATCACCACGTAGGCGGGCAGGCTCGACGAAACCGATCCCAGCCCATAGGTGACCCACGAGCCGACGCTCGGGTAGCCGAGATTGATCTGGCCGGTCTGCATCTCGTAGGTGCCCTGGACATGATCGTTCGATCGTCCGTAGACCGAGCGCAGGAAAGCGAGTTCGTCGACGTGGCGGCTGAGGAGTGGAAACAACTCCGAGACTTCGATGCCGCTCTGTCCATACTTCTTGAAACTGAACGGACTCGGCATCAGTGGCCCGGGGAATCCCTGCCGGACGATCACGTCCCCCTTGACTTTGCCATCGATCGGTTCGCCTGCGTACTTCGACAGCGCCGGCTTCGGATCGAACGTGTCGACCTGGCTCCAGCCGCCGCCCATGAACAGCGAAATGACGGCGGTCGCTCGCGGCTTGAAATGCGGCGGTTTCGCCGCGTATGGATTGACGCCGACCGCAGCCGCCCGACACGAATCGCCAGCCGCCTTCTGCTCGGCCGCCAGCAGCCCTTGTCGCTCCAGCAGGTAGGCCAGCGCCAGTCCGCTGATGCCTCCTCCCGAGCGGAACAGGAATTCGCGACGGTCCCAGAAATATCGACTACAGCGGTGCGACATCTCGCTACCTTATATAAAGGAACTCGTCGAGGTTCAGGACGACGTGGGTGAAGGCCTCGAGCGATTGGCTGGCGATCAACTCGCTGCCGATGGCGATCTCGCCGTCGGTCGCCGGCCGCGCCAATGCCACGCGATAAGCAAAATCCACCTGCGAGCGTGGATCGCTTGCCCCGGCCCGTACACGGTTCGCGAAGAACGACGCTTGCGACAGGACGAACGGATTGTTCAGCAATGTCAGCGCCTGGGTCGGCACTGTCGAGACGTAGCGGGCGCCGGCGGTCACGTTCATGTCCGGATGGTCGAAGGTGTCGAACATCGGATAGGGAAGCGAGCGCCGCCGATACACATAGACGCCGCGCCGCCACGCTGCCGGACCCTCAGGCGTGTTGACCCATTTGCCACGGTACTGACCGGCGAGAATGTCGCTGGGGATATGCGGAAAGATCGGCTCGCCGCCGATCTGCAGGTTGATGTTGCCACCGGCGGCGAGCATGCTGTCGCGGATGATCTCGGCCTCGAGCCGCTGCGTGTTGAAGCGCCACAATTGGCGGTTTTGCGGATCGCTCCTCGCGCTGTCGGCGTCATCGAAGGTCGAGGCCATCTGATAAGCCTCCGACATCATCATCAGCTTATTGATCCGCTTCAGCCGCCAGTCCTCCATGAAGTTGACGGCCAGCCAATCGAGCAGCGGCTGATTGGTCGGCGGTTCGCCCATCTTGCCGAAATTTTCGAGCGACGCGACGATGCCGCGTCCGAAGTGTTTCTGCCACAGCCGATTGACAATCACTCGCGCCGTCAGCGGGTTGTTCGCGCTTGCAATCCACTGCGCGAGCGCGAGACGGCGTCCCGAGGTGTGACCATCGGGCCGTGGAATTTCGGTTGGCGGATTGCCGGCGGTAATGGCCTCGATGAAGCCGGGCTTCATCAGCGGTCCGCGATTCTCGACGTCGCCGCGCACCAGGAAGTACGAGGGCGGCACTTCGTAGCGTCCGGGTCCGGTGTGCAGGAAAGGCCCGGCGCCCGGTTCAGGGATGCGGCATTTGGGACAACTGATCGTGTCGTCGCCTTCGCCGAGCGGCGAGGATCGATAGTCGCCATCGGTGGCGATCTCGGCCATCGGGAGCGGCGCCGGCCGGCGCTTTTCCTGCGCGGCGATTTCGGCTTTGAGCGTCTGCTTAGTGGCGGCGTCGGAGGGCGTCAGCACGCGATCGACCTGCTGGTTACTCACCGAAGTGGCGCGCAGTACCTGCGTGGCGAGCAATGCTTCGCCCGGTGTCCGATCTTTTTCAGGCTTGAGCACGACCTCGACGATTTTCTCGGGAAACTTGCGTTTGATCTGCTCGCGCTGCAGCGTGTCGCGATACGGTCGTTCGAGCTGAGCGATTCGTTTCTGCAGGTCGGCGATGGCGCTGTCGATCGCGGCGTTCTTCGCGTTGAAGGCATCGGCCTCCGGCTTGGACACCAACGGAACGGTGGCTTCGACGTAGCCGAAGATCGATGCTTCGAGGGCGTAGTAATCCTTCTGCGTGATCGGATCGAACTTGTGGTTGTGGCAGCGTGCGCAGTTCACCGTCAGGCCAAGCGTGCCTTTGCCGATCGTGCCGAGAATTTCGTCGAGGTAGTCGTAGCGGCGTTCCGGATTGTCTTTCTCGCGGAACAGCACGCGCGGACCCATGCGCAGGAAGCCGGTGGCGATCAGGCTGTCGTTGGTCCGTCCGTCCATTTCGTCGCCGGCGAGCTGTTCGATCACAAAGCGATCGTACGGCTTGTCGGCGTTGAACGACTGGATGACGTAGTCGCGATAGCGCCAGGCATTCGGGCGGTGCATGTCGTACTCGAAACCACCCGAGTCGGCATACCGTGCGACGTCGAGCCAATGACGGCCGTAGCGTTCACCGTAATGCGGCGACGCGAGCAGGCTGTCGATCAAGCGTTCCCAGGCGTCGGGCGAACGATCCGAGACAAACGCATCGACTTGCGCCGGCGTCGGTGGCAGGCCGAGCAAATCGAGATACGCGCGCCGGACCAGAGTGTGGCGATTGGCCCGCGGCGCGGCTTTCAATCCTCGCGCTCGCCGCGCGTCCTCCAGAAATCGATCGATCGGATTGGTGAAACCGCTCCCCTCGACCGCCGGCAGCGCGGCCTGCTGCGGCAGCTTGAATGCCCAGTAGGTCTGCTGCACAACATCCCAGCGCGCACCTTCATCGATCCATCGTTTGATTGCAGCCACTTCGTCGGCCGCGAGCGCGCCGCCCTGCGCAGGCATCGCCGGCCGTTCGAGCCCAGCGATCCGCCGATAAACGCGGCTTTGCTCGGCGGATCCTGGAACGACATCGGATCCGCGGGTGCCACCCTGGAGCGCGCTGTCGCGGCTGCGCAAATCGAATTTGCCACCTTGCATCGTCTCGCCGTGGCAGGACAGGCATCGACGCTCGAAGATCGGTTGAATGTCGGTGGCGAAGGAAATCGGCGCAACGGGGGGAGGTGCTTGACCGGATTGCGCACCCAGGAACGTACTGACCGGGCCGGCGGCGAGCAGGGCGATCGCGACCGACACGACGCGATTGGACATTGGCGCTGCCTCCCGAGTTGACAAGCAGATATTAGCAGGATCCTCAAGCAGCTCAGCTATTTACTCTTCTTCACCGGTTCGAGCCTTCAGGCGCATAGTCGGCCGCTGCGAATCAACCATCGAACTTCGTACGGGACTTCCAGCAGAAACTCGGAGGCATGGATGACGCGACGAGTCGGACAGTTGGCAGTGGCGAGCGTGCTGGTGGCAATCGTGGCTGTTGCGGTTGTTGCGATCAAACGTTTCACGCAGACGCCGCCGTTGGAACGTGGCCCGGCGTTCAGCAAAGGCGATCCGGACGATCGAGCCGGTGGACACAAGAAAGCGCTGGTCGGACCACACGACGAACGGTGGCCGGATTCCACGCCCGAAGTCGAGGCCTATTTGCTCCGTGCTTATCCGGAAGCCGACATTCCCGGCGAGGCGACGTTGAATGCGCGAGCGGCCTGGGCAGCGCTGAATGCTCGTCGCACTCGAGCGGTGCGTGGGAACTGATCGGTCCAAGCAAAGCGACGTATCCTGCCGTACGCGAATCCTCTACGCCGCGACCCACGGTCGCAGCGCGTGGTCGCTGGCGTTGCCCTAGTTGAGTTGCGAACTTTGCGTTCATCGTGAAATCGATCAATGACCGGACGGACCCGACGATCCGGTTACCGCCGCAAATGGCGGATGGGCGACTCGCGGTAGCGGGTCGCCCATCGCGATCATCACGTTGTGCATCTTGCCGTCGTCCACCAGCGGCATCGCGTTGACATCGGTTGGCGTGCCGTCGAAATCGGCGGACCGGACGCCGCGGCACCGGTGATCGGGATTGACGACCACGATCCGATAAGTGGTTGCCCCAACCTTCCAGTCGATCGAGAACTCGGGCCAGATGGCCGGGATATTCGGCGTCACACTGAATGTGGAGCCGTGCCTTCGCAGCCCGAGCAACGCCTCGATTGCCGCCTGATACATCCATCCTGCTGACCCGGTGTACCAGGTCCAGCCGCCGCGACCGAGGTGCATCGGGTGTGCATAGACGTCAGCGGCCACGGCGTACGGTTCGGCGCGGTACTGCTCCAAGCCTTCTGGCGAGCGCATGTGATTGATCGGGTTGACCATGTGGAACAGTTCCATGGCCTCGTCGCCGCGACCGAGGTGCGCGAGGGCCATCACGGTCCACAGCGCAGCATGCGTGTACTGTCCGCCGTTCTCCCGCACTCCCGGCAAGTAGCCCTTGATGTATCCGGGATCGTGCGCCATCCGATCGAACGGCGGCGTCAGCAGCAACACCACCTGGGCGTCGCGACGGACCAGCTGTGCCCGTACTGCATCCATCGCTTTCTCGGTTCGCTTGCTGTCTGCCGTCTGCGAGAACACCGCCCACGATTGCGTCAACGAATCGATGCGGCATTCTTCGTTCTGCGCCGAGCCGAGCGGCGACCCATCGTCGAAGTAGGCACGGCGGTACCAGTTGCCGTCCCACGCGAGTTCGAGCATGCCGGCGAGGCGCTGCGCTTCGATGCGGTAATGCTGCGCCCGGTTGTTGTCTTGCCGCTGTTCGCAGATCGCCGTCCACTGCCTGAGGACGACGATCAGGAACCATCCCAGCCAGACGCTTTCACCGCGTCCTTCGTGACCGACCCGATTCATACCGTCGTTCCAGTCGCCGGTGCCCATCAGCGGCAAACCATGCGCGCCGTACTTCAGCGATCGATCGATCGCGCGGACGGCGTGATCGAAAAGTGACGCGCTGGTGCTCGACACCGACGGCAGGCCGAAGACCTCGTGCTGATCCCGCTCGAGCGCGGGCGCTTCGAGGAAGGGCACCATCTCGTTCAGTACGCCAGTGTCCCCGGTGCGCGTGATGTACACGGCAATCGCATACGGCAGCCACAGCAGATCGTCCGAGCAACGAGTGCGGGTGCCGCGCCCGGACGGCGGATGCCACCAGTGCTGAACATCGCCTTCGACGAACTGGCGCGACGCCGCGAGCAGCAGATGCGCGCGGCACAACCCGGGCCGCGCGTAGAGCAGCGACAGCACGTCCTGGAGTTGATCGCGGAAGCCAAACGCGCCACCGGGTTGATACGGCCCGCTGCGCGCCCAGATCCGGCAACTCAACGCCTGGTACAACAGCCAGCGATTGACCAGCAGATCGAACGAGTCGTCCGGTGTGTGTACCTGAATCGCTCCGAGCGCATCGTCCCAGAATCGTGCGGAGCGTTGAATGGCGTCGTCCACCACCTCGAGTTGCGAGTAGCGAGCCGCGAGGTCGACCGCGTGCGACCTGTTTTCGCCCTGTCCCAGCACGAATGCGATTCGCCGTGACTCACCGGGCGGAATCGAAACCGCGATCTGCAACGCGGCGCAGGGGTCCAACCCGGCGCCCAGCCGTCCGCCCAGCGTTTCGCGCAGTAATGCAGCGGGCGTCGCCAGCGTGCGATTGCGGCCGATGAAATCGGCGCGGTCGCCCGTGACCGAGCGCGCCGTCTCGGTGGCGTGCCAGAACGCGACCCGGTCCTTATAGTCCGTGTTGTAGGGGTTTCGTGCCAGCATCGCGCCGGTCGTTTCATCGCGCTCCGAAATGACGAACCGCCGCTCGCCGCCGCGTGGTGGACCGAGCACCCATTCGACGTAACCAAACACGCTGAGCTGCCGCGTTTCAGCCGCCGTATTGGTCAGTGTCAGCAGCGACAGCTTGATCGGATCGTCCGGCGCGACGCAGACCGCGAGATCCTGTTCCAGCCCATC
>Ga0070675_100000080_pt1 | contig 56226 bp, 46 predicted proteins | sample KBSM43metaG_FD_65343 | JGI IMG/M metagenome (GOLD analysis project Ga0070675, IMG submission 65343) | Miscanthus rhizosphere microbial communities from Kellogg Biological Station, Michigan, USA - KBS M4-3 metaG | ecosystem: Host-associated > Plants > Roots > Rhizosphere > Soil ... | reverse complement strand
TGGGTTACGAAGGCGCGGCGAACCTGCTCGAGGGATTTCGCGTGGCCGCGTCGTCCGAAGCAAAAGGCAAAGGCGTGCTGGTGGTGTTGAACGACGAGATCAACGCAGCCCGCGAAGTAACCAAGACCGATGCGCTGCGACTCAGCACATTTCAATCGCGGCCCTACGGCGTGCTCGGCGTGGTGGACTCGGACCGCGTGGTGTTCTACCGCTCGGGCGTCAAACGAAACACCGCGAAGAGCGAGTTCGACATCTCGTCGGTGACGAAACTACCGCGTGTCGACGTGATCATGACCTACCAGGACGCGGACGGCGACTTGATTAAATCGGCTGTCGACGGCGGCGCGAAGGGAATCGTGTTGGCGACTGCGGGTGCCGGCGCCACCAGCGGCACGCAGCCGGACGGCGTCAGCTACGCCTTGAAAAAGGGCGTGATCGTCGTCACCACTACCCGCACCGGCAGCGGACGAATTGCACCGTCGCAGGGCCGCGGCGGGCGTGGCAGCGGACCGCCCGCTGACAACCCCAACGCATCAACCGGCGAAGAACTGCGGCGTCGGATCGCCGGCGAAGATCTCGCTCCGGTCAAAGCGCGTGTGCTGCTGATGCTTGCCCTGACAAAGACCAGCGATCCGTCGGAAATCCAGCGGATGTTTTCAGAGTACTGACCCCTCGTTCGATCAAAACCGAGTCGCCAAATTCGTGCGTGCGATAGCCGGCTGCGGTCATGGCCTCGGCTGCACGCCGGAGCGTCCGTTCGTCGGCGAACGCGCGCAGCAGCTGATAATGGCTGGTCGCTGGATCGTGCACTCCCGTGACAATCGCATCGACCAGATGCAATTGAGAATTCGCGGTGATGCGTTGGGTTGCGACGCCGGCACCGGAACGAACCCGTCCGAGTGCGGTCGCGGCGTGCTCCAGCGCGCGAACTACTGTCGTCCCGATCGCCACGATCCGGTGGCCCTGGGCGATGGCGCAATTGATCGCTGACGCCGTCGCCGGCGGAATCACGTACGGTTCGTCAAACGGCAGACGCGCGTCGAGTTCGTCGTCGCCGGTCGAGGAGACGCCGGCGGCGTGAGTCAGCGTGACGAATGCAATGTTTCGGTCCCGCAGCCGCGCCAACATGCGCCAATCGAGCACAAAGCCGGCGGACGGAGGTTCGAACGCAGCGGGATAGCCGGCGATTGCCGTCCAGACGTCCCACATCTCAAGTGGTGTCGGCACGTGTGCGTACTGAATCGGGCGACCATGACGCGCGATTCCTGCCCAGACGATATCCGGCGTGCCTTCGAAGTGCAGCGACACGAGGCGCGGATGACCCAGCATGCCGGTTACCGTCGCCACGAGTGGGCCGAGCAACAGGCGGTCGCCGGACAGCAGCGGCGGCGGCAACGGACGATGCTCGGTCGGCGTGTGATAGTCCCCTGCCCCGAAGACGACGGCTGAAGCGTTGACGATGTCGGCTGGCGACAACGAACTGCGGCCCGTAAGCCGCACTTCGATCGGCTGTCCGGTCGTTTGATGAACGCCGTGGAGGCTGGCAGGAAGCGTCGCCGCGTCGTTCGCGACTACCACATCGCCGTCCTCGAGGTAGTCGATGAAGTCGGCGCGTCGCGCGTGCGTGATGCGGCCGTCCCCGTCGACGACCAACAATTTCGCTGAGGGTGGACGCTGGACGGGGGTCACGACCGTTGCTCCTGGGGGACCGGAAGCGCCGTCGCGATTGCTTCCAGTATTTCCCGTGCGGCGTCTTCTGGCTGCTTCAGCGTAGAGCGATCGGCATCGGGCACGGCCTGCGCGTGAAGCGCGGTGTCCATGTCGCCGGGATCGATAGAAAGGAACCGGACGCCGTCCACTTCCAGTTCCGCATTCCAGATCGCGGTCATGTGACGGAGCGCGGCCTTGCTGGTGCTGTAAGCGCCCCACGCCGGATAGGCGTTGACGGCGGCGTCACTCGACACGTTCACGACGACCGCACGATGTCCTTCGCGCGCCGATGCCGACAGCGCGCCGAGCACGGCCTTCGTCAGGCGAAATGGTCCGAGCAGGTTCGCGGCAAGCGCCCGCTCGAGATCCTCGCAATCTGTATCGGCGAGCAGCCGCAGCGAGGCTGGACCGAGATCCGAAGCGTTGTTGATCAACACATCCAGGCCGCCCAACTCACCCAGCGCCTGCAGCGCGATCGGATAGATGTCGTCCTTGCGCGCCACGTCGCCGACAATCCCGTGCGTTCCAGCCAGGTCGCGCGCGACGCGCTCGACACCCTCCGGTTTGCGGGCGACAAACGCTACCCGCGCGCCCCGTGCCGCGAGCGCTCGAACAACCGCCAGCCCAAGACCCGCCGTTCCGCCGGTCACCAACACGCGTAAATCGTCAAAAGTGCCCATGAGAAGTCCCTCGTTGCTCGTTGCTCCCTGCTTGCCGCTCGTAATTCCTGATTACTGATTCCTAATTCCTACTTTCTCAATCAGTGGCTTTACTTAGTCCTCAGCCTATACGACGTCTCTTGACTTTGTAAAGTTTCTTATTTACTAATAAGGCATGACCGGCGGTAAGACCAGGCGGGCGATCGTGCGTCTCTTGAAGCAGGAAGGGGCGATGGATTCGGCGGCCATGGCCCGGCGGCTGAAGCTGACGCCGATGGCCGTGCGCCAGCATCTTTACGAGCTTCAGACGGAAAAACTGGTCACGGCCGAGGAACGGAAGGTGCCGTTAGGCCGTCCGGCGAAGCACTGGCAATTGACGCGCGCAGCGGATCGGCTCTTTCCCGATGCCTATGCCGAGCTGAGTGTGGCGCTGATTGGCGCGATGCAGCAAACCCTTGGCGCCGACGGTATGCAGCGCGTCCTCGACGCGCGGTTCGGTCAACTGCGGGCCGCTTATCAAAAGCGAATTGATGCCGCAGCGCCGATCGCCGTGAAGCTGAAAGAACTCGCTCGTATCCGAACCGAAGAAGGTTACATGGCGGAAGTCCGGCGGGATGGCGACGCCTATTTGTTCATCGAAAACCACTGCCCGATTTGCGCCGCCGCCAACAGTTGCCAGGGACTGTGCCTCAGCGAGCTGGAATTATTTCAAAGCGTGCTCGGTCCGGCCGCGCACATCGAACGGACCGAACACATCATTGCGGGCAATCGCCGCTGCGTCTATCGAATCAGCTAGCGCTTGCCCAGCACCGTCATGATTTCGTTCTCGAAGGAGTCTTTCTCGACGATCCCGTTGTGAATCGCCGCGACCTTGCCGTCGCGATCGATCAGCACGGTTTTCGGCATCAGCTGAATCTTGTACATGGCCGTCAGGTCGACGTTGTCGTGCAGGATGGTGTAGTTGATTCCGTTCGATTTGTCTTCGACGTACGGCTTGACGACTTTCCACCCCTTCTCGTCCACCGAAATGCCGACCACTTCGAGACCGTCGGCCTTGTACCTGTCCGCGAACTCAGCGAACCAGGGAATTTCCTGTTTGCACGGCACGCACCAGGTGGCCCAGAAATTCAGCAGCAACACCTTGCCCTTGTAATCGGACAATTGTTTGCTGCCGCCGGTCAGATTGGGCAACTTCCAACGCGGCGCCGGCTTTCGCGACTCGGCCGGGATAATCTCGGCCCCCAGGCCGGCCGACGTCAACGCGACGATCGCCACCACAACGAACGTGCTCAACCGTTTCCTGGATAAGGCGAGCGGCCAGCAGAGAGTAACGAGTAGCGAGTGACGAGTAGCGAGTAGCGAGCATGACGGCATAGACTGCCCAATATAACGTGCAGCCTGAAGCGATCAATGCTGGAAAAGCGTTATAACCCTGCAATTGTGAACGCCGAGCGTGCCGCGTACATGAGCATTCGTTTCTCGTCGTTCTTGGCGGACTCTGCGTTCATCTTTTACGCCCGGTCATGTCGATCCGGTGGCGTCAGCTTCGACGTAAGGGTATGAGCTTCCTCACCGACCTCCGCTTCGCCGTTCGTTCGCTCAGCCGCGTGAAAGGGCTGGCCATCACCGTCATCGTCACGCTGGCGCTGGGCATCGGCGCCAATGCGGCGATCTTTGGCGTGGTTCAAGGCGTGCTGTTGCGCCCTCTGGTCAATCGCGACCAGGATCGATTGATCTACCTGCGCCAGAGCGCGCCCGGCATTCGGATCGACAACGTCAAGTTCTCGGTTCCGGAGCTTCGCGACCTGCAAAGCCGGATTAAAACCCTGGCGGCGTTCGGCGACTTCTCGACCATCGAGTTCACGATGATCGGGCTCGGCGAGCCGCGCGTGGTTCGCGCCGGCGTCGTCGGCGGGTCGTACTTTGAAGTGATGGGGCTGCGCGCGGAACGGGGTCGTTTGCTCGACGCGCGCGACGACGGGCCGCGAGCGGCGGGCGCGGCGGTGCTGACCCACCGCTTCTGGACGAGCGCCTTTCAAAACGATCCGTCGGTGATCGGCAAGACGATCCGGCTCAGCGACCGCCCGGCGACGATCGTCGGGATTCTCGAACCGTCGGTGCCATACCCGACCGAGACCGAAATCATCGCGAACGTCGTCACCAGCCCACATCACCTGGATGCGACGATGGTCGAAGGTCGCGTGCACCGGATGACCGACCTGTTTGGCCGCCTTGCGCCCGGTGTCGAACTCGATGCGGCGCGCGCCGAACTTCGCGCCGCGCACGCGGCCATCGTCGGCGCGCATCCCGAGTCGTATGCGAAGAGTGCCGACTTCCGCATCGACGCGGTTCGGCTGCGAGATGAAATCGTATCGCCGGCCCGCACTGTTCTGCTGGTGCTGCTCGCCGCCTCGGCGTTGATCTTCATCATCGCCTGTTCGAACGTGGCGAATCTGATTCTGGCGCGTTCGGTCCGGCGCGAAGGCGAGCTGGCGATTCGCGCGGCGCTCGGGGCGACCAGCGGAGCGCTGCGGCGCACGCTGCTGGCCGAAAGTGTGGTGCTGTGCGGCGCCGGCGCGATTCTGGCCGTCCTGATCGCGCGCCCGATGGTTGCAGTGCTCGCCAATTACGCAGCGCGATTCTCAGTTCGTGCGCTGGACGTGACGGTGAATTCGAGCCTGCTGTGGGTAGGCGCCGGGCTCGCGATGTCGGCCGCGATCCTGCTCGCCTATGTGCCGCGATTGCCGTCGGCGGAGGCGTCGCACGGCTTCGGACTTTCGAACGGCAGCGTCCGGATCACATCGGGGACAAATCGTCGGCTGCGGGTGTTTGCGGTCACCCAGATCGGCGCGTCGTTTGTCCTGCTCGCTGGTGCCGGCATGCTGCTGACGACGTTGTTCGCACTCCAGCGGGCCAGGACCGGTTTTGATACGCGCAACGTCCTCGCCGTCAACGTACCGATCGTGTCTTATGCGCGCAAGCCCGAGGAAATCACCGGCATGTATCGCGAAGCGATCCGCCGAATCGCCGCGCTGCCGGGCGTCGACAACGTGGCGGTCGGCACGACCGTCCCATGGCGCGACCAGGGACTGTTCGCCGCGCAGTTCGCGGTCGAGGGCTACAGCAAGGCGAACGGCGAAGAAGATCCGCGGGCGCAGTTCAGGACAGTGTCGCCAGGGTTCTTTGCATCGCTCGGCGTCCCAATTATCGCCGGCCGCGATTTCAACGAAGGCGACCGCCGCGGGGCGGAGCGAGTCGTCATCATCAGCCAGAGTGTCGCGCAGCGGCTGTTTCCCAACCAGGACGCGGTCAACCGCGGCCTGATGTGGACCGACCCGGTGATCAAGTTTATCGACGTGAGCGGCGACCGGCGGCGGATCGTCGGCGTCGTTCCCGACCTCGATGATGAAAATCTCGTGCCCGGTGCGGTGATGACCGTGTACCACCCGTTCGGTCAGGAGATTTTTGGCGGCCGACTGTTCGTGCATGCGCGCGTCGATCCGTACTCGCTGGTACCGCCGGTGACGAGAATCATCAGGGAACTGGCGGCCGATCAGCCGGTGGAGCGCGCCGCGACGCTCGAAGACGTCCGCGCGGAAGTGCTGGCACCGAATCGTTTGAACGCAATTGTCTTCGGCGGCTTTGCATTCGTGGCCCTGACGATTGCGATCGTCGGCGTGGCGGGCGTGTTGGCGTTTTCGGTGAGCGCCCGGATGCGCGAGTTCGGCGTGCGTCTCGCGATCGGCTCGTCGCCGCGGCAGTTGCTTGGCCGCATTGTGTCCGAGGGCGCGGTGATTGCGGTCAGCGGAATTGTTGCAGGTGCGGTTGGTGGCGTCGTCCTGGCGCGCGTCATCGGCAGCTACATCACGGACGTGCAGATTCCAGACGCGCTTTCGGCGATCGGCGCCGCATCAATCCTGATCGCCGCGGCAGTGGTGGCTTCGCTGACGCCGGCGGCGCGGGCGGCGCGCGTCGATGTCGCGCAAGCACTGCGGGCGGAGTAGCGACCTCTGAATAGTGATTGGGGATTGGGGATTGGGGGTTGGTGGTGGTCAGGGATTGGTGAGTTAGTGAGTAGTGGATTCGTAAGTTCAACAAAAAGCCGCAATAACGTCAGGTACAAAGTGTGCCTGACGGGCTCGCATGCCGATCGACATCAGCTGTCGTGATTTGGAAGTTTGGCGACAGGCGATGGACCTTGCCGATCTGGTGTACGACATAACGGAAAGGTTTCCGACACGCGAGCGCTACGGACTAGCGCTGCAGGTGCGCAAAGCTGCTGTATCAATCCCGTCGAACATTGCCGGAGGTACTCGGCATCGCACACCTGGTTATCTGTCGCGCGTCATCATCGCACTGGGCGAACACGCGGAGCTTGAAACGCAAGACATCCTTGCGGTGGGCCGTCTCGCTCACGGCCTTGAACGGTCGCTCGGAGTCAGGCTTGAAGAACACAAGCCGCAGCGACGCCAGGGATGTCACTAATCCTCAACGTCTGAGCTCCACCAATCCCTGATCTCGACCAATCCCTGATCTCCACCAACCCCTAATCCCCAATCCCCAATCACTAAGAGGGGAGCTAGAATGCGACTGACGCCCGGGAGGTCTCCGATGAGGAAGGTCTTGGCTGTCGCGCTTGCCGTTGCCACGTCGATCGCGGCCGTATTCGCCGCCACCGATGCAGCGTGGAAATGGAGCGGCTCGTTCGGCCAGAACGCCGTCACGATGCTGATCATCGGCGACATCGACATTCAGCGTCGCGCCGATCCGACAACAGCGTTCGCACATGTCGGCGAGACCCTGAAGAACGCAGACCTGGTCTACGCCAACCTCGAAGGCATGCTGGTCAAGCCTCAGGGTCCCGAGATCGACATTCCGGATAAGCGGGGATGGCGGCATCCGGGCCCGGAGGGCGTATTGGCGCTGAAAGCGTGGAACATCAAGACGGTCGGCGTCGCCAACAATGTCGCCTACGATCGCGCCAACATTCTGGAAACGCTTCGCGTCCTCGACGCCAATGGCATCAGTCACACCGGCGGCGGCAAAAATATCGCCGAAGCGCATCGTCCGGCGATCGTCGAACGAAAAGGCGTCAAGTTCGGCTTTCTGCAGTACACCGCGCGGTGGTACCAGGACGACGAACAACTTGCCACCGAATCGCAGCCGGGCGTCGCCAAGATCAGCTCGCGCGACGGAGTCGCCATCGACCCAGCTGACGCCGATCGAGTACGCGGCGACATTCGCCGGCTGCGGCCGCTCGTCGACGTTGTGGTGGTGTCGCACCATAATCGCGACGGCGCCACGGCGACTCAGTTCCCGGGCAATCCTCCCAGGGCAACCGGCGCGCGCGATCAACACGTGTCCGAGGAATATCAAAAGCGATTCGCGCATCTCGCGCTCGATTCCGGCGCCGACCTGGTTTACGGCCATGGAACGCACACCGTGCAGGGCGTCGAGATCTATAACGGCAAACCGATTCTTTACGCGATCGGTCACAGCGCCTTCGACCAACCGGGCTATGAAAAATCGAAGGACGGCCTGATCGCACACGCCGTCATCCAGAAAAAACGGATCGTGCGCCTCTCTTTCGTCCCGGTCAGCCGGGATGATCACAACGATGTGTTCATGCTGGATCCCGCCAGCGAAGAAGGCAGAAGCCTGCTCGAAATCGTCAAGCACCAGTCATCGCCGGATTTGCCGCTGCGAATCGACGGGCGTGAAGTCGTCTTGTTGGATCACACGGCGCCGTCGCCAACTGAGGCGCGACGTCCGTAACGGTCGATTCGTCCTCTGGCGGCGGCATCGAGCCAACCACATGTCCCCTGGCGCTGACGCCCATGCCGGCTGTTTGGCCATGACGCACTCCGGACCAGGATTTGCTGGGATCGCCGCGTTGCCATGAAATCGTTTCTTTATAGCTTTCTAGCGGCGGCTGCCCTTGCCGCCTCCCCGGCGTTTGGACAGGACGCTGGCGGTGATCCAGCGACAAAATTGACGGCCATTCTGCAGACGCTGGCCCAGTCGGTACCGCAGGACGACGCGCGCGCACTGGCGCTGGGACGAGCGACTACCGCACGGGTCGCGGTCAGCGAACTGCCGAAGCCGGTGCAAGACGCGACGGCCTCGCGGCAATTGCGATGGTCGGACGACCGCGAGGTGCAGGTTTACATTTTGATGCCAGCGGTCAGCGACGATCGGCTCGATCAATTGCGTCAGGCGGGTGTCACAATTGAAATTGCCGATCCGTCGCATCGGCGAGTTCAGGCCCGCATTCCTGCGTCTCGGCTACGCGCGATCGCCGCACTGCCGTTCGTCGATTTCATTCGGCTGCCCACCTACGCGCGTCACCAGGCGGGGCTGACGGTCACCGAAGGCGACAAGATTCTGCATGCAGATGCCGCGCGGGCGCAGCTGTCGCTCGACGGCAGCGGTGTTCGCGTCGGGGTGATCTCTGACGGACTCAAAGGTTTGTTCGCGACCGGCTGCACCAATTGCGGTGGCGCTGCCGGCGGACCGATTTCCACCGGCGACCTTCCGGATGCAGTCGGCACGCGAACTGCCGCCGGCATTCTGACGTCGTCGAGCGGCGGCATCGTCGGCCGATCGTTTCAGCAGAACCGCGACCTCGAAGGGCTGCCGCCAGCGTTACCGGTGTGTGGCTTCGAGGGCGCCGGCGCCGAGGGCACCGCGCTCCTCGAGGTCGTGCACGACATCGCACCGGGCGCCCAGTTGTCGTTCGCGAACATCGACACGGATCTCGCATTCGTACAAGCGGTGAACTATCTGGCGTCGACCAACGACGTCGTCGTCGACGATCTCGGATTTTTCGGCGACGCGTTCGACGGGACAAGCGTGGTGTCGAGCGGCACGGCGAACGCTCTGAACAACCCGGCCTATCCGATTCGCGCCTACTTCACTTCGGTGGGCAACTCGGCCGACGAGCACTATTACGGCATGTATCAGGATTCCGGCGTCGCGCTGACGTCGATCGCTTCCACCGGCGGAGTAACGATACCGGGGAATCTGCATCTGTTTCAGCGGTCAGAAGACACGACCGATGTTCTTGGACTCGGGCCGCAGCCATACAATGTGATTTCCCTGCCGCGCGGTGGCGAAGTGGTGATCTTTCTGTCGTGGGACGACCCGATGGGCGGATCGTCCAACAACTACGACCTCTTCCTGGTCGAGCAATCCACCGGCCGGATCGTCGCCTCCAGCCGCGACGTGCAGCGCGGCGCGCAGGACCCGATCGAGTTCGTCGACTACGTCAATACCGCGTCGACCGGACAGTTTCAGATCATCGTCCAGAACGTGCGCAACGCAGCGCAGCCAAAACGCTTGAACCTTTATTCCTTCGAGCCGCAGTGCGCGAACGACGGCCCGCGGCTGCTGGCAGCGAATCGGTTCGAGCGCCACAACTACAACACCGCTACCTACAGTGTCACCGCGCAGAGCGACGCAGCTGGCTCGCCAGCGTCAGTTGTCTCGGTGGGCGCGATCTGTTCGGCCTCGGCGAATGCGTCCGGGCGGTTCGTCGCCAATCCGAACCCTTCGTGCAACGACACCACGAATTCCACAATCGAGTTCTTCAGTAGCCAGGGACCGACGCTGGATGGCCGACAGAAACCAGACGTGTCGGCGATCGATGGCGTGTCGATTACCGGCGCCGGATCGTTTCCGACGACGTTCTTCGGCACGTCCGCGGCGGCACCCCATGCTGCGGCGGTTGCCGCATTGGCTGCCCAGGCGGCGCCGTGCGTTCTGCAATCGGGCAGCAATGCGCTCGCGCCTGACGCGGCACGAACGACGCTGCGGGATTTGGTCGTAAAGAGTGCCGTGGTGTTGAACGCCAGCGGCGTGCCCGACAATGTCACTGGCGCGGGTCGCGTCGATGCCGCAGCGGCGGTTCAGCGGACGCTGCCGACGTTCACGGGACCGCGCACCATCACGGTGGATGCGAATTCGGCGTCGGGCGCGACACTCACTGCGGCGCAGCTTGGCTTTTCCGACCCGAATCGCTGCTCACTGACCGCGCTGGCGTGGACCGGCGGTTGTGGAACCGGTCCTGGCCAGACCATGACCTGCCCGCGGGGCACAAACACTGTGAGCGTGTCCGCCAGCAATAACGGCCTGAGCTTCTCGGCCGCCACGGACCTCCAAATCATCGTTCGCTGACGTCAACTTTTTGCTCACGACCGTGGCTCGTTTCCGCAGTGGTCGGGAAGCGGCGCCACGATCTCTTTTACGGGAATCTGGCGCGGCGCCATCCTGTCGAGTGTTTCAGGGCTCGGCAAAATCGAGCACTGCACGGATGGCATCCTCTACGCGGCGCATTGTCGCGCCCGACAGCCGCATCAGCGGGCCGTCGACCAGGCGCCGATTGTCGATCGCTCTGAGCTGATCGATGAGCAGATCCGACTCCTTGCGGAGCCGGCCGGCCGGTCTCACGCGGACGCGCAGCGGTTCGGCATCTTCGACGAGGCGCGTTGTCAGCGGCACGATCAGCGTTGACGGGTGTTCCGTGTCGAGCAACGCCTGCGCCTGAACGATCAGCACGGGCCTCGTCTTGCCCGGCTCGGTACCGTGACGCGGATCCAGCGTGGCGAACCAAACGTCTCCGCGTCTACGCGTCGACATCGCGTTCGACGGCGTCGAATTCGGCGTTGACCCGCATGCTCTCCCCTCGCACGCGTCTGGAGACCGCGGCCAGCCGCTCGGCGCGAAGACGGGCGCGGGTGTCCCGGTTCATGCGTTCGATCGCGCGGCGAATGTACTCCGCGCGCGGCAGCCGCAGTGCCTTCGCGCAACGCCCGCTGGCCGCGAGCAATGGATCGGGTATCTGAAGGGAAATGACCGCCACCGCACACTCCTGATATCAATATGAGATACTTGATAATGATATCTCTTTGTGATACCGACGCCAAGGGTGTGCGATTCGGCGGTTTGGGTGTGTCGCCAGTATCCGAAGCCTGACGACGTGGCGGTCTTCCGGCCCTCAGGCGAGATGGCGTGCCACGAACGGAATCCCGCGACGTCCCCAGAACGAGTGCTCGCCGGGAAACACCTCGTGTTCGATCCGATCGGTCGCGTCGAAAGTTTTGTAGACGTCGCGCACTTTGCTGAAGCTCTCGACGCTTGCCGCGATCGGAAAAATGTTGTCGCGTTCACCCGATTCAACGAACAACGCGCGTGGCGCGATCAAGCCCGCGATGTCGTACATCTCCGCCCAATTCAGAATGCCCGGCACATAGTTGTCGATGCAGTGCGCCAGGCTGCCGATGCTGTCGCGGAACGTGTTCAGATAGCCGCTGACCATTGCCACCCGGATGCGTGGGTCGAGCGCCGCCGAAAACAATGTCGTGGTACCGCCGCCGGATATGCCCATGCATGCGACCCGGTCCGCGTTCAGATCCGCACGCGTCGCGATGTAGTCGATGGTCCGCATCACATCCCACACCCGCCAGCCGATTATCGTCTCGCCGAGCAGGAGTGCGCCGCCGGCCGCCGGCTCGCAGGCCTTTTGCGCCAGGCCTTTGCGCGCGTTGAGCGGATCGCGCCGGCAGCCGAACGCCATCGGTTCGATCGCGACCGCGGTCAAGCCGGCTTCCGCAACCTGAAGAGCGAAGTCGTACTCATAGCCAACTCTCTCGGCGCGGTCCTGTCCGCGTTCGTCGATGCCGACGATGTCGTCAACCCCACGGCCATGGCCGGGAATGCAGATCACCACCGGCGACGGATTCGGCGCCTGCGAGGGCTTCACGACGTATGCGAGCACGGTGACGCCGGAGCGGCTGTTGAAAACGATTTTCTCGCGACGATAACGGGGAAACGTGCGGGTTTCGAGCGTTGTGGGCTGAAGGGGTGTTCGGTCCGACGGAAAGCCGCCGATCAGCTCGGTCAGCTTGGTTCGAAGCGTCGTCTGCCAACGCTCGGCCTCGGCGCGCGAGCCCGCCTGGAATCGCAACCGCCGCGGCGCCGCCGCATAGCGATCGACGGTATACGCGACCGGATCGAACTTCCGGCCTTCAAGGCCACTTGTGATACCTGTCAGGGGGCCGGCATACGTGGCGCCTTGCGCCTGCGCGGCCACCGACCGCGCCGCCGCCAGTGATGCGGCCAGGGCGCCAAGCTCGCGGCGGGAGATCTTCTTCATAAACCGTCAGTCCTCCTCGAACGAGTCGACCGAGGCACAAATGTTAAGCGATCGAGTGACATTCACCCTTTGCGATCTCTCCGGCCGCCGCGTTCCTCTTCCGGCCTAGAATGCGCACCAGATGAATCAGGGCGCTCCCGGCGCCACGTTTGTGATCGGCCCCTACACTGTCCTGTCGCCGCTTGGCGCGGGCGGCATGGGCGAAGTGTATCGCGCGAGAGACTCGCGGCTCGACCGCGACGTCGCCATCAAGATTCTTCCGGCCGCGTTTGCAGCCGACGCCGAACGCGTCGCTCGATTTCACCGCGAAGCAAAAACGCTGGCGTCGTTGAGTCACCCCAACATCGGTGCCATTCACGGCATCGAGGAATCTGACGGCATCGTCGCGATCGTCATGGAACTGGTCGAGGGCGAGGATCTCGCGCAGCGAATCGCGCGCGGGCCGATCGAGCTTCATCAGGTCCTGCCAATCGCGCGACAAATCGCTGAAGCGCTGGATGCGGCGCACGGACACGGGGTGATTCACCGCGACCTCAAACCGGCCAATATCCGCATTCGACCCGACGGCACCGTGAAGGTGCTCGATTTCGGTCTCGCGAAAACCGGAGATGTCGCGGCGAGTGCTGCCAACGTTTCGAATTCGCCGACGACACCGCCACCGGCGATGACCGAGCCGGGCATCATCCTCGGCACCGCCGCGTATATGAGTCCGGAGCAGGCGCGTGGAACGCCGGTCGACAGCCGTACCGATGTCTGGGCATTCGGCTGCGTACTCTACGAAATGCTGACCGGTCGGCGCGCCTTTGCCGGCGACAACGTCTCTGACGTGCTGGCCTCAGTGCTGGCACGCGAGCCGGCGCTCGCGGCGCTGCCTGACACGACGCCGCCCTCGATACGACGACTGCTGCAACGGTGCCTGCAGAAAAACCGAGTCGATCGCCTGCGCGACATTGGCGATGCGCGGTTCGACCTCGCCGATGCGACGGCGAACCACGACGCGGCCGGCGAACCTGCCGCCACGCCAGTGAAATGGAGTCGAGGCGTCGAGCGGCTCGCCTGGGCGGCAGCGCTGGTAGCTACGGTTATCGCCGCGATCACACTGGCGAGCCGTCGGACATCAGAACCCGCCGAACTCCGCGTCGATCTGGTGACCCCGCCGACAGCGGCACCGCATTCAACGGCGCTCTCACCCGACGGACGCACGTTGGCATTCATCGCAACGTCGGAACGCGAGTCAAGGTTGTCACTCCGTTCGCTGCCGTCCGGTTCGTCTCGGACACTCGGGGGAACCGACGGTGCGGAGCTCCCGTTCTGGTCGCCTGATGGCCAGTCCATTGGTTTCTTCGCGGCGGCCAAGCTGCGGCGCGTTGAGGTTTCTGGCGGCGCCGTCCAAACGCTTGCTACTGTCAACCGCGGACAAGGCGGAACGTGGAATCAGGACAACGTCATCCTGTTCGCGTCGCTCGGTAATCCGATCGCCCGCATCGCCGCCTCGGGCGGTGACGCCGTAAAGCTGTCGGGATTGGCCCAGCAAGGCAGCGACTTTTCGCCGTACTTTCTGCCTGATGGTCGCCATTTTCTCTACTACGTCCGAGGAAATGCCGACGTTCGCGGTGTTTACCTCGGCGACCTCGATTCCGCATCAGCTCCTCGCCGCCTGCTGAATTCCGACACGGCTGCCGTCTTCGCGCCGCCGGGCCATCTGCTGTTTGTCGTTCAGGGAACGTTGCTCGCGCAACCGTTCAACCTGACGAAGCTTGAACTCGTCGGCAACCCTTTTGCGGTTGCCGAACAGGTGGCACGCGAGACCGCGGAACTGGGCGTCACGGCGTCGCGTTCAGGATCGATCGCCTACCGCCAGAGCGCGGGCGTAAGCGAACGACAGCTCATTTGGTTCGATCGCGCTGGAAACCAACTGAGCACGCTGGGCGATACCTTCGGAGCCCTTAGCGAACCGTCGTTATCGCCGAGCGGTGACCGCGTCGCGTTCTACGGAAGCACGGACGGCAATCCCGACATCTGGACGATGGACACGAAACGTGGCGTGCTCAGCCGACTCACCTCGCACCCGGCCGACGATGTCTATCCGATCTGGTCGCCCGACGGTCGTCGCGTCGTCTTCAGTTCGAATCGTAAGGGCGTCCAGGACGTGTATGTGAAGCCGACGGCCGGCGACGCCGAGGAATTGCTGCTGGCGAGCGCGCTGCCGAAGGTCGCGACCGACTGGTCACCGGATGGCCGCATTCTGCTGATCGCGGCTTACGATCCGAGAGGGAGCGTCGACATCATGGGGCTGTCGATGGACGGATCGAGCAAGGTGTTCCCAGTCGTCAAGACACCGTTCGACGAACAGGGTGCGCAGTTCTCGCCTGATGGCAAGTGGATCGCGTATCAGTCGAACGAATCCGGTCGGAACGAAATCTACGTTCAGTCGTTTCCCGGATCCGAAAATCGATCGCCGGTTTCAACTGACGGCGGCACACAGGTCCGATGGGGTCGCAACGGAAAGGAACTGTTCTACATTTCGAGGCATGGGCAATTGATGGCGGTCCCGTTCCGATCTGCCGCGAATACCTCGGCTGCTGATATCGGCACTCCCGCCGCATTGTTCGCACCGCCGATTGGCAGCATGGTGCAGCAGGGTGATTTCCGTCATCAATTCATGGTCGCGCCTGACGGCCAACGCTTTCTCGTCGCAACGGTGAAAGAAAGCAGCCCGTCACCCGTCACATTGATCCTGAACTGGAAGCCGCCGTCGTAACGCCGGCGGCGGCGTTTCAGGGGGCTTGCAGAGCCCGCCAGGTCTGTCCGCCGTCGGTTGTCGCGAACGAGCGGCCGTCCGCGGCTGTTACGGTCGCATTGGTGCCGTCTGAGGCGTGGACCGAGATCAGATCGAGCGCTTCCGGAAACGATACGCGTTGCCATGTTTGGCCGTTGGTCGAGACCAGAACCAGACCGCTACGGCCGACCAGCCAACAAGTTGTCGGCGCCGGTGCGACACCGGCGGCAATCGCTGCGGTCGTACCAGTCGGCTGAACCTGCCACGTTGTGCCGCCATCGACCGATCGTTCGACGCGATTGGCCGCGACGATCCGCCAGCGGACGTTTCGATCGGGCGACACGATTTCCGTCGGGGATGCAACAGACAGCCGGTCGGCGGCCACAGCCGATTTCATGACACCCGCCGCCCGCGATTCGGCGAACCGCTGCGGCTCCTGGTCCACGCGCGCCGGCGGTGCAGCAGGCGCCGCGGCGGGCGCCGCGACAATCTTCGAGGACGCCTGGAGCTCCGCTACGTCGCGTTTGTCTTCGCTTCGTGGCTGGTCGGTCAACGACGGCGGCGGAGCCGACGGCTTCGGCGGAATTGGTGCCACGGCGTTTCCAGCAACGGTCGTCTGTGGGAGCTGCGTTTTGGCAGGATCAACCCGGCGCTGTTTGGCTGCCTCCGACGGCGCGAGTCCAGGTACCTCGTTCTTAGAGACTCTTCCACGATCCGCGGCCGATGCCGGTGGCGGTGCGGATGCTTCCCGCCGAAGCGGCGCGGACTCCTTCAGGTCAGACGGCGGCACGGCGATCCAGAACGTCACAGCGGCCGCCGCTGCCGCGAGCGGAACGAGCCAGTTGAGAAACGACGCTTGCCACCGTCTCGACGGAACCGCCGAAGAAACGGCGGTCTCGATTCGCGCGGTCGCCGCAAGCAGCCCCTGGCAGTGCGCACACACCGACGCATGCGATTCGATCGACCTTCTCTCGCGCGCGTTCAACGTTCCGTCGGCCCACGCGGCGAGCGTTTCGGTATCGATGCACCCGGAGGAAGCGGCAGGCTCCATCGCGGCGCGCAGCGTGTCGCGCACGAGCCGTGCCGGCACATCACTCATAAATGACCTGCTTGAGATCCAATGGACCAGGGTCGCCGGCGACCGATGCAAAACAGGCGGCGATCTGATCGTCGCTCAATCGCGCGTCCGCTCGAAGCTGCCGTTCGACCGCGGCGCGAAGCGCCTGACGCGTTCGGCCCAACTGACGTGACGAAGTGGCTTCGCTTTCGTTCAGGACCCGCGCCGTCTCGGCGAGCGTCAGTTCCTGGACGTAGTAGCAACCGAGCCGCAGTCGCTCGCGCGGACCCAAGGCGGCGACCGCCCGGCTGAGCGCCTGACCAACGAGCACCACGTAACGCGCGCGATCGGTGTCGACCTCTTCACTCGGCGCCGGCACCTCGTCATGCAGCAGCGGCTCGACCCGCCGCTGCACGCGAAGACGATCGACGTAACGCTGCGCGAGCACCGCGCGCAGCCAGGTGGCCAGGCTGCTGCGGCCCTGATAGTAGCGAAACAGCGACCGCCGCTCGCTCGCGCTCGCCGTTACTCCATACAACTCAGCGTACAAGGAATCGGCGAGTTCACGCGCGCCCTGCGTGCGATCGAGCGCGTCGGCAGCACGATACAGCAGCGGCCGATATTCACGGACGAACCTCTCCCACGCGTGCTCATCGCCGGCAGCACACAAACGCGCGAGCTCGAGATCGGCCGCGTGGGCACCCACGTCTAACCGGCTCCGTCGTTCCTTCGGATCATTTCTTCCAGAGTCTCTCCCACCATGCCGGTTCGGCGGCGGCCACCCCGGGACCCATCTTCTGCCGGATTTCGGTGATGTTCCACCCGGTGAGCCGGGCCAGCTGCTCGGCTTCGCGGCCGCGCCGTTCGTTCAACGCTTGACGGTAGTCGGTCGCGGCGGCGCAACTCGCCGCACCCGTCCACGCGTGCCGCAGTACGTAACGGCCCTGGAAATTTGTCCGGTCGGGAGTTTCCTGAAAAACCAGGTCTTCCGGAAAATGCGCATTGTCGTAGCGAACATGAAGCCGCGACAAGAAGACGTTTGGCGCCGAACCGTCGCGGCCGTCGGTCCAGAATACGCCAAGGCGACGCAGTTCGTCAGTCGTCAGCGGATCGGCGGCGCACGGATCGCACCAGCGCATGTCCCACGCGTATTCGAGAAACACCGCCCGGCCATCCTGGCCTTCGACCTGGCGCGCGAACATCGCCTTGTAGAACGCAGCAAACTCGTTCGGCTGTTTCAAGTAGACCGGCAGCTCCGCGTCGATCGGCAGTCTCGCCGTCCGATAATTCGTCGTCTCGACACGGCCGTTGCGGGTCAGCGCGTAAACGAACAGATCCTGAGTCCCTTTGGCGTTGACCATACCGAGGCGAATCGGCAGCATGAATTTTGGCGATTCATATGCCACCTGCAGCGGGCGCAGATACGAAAAGCCAAGCTTCGAATGTTCCGCGAGGTTCACCTTGGCGACGAAAAACCGCATGTTCTGTTTCAGGTAGCTGCTGATCACCGGCGACGCGCCGGGCGGAATGCGATACCCGTTCTGCTGCAGCCAGGTTTCGAGCCCCGAACTTTGCTGCGCCGACAGAATCAGGATGTCGTATTCGCCAACCGTGTATTGCGCCTCGATCGTCACGCCCTGTGCGTTCGCCCGCTGCTGCTCCGCTACTGACGACTTGGCTGCCGGCATCGCCAGCTTGTCCATCATGCGGTACTCGAGCCGCTCGCAGGGATTCGAATCGAAATACTCGACGAGGCGCGGCGCCGAATACGCATCGAGATGATCCACCAACGCCTTCTCGCCGACGTGGATCTGCTCGCGCTTCAGAAACGTCGGCACCGGGATGACGACCGCAAATTCCTTCGGCTCGCCCTCGAAATCGTTCGCCATCGTCATGACGGTGCGATCGCCGTCGCGCACCAGCACAACTTGCGATGCCTTGTTGAACAGCTTGGTATCGGCTTTCGCGACGTAAAAGCCGCAGAACCCGCGTAACGCCGGCGTCGACCAGGCGACCATCGCCATCACGGCGACACCGAACACAGTTCGTCTCATGACTGAACTCCTTCTACGCTGCGCGCAGCGCTGGCGACGGGCGCGCGAGCGACTGCGGCGGCAACCAGGCATACCGCGAGCCGGGGATGATTCGATCGAGCAGCGGCACGGCCATCGAGCACGCTGCGAGTGACCAAAGCAGACCGTTCGTCCGGAACAGCCGGAACTGAACGTACCAAGCGCCAAACGCCACGAGCGCTGCGAACAGCACACGGCCAACTCGCGAATCGGGCGTCGTCTTGGGGTCGGAGATCATGAAAAAGGCGAACAGCAACAACGCGCCGCTTTCGAGCCGGTGCAGCGGAATCGCCAAAGGCTCGCCGAGATACAGCGAGCGGCCGAACAGCAGTGCGCAGTAGAACGCAATGAACGCATAGGTCACATCGGACCGCGCAGCACGATTGACGACCAGCGAGCCCGCGCATGCCATCAGAAACGCGAAGAACGCGGGAGCTCCCCATTGCCCTGGCGACACCCAGACCTGGTTGGTGAGCAATAACATCGCGACGATTCCACCGTTGGTCGGATTGAAGACGTGCTTGCCGCGTATCCGGATGACGAATTTGCTGGCGACGGTCAGTACCGCAGCCGTCGCGGCGAGGCCGGCGCTGTTCGTGCGCAACAGCAGGCAAAGCGACAGGCCAGAGATCAAGGCGCTGCGTGCGCTCGACAGAAACGGCAGCCGGTTGCCGAATATCCAGTCACCTGCTGCCTGCGTCGCGAGAGCCGTGGCAACCAGCAATGCAACCCGGGCGGGTGTGACGTCGAAGTCGAGCCATCCGATTCCGTAAACCAGCAGCGACGCCAGCGTGCAAATTTGATACAGCCGGGGATCGGCCATGCCTGAAACCCTCTGGCCTTAGAACGATCACGCGGCGTTTTCTTGCAATCGGCTGGAAGCGGTGCGCAGGACGCGCGAGTGGAGGGTAAAAAAATGGTCCTCTACGCACGCACCGCGCAGAGGACCCTTACAAACGCCGGACTAGCGGGAGAATCGAAGTGCGCCGCGTGCCGACGAAAGAACCAGCGACGTTGCACTCACCGTGGCTACGGTTTCGCCGCCGAGCAAACTCAGAAACTCCCCGTCGAGCGAAGCGCTTCCGCAATACGCTTTCGTAACCGCCATCGGTCCGATCGTCAAGGTAGTGCCGTTCAAGGTGAACCCACCGGAGGCCCGGTTGCAGTCGGCTTTGACCGCGATGCGATTGTTCTCGAGAAACTCGAGCGTGAACTGCTGCGGGTCGCTGATCGTCACCGTCGTCGCGTCAGCGCGCGTCAGCGACTGAAGCTTCAGGACACCGGGAACCACTTCGGCCGCGATCGTCGTTGCCGCGCTGCTCGACGTAACCGACGGCGCGAGCGGATTGCTGGCGCACGCGCCGGCCAATAGTGCGACAACCAGACTGAGTGCAAGCGTCAGAGTCGTCCATACGAACTTCATAAGTTTTGTTCTCGCCTTTCGAAAACAGTCTAGCCGCGAGGACGAGAATAGTCGTTGCGCCTGCGCAATTTGCTGGTTTTCTGGTGATAAAACGCCAGATCAGGCTCGGAAAGCACGGCGTTGCATGGTGCCCCAGCCGCCCCTGCCGGTTATCGCCTGGACGGTTCCGACGCATCCCCACAGGGCGTTGACTTGGCGATAGCCGACGCCTTCGACAATCGCCACACCGACCAGGAGCGCCAGGTCTTTACCTCGCATGTACCGCTGCATCGCGACGTCGTTCAAAAGGATCGCCAGCAGCGTGACGGCGATACTAAACAGTATCGAGACAGTGACCATCATGCCGAAATACTTCCAGTTCAAAAAACCGAGCGCTGCCGCCAGGAACGTCATCAGATAGCCGCTGCCTTCGAGAAGCGGCCCCAGCCCTTCGAAGAATGCGATATACAGCATCGCGCCAAGGCCGACTTTGCCGAAGCGAGGATTGCCGATCATTCGTCGATGTCGCCAGAGCACCTGCAGCAGTCCGCGGCGCCACCGGTAACGCTGCGATTTCAGCGACGTCCAGTCTTCGGGCGCCTGCGTCCAACACAGCGGGTTGGGGTCGAACGCGATGCGAGCGGGATCGCGACGCTCGCGAAAGTGTCGCTGCAGGCGGATCGTGAGATCGATGTCTTCGCCGATCGCGGTCGGGTCGTAGCCGCCGACCGCAATCACGGCGTCGCGGCGGAACAGCCCGAAAGCACCGGAGATAAGGACCACCGCATTCTGCGACGCGCACGCGAGGCGGAACAGCAGGAACGAGCGCATGTACTCGACAACCTGGAAGCGGGCGAGCCAGCGGGGCGGCATCGCGACGTCGACGACGCGGCCGGACTCGACGCGACAGCCATTCGCGATCCCGACATTTCCGCCGACGGCAACGGTCGACGGGTCTTCGAGAAACGGCATCACCGCACGACTCAGCGCGTCGCCTTCGAGGATGGTGTCCGCGTCAACATTCAGCACCAGCACGCCGGATGCGGCGTTGATGCCGGCGTTCGCCGCGTCCGCTTTGCAGCCGCCGTTTTCCTTATCGACCACCACGAGGTCGGGCTCGCTGATCGAACGGTAAATGCCGCGTACGGCCTTGCTGCTCAATGGCTGCACGAACGCCAGCGGTGCGGGCACGAGCTGAAACGTCCGCTGCAAGAGCGCCAGCGTCCCATCCGTCGATCCGTCGTTGACGACGACGACCTCGCGCGGTTGGTAATCGAGGGCGAGCAGCGCCGAGATGCTCTGGACAATCGTCAGCTCCTCGTTGTACGCGGGGACGACGATCGAGACGAACGGTGGCACATAGACGCCGGTCGTCAGGGCGCGCGCCCGGCGAGTGTGCCGCTGCTGATGACGCCAGAGCACGACTGCCGATAACGGGCTCATCGCGATCTGCGACACATTCCAGAGTACGAAGTACGCGGTGACCACGAGACTGAAAGCGACGATGGCGTCAAGCGCGACGGACATCAGGTTCGAGCCTCCCGTTGCCACAGCATCTGACGCGCGAGCAGACCGACGAGGTCGGAACGCGCCGCGCGTGCCTGCAACTCGACGAACCCGGCGTCACCCATCGACTGCAGCGTGCGCGCGGCCCGGACAGCGACCGCCCAGGTGTCGTCGAGATGCATGGCGAGGCGGGCCGCAGCGTCTCCGGAACCCTGCCAACCACGGAGGGCAAACGCCGCCATCGCCCTGACCGGCGCGTCGTCGCTCTCCAGACCCTCGACGGCGACGCGGGCGGAATCGTCGTCGAGCCCTACGTAGGCCAACGCCTCGAATGCTGCCGCGCGAACCTCGACGCGGGGATCGTGCGTCCAGCGGCACAGGACGGCCCGCGACCGGGAGGTGCCACAAATGGCGAGAGCGTGCGTGTAGTTCAGGCGATTCTCCGGGTCGACCTCCGACATTTCGAGCAGCATCGGCTCGCAACCGGATCCGAACGCCTTCAACGCTGCACCACGACGGCCACGATGCAGCGAAGTGTCGTGTAACCGCACCACGATGGCCTGCACCGATGCCTGATCATGCAGATCGGTCAGCCCGTCCATCGCGGCGGCCCGCACGTCGGGATGCCCATCGTCGAGCGCGGCGATCAGCTGGGCAGCGTGATCGCGGGCCTGAATCAGCCCGAGCGCGCGTAGCGCGAGAGCGCGCCGCCACCACATCAGGCTCCGAAGATAGCGGTCGGCAATCTGGAGCAACGACATCGCCTGCGCGATCGCGCGCGTCCTGGTTATTCGACTCGCGTCGCGATCGCCGATGAGCGGCGCGATCAACAACCTTGCGATCGCCACCCGGTGTCGCACCGGGCTGGCCAGGAGTTCCCGTCGCGCCGCTTCGTCGTCCGCGAGGGCACGTTGGACAAGCGGCGCGTAATGCTGAATGAGGCGGCGACCGCGCGCCTGCAGTACGGCGTATGCCGCACGCTCGACGATGACAGCGGCCAGCATTGCCAAGGCGAGCGCGATGGCTGCCCAGACCATAACGGGCGCGAGGCGATCGAACTCGAGCAATAGCGGATTCATTGCAAGGACCGGACGATAGTCACGGTGAGGCGGTCGATTCGCGTATCGTTCGACCGCCATTGGTGATCCCACGTGGCGACCGCGGACAGCAGCGACGGCAGGCGGACTCGCAACGAGGCCGCGATGGTGTTCGCTCCCAGGTTCCCAATGCGATCGGCGGTGAGATCTTCGAAGCTTTCAATGCCGTACGCATAGGTTGCGGTCAGGTCTATCCGGCGCGAGCCGCGAAATGTCTCGCGAACCAGCATCGAGTGATCAACAGAGGATTCGCCACTGGCGCTGAACGACGACCAGGAGTAGGTGTAGCGACCGGCGAATCGCCAGCGCTCACCCGTATCCCACACCAGAATCGGCGATGCCGCGGTGACGTCGACGTCCGCGAACGAGAGATGACGGACGTTGGCGCCAATCTCGACCGCCCCGGCGTAATGCCTGACCTCCGCCGAGAGGTCGCCGGTCGGCAGCGAGGTGTTGCCCGCTCCTCCGGCGGCGCGAATCGCCAGATTGGTCGAGGGATTGACTTTCCAGATGGCGCCGCCGCCGCCCATAGCGTCCGACGTTCCGTTCCGGCTCTGCCAGCGCGCGGTGCCCTCAAGGAGCATCCGTGGCAGGACGCGGGCGGCGCCCGTCAGAGAGACGGACCGCGCGTCGCTCGCACCTCCCTCGCCGAACCCTTCCAGCGCAATCGATGGGCCGTACGCTCGCAGCGTGGCTTCGTACCCCTCGACCAGGTCCGGATCATTCGGCGCAAGCGCCTTGGCGCGCCTGTAGTATTCAAGCGCACGACGATCGTCGCCGGCGCGCCGGTAGGCGCGGGCCAACGCGCCGAACATGTCCGAGTTTTCGCCCGCGCTCGATTCCGCCTCGAGCAGCACCGTCAGGGCTTCCTTCCACGCGCCGCGCCGCGTCAGCGCCGAACCGAGGCCGATGCGCGCGTCGACGTCTGCAGGATGTTCGAGCAAGACTGAGCGAAACCCGGCTTCGGCTTCTTCGGTTCGGCCGAGCCGAAGTTGCAGCCTGGCAATCCAGAGCCGGGCCTCAGCGTCGGTGGGATTTCGGGCGACGATTCGCTTGAACAGGTCGAGTGCTTCGACGGTTTGCCCCGACCGCGCCAGCTGCTCGGCGAGACTCCGGTCGATCGACGGCGACTGGCACGCAATCGACAGGACGAGCGCCGCGGCGAAAGGAACAAACATCAACTTGGTTTGTCGTCGGCGATCGGACTGTCGGCGGTCCCGCTACAAAAAGCAGTCCAGAAGGGAGGGGGTAGCGTTCTTCCCCGAAACGACGGTGCGGAGACACTTTCGAGTCGTATGATGTGAGCGACAGCACACGCCATATCGTTCAAGTCACGAAATGCCGTAACTTGACCGGCTCGCTCGAAGGCCCCGGATGCCAATCAACCGGTACAGGTCGTGCTTTCCGGTGTGCACGCTCCGCGCACAGTAGCCGTTTTCAAAGGGATTTCTGCGATGGATGGTCCGGTTCGCCTCGGAAAACCACGGCAAGTCGTAACTGGCCGGTCGAGGGCTGGAGTCGCAGTAAGCGCGAGGTCGAGGAGGTTGTGATGATGCGCCGAGGTTGTGTCGGAATGGTGTGCGCGGGTGTAGTCGGCTTACTGACCGCCGGCAGCGCCGCAGGACTGCAGTCATCGTCGGCGGCAGCTGCGGCCAAGGCGAGCCCTGAACTGGTCGGTGCCATATCCAAGGAGATCGGCGCAACTCCAGAGCAGTCGGCGGGTGCCGCGGGCGCATTGTTCGGCGTGGCGAAATCGCGGCTCAAGGCCGACGAGTTCTCGCAAGTCGCGAAAGCGGTCCCTGGTATGGCATCGCTGCTGGGTGCGGCGCCGGCAAATAGCCCCGCGGTAGGCACCGCAGGCGCGTTGTCCCAACTCGCCGGGTCCGCCGGCGGCGTGGCATCCGCGGCCGCCGCATTCACCAAGCTTGGACTCAAACCCGAGATGGTGGGCAAGGTCGTGCCGATCTTGACGTCGTTCGTGACGAAATCGGGCGGCGCGAACGTCGGAAACCTGCTGGCGGGCGTCCTGAAGTAAGGGCCATGACGATCAATCTCGCCACTGTTCGCACGGGGGCGTTGATCGTAGCTGTGGGTGTCTGGGCTGCGAGTCTCAGCGCACAGACGGCGGTGAAGTTGGCGAAGAACCGTTACACACCGAAGCAGGACGTGGAGCTCGGTCGCGAAGCCGCCGCGGAAGTTCGGCAACAGTATCCGATCATCCAGGACGAGCGCATCGCCAGCTATCTCACTGGTCTCGGCGATCGGCTGGTCGCGGCGGCGCCGCCCGAACTCAAGGAATCGGTCTACGAGTACTCGTTTACGCCGGTGAACCTGAAAGAGATCAATGCCTTTGCGCTGCCCGGAGGTCCGATGTTCGTGCACCGCGGCATGTTCGACGCGGCCGCCGCGGAAGGCGAAGTTGTAGGAGTGATGGCGCACGAGTTGTCACACGTGCTGCTTCGCCATGGAACCGCGAACGCGTCGAAGGCGCAGAATCCCTGGCTGCAGATCGGTCAGCTCGCCGGCGCGATCGGCGGTGCGGTCGTCGGTGGCTCGATGGGGTCGGCGATCGCGCAAGGCAGTCAGTTCGGGCTTGGCACACTGCTCCTCAGATACAGCCGCGACTTCGAGAAGCAGGCCGACATCCTCGGCGCGCAGATCATGGCGCGCGCCGGCTACGATCCGCGTGCGCTCGCTCACATGTTCGAGACGATCGAGCGGGAGACGACGAAAAGCGGCGGAGGCAGCGGCCCGCAGTGGATGAGCAGCCATCCGAATCCGGGCAACCGGACGCAGTACATCAACAAGGAAGCCGACATGCTGACGGTCGCGGCCGCCGCCGACGCGAGCCGGTTCCAGCCGGTCAAGACCGCATTCGCGTCTCTGCCGCCGGCCAAATCGATGGGCGACCTGGCCAAGGCGAAGACAGCGGAAGGCGGCCAGACGGTGCAGGCGGTCGGTGCTCCTGGCCAACCCATACCACGCCCTTCGTCGCAATACCGGGAGATCAGCGGCGGCAAGATCTTTCGGGCTTCGGTGCCGTCCGACTGGACGGCGCTTTCATCAAAGAGCTCGATCAAGGTCGTGCCGCAGAACGGCTACGGCGCGCTCAACGGGCAAACCGTGTTCAGCTGTGGAATCGAGTTCGGCGTGACGCAAGCCTCATCGCGCGATCTGCAGGAAGCGACGAAGATGTGGTTGAATGCCGTCGCGCAGGGTAATCCGGACCTCCGCCTGGCGGGAACGCAACAGGCGACGCGGATCGCGAATCGCAGTGCGCTCGCGACGCCGCTAGTCAATCCTTCGCCGCTCGGCGGACAGGAACGAATCGGCGTCTATACGACGTTTTTGGCGGATGGTAGTCTGTTCTACTACCTGACTATCGCGCAGGAAAACGACGCAGCGTCGTTTCAGGATGTGTTCCGGCGCATCGGCGAGTCGATCAAGCTGACGGAAGTGCAGTGAACTCCGCCGGCTGGCCAAACCACTGACCGGGTCTACAGCCGCAGCAGCTCCACCGCATTGCGCCAGTAGATGCGCTGCCGCTCGTCCTCGCCGATCGGCAGGCGATCGACGATCGCAATCGTATCCCGAATGTACATCGGCCCTTTTTCCGGATCGAAGGGCGCGTCGGATGCAAAGACGACGTGATCGACGCCGAAGAACTTCAGACCGCACACTGTCGCGTCGTATGCGCCGAATAACGCCGTGTCAGCGTAGAACATCTTGAAATAATCGAGCGGCCGCTTCTTCAACCTTTGCAGCACCGCCGAATAGTTCACGTCCGAGGTGCGGGCACCGAGTTGATCCCAGCCGGGACCGATGCGTCCTTCGAAGTACGGCGCCATCGCGCCCATGTGGTGCGTGATGATCTTCAGTTCGGGGAAACGGTCGAAATGTCCTGCGAACACCAGACGCGCCATCGCGGCGCTGGTGTCGTACGGCCAGCCGAACGTCCACCAGATCTCGAACTCGGACGCCGCCTCGGTCTGGTAGTCGCTGAAATCAGCGCCGCGGTAGGGATGCATCCAGATCGGCAAGCCCCGACGATGAACCGCTTCGAACAGCGGCAGGAACTCGGCCGCGCTGATCGGTTTCCCGAGAATGTTCGAAAAGATCTGGAATCCGCGGGCACCGAGGTCGTCGAGCGCGCGTTCGAGCTCGCGCGCCGCGGCGTCGGGATCCGCGAGCGGCAGCGACGCCACGAACGCGGGAAAGCGGCCGGGGTGGCGACGCACGAGCTCGGCCATCCCGTCGTTGGCCGCTCGCGCCATATCGATCGCGTCGTTCCCGGTCGCGAACACCTCGATCGGCGGTGTCGGCAGCGACAACACCTGCTGGTAGCCGTCGAACGCGTCCATCACACGGAACCGGACGTCTAAGTCCCACAGCATCGGAATGCCGCGCATCCGCTTGCCGATGTCCTTGAAGGACGGCGCCACCTTCATGAACCGCTCGAAATATCCAGGCGGAAAGACGTGGTTGAACAGGTCGATTTTGCGCAAGGCGGAGACGATATCATGCCGATCATGCCGCTGAAACTCCTGCTCGCGGCGATAGTGGTCGCCGGTGCCGACTGGACGCAGTGGGGCGGACCGAATCGCAACTTCACATCGGACGCCACCGGGCTGGCGAACGCGTGGCCGTCAGCCGGCCCGAAGAAGCTCTGGTCGCGTCCGCTCGGCGAAGGACACTCGTCGATCCTCGCGGAGGGCGGACGCATCTACACGATGTACCGGCCCGCCGGCGGGTTGCTGTCGTACGTCCACCGCAGCCAGGAAGAAGTCGTAACCGCGCTCGACGCGGCAACCGGCAAGACGGTCTGGGAATACAAATATCCCTCGCCGACCGACGGCGTCGACTTCTCGCAGGGCGCCGGCCCGCACGCAACGCCGCTCATCGTCGGCAACCGGCTGTTCGCCACCGGCACGCGCCGCGAGCTGATGGCGCTCGACAAGGCGTCCGGGAAGCTGCTCTGGTCGCACGATCTGATCAAGGAGTACGACGCGCCATCGCCGGACCGCGGATACAGCTGCAGCCCGATCGCGTCGGACGGCAATGTGATCGTCACGCTCGGCGGAGCGAACCAGGCAGTCGCCGCGTTCAATCAACAGACTGGCGCGCTGGTCTGGAAAGCCGGCGGCACTGGCACTTCCCCAGCGTCGCCGACCTTCATCGACGTGGACGGCCAGCGCCAGCTCCTCGTGTTCGGTGGCGACCGCGTCGCCGGCATGAATCCCGCGAACGGCGAGACGCTGTGGAGCCATCCTCATCGGACCGACTATGGCCTCAACATCAGCACGCCGGTCTGGTCGCCGTCCGATCATCTGTTGTTCATCTCGTCGGCGTACAACTCGGGCAGCCGCGTGCTCGAGCTGCATCAATCCGCCGGCAAGACCACGGTTGCGGAAAAGTGGTACTCGAACCGGATGCGCGTGCACATCGGATCGGTGATCAGAATCGGCAACCACGTGTACGGGTCGAGCGGTGATTTCGGCCCATCGTTTCTGACAGCGGTCGACGTCACGACCGGAAAAACGGCTTGGCAGGATCGGACGTTCGCACGTGCCCAGTTGATTCACGCCGACGGCAAGATCATCCTGCTCGATGAAGACGGGACGCTTGGACTCGTGACGGTTTCGCCGCAGGGGATGAAGGTCCTGGCCCGCGCGACGGTGCTCGAGAACATCTCGTGGACGCCGCCGACGCTCTCCGGCACGACGCTGTACGTCCGTGACCGCAAAAACATTGCGGCGTTCAATCTAGGGAGCTGATCGGAGAAACCGAGAAGAAGATGAACGCAAAGTTCGCAAAGGACGCAGAGAATATTTTTTCTCGGCGAACTCGGCGCTCTCGGCGTTCGATTCTCTTTACTTCGCTCGTACGTCGAACGCCGTTAGCGTGTCCTGGTTTCGTAGATACAGCGTTCCTCCACTCACCACCGGGTGGGCCCAGCTTGGAAGACCCTTGTCGGGGATCGAGAAGCGTCCTTTCTCCTGATACCCCGTCGGCGAGGCGGCAACGAGGCCGACGACGTTGTTCTCGCTCAGGACGTAGAGGTTGCCGTCGGCATAGGTCAGCGTTCCCTTGCCGACGCTGCGGTCGCGCCACACGACCCGTCCTGTCGCGAAATCGAGGCACGCGAGGATCGAATTGTGGAATCCGTAGAGGTGGCCGTCCACCAGCACGAGCCCGCCATGGTGGTTCTGCATGTCGCGCGTGAAGTAGACCTGCTGCGCCGCGACCTCGCCGTTGTTGGCCGTCAGGGCGAGCAACGCCGCGCCGGTGCCGTAGCCGGTCGAGTAAAAGACCTTGTCGTCGTGGAAGATCGGCGTCGCGATGTTCGCCGTGTCGTTCGCGACCGGCTGGAAGCGCCACATCAATCGGCCGTCGGACGCGCGCACGCCGACGCCGGCGCGCGACGTCAGGGTCATGTAGACGCGCACTCCGCCCACGTCGGCCGCAATCGGCGACGCATAGCCGGCCGCATCGCTCAACTGCTGGCTGGTCCAGACGGTCTTGCCGGTCAACTTGTCCAGCGCGACGATCGTCGCGCGAGGACCGCCGGGCGTGACGATGACGTTGCCGCCATCGACGAGCGGCGATTCGCTGATCAACCACGGAATCTGCCTTCCACTGAATTCGCGGAGGATGTTGCGGGTCCATACCTCCGCGCCGTTCGCCGCCCCGAGGCACCAGAGGTCGCCTTCTTCCGTGAGGACGTAGATGCGGTCGCCGTCGAGCGTTGGCGTTCCGCGTGGCCCGGATCCGCGATCGTTGGATCCGCCAGCGCCGAGCGCCTTGGACCAGATTGCTTTGCCGCTGGCGCGGTCGAGCACATTGATGACGCTCTTCCCGCCGCGCGCGCCCTGGACGAAGATGCGATCCGCGGTCATCGCGACTGAACCGTATCCGGCGCCGAGTCCGTTCACGCTCCATGCCTGCGGCGGCCCGGCCGAGGGCCATTGCTTGAGCAGGCCGGTGTCCGATGACAATCCGTTACGATTCGGCCCTCGCCACTGGGGCCACGTCGTGTCGGTGGCCGCCGGAGCCGTCGACACCGCCGCTCCGAGTCCAAGCGCAAACAACAGCGTCCATCGCAGCGTCATAAGCGGAGTCCCTTCAAGCACACTGGTCTAAAGAGTATGGGAGAATTCGACGATGTTTAAGACGCTCTTCTGCGTGGGGATGGCGGTGGGCTGCGCGCTCGCCCCGGCCGCAGCGGCTGAGCAGCAGGCGCCGGTGACGGTCTCGCTCCCACCTGTTACCGTCACCGCGCAGAAAGATCCGGAGGATCCGCAGACACTGCCGTTGAGCGTGACGGCAGTGCTCGGCGACACGCTGATGTCGGCAGGTCTCAGCTCGGTCAGCCAGGCGGGCTGGTTCGCGCCGAACACGTATTTCAACGAGTTCACGGCGCGGAAGCTGAGTAACGCCCGATTCCGCGGCGTCGGCGCCAGCCCGAGCAATCCGGGCATCACGAGCTACATCGACGGCGTGCCCCAGCTGAACGCGAACTCGTCGAGCATCGAGCTGGTGGACATCGAGCAGATCGAGTTCGTGCGCGGGCCGCAGAGCGCGCTGTTCGGACGCAATGCGCTCGGCGGCATCATCAACATCGTCAGCGGGCGGCCATCCCTGAAGAACTGGACCGGATCGGTCGTCGGTCCGTACGGCAACTTCAACGCCGGCGACGTGCGCGGCTCGGTCTCCGGGCCGATCGTTGCCGACAAACTCGGCGTCGGCTTGGCGATGGGCTATTCGCAGCGCGAAGGCTTCACCACCAACGACGTCACGGGACACGATCTCGACTCGCGTTCGGCGTTCTTTACCAAGGGGCAGATGTTGTTCAAGCCGACCGCCCGGTTCGAGACGCGCGTGATGTTCACAGGCGAGCGCGCCCGCGACGGCGACTACGCGCTCAACGATCTGGATGCGATCCGGGCGCGGCCGTTCCACGCATCGAGCAACGTCGACGGCTACACGCACCGCGACATCATCGCGCCGACGATCCAGACCACCTACACCGGATCGACGGTCGACTTCGCGACCACGACCGGCTTCCTCAAGTGGAAAACGAGCGATTTCACGGACCTCGATTACACCGCGCTGCCGCTCGTCACGCGGACGAACGCTGAAGAGGACTTCCAGTTCACGACCGAGGCGCGCGTGTCGTCGGCGAAGGCCGCGCCCCTGGTCCTCTCGGATCGCCTCACGATGCGGTGGCAGGCGGGCGTGTTCGTATTCACGCAGAACTACACACAGGACGCAGTCAACAACTACTCGCCGTTCGTGTTGTCCCCCTTCATCAACTTTCCGGTTACACAGCACTCGCCGCAGTCATCGCTCGACGATGTCGGGGTCGGCGTGTACGGGCAGGGGACGTGGACGGTTGCGAAGGCGTTCGACATCGTGGTCGGGCTGCGAGGCGATGTCGAAAACAAATCGGCCGACCTGAACACGTTCTATCTGCCGGCGATTGCGCCACCGGCGGTTGTCAATGAAGAGCGGACGTTCTCCGACGTCTCGCCGCAGTTCGCGGTCGCGTACCGGTTCGCGCCTCACGCGAACGTCTACGGCACGGTGTCGCGCGGGTTCAAGGCGGGCGGCTTCAACGCGGCGTCGCCGGTCGGCGCCGAAGCCTACGATCAAGAGCACAGCTGGAACGTCGAGGCTGGCGTCAAGGCGACTGGCCTCGGCGATCGCGTCGCGGTGAGCGCTGCGGTGTTCCGAATCAACTGGGACGATCTGCAGGTGAACGAACCGAACCCGCAGGTGCCGGGCCAGTTTTTTATCGCGAACGCCGCCGGCGCGCACAGTACCGGATTCGAGTTCGAACTGCACGCTCGTCCAGACACCGGGCTCGACCTGTTCGGCAGCGCCGGCTTCACGCACGCACGCTTCGCCGATGGGAGCACCGCCTTCGGCGTCGACGTTTCGGGCAACACGCTGGCGAACGCGCCGAGCTACACCGCTGATTTCGGAGCCCAATATACGCACCCGCTGGCCGGCGCTTTCTCGCTCGTCGCGCGGGCGGAAGCAATCTGCTACGGAGATTTCAAGTACGACGACCTGAACACCGAGGGTCAGGACGCCTACACGCTGACCAACCTGCGCGCCGGCGTGCGCGCGAAGAACGCGTTCTTCGACGTGTGGGTGCGCAATGCGTTCGACACGCGCTATGTCCCGGTGGCATTTCCGTACCCGGGGTTGGCGCCGTCAGGATTCGTCGGAGAGAGTGGCGCGCCGAGGACCTACGGTATTCGTGCCGGAGTCACTTTTTAGAGGGCGACGTCGATGAAGCATCCAGCACCTAACCGTGGGCCGCGCGGGCGCGCTACTGCCTTTGTGTCCTTTGTGTTCTTCGTGTCCTTTGTGTTTTTGCTAGACGTCATTCCCTTTGTGTCTGCACAGTCACAAGGGCGCAAGATCGCCAATGGCGATTGGCCCGACGTCCGCGGGCCGAACCGCGACGGAACCTCTGCCGAGACCGGGCTGGTCGGCCGCTGGGCGCTCAACGGCGAGAACTTCCTCTGGCGCGCGCCGTACGGCGGGCGGTCAGCGCCGATCGTCATGGGCAACCGCGTCTACGTCCAGAATCCGGCCGGCCGCGGTCCGGCGATGCAGGAGCGCGTGATGGCGCTCGATGCCGACACCGGCCGCGTCGTCTGGGAATACAAATTCAACGTCTTTCAGAGCGACGTGCCACCGCACCGTGTCGGTTGGGCATCGCCGGTCGGCGATCCGGAAACCGGCAACATCTACGCGCTCGGCGTCGGCGCCCTGGTCGTTGCGCTGAACAAGGACGGCAAGCTGCTATGGGATAGGTCGATTGGCGAAGAGTTCGCGGCGTTCACCACGCACGGCGGGCGCACGATGTCGCCGATTATCGACGGCGATTTGGTGATCGTCAGCGCCGCGATCTCGAGCTGGGGCGCGCAGGCGAACCGCGCGCATCGTTTCGTCGCGCTCGACAAGCGCACCGGCGACATCGTCTGGATCGCGAATCCCGGCGGCCGTCCGTACGACACCGCATACGCGATGCCGACGATCGCAACCATCAACGGCCAACGCCTGCTGATCGCGGGCACTGGCGACGGCGCCGTGCATGCGATGAAGCCGCAGACCGGCGAGAAGGTGTGGAGCTTTGTCGCGGCCAAGCGCGCGATCAACACCGGCGTCGTGGTGAAGGGCACCAGCGTGATCATCTCGCACGGCGACGAGAACCTCGACACGAACGAACTCGGCATGATCGCCGCGATTGACGGATCGCAAAGCGGCGATATCAAGGCGACCAAGTGGGCGATGAAGGGCGACCAGTTCGGCTTCTCGTCGCCGGTCATCGACGGCAATCGTGTGTATCAACTCGAGAACGCGTCGCGGCTGAAGGCGTTCGATCTCGAAACCGGACGCGAGCTGTGGGCCAAACCGCTTGGCACGTCGCAGAAGGCGCCGTTGGTCTTCGCCGACGGCAAACTGTTCGTCGGCTCCGAATCGGGCAAGTTCTTCATCGTGCGGCCGTCGGCCGATTCGGCGGAGATCATCAGCGAGGTGGAGCTGCCGATCAGCAAAGACAGCGTTCAGCAGCAGGAAGGTACGCCCGAGCCGGTGCTGGCAGGCGCCGCGATCTCGCGCGGACGCGTGTTCTTCGTGTCGAGCGACGCGATCTACGCCATCGGCCCGAAGACGGCGAAAGCGTTGACGGGCACGGTCGTCGATCAGCCGATCGAAAAGGGAGAAGGCGCTCCGGCGTTTCTGCAGGTATCGCCGACCGAACTGATCCTGAAGCCCGGCCAGACCATCAAGCTGCGCGTCAAGTCGTTCGACGCCAAGGGCCGGTTCCTGCGCGACGAGACCGCGACGTCGTGGTCGCTGCAGGGCCTCAAGGGAACGGTCGCACCAGATGGATCGTTCACGGTTGCCGCCGATCCGATCGAGCAGGCCGGCACAATCAAGGCGACCGCCGGCGCAATCAGCGGAGAAGCGCGCGCACGCGTCGTCCATCCGCTCCCGTGGACGGAAACCTTCGATTCCTACGCCGACGGCGCGGTTCCGGCCGGATGGATCAACGCGGTGGCCGGCAAGTTCTCGGTGACGACGCTGGACGGACAGAAGGTGCTGCAGAAGCCGCCGGACAATACGATCTTCAAGCGGCTGCGTGTGTTCATCGGGCCGACCGACTGGTCGAACTACACCTTCGAGGCCGACGTGCGCGGGACGACCCGGCGGCGGCAGATGTCCGACATCGGCATCACCGCGCAGCGCTACTCGCTGGTCCTCTACGGCAACGGCCAGCAGTTGAAGATCGAGCCGTGGGAGCCGGAGACCCAGCGCACGGCCAAGGTGGCGTTCGCGTGGAAGCCCGACACCTGGTACCACCTCAAGCTGCGCGTCGAGAACATGGCCGACGGGAAGGTCCGCGCGCTCGGCAAGGCCTGGCCGGCCGGCGAGGCGGAGCCGGCGCAGTGGACGATCGAGAAGATTGACGCGATTGGAAACCGCCAGGGCGCGCCGGGACTGTTCGTCGATGCGGAATTCGGCGCCTATCTCGACAACCTCAAGATCGTGATGAACCAATGACCATCATTGCCCTCCTGCTCGCACTCATCGCCATTTCAGATCCCGGCAGCGGCGACTGGCCGATGTGGGGCGGCACCCCCGATCGGAACATGGTGTCCGCGATGAAGGGGCTGCCGACCGACTGGGACGTCAAAACCAAGAAGAACGTGAAGTGGATGGCGAACCTCGGTTCGCAGAGCTACGGGAATCCAGTCGTCGCTGGCGGCATGGTGTTCGTCGGCACGAACAACGAAAGCATGCGCGATCCGAAACAGCCCGGCGATCGCGGTGTGCTGATGGCGTTCCGCGAGACGACCGGCGAGTTCCTGTGGCAGCAGACGAACGAGAAGCTGTCGTCGGGGCGCGCGAACGACTGGCCGTACCAGGGCGTCGCTTCGTCTCCGCTCGTCGACGGCACGCACCTCTACTACACGAGCAACCGCGGAATCGTCTGGTGCCTCGACATCAATGGCTTCCGCGACGGCAAGAACGATGGCCCGGTGACGGACGAGAAGCTGACCGGGCAGTTCGACGCGGACGTCATCTGGTCGTTCGACATGATGGAGGAAGTCGGATCGTACCCGCACAACCTCTCGAACTCGTCGCCGGTGATGTTCGGCGATCTGATTTTCGTCAGCACCTCGAACGGACAGGACGAAAGCCACGTCAACATTCCGTCGCCGAAAGCGCCGGCAATCATCGCCATCAACAAGACCACCGGCAAACTGGTGTGGGAAGACAACTCGGTCGAGGACCGGATTCTCCACGGCCAGTGGTCCACGCCGTCGGTCGGCAAGATTGGCGGAGTGGACCAGGTGGTGAGCGCGCAGGGCGACGGCTGGGTGCGGGGATACGAAGCGTTGACCGGCAAGAAGCTGTGGGAGTTCGACACCAATCCGAAGGATTCGGTCTGGCCGAAAACGCGCAACGAAGTCATCGGCACTCCGGTGATCTATGAAGACAAGGTCTACATCGCGAACGGGCAGGACCCGGAGCACGGCGAAGGCGTCGGGCACTTATACGCGATCGACGGCACGAAGCGCGGCGATATCACAACGACCGGGCGGGTGTGGCACTACGACAAGATCCGCCGGTCGATTTCGACCGCGTCGATCGCCGACGGGCTGCTCTACATCCCGGACTTCAGCGGCTTCCTGCACTGTATCGATCTCAAAACCGGCCAGGCGGTCTGGGTACACGACATGTTCGCGGCGGTGTGGGCGTCGGCGCTCGTCGTGGACGGGAAGATTTATCTCGGTGACGAAGACGGCGACGTCACGATTCTCCAGGCGGGACGAACCAAGAAAGTGCTCGCCGAGATGAACATGGGCAGCGCGGTGTACGCGACCGCCGTCCCGGCGCATGGCACGCTGTTCCTGAACAATCGGAACCAGCTGTTCGCGCTCGGCACGAGTAGCGGAACACGATGATCGCGCCGCCTTCGCGCGCGCGCTGCGGCGCGCCTCGCCGTAGCTCGCCCGTGTTTACCGCGAGCGCAAGCGGGTGGTTTCGTGTCTTGGTACTTTCTGTTTGGGCCTGCGCGACAATCGCCGCGCAACCACCCACGACCGTCGCGAACTGGCCCCAGTTCCGCGGCAACCCGCGGCTGACCGGCACAACCGCAAGCCAGGCGCCCGCGGCGCTGTCACCGAAATGGACGTACGACGCGGGCGAGTCGATCGAATCGTCGGCTGCCGTCGTGGACGGCACAGTCTACGTTGGCTCGGCGAAGGGCGAACTGCTGGCGATCGATCTCGAAACCGGGAAACGCCGCTGGACTTACGCGACCGGCGAAGGTGGCTACATCGGCGAATCGTCTCCGGCGGCTGGCGGCGATGCGGTCTTTATCGGCGACCTCGCGGGTGTGGTGCACGCGGTATCGGCGAAGGATGGCCGGCGGATCTGGACGTTCAAGACGGGCAGCGAAATCCGGTCTTCTCCGGTCATTACCGGCGACGTCGTGCTGATCGGTTCGTACGACACGCATCTCTACGCGCTCGATCGGGCCACTGGCGCCGTCCGCTGGAAGCTGCAGACCGACGGCCCGGTGCACGCGACGCCAGCGGTGAATAACGGCATCATCTACATCGGCGGCTGCGACGAACAGTTCCGGGCGGTCCGCGCCGCTGACGGCAGCGTCGTCTTCTCGGTGCCGCTCGGGTCGAACGTCGGGTCGTCTTCGGCATTCGACGGATCACGCGTGTTCATCGGCACGTTCGATTCGGAGGTCGTCGCGATCGACGTGCAGGCGCGCAAGGTGGCGTGGCGGTTTCGCGATCCCGATCGCCAGTTTCCGTACTACTCGTCCGCGGCGCTGTCGGGCAAGCGGGTGATCATCGGCGGACGCGACAAGGCGGTCCACTCGCTCGACGCCGCCACCGGCAAGACCGCGTGGAAGTTCCTGACCCGCGCGCGCGTGGATTCCTCGCCGGTCGTCGCCGGCGGCCGCGTCTACGTCGGCTCGAGCGACGGCAGGCTCTACGTCCTCGACGAGGCGACCGGCCACAAGCAGGCCGAGTTCGACACCGGCGACGCGATTACCGCTTCTCCGACGATTGCCGCCGGCCGGGTCATCGTTGGTTCAACCGACGGCCGCCTCTACTGTTTCGGATAGGACACTCTTGGACCTCGAGATCAAAGATCAAACTGACGTCGGCAGTTATTTCGTCGCCACCTATCCTCCATTTTCCGTGTGGTCGCACGAGGCCGTCGATCGCGATGCCCGTCCCGCCCTCGCGGCGCCACCCGATCCGTCGACCCCGCTGGGGCTGTACGTGCACATTCCGTTTTGCCGAAAGCGCTGCCACTTCTGTTATTTCCGCGTCTATACCGATAAGAACGCCCAGGACGTCGCGCACTACCTCGATACGCTGGCGCACGAATCGGAGCTCTACGCCTCACAACCGGCGATTGCCGGACGGTCATTGAACTTTGTCTACTTCGGGGGCGGCACGCCGTCGTTTCTCTCGACGCAGCAGCTCCAGTCGCTCTCGCAGCGGTTGTCGAAGACGATGTCCTGGCGCGACGCCGAAGAGGTGGCCTTCGAATGCGAGCCCGGCACGCTCAGCGAGAGCAAGCTGAAGGCGATTCGCGAGATGGGCGTCACGCGTCTGAGCCTGGGCGTCGAAAATTACGACGACCGAATCCTCGAGCTGAACGGCCGCGCGCACCGGTCGCCGGAAATCGGCGAGGCGTACCGGGCGGCGCGCGCGCTCGGCTTTCCGCAAATCAACATCGATTTGATCGCCGGCATGCTCGGCGAGACGGAACAGAACTGGCGCCGCTGCGTCGAGAAGACCATCGCGCTCGAGCCGGACAGCGTCACGATCTACCAGATGGAACTGCCGTTCAACACGACGATCAGCAAAGACCTGTTGAAGGGGACGCGGCTGTTCAGCGAGCCGGTCGTCAGCTGGTCCACCAAGCGGCGGTGGGTGCGTGAAGCATTCGAGGCGCTCGAACGCGAGGGCTATACGCTGCGCAGCGCTTACACCGCCGTGAAGGATCCGGCGGCACGGTTCGTCTACACCGATCGCCTGTGGCAGGGCGCGGACATGGTTGGCCTCGGCGTCGCCTCGTTCGGCCACGTCAACGGTGTCCACATGCAGAACAAAGACACGTGGGAGGGATACAGCGAGTCGGTCGGCCGCGGCGAGCTGCCGCTGAACCGGGCCTATCAGCCTACTCACGACGAGCGGTTCATTCGCGAGCTGGTGCTGCAATTGAAGCGCGGGACCATCCGGCCGTCGTACTTCAAGAACAAATACGGCGTGGACGTGCTCGACCGGTTCGGCGGCGAACTTGCCTCGCTCGCGAACGAAGGCTACGTCGATCGCGCCGCTGACGACGAAGTGTCGCTCAGCCGCGCGGGACTGCTGCGCGTCGACACGCTGCTGCCGCGCTTCTTCCATCCAGAACACGTCGGTATCCGCTACACGTGAGATTCACGCTTCGCCGGCGCGTGCAGTTCTACGAGACCGACGCCGCCGGCATCGTGCACTTCAGCTGGTTCTTCCGCTACATGGAGGAGGCCGAGCACGCGATGTGGCGCGACGCGGGGCTCAGCATCCATCCCGGCGTGAGCGATCTCGGCTGGCCGCGCATCGCCGCGTCGTTCGATTTCCGGCGCCCGCTGCGCTTCGAAGACGAATTCAATGTCCTCATCCGCGTCGCCGAGATGAAGAGCCGGACGATCCGCTACGACTGCGTGCTCGAGAAAGATGGCGACACCCTCGCGACCGGCACGATGACGATTGCCTGCGTGCGCAAGCAGCCGACCATGCAGGCCGTGGACATACCCGCGGAGATTCGGGAGCAACTTCAGAGATGACCGACGTCGTTGTCATTGGTGGCGGACCGGCAGGCTCGACCTGCTCGGCACTGTTGGCGCAGCAGCGGCTGAAAGTCGAATTGTTCGAGCGCGAGCGCTTTCCCCGCTTTCATATCGGCGAGTCGCTGATTCCCGAAACCTACTGGGTGCTGAAGCGCCTCGGTATGCTGCCGAAAATGCAGGCGAGCCGCTTCGTCAAGAAGCATAGCGTGCAGTTCGTCAACGCGCAGGGCAAGGAGTCGGCGCCGTTCTACTTCTGGGACAACAAGCCGCACGAGTGCTCGCAAACCTGGCAGGTCGTGCGCAGCGAATTCGATCAGATGATGCTGCAGCATGCGCGCGAACAGGGCGTTGCCGCGCATGAAGGCGTCCGCGTCGTGGAGGTGCATTTCAGCGGTGATCGTGCGACCGGCGTCACCGTGCAGGATGAAAGCGGCAAACGCCGCGACGTTACAGCGAGAGTCATCGTCGATGCCAGCGGCCAGTCCGGGATCATCCAGAACCGGCTCCGGCTGCGGGTGTGGGATCCGATCCTGAACAAGGGCGCGATCTGGACCTACTGGAAGGGCGCGTACCGCGACGCCGGGCGCGACGAAGGCGCGACGATGGTGATCGCGACGCCCGACAAAGGGTGGTTCTGGTACATCCCCCAGCACGACGACATCGTCTCGGTCGGCGTGGTCGCACCGTTCAATCACTTGTTCAAGAATCGCGGCAGCTACGAGCAGACGTATCACGAAGAAGTCGAGCGCAGTCCGGCGGTCAAGCGACGGATTGCCTCTGCCCGACGCCAGACCGGTTACTTCGCGACGAAGGACTACTCGTACCGGGCGACGAGGGTGGCCGGCGACGGCTGGGTGATGATCGGCGACGCCTGGGGGTTCCTCGATCCGCTGTACTCGTCAGGCGTGCTGCTGGCGTTGCGATCGGGCGAGATGGCGGCAGACGCGATCGTCGAGGGTCTTGCGAACGGCGACACGTCCGCCGCGATGCTGGGCAAATGGGGGCCGGCGTTCACCCACGGCGTCGATCGGATGCGCCGCCTCGTCTGCGAGTACTACGACGGGTTCAGCTTCGGCAAGTTCGTGCACGCGTATCCCGAGCTGCGCAACACGGTGACCGATCTGCTGATCGGCGATCTGTTCACCGATCGCGTGGACAAGGTGTGGCAGCCGATGGAGTCGATGTATCCGCCGGACAAAAAGCCGATTCCGGCGTGGAACGCCGGGGCGCCGCAGGACCTGGCGCCGGACAAAGCGAACGAGCTGGTATTGCCTGACGGAGCGAAGCCCTGAAGCTCTCAGGCTGGCGTACAATCCCCCAGAATTGATGGCTACCGTAACCGTCGGAACGGCACAGAGGAAATCTATGGGATGGGTGATCTTCGTCGCCGGGGCCGTGCTGTCGTGGGGCGCTTACGGCGCGCTCCTGCACATGGGTCAAACGCAGCTCGGCAATCCGCTGAAGGCGCTGCTGTGCGTCGGCGCCGCATACTTTCTGATCGGCGTCATGATCCCGGTAGCGGCGCTCGCGTCGCAGGGCTCGTTGAATAATTTCAACAGCAGCGGCTTGATCACCGCGACGATTGCCGGCGCGCTCGGCGCGGCCGGCGCGGCGTGCATCATCTGGGCCTTCAAGACCGGCGGCCTGCCGGTGTACGTGATGCCGCTGGTGTTCGGCGGCGCGCCGATCGTCAACGTCGCGCTGGCGATGGTGATTCATCCGCCCAAGTCGGCGGTGAGTCCGATGCTCTACGCCGGCTTTGCGCTGGCATCGGTCGGCGCGGCAATGGTCCTGTACTTCCGTCCAGCTGCGTAGGACCGCATGCGTGCGCTGATTCTCGCCACGCTCGTCGTTGGCTTCGCTCCTGCACCCGGCACCGGAGCACGCGGCACCCAAGTATCCCGCACCGTGGCACTTGGCACCCTAGCACCCGGCACGGCACTCGACACCTCGGCACCAGCACCCAGCACTCAGCACCCAGCACCTGGCACCCCAGCGGACGCCTTTTCCGAGGCAGTCCGCAAAGGCGACGTGACGGCGGTGAAAAAGCTGCTCGACGAAGGCGTCAACGTCGATACGAAATTCCGCTACGACCGCACGGCGCTGTCGTTCGCTGCCGACCGCGGTCACGTCGAAGTCGTGAAGACACTGCTCGCCCGCGGCGCCAACGTCAATGCGAAGGACACGTTTTACAAACTCACCGCCATCATGTGGGCGATCAGCCCGGCGATGGAGCGCAAGCCGCAGCACGACGATGTCGTCAAGGTGCTGATCGCGCACGGCGGCATGACGCCCGAAACGTTGTCCGACGCGTTGCAGAACGCCAAGCAATCGAAACTCGACACCATCGTGGCGCTGCTCGAACAGGCTGGCGCAAAGCCGAAGGAGCACTGATGCGGCTGCCTGCTGGCGTTGTCGTCGCGGCGTTCGTCGCTACCGCAACGGTGTCGGCACAAAACTGGCCGTCGTTCCGCGGTCCCAACGCATCGGGCGTCGCCGACGGCGCGCCGACCGCGACCGCCTGGGACGCGAAGACTGGAAAGAACATCCTGTGGAAGACGCCGGTTGCGGGTGTCGCGGTGTCGAGCCCGATCGTCTGGGGCGATCGCGTGTTCGTGTCGACGGCGGTCGGCAGCGATCCAAGCGCGGGGATTCGGACAGGCCTCTACGGCGATGTCGAGCCGGCGAAGGACGATTCGAAGCACACCTGGAAGCTGGCGGCGCTCGACAAACGTACCGGCAAGCTGTTGTGGGAGCGCGTTGCGCACGAAGGCATTCCGAAGACGCGCCGCCATCCGAAATCGAGCCAGGCGACCGCCACGCCGGTCACTGACGGCCGCCGGGTGATCGTCTCGTTCGGATCCGAAGGGCTGTACGCCTACGACTTGGACGGCAAGTTGCTGTGGAAGCGCGACCTCGGCGTCCTGAACGCCGGATGGTTTTACGATCCGGACTACGAGTGGGGCATCGGCAGCTCGCCGATCATCTGGAAAGACACGGTCATCGTTCAGTGCGACATCCAGAAAAACTCATTCGTCGCGGCATTCGACGTCGCGACCGGCGAGCCGCGCTGGCGAACGGCTCGAGAGGAAATCCCGTCGTGGTCAACACCGGCGATCTTCGAGCACGACGGCAAGACCGAACTGGTGACGCAGGCGACGACGTTCATCCGCGGCTACGATCCGGCGAACGGCAAGGAATTGTGGCGGCTGTCTGGAAACTCGGAGATCACGATCCCGACGCCGATCGTCGGACCCGGATTTATTGTCGTCACCAACGGCTACCGCGGCGTCCAACCGATTTTTGCGATCAAACCGGGTGCGAGCGGCGACATCACGCTCAACGGCGACGAGACGACGAACGCCGCGATCGCGTGGAGCAGCAAGCGGGGCGGCCCGTACATTCCGACGCCGATCATCTACGGGGATCATCTCTACGTCCTGCAGATTGCCGGCATCCTCGCCGCCTATAACGTGAAGACCGGCGAGCGGATTTATCAGGAGCGCGTCGCCGGCGGCGGATCGTTCAGCGCATCACCGGTCGCGGCGGACGGCAAGATCTATCTCGCCAGCGAAGACGGCGACATGTTCGTCGTCAAGGCGGGCCCGAAGTTCGAGCTGCTGTCCAGCAACCCGATCGGCGAGGTGATTATGGCAACGCCGGCGATCTCGAGTGGAATCATTTTCGTCCGAGGACTCAAGCATCTCTTCGCGATCGGGGGACAGGCGTGACTCGCCGCGCTGCCCTGCTTGCCTGCGCGCTGACAACGCTGATTGGATCGTTCCCGGCGGCGCAGTCCGCCGACTGGCCGCAATGGCGCGGACCGAACCGCGACGGCGTCGTCACGAACTTCACCGCGCCAAAAGAATGGCCCGCGCAGCTGACCCGCAAGTGGAAGATTGACGTCGGGCTCGGATACGCGTCGCCGGTCGTGGTCGCCAACCGCTTGTACATGTTTTCACGGCAGGGCGACAACGAAGTGTTGCAGGCCTTCGAACCTGAAACCGGGAAGGCGATCTGGCAGACCAGCTACGAGGCGCCCTTCAAGATGAATCCGGCGGCGGCACGGCACGAGAAGGGACCGAAGTCCACGCCGACGTTTGCCAACGGCAAGTTGTACACACTCGGCATGAGCGGGATCGTCACGGCGTTCGACGCGGCGACCGGCCGGCAGCTGTGGCAGAAGCCGGCTGCCGAAGTGCCGCCGCTCTATCACACGGGCATGTCGCCGCTCGTCGATCGCGGCATGGTCATCGTCCACGTCGGCGGGCACAACCGCGGCGCGCTGACCGCATTCGACGCGACCACCGGCGCGGTGAAGTGGAGCTGGACGGGCGACGGCCCTTCGTACGGGTCGCCGATGGCTGCGGATTTCGATGGGACGCGGCAAATCATCGTGTTCACGCAGGAGAATCTCGTCGGCGTCTCGGCCGCGAGCGGCGAGCTCCTCTGGAAGCGTCCGTTCACGACGCGCTCGACGCAGAACACCATCACGCCGCTCTTCTACAACGGCACGGTGATTGTGTCGGGTCTCGACCATCCGGTCACGTCGTTCAAGATCCTGAAGCGCGGCAGCGAGTGGGCAACGGAAAACGTCTGGGAGAATCCCGACGTGCCGCTCTATATGACGAACGCCGTCGTCGTGCACGACATGCTCGTCGGCATGACGCACAAGAACAGCGGTCAGTTCTTTGCACTCGACGCCAGGACCGGCAAGACGCTCTGGACGAGCGAGCCGCGGCAGGCGACCAATGCGGCGATCCTCCGCGCCGGATCCGACCTGCTGTTCGCGCTGAAAGACGATGCCGAACTGATCGTCGCCCGGCCGAGCGCGTCCGGGCTGGATCCGGTGAAACGCTACACCGTCGCCGACAGCGCGACGTGGGCGCTTCCGACCGTCGTCGGCAACCGCATTTACGTCAAGGACACCAACTCGCTGACACTGTGGACCTGGTGAGGCGGCGCGCCGATCACCGGGCGGCTCGCTTGCCGATGCAATAGAGATGCTTCTGCGTGCGGATGAAGATCTGTCCTTCGGAGATCGCCGGCGAGCTGAGCGTGTAATCGTTGAAATCGTTCGAGGCGAGCAGGGCGAACGTCGGGCCCGCCTTGACGACGCTCGTCACACCGTCTTCGTTGGTGATGTAGATCTTGCCGTCCGCCAGCACTGGTGAACCGCTGTAAGTACCGGGCGCCAGCCGCTGGCGCCCGTAGATCTCCTTGCCGGTGCGCGGGTCGAGGCACCACATGATGCCGCGATCGTTGATCACGTAGAGATATGCTCCGTCGGTAACGGGGGTCGGCACGTCGGGGCCGTTTCCGAACGACCACAGTACGTGCGATTTGGTGACGTCGCCGCGTCCGCCCGCTTTCAGCACGAGCATCGGTCGCTCGCGCGTCGGCGCGATGATCAGTTCGCCATGAACGACCGGCGACGCGACGATCCGGTAACTCGGGTCGTTGTCGGGATTCAGACCGTTGACGCGCCACAGCTCCTTGCCACTGGCGAGGTCGTGTCCGGTGACGACGTCGCCGCCAGTGATAACAATTTCCGTGGCGCTGCCGTACTTCAGAAGCGCCGGCGTCGTGTACGAATCCGGCGATTCCATCCGCGCGTTTGTCGGACGCTCGACGCGCCACAGCGTCTTCCCCGTCGCCTTGTCGATCCGCAGCACGTACGATGGGTCGTCGGTCCTCATCCCGTGCAGCACTTGCACGAACAGCGAATCCTGGTAAAGCAGCGGCGACGAGCCATAGCCCCAGTTCAGGCCGAAGCGGCCGTAGTCCTTCTGGATGTCCCGCTTCCAGATCTCGGCGCCGCTGAAGTCGAACGCTTTCAGGATGCCGGTGCCGGTCATCACCCACACACGCTCGCCGTCCGTGACCGGCGACGGCGTGGACATGTTCTGCTTGCGCTCTTGGTGGTTGCCACCACCGAGCGGCCGCTTCCACACGACCGATCCGTTGTTCCGATCGATCGACCAGAGAAACAGGTTGTCGCCGTCGCGCTGCCGCAGATCCTCGGCGACGTTGAGGAAGATCCGATCCCCCCAGACGATTGGCGTCGATCCGGACCACGCCGGAAGCACGAGCTTCCAGGTGATGTTCTCGGTAGGCGACCATCTGACCGGCAGGTTCTTCTCGGCGCTCAGGCCGTTGAGCGCCGGACCGCGCCATTGCGGCCAGTTCTCAGCCGACAACGCGCTCGACGCGGCGACCAGGGAGGTGAGGATAATCGCAAACCGCAGCATGAACGCCTCCGACGGTATGAATCACTCCGAGCGAAGCGCCGCGAGCAACGGCGTCTGAAGCGCCGCACGCGTGGCAATAAAAGAAGATAGCAGCCCGGCGACGAACACCGCACTCAGCAGCAGCGCCGCTGTGGCCGTAGCCGGAACCCGTCCGCCGCGTTCCAGGACGGCGGGCGCGATTGCGACCAGCGCGCTGACGATGCCCGCGCCCAATCCCCACCCGAGGAGCAGCAGATTCTCCGACAGCACGAGAACCAGCAGGTGGCTGCGACGGTAGCCAACCGCGCCGAGCAGCGCCAGCTCGCGGCGGCGCTCGAGGACGTTGCGCAGCACGACAGCGGCAAGGCCGATCGTGCCAACCAGCAACCCGAGGCCGCCAAGCGCCTGGAAGGTGGCGAGGTAGGTGTTCTCGACGGCGTGAAACTCGTCGAGACGCGCCGCCGTGTCGGCCGCATCCGCGCCGAGATCCGCTGCCTGCCGCTCGATCGCCGACGCGACGGCGGCGGCGCCCTCACGTGGCGCGTCGACCAGCAGGAATCGATAACCTTCCTGCTCCGGAAACAGCCGCCCGAAATTCACGGCCGACATCAGCACTTCACGCTGGAAGATGCTGTCGGCGAGCGCCGCGACGATGCGATAGCGGACTGACCCACCGCCATGGCTTACGACAATGTCCTCACCGAGCGACCGGTGGAGGACGTAAGTCATCGAGTTGGCGTCGGCGATCACCGGGACCACGTTCGGACCGAAGTCGCGCGCCAGGAGAAGCCACGGGTTCGCGCGCTCGGCGTCGGTCGCCGCAAGCGAGCGCTGAAACGCAAACCGCCCGGCGGCGATCAACGGCTGCGGCACGCCGAGCACGCGCGGATTTTGCGGCCGATACAGGTTCAGACAGCTCGCATCGTCGCCGGGCAGAACGCGGAACGCATCGACGGCGATCGAACGATCCTGCGGAAGGCCGAGCGCTTCACGCCCGTCGGCGCTGTTCGGATCGGTGGCGATCGGAATCAAGAGATCGACGAGCAGCGAATACCCGCCGGTTCCGGATCGTCGATCGCCGGACGGCGTTCCGGATCGGCGGAACGCGTCCACCGCGATAACGATGAAGCTGGCGGAGGCGATTACGCCGATCGCAAACAGGCTTCGGCCCGGATGCTCGGCTGCGTTCCGGAGTCCGACTCGCCACAACGGCAGCGTGCGGTCGCCGGTGACGGACGAGCGCGGCGGACGATTGAAGACATGCGCCGCGGTGAAAAGCGCGGCCATCAGCAGCGCCGCGCCGCAGCTGAAGAACGCGGCGGTGCGATCGATGACGCCGCCGGCGCCGAGTGCGGCCAATGCGGCGCCGACGATCGCGAGCGAGAGTGCGGCAAGCGCGCGGCGCCGCGAGCGAGGCGCGCCTGGCGTGGTCGTGATGCGTCCAGCGAGCAGACTGCGTTCCGAAAGCCGCGATAGCATGCGGAGCGTCCACCAGATGCACAGCACCGCGGCGGCGAGGGTCGCCGCAGCGCCAACCGCGAGCGACGCTGCAGACACGTGGAGGCGCAGCGCCGTGGTGCCCACAGCGCCTGACCACCAGGTTCGCAGTCCGGCAATCATCAGCGCGCCATACGCGACGGCGCCGCCGACGCCGAGCAGGCCGCCGAGCGCGGCCAGCGCGACTCCTTCCATCACGAACAGCCGCGTGACCCGCGCGTTCGTAAAGCCGACCGATCGCAGCAATCCGATCTCACGCGCGCGCTGCTCGACGCCGAGCCGAAAGAACAGCGACGCGAGCATCAGTGCCGAGACGACGAGAAAGAAGCTGAAATACGTGAAGTACTCGCCGAAGTCGGTCGCGCCTCGCGACGCGGCCAACCCCTCGGCGCGCACGTCGCGAATCACCAGGCCCGAGGCCAGCGGATCGATGCTCGAACGGATCGCGGACGTGTAGCGATTGCGCGTCGCGTCAATCGGTTCGCCGGGCGCCGTCCGCAGGCGAACCGATGTGCGGTCGCCAAAGCGCGAGCGCCACAGCCGTCGCCCGGCCTCGAGCGGGACAAAGGCTTTCGGGGTCGTCCGGAAATGGTCCCAATAGTCTTCGTCCTGCCTGCGGATTCGTCCGAGGTCGATCGGAAAGGGCGGATCCCAGTCACCCAGCCGCCTCGCGTCGGAGATGCCAGGGTAGGCAGGCGCCAGTTCCCGATCAGCGGCGGTCGCGGCAATCGGCACGATCGCGGCGAGCTGGAACTCGGCGGTCCGCGTCAGCAGCCGGCCTGGCTCTTCCCACACGTAGTATTCGAGTGCGATCGGCGCGCCGATCTGTACGCCGAGATCGCGCGCGGCCCATTCGTTCAACACAATCGGCGACGGGACGTGGCTGTCGACCGGCGCGACTGCGCGCAGGTCCATCGCTGTCACCAGCGAATACGGAATCGCGCGATCGCCGGAGCGGATGGCATTGGCGAGATACGTCAGAATCGGCTCGCCCGCTCCACCCGTCGCCTCGTCGATCGCTCGCGCCTTCGAGGCGTCGATCACTCCGGCGGCGCTCTCGATCGCGACCGCGGTGCCGCCCGCTACCGCTCGCGCGCTCAATCCGACGTCAGCCAGCGCGAATTGGCTGCGGACAATCGACGGCAGCGGATCAGATTGGGTCGCCGGGAACCGCTGCGCGAAGAGAAGCGCGTTCACCCGGCCGGCGGCGTCCAGATCCTGCTGGAGCCGGCGCAACGGAACGAACGCCGCGCGCACGGCGCCCTGGCTCGGCACCAGCGAAAAATCGCCGACGGCGTCTCGCGGCACGATCCCGCGTACGGTCAACCGCAGCGACTGGCCGAGATTATCCTTGCGTCCGTGCAACGACTCGATCGGGACGGCGGACGGCTTCTCGACGCGGACGATCACGCTGCCGCCGTCGTGGGCGCCGATTTCCGATGCGAGCGCGGCATTCAGCAGCACGTCGCGGCCCGACGGCCCGGTACGGTCGACGCCGTGAAACTCCCAGAAGCGATCGTCGACGCCATAGACCTGGACACGCGCGGCGCTCCGGCCCGATTGCTGGTCGGCGACCATCCCCTCGACGGCGATCAACGGCGCGACGCCGACAAATGCCGCGCCGAATGCCGGGTCGCGCCGCACATCGTCGGCCAGCGCTTCGCGAAAGAACTCGGTCGATAGCACGGCGCGATCGGTACGGCCGAGGCGTTCGACGACGAGATCGCGCAGGCTGCCGCGAACCGAGTCGCCGACGATCAGCGCTCCGGCAAGTACGGCGACGCCGGTCGCGACACCGAGCACCACGGCAAGATGTGTCCTCCAGTAGTGAGCGATTCCGCGCGCGAGCAGCGTGCGCCCCCTCATCGGATGTCCGGTTCAACGGTTGCCGGCGCCAGCCGACGATCGTTCAAATCGAAGCGGATCGGCAGCTGCGAAGCGAGCTGTGCACTGTGCGTGACGACGACCAGGATCGCGTTCTCGCGGCGGTACAGATCGAAGAGCAGCGACGCGACGGCCGTTGCGGATGCGCGGTCGAGGTTTCCGGTCGGTTCGTCGCAGAGCAGGAGCTGCGGCTGACGAATCAGTGCGCGCGCGATCGCGACCCGCTGCCGCTCGCCGCCGGAGAGTTCGGCGGGCCGGTGATCGATGCGGTCGGACAGGCCGACCCGATCGAGAAGCGCCCGCGCCCGATCGGCATCACCCCGGGCGGGAGCGACGAGCGTCGGGACCAGGACGTTCTCGAGTACCGTGCACTGCGGTAACAGACAGTGATCCTGGAACACGAAGCCGATCGATCGATTGCGAAACGCGGCGAGCGCGTCTGGATCCAGCTCGAACGGATTGCGGCCGTCGAGCGTGACCGTTCCCGATGACGGCGGCTCGAGCCCGCCCAGAATGTAGAGCAGCGAGCTCTTGCCACTGCCCGACGGGCCCATGATGGCGGCGGCATCGCCGGGAGCGAGCGAGAACGAGACCTCGGACAGCACCGTCAGCGGACCGCGCGGCGTCGGGTAGCTCTTGGAGATCCGGTTCACCGCCAGCATCGAGGGCGATCATCGTACTGCGGTCGCGAGCGATTCGTACACGTTCAGCTGGATATCGGCTGCGCGCTGAATCGCGTAATGCCGGCGCACGCCGTCGAACGCCGCCGCGCCGAGCGCGTGCCGCCGGCCGGGGTCGCTCCACATCTCGTGCAGGCCGTCGGCAAGTGCCTGGGGATCATCCGGCGCGACCAGGATGCCGCCGCCGGTGTTCTGCACCACTTCCGTGAACGAGCCACGGCGTGGCTGGACCACCGGAACGCCGGTGGCCATCGCTTCGAGCAGGAATACGCCTTTCGGCTCGTCGTAGGGCGCCGGCACCGACAGCACCGACAGCGATCGCAGGAAGTCGATCTTGCGCGTGCGATCGACGGCACCGTGATAAGTGAATTCTCCCGCAACACCGGCGGCGTCGAGCGTCTGCTTCACCTCGTCGAGGTACGATTCGTGCGCGGGCGACATGAATCCTGCCGCCTCGAGCCGCATCGGCGCAGAGCCGGTGCGGCGGCGCAGCAGCGCGTATGCCTTCGCGAGATTCAGCAGTCCTTTCTCCGGAGAGATTCTCGCGAAGTACCCGACGCGAAACACGCCGTCGTCGGCACGGCGGCGCTCGTAGCCGTTGGTGTTGATTCCAAGAGGAACGACCGACATCTTTGCGGCCGGAATGGTGAGCAGCCGCGACATCATCGGCGCGTACCATTCGCTGACCGCCATGAAGCGGTCGACACCCGGCACCTGCGCACGGATCAGGTCGATCGCTTTCGTGCGGTACGGCTCGATCAGGCCGTCGAGAAACAGTTCCTCGCCCTGGAGCGTGCAGCACACCGGCCGGCGCAGCGCTCTTCGAATCGGCGCCGCGAGACCGATCAGCAGCGAGTTCGGCAGGTTGACGACGTCGGGAACCGGTTCGTCGGCAAGCCATTCGAGGAGTTTGTCGAACTCCTTGCGCAGCACGCCACGATCGCCTTCGAGCATCGAGATGGTGAGATCGCCAAGCAGCTTCGGGTCCGTCGAAATCGATCGGCTCGCGAACGCAGAGATGACGGCCGGCGAATCCCACAACCGATCGAGAAACCGCGGCGTCATCCGGAACAGTGCGATGTGCTGCTGCAGGTAAATGCTGATGCCGCCGAACAGCACGCGGCGGCGGCTGACGTTCGGCTCGTCCGGATTGGTCGGCGTGTAGAGTGGCAGCAGCGTCACTTCGTGGCCGCGCGCCATCATCTCGGTCGCGAACGCGTTGTCGCGCAGGCAGCTGCCGCAGTACATGCCAGCGGCGCCGGCGGTCACGGACAGAATTTTCACCGCTGCCTCACCCGCCTGATCAGAGTTCGGCGGTCTGAAACGCGCGCGCGCGAAACAGGAACTCGATCAGGTTGCCCTCGTGCGGCTGCAGCCAGTTGAGCTGAATCGTCGGAACCGGTCCCAGATTCAGCCGGTCGATGTGCACCGCGTCGAGCAGCGAACGCCGGAACGCCGGGTTGCAGGTGATCGCCGTGCACACCAGCGTCGGTCCGATGGCCTGCACCATCTGCTGTTCGGGACACTGCACCACCGTCACGAACGGAAACATGTATTCCTTGCTGGCGATTGCGGACTCCGGCGCGTCGCAATGCACGACCGTGGGCAGCAAGTACTCGGCGCGCCCATCCCTGATCAGCCGCGGACCGTCGCGATGAGCGGCGGTCACGTCGACGACACCGGGCGTCTTCAGATCCTGGTCGATCTCCTTCGAGATTGCTTCGGCGACGCCGGGTACGGTGAACGCCGCGAGGCTGGCGTCGGGATGATCCGGCGGCAGCGGCCGGACGGCGGCGAGCCGTTGCGCGAGAGCCTCCGCGATGTCTCGCGTATGGCGGCTGGCCCAGATGCCGGAGCAGTTGATGCAGCCGCGGCCGCTGTTGAGAAAAACGCTGTCCACCATCACGTCGAGAAAGTTCTGCCAGCGGTCTACCTGATCGTCGCCGATCAGGATCTTCGAGAATCCAGGACCGTGCGCCTGGACCGCCGGGTTGCCGCGGTACCGATCCACGGTCGCGGTGCCGCCGAAGATCAGATTGCGGCCGGCGCTTTCGAGCACGGCGGCGCCGACGTCGCCCTGACCGGGATACACCGAGATCGCTTCACGGGGGATGCCGGCCTGGAAGAATGCTTCGGCCATGCGGTACGGCGTCCACGGCTCCTGCGGTCCGGGCTTGAGGACCAGGCCGATCTGCAGCGGGATCACCGGCAGCCACAAGGTGTGCACGCCAGGTGAATTCGACGGCAACACCAGCCCGACCACCGGACTCTGCGGCTGGTAGCTGATCGGAACGCCGCGCTCGCTGCCATGTCCTTGGGACAGCACGTCGAACGCGAGACCGCGCGTCAGCGAGGTCAGGATGGCGCGCATCTCCGCCAGCACGAACGCGTTCTTCTTCATGTTCGCGCGGCACATCCGCTCGGGAAGGCCGGTCGACGCCGACTGCGCGCGGACGAACTCGTCAGGGGACTGCGTGCCGTCGCCCATCGGCAGCGTGCCGTTGGTGTAGAGCTCGCCGGCGGCGCCGGCTCGCGCGATCAGTTCGTCGATTGGAATCTCGCGCAGCACGTCGCGCGCCCGCTGCGCCTTCCGCATGTCGCGGTGCACGAGCCCGGGATTGGCGCGGCTGACTTCGGCGATCGGTTCGCCGGTCGCGAAGTGCACGACCGGATCAACGTCGATGCTGGTGTACGGCTGGCCCCAGCGAAACACGGGTATGTGAAGCATTTTGTATCTCGGTCAAACGCTAAGTTCGCAAGGGTCGCAACGACGACTTGTCGTTAACTTTGCGTTCTTAGCGAACTTTGCGTTTCTTGTTATTCGCATTCTCAGTACACGCCAACCGTGGTCGTGGACGCAAAAGCGCGGTAGGGACGGACTCCGCTCACCCCGTCCCACGGATACTGTCCGCACGGCGGCTCGCGCTCGCCTTCGTCGCGCTCGAGAAACCCCGGCATGAAGAATTCGTTCGTCAGCGTGGTGAGACGCACGCGGCCGGTCTGACCGTACTCGACGATTCTCGACGCATCGTCGAAATCAACGACCTCGATGACCGCACGCGGCTGCGGCGCGTAATACGCGATCTTGTAATTGTTGGCGGGACCGCTCGGGGCGCTGGCGGCGAGGCCCATCAACGTGTTGCCGTAGGTCGGCGTCATGTACGCGCCGTCGAGCAGTTCTTCGTGCGCGAAGCGGTTCCATTGAGGGGTGAACTCCGTTCCACCCGAAAAGATACCAGTGATGCCGCATCGCCGAATCGTCGTGCCCATCGATTCGAGACGCAGCGCCAGCGCTTCGAGCAGCTTGGGCGTGGCAAACATGCAGCGGACGTCGTGCCCGGCCTGGAGGATCGTCACAGCCTGATCGATTACGTGGTCCTTGTAGGCCTGCAGGTGCTCGTTCCAGCCCTTCTTGATCAGTTTGATCACCCAGCGCGGATCGAGGTCAACGCAGAAGCAGATGCCGCCGCGGTGCTGCGCAAGGTGCTCGACCGACAGACGCAGACGCCGCGGCCCCGAGGGTCCGAGCATCAGCCAGTTCGAGCCCGGCGGAAAGAACTCGTCGGGCAACGTTTTGCTGAACAGCTCGTAGTCGATGCGGAAATCGTTGAAGGCGACGCGCGTTTTCGGCGTGCCGGTCGTGCCGCCCGTCTCGAACACGAATACCGGTTGGCCGGCGAGGCCCTTCGGGATCCAGCGCTGTACCGGTCCACCCCGCAGCCACTCGTCCTGAAACGGCTCGAAGCGGCGAAGGTCTGCGAACGTTTGGATCTCCTTGCGTGGATCCCAGCCGGCTTTTTTTGCGTACTCCAGCCAGAACGGACTACCGGTCGCTGGATCGAAGTGCCAGTCCACGACCTCGCGCACCCAGGCGTCGAGCATGATCGCGTAGTATAGCGCCCGTAAGAATGTTGCTAAGCTCGCTGGTCGTCGCTGCTATGTACGTCCTGCATCAGGATTTCTGGTTCTGGCGCGAGGCGCGGCCGCTCGTGTTCGGCTTCCTGCCGATCGGGCTCTTCTACCACGCGTCGTACACGATTGCGACGGCCGTGATGCTGTGGTGGCTGGTGCGCCGTCACTGGCCCGCGCATCTCGCCGAATGATCCCAGCGACGGTCGTTTTCGTCTATCTCGCTGCGGTCCTCGCGATTGGGATTCTCGCGCGCACGACGGCGCTGCGCTCTGGCAGCGACCGAGCGGCGGAAGATTTCTTCCTCGCCGGACGCTCGCTGGGACCGGCCGTCTTTCTGCTGTCGCTGTTCGGCGCGAACATGACCGCGTTCTCGATTCTCGGCGCGTCGGGTCACGCCTTCGCGAACGGCATCGTCACCTACGGGCTGATGGCCTCCTCTTCCGCCTTGATCATCCCACTGTCGCTGTTCGCGATCGGCACGCGGTTGTGGGCGCTCGGCAAGCGTCATGGATTCATGACGCCGGTGCAGATGTTTCGCGACCGGTGGCAGTGCGGCCACATCGGCACGGTCATTTTCGTGGTGCAAGCCGTACTACTCGTCCCGTACATCGTCATTGCCGTTATGGGCGGCGGCACGACGCTGGCCGCGGTCAGTGGCGGCCGCGTTCCGTTCTGGATCGGCGGCGGCGTCGTCTCGCTGGTCGTGATGGGCTACGTGTTTTTTGGCGGCATGCGCGGCACCGCGTGGGTGAACGCCTTCCAGACGGTCCTGTTCCTGTCCTTTGGTACGATCGCGGTCGCAGTGATCGCCGCCGGGATGGGCGGCTTCACACGCGCGATGGAGTCGATGCTCGCCTCGCCCTCTACCGCGCCGCTGTTGACGCGCGAGCGCGTCTCGCCGGCGTACTTCTTCAGCTACACCTTCATCCCGCTCTCGTCGATCGCATTCCCGCATATCGGCATCTTTTGTCTCACCGCGAGACGCCTCGAGCATTTCCGCCGGACGATCGTGCTCTATCCGGTCTGCATGATCGCGATTTGGCTGCCGTCTGTCTTCCTCGGCGTCGCGGCCAACCGGGCGACCGAACTGCCGGCGATTGCGTCCAAGATTGAAGCACGCGCAACTCTTGCGGCCTCCGGTCCAGCGCTCGACGATGCCGCGCGCGGCCGGCTGCGGGCACAGGCGTCCGGTGACGACGTGGTGTTGAAGCTCGTGGAAGGGTACGCGCCAGTGTGGCTCGCGTCGCTGCTCGGCGCAGCGGTGATGGCGGCGGTCATGGCGAGCGATTCGCAAATTCTCGCGCTGTCCACCATGTTCACGGAAGACGTCTTCACGTTCTATCGGGGGACTTCGCGGTTTGGACAGGCCGTGCAGGTGCAGACCGGCCGCGCGTTCGTCGTGCTGCTGACGCTGATCGCGTACGGCATCGCGCTGAAAGTGCCGCAGTCGATCTTCGACCTGGCGACGCAGTACGCCTTCGCCGGCTACGCGGCGCTTTCGCCGCTGCTCGTCGCCGCACTTTTCTGGCGCCGGAGCACCAAGTGGGGAGCGCTCGCGGTGACAATCTGGACCGCGGCGGCCGTCGCGGCCGTTGCGGTGCTGCAAACGATCGTGCCGGCGCCGCCGCCCGGCGCGATCGTGACACTGGTCTCGCTCGGCGGAACCGACCTGATCGCGCGCGCCGCGCAGGGAGCGCTCGTGCTCGGTATGCTTCCAGTTGTGCCGATGACGCTCGTTTCCGCGCTGCTGATGATCGTGGTGTCGCGCCTCACCGCCGACGCCGTCCCGCCACCTGCGACGCTGTCGCGATACTTCTCATCATGACGATGCACACCGATCGCTCGCCGCGCCTGACGCCGCTCCAATGGCTGATCGTCGTCATCGCCGCGATCGGCTTCGCATTCGATTCCTACGAGTTGCTGATGCTGCCGCTGATCGTGCGGCCGGCACTGAGCGAGCTGCTGAAGGTGGCGCCGAACAACCCGATCATCAACGACTGGGCCGGCATCATTTTCTACGTGCCGGCTGTCGCTGGCGGCATCTTCGGCCTCCTTGGCGGCTATCTGACAGACCTGTTCGGCCGGCGCCGCGTGCTCGTCTGGAGCATCCTGCTCTACGCCCTCTCGGCCTTCGCCGCCGGGTACGTCACCAGCGTGACGTGGCTGCTTTTCTGGCGCTGCTGCACCTTCGTCGGTGTGTGCGTGGAGTTCGTCGCCGCAGTCGCCTGGCTATCCGAGCTGTTCCCGAATCCGAAGCAGCGCGAGGCGATCGTCGGCTATACGCAAACGGTCGGATCGGTTGGCGGCATCATGGCGACGGGCGGCTATTATCTCGCCGTCACCTACGGCCACCTGCTGCCGGCCGTGCACGGAGGCCACGAAGCGTGGCGCTACACGCTGATGTCGGGGATCGTTCCCGCGATCCCGCTGATCCTCGTGCGGCCGTTCCTTCCGGAGTCGCCGTCATGGCAGGAGAAGAAGCGGGCCGGCACGCTGAAGCGGCCCAGCTTCGCCGAGCTGTTCCAGCCGCGATTCCGCACGACGACGATCGTCACGACCGTGATGATGGCGGCCGCCTACGCGGCGGCCTTTGGCGCGATTCAGCAGACGCCGCGAATCGTTCCGGGGCTGGCGGAAGTCCGCTCGCTGCCGCGGCCGGCGATCGAGCAGACCGTCAGCGCCGTGCAGTCGTTCCAGGAATTCGGCGGGCTCGCCGGCCGCATTCTGCTGGCGTTTCTCGCCGTGCGCATCGTCAGCCGACGCCGACTGGTGCACGTGTTTCAGGTTCCGGGTCTCGTCCTGGTACCGATCGTCTTCGCGTTCGTCGCGACCAGCAGCCTCGAACTGCTGAAGTGGGGAATCTTCCTGTACGGGATCACCACGATCGGGCAGTTCAGCTTCTGGGGCAACTATCTGCCGCGCGTGTTCCCGACGTATCTTCGCGGAACCGGCGAAAGCTTCGCGGCGAACGTCGGCGGCCGCATGTTCGGCACATCCGCGGCGCTGCTGACAACCCAGCTGGCTAACGTGATGCCGGGCGCGGGCGTGCCGGCGAAGCTCGCCTACGCGTCGGCCATCGTCGGTACTGGCGCGTACTTGCTCGGGTTGATCGCGAGCGCGTGGCTGCCCGAGCCGAAGCAGGAAGATCTACCGGACTGAGGCGATGAAATACGCCGTACTCGGAGCGGTCGCCACGGCCGCGGTCAGTACGATCGGCGACTATTTGTGGGCCAACGTGATTCCACATCGCGTCGTCGTGTACTGGTTCGCGCATGCGATCGTGTTGTTCGCGACCATCGGCGGGTGTCTCGGCCTGCCGTCGCGCAAGCCAATCCCGGGCGCCGCCGGATGCGTCGTCATCGGATGCAGCGCGACGCTGAGTTACTGGTTCCTGCAGCCTCTTCTCGGATACGCGGGCGCGATGTTTTTTCTGTTCTGCGGGATGTGGCTGGCGATTGGCGGCCTCACCGGTCGAATTCTCGAGCGGCGCGACTCGATGCAGACCGTCGCGATCCGCAGCGCAATCGCCGCGCTCGGGTCGGGCCTCGGCTTCTACGCGATCTCAGGGATCTGGATGCCGTTCGATCCGCACGGCTGGGACTATCTGCGTCACCTTCTCAGCTGGTTCGTGGCCTACTTTCCGGCATTCGCGGCTTTGCTCTATCGAAAGACCCAGCCTCTGTAAGTCTGAAGTTC
>Ga0070675_100000079_pt1 | contig 56265 bp, 48 predicted proteins | sample KBSM43metaG_FD_65343 | JGI IMG/M metagenome (GOLD analysis project Ga0070675, IMG submission 65343) | Miscanthus rhizosphere microbial communities from Kellogg Biological Station, Michigan, USA - KBS M4-3 metaG | ecosystem: Host-associated > Plants > Roots > Rhizosphere > Soil ... | reverse complement strand
AGCCCGCGAAGATCGCCGAGTGAAAATTTCACTTGGATTCTCGGCGTTCTTTGCGAACTCTGCGTTCATCTTGAATAGGCGAGCGGTAGTAAACCATGCGAGACAGCCTACTAGACTAGGTTTCAACCCGACCCGTCCACGCGGGATACAAGCGATGCTCGAACCCAAGGGCGGCCAGGACCTTTCCTGCGATGAAATCCGCGAGGTCGTCGAGCGTTTTCGGCCGCTGGTAGAACGCGGGCATGGCGGGCAGAATCATCGCGCCGGCTTCGGCGCACAACACCATGTTCCGGAGCTGCATCAGGCTCATCGGTGTCTCGCGCGGGACGATCACCAGTCGCCGCTGCTCCTTCAGCATCACGTCGGCGGCGCGCTCGACGAGATTGCGCGACAGCCCGTGCGCGACGGCGGCCAGCGTCTTCATCGAACAGGGCACAATCGCCATGCCCGAACAGCCGTGGCTGCCGCTGGCGATTGTCGCTCCGAGATCGCGATTGCTGTGAAGCGTCATGCTGCCCGCCGACGTCCCAGCGCCGTACTTCTCACTCAAAAACGGCACGAGCCGTTCGACCGAGGCGCCCTCACCCAGCTCGTCACGAAGGAGCCGCCGGCCGTAGTCCGAAACGATCAACTCGACGTGAATGCCGCGTTCGAGCAGCGCGGCCAGCGTACGCGTTGCGTAGATCGCACCGCTCGCGCCGGTGATCGCGATCGCGACCGATTGCGGGCTATCGGACATAAAGCGCCACAACCAGCACCGCCAGATACAGGATGCCGACGTAGCCGTTCAGGTCGAACGCGCGTTTCACTTGCGACAGATCGTCTGCCGAGACCAGGGATTGCTCGTAGGCCAGCATCGCGGCGACAACGACGACGCCCGCGAAATAGACCGCACCCAACGGCACGACAAATCCCAACGCGAGCAGAAAGGCAATCGCCATGACGTGCATCACGCGGGAAATCGTCAGCGACCGGCCGATCCCGAAACGGACCGGTATGGACCGCAGCCGATGCGCGCGATCGAAGTCGAGATCCTGGCAGGCATACAGCACGTCGAAGCCGCCTACCCAGGTGCCAATTGCAAGTGCCAGAAGCCATGGCTCCCAACCGGCCCGGGCACCGACTGCCAGCCAGCCACCAACCGGTGCGACCGCCATCGACAAGCCGAGGAACAGCTGCGTCCACGTGGTGTAGCGCTTCGCCAGCGAATACCAGAACACGATCGCTAACGCCACCGGCGACAACGCGAGGCATATGGTATTCAAGTTGAAAGCGGCGAAAACAAACACCGCCGACGCAACGACCACGAAGGTAACGGCCTCTGCGTATGACATCAGGCCGCGTGGCAATTCGCGATTCGCGGTCCGCGGATTCAATGCATCCACGTGCACGTCGGCGACGCGGTTGAAACCCATCGCGGCGCTGCGCGCCGCCACCATCGCCACGAGAATCCAAGCCACTTTCGCCAGGGTCAGCGGCGCGCGCTGCGCTGCCAGCAATGCCCCAGCCAGCGCGAACGGCAGCGCAAACACCGAGTGACTGAAACGAACAAACGAAGCGTAAGTACGAAGACGCTCGATCATGCTCTCACTTCAGACGTCAGACTTCACACTTCCGACTTCAGACTCTCCTCAAGCCACCTTATTTGCTCGGCCGCAACTCCGCTCACCAGGTATTCTTCCACATCGTCGTCGTCATCCGCGAAATCGACCGCGATCAGTCGTGCACGCTTCCCCGGTTCGATGCTGCCGTATTCAGCATCGAACCCGAGGGCGCGCGCTCCGTCGAGCGTCGCGCTTTGAAGGAGCGACGATGCCGGCACTGCCGGCGCCAGCGCATGCATTGTTGCCAATTCGGCGAAGACGTTGAGGTCCGGTGCGCTGGCGAGACTGTCGGTCCCAACCGCAACGCGAACGCCGGCATCGTAGAAATCCTGGAGCGGCGGTGCGCCGGCTCCGGTGTGTCCATTGCTGCGCGGGCAGGTCACCAGCGTTGTCCCCCGTGCTTTCAGGCGGCCGAGATCATCCAGCGTCATCTGCACGCCGTGCACCGCCAGAACATTGGCTCCCAGAAAACCGGCATCGTCAAGAAACTGGACGGGTGACACACCTGGTGGTACCCATGCCGGGTCCCATGCGCCAATCTCCTCGAGAAGAACGCGCCATGGGCCGCCGCCGGTGCGAATGAATTCCAGCTCCTCGACGGACTCGGAGAGATGAACGCTGCACGGCGTGAATGCGTCGCGATCCACGGCTTTCCGAATGGCCCGGAATACAAGTGGTGCGACCGAATAGGGCGCATGCGCCGCCAGGCTCGCTCGCAGGCGATCACTCTTCGGCAGCGCCAGAATCTCGGCCTCCGCCGCTTCGACCAACGCTGCCGGCTCTGGCGCGTTGAACCGGATGAGTTCGTAGAACACCACCCCGGCGAGCGGACTGTGCGCGAGAGACTCGAACGTCGCCAGCGTGTTGCTGATATCGCCGACCAGAGCTGTTCCGCATGCGACCGATTCGGCGATTCCATGTTCGATTCCCGACATGATCTCGACCGATCGGGGATCCGGCCGCTGTCGGCGCGCCGCCATCACGCCGCGAATCCACGCGACGAAGCCGGGGCTCGGCGGCACTTCGTCGCGCATATGCGACAGCTCCAGATGAGTGTGCGCGTTGACCAGCCCAGGCATCACGACGACGTCGCGCAGTGGCATGTCGCGCAACCCGGATGTCGAACGCCAGATGCGGTCGCCGGTGGTCGGTCCACCGAGGGCGACGATACGATCGCGATCGACGACCACCCAGCCGTCACGAATCGGGGGGCCGCTGATCGGAACAATCCAGGGAGCTTGGTAGCGGATCAATTCGGAATGACGCGGAGACGCTTGCCAGCGTGGCTGCGCGCCTCGTAGTTCGCGAGCTCGTCGGGGACGGTCATGTCGCCCTCGGCGCGCGCCTTGGCCAGTTCCAACATGCGCGGCACGTCGCGTTCACGGAAAACCGGATCGCCGAGCACGTCGTAGTGCATGTTGCGGCGCTTGGCGGCGAAGCCAGCGTCCTCGATGTTGCGCACGATTTCGACTTCGTCCATGCAATAGCTGGCCCCCGCGGCGCGGACGACGTTTTCTTCGATCATCACGCTGCCCATGTCGTTGGCACCGTAGGCGAGACTGAGCTGCCCCACCTTGCCGCCCTGCGTAACCCACGATGCCTGCAGGTTGTCGAAGTTGTCGAGCACGAGCCGGGCCAGCGCGAGCGTGCGCAAGTAGTCAACCCCGGTCGCTTCCGTCCCTGCCAGCTCGGTGTGCTCTGGTTGATAGCTCCACGCGATGAATGCCGTGAAGCCGCCGGTTTCGTCCTGTAACGCGCGCAACCGCAGCAGATGTTCGATCCGCTCCTGGTCGGTCTCCACCGTTCCGTACATCATCGTCGCGGTCGTACGAAGGCCGGCGCGGTGGGCGTAACGCATCACCTCGAGCCATTCATCTGCCGACGCTTTGCCGTAGCAATGCAACAGCTTGCGAACGCGATCGACGAGAATTTCGGCGCCGCCGCCGGGAATGCTGTCGAGGCCTGCGGCGAGCAGGCGATCGATCACGGCCGGCACCGGCAGCTGAGACAGGCGCGACAGGTGAATCACTTCGGGTGGCGACAACGCATGAAGCTTGAATGACGGGTAGCGCTCCTTCACCGCCTTGAACAGATCTTCGTACCACTTCAGCGGCAGGTCCGGGTTGTGACCGCCCTGCATCAACAGCTGAACACCGCCAACCGCAATCGTCTCATCGATCTTGCGAAACAGCTCGTCGAATCCGAGAACGTAACCTTCCGGCGAACCGACCTCGCGATAAAACGCACAGAAATTACATTTGGCAACGCAGACATTCGTGTAATTCACGTTGCGGTCGATGATGTAGGTGACGATCCGGTCAGGATGCTTGCGAACGCGTATGTGATCGGCCAGCTGACCGAGCAGCGCGGTTGGCGCGTGCCGGTACAACTCGAGCGCCTCGTCGCCAGTCAGGCGCTTTCCAGCGCGAACGCCGTCAGCGAGCTCCGTGATGGGCAGCATGATACAACCGCAGCGAGCCGTCGAACGACGCGAGACCGAGTTCCGACGCGTAGCTGAAGAATCTGGTCAAGCCTTCGAGCTGTTGGTCGCCGAGATAGTACTGAATATTATCGCGCAGGTAGCAGCGGACGGCCTGCTGACGGCGAGCGTCGCCCGGGAAATGAACGGCGGCAATCTCGTCGACGTGTTGAACACCGTCGTCGCGCGCCTGCTGCAGCCGCTCCACGTCATCGGGCGTGACGCCATCGCTCGAACCGGTCCAGAAGGCGTACACGAACGGCAAACCGGTGTGCGACGTCCACAGCTCGCCAAGATCGATTTTGGTAATCGCCTCCTCCGGCTCGAGGAACAAGGCTTTATCACCGATGATCAGCGCGGCGTCCGCGCATTCCAACATCACGTCGAGGTCCGGCGGCATCGAAACCGCCTCTGGCGCCACGCCAAACACCCGTCGCAACAGGATCGCCGCCAGCGCAACAGAAGTACGAGAGCTGCTGTCCATCGCTATCGATCGCAGATCTTTTGGATCCCGTCTCGTATAGATGGCAACTGACGCCACCTTGCCGAACGACGTGACCGCCGGGCCAGGCACGAGCATGTACGGCCGAGGCCCGCGCAAGAACTCGATCGACGGAACGAGCCCCAGGTCGATCTCCCGGGCGTGCAGCAGACGCGCGCACTCCGACGGGATGTCGTACCGCACCTCGAATCGCGTTTCGCGATCGAGCCCGTGGACCAGGGGGCGTGCGTTCAAATAGCCCACCGCGCCGAGACGTATCGTCGTCATGCGGCCGAAACCGGCCCAGCCGGCATCGTGCCGTGGACGAGGTCGTAACGGCCGTTTCGTTCGACGGGTTCAAAACCGGCGGCACGAATGTTCCGGCGAATTTCTTCGAGCGGCGCGCGGCGGCGCCCTTCGTTGGTTTCGTCGAGCGGCGACACGGCATCAACGTCGTCGGCGCCGACGGTCAGCGCGACCTGTGCGAGCTTCGGGCCGTAGAGCGACCAGTCAACCTGAATCGATGACACGTTGTCGCAAACGATTCGCGCCAATGCGATCCGCTTGACATCGTCGTAGCCAGTGCTTGGGAGAGACGGGTTTGCACGGCGCGGCAGCGGCGCGAACGCGCGGATCACCGCAACCGCCCGTTGGAGCTCGTTCACCGATTTGAGTAGCGGCAAAGGGTCGGCAGCCGGCGTCTTGTAGACCGTGAGACGCGCCAGCGCCAGACCGGCAATGTTCACTTCTTCGATGGAGCGGCGCGGATCCTTCAGCTGATCGACGGGCGCTTCGGCGATCAGCTCGAGACCGGCGGCGCGCAATTCCTCGAGCAAGGTGCGCAGCGTGACGCCGTCGCGCGCCGACAGCTGTTCCAGGTCGGCCAGCGAGTAGGCCGAAACCGGAACGCCGTTGGCGCGGCTCGCCACGTCGTGGACGCCGGCAATCGCGGCAGCGCGTTCGGTTGGACTACCGGTAATCCGAATCTCGCCGGCCGTTACCGGCCAGGACGCTGCCCCGCCATTCGTTGACGGAACATCACTGACGCGGACGAAAGTCGTCCGGCTGCCATGACGCGCTCGACGCACGTCGTCGGCCGCCATGCCGAGCGCAATGATGTCGTGCGAGGCCGCAAGGGCAGCCAGCTCCTGATCCGACCGGGACATCCGATCAAATTTACTGTAGCGTCGGCCCGAACAACAAGCCGATACCGACCGCCATGGTCAGGGCGAGCGCCCATCCCAGGACGCAGACCGCCACCGCCCGTCCGGTGCTGCGAAAATCCAGCGCCTGACGAATGCCGACAATCATCGCGGCCAGCATCCACACCGATGTGACCGCGAACACCGGGATGGTTGCCGCGGACATCACCCCAAGCACCCGCAGCAGGCCGGGCGCTGACGCAAACCCGATCGTGCGAAGCAATTCGCCGACATTGGTCCGGGTGTTCGCCTCGGGCAGCAGGCGAGCGCCTATCTCGAACACGACCAGGGCCCATGCTGCCCAGGCGAGGAGTGAGACAGTCGCAATGAACACGACACCCGAAAAGGTTGAACCGACGAGGCCGCGTGAACCGATACCGGCGGCCAGGCTCGACAGGACGACAATCCACAACGCCTGAGAGGTCGCTGCCGGATCCGCTTCTACTTCCTCGTAGATCGTCGGGTCGAGGGCCAGGGCGCCGATGACCCGCTGAGTCAGGCTGTTAGCGACGGTTGTGGTAGCCATGACCGTCACTCATGCAAGAGCTACTCCGCCCGATTCTCCATGACGGCGTACATGCGGGTGACCCCCTGCAGAGGCACACCTGGGCCGTTAATGCTCGTGTAGTGAGACTTATGGCTGGTCATGTCGATGCGGCGCGCGGCCTCGGCCGCCGGAATTCCGTCAGCGTGCAGCTTCGCCGCCTGTTGCCAGATGTCGCGCAGATAGCTCTGAAACCAGTCGATCCGCTCCTTGCCTTTGAACGGATCGCCATGCCCGGGAATGACGTCGACGAAGTCGATGCTGCGAAGTTTTTCCAGGGCGTCGGGCCACTCGTTGACGTAGCCGTCAACGAGATTGGCCACTTGATTGACGAGCAGATCGCCGCTGCACAAAACGCGCTCCTTCGGAAGGTACACCACCACGTCTCCGGCAGTGTGGCCACGACCGACGTAAAACAACTGGATTTCGCGATCGCCCCGATAGAGCGTCATGCGGTCGGTCATCGTGATGTTTGGTGGGGTCGGTTTGGTTTCCCGCAGCTGTTCTCCGTAAGTCGTCTGCGTGCGCAACTGCTGCTCGATCCGCGCCTTTGCCGCGGGATCCTGCTCAGCCGCGGCGCGCGCCCGCAAATCTTCGAGCTGCTTCGGAAAGCCGTTCAGCAAGTCCGCAAACATCCCGCGCTGCAGGATGTCGCCGGTCAGACGTTGGCGCGTATACGCGTGGCCGACAATGTCGGTGGTCCCTGCAAACACCTGATTGCCGTTCGCGTGATCGTAGTGAAAGTGTGTGTTCACCAGAAACTTCACCGGCTTGCTGGTCATGACTTTCAACTCGCGAATCATCGCGCGCGCCGACTCCGGCGAAATGTGCGAATCGACAATCAGCACGTCATCCTGATTGACGATGACCGCCGAATTTGAACCGACGGTTAATCCCCCAGCGCCAATGGCGCTATATACACCGGGTACGATCTCGGTGAATTTGTAGGCGGGCTGCGGTGCCGGCGTCTGCGCATGAAATACCAGTGCGGCGAGCGCAACACCACCGACGACGAGCGAGAGATGAATGCGATTCATGGCGCACAGTATGCCTCACCAGCGCTAGCGCCTATCGTGAGGCGGCAGAAACGGTGCGGTCGTCACGCGACGGAACGGTCCCATCGGTGCTGTACCGGATTTTGTCGTCCGCGCTGAAGAGCGCAAACGTCGGATCGCTGCTCTCTTTGTTGATTGGCCGCGCCAGGTAGGCGTACGCCGTGCACTCCGGCCAATTGGGCTCGGTCGATTCGCAGCCGGCGCCCTTGAAGTCGAATTCGTAGCCGTCGCGCTGGTGTTGCGCGAAGCTGGCCGGCAAGAACGTTGGCATCTTGTAGCGAGCCCAAATCGATTCGTCGCTGAGCAGCTCGGGCGGGCTGAACTTGCCGTCCACGAAGTTCCAATAGGCGCGCGATGCCAGCTGAACGTCGATCATCTGCTGAACAATCTTGTTCGCCTGGAATTCAGGCGCCAGCGTCTGCGCGAGCGACGCACGGCGGCGGACGCGATCCTCGTAGCGTTCCATCCGCGGCGAGCCTTGCTTCTGGCCGATCAGGATCGACGTCGGCAGCTTCGCGGCGAGCAGTCCGTCGGTCAGCCGGTTCGCATACCAGAGTCCGCCCGACGCGATCATCAAGCCGGTCAGCGCCGCAATCAGCATACGGGTTCGCGCCGGCAGCGCGTTCCGCAACTTCGCGGGAACCGCCACAACGCTCGCCGCGGCAGTCACGATACCACTCGCTGACCTCGTCGCGACGGCGAGTTGCGGGTCTGCGACGTCAACGCTTTCGTCGCCAAGCACGACGAGTCTCCCGGCCGCACGGCTGGCAGCGATGTCGACGAATGCTTTTCGCTCCGGATCGATCAGGCACCAATTGGTCTTCTCGAGCAGGCGCGCGATTGCGGTAAACGCCTCGGGTTGCTGAAAGGCCACGCCAAGCGAGGTCGGCGGATCGCCGTACATCTTGAAGGCGACGTCGTAGGAGCCGCGGCGAAACACGCCGCGCCCTTCGGCGTCGAACTGCGTGCCCGGCAACAGTTCGGCCAGACGGCGGGCCACCTGCTCGCGGGTTCCGAGCGGACGCCCCTGTGGATTGGCGACGTCGGCGTCCAACGGAACGTCAATCAGTTGCAGTGTGATCATTGGACACAACGCTTATCGGCATGTGGTGCGTTGGAGTACCGCGAAGTGTCGCGACGGTCGCGCCGGACGGCGCAGATGTGTGCAGGTGTGATCTAGCGGCGCTGGCGGATCTGATCCCAGATCTGCACCGCGCGGCGGCCGGCCGCCTCGGTGGTCTTGACACGTTCCGGCCACGAGCGAGCGTAGCCCTCGGACGCCCACTTTCTGGTGGCGTCGATTCCCATCTTGCCGCCGTACGCCGGCAAATCCGCCGCATCGTCGAGATCGTCCACCGGACCTTTGGTCATCTGGACGTCTCGCAACGGATCGATGTGGGTGCCGACGATCCACGCGACCTGGCTGAGATCGTGGACGTCGACATCCTTGTCGACGACGACGATCACTTTGGAAAACATCAGCTGGCCGAGGCCCCAGAAGGCGTTCATGATTTTCCGCGCGTGACCCGGATAGCGCTTGTCGATCGACACCAGCACCAGGTTGTGAAAAATGCCTTCGGCCGGGAAATGCATGTCGATGATTTCCGGGTGGGTTTTCTTGATCATCGGCAAGAAGATCCGTTCGCTGGCGAGCCCCAGATAGGCATCCTCCATCGGCGGTATCCCGACCACCGTGGTCAGATAGGTCGGCGTTTTGCGGCGGGTCACGCAGGTCAGGTGAAAAACCGGAAAATCATCCGGCTGCGAGTACAAACCGGTGTGATCGCCGAACGGCCCTTCGCGCCGCCGTTCGCCCGGGTCGACATACCCCTCGAGCACGATGTGCGAGCTGGCTGGCACTTCAAGATCAACGGTGACGCATTTCACCATCTCGATCCGTTTGCGCGCCAGAAAGCCGGCCAACAGAAGCTCGTCGAGGCCTTCCGGCATCGGCGCGGTCGCGCAGTACGGCAGCACCGGCTCGGGGCTCAACGCGACAGCCACTTCGAGACGCTTGCCAAGCCGCTCGGCGACCCGATAGTGCTGCGCGCCGCCTTTGTGCCGCTGCCAATGCATGCCGGTGGTGCGGCCGTCATAGACCTGCAGGCGATAGGTGCCGATGTTCCGCATGCCGCTTTCGGGATCGCGGGTGAAAACCAGTGGAAAGGTAATGTACTTGCCGCCGTCGTCGGGCCAGCATTTCAGAATCGGCAATTCGTCGAGGGTGCCGTTGTGATTGACCACCTCGTGGCACGGCGCGTCCTTGACGGTCTTCGGCATCAGATCTTTGAGACGCCCGATCATCGGCAGCATCTTGAGAGCGTCCATGATGCCGGCCGGCATCTGCGGCGTCATCAACTCGTCGATCTCAGAGGCGAGATCGTCGAGCGTCTTCACGCCGAGCGCCAGGCACATTCGTTCGTACGAGCCGTAGATATTGGTCGCAACCGGCAGGTTGAAGCCGGATGGATTCTCGAACAGCAGCGCCGGTCCACCACCGGGCGACTTGCACGCGCGATCGGTGACCGCGGCAATCTCCAGGTCGGGGCTGACCGGTTCCGAGACGCGGGCTAACAGGCCGCGCTTGGCGAGGTCGCTGATGAAATCGTCGAGATCTGGGTACATGTGTCGATCGTCAGTGTCACGAAGACGCGAAGCCACGAAGAAACCCGATTGACGTAAAGACTTCGTGGCTTCGTGCCTTCGGGGCTTCGTGCTAGCGCTAGACTGTCGCCTCTATCTTATCTGCGATAGCCTGCGCCAGTTTCAGCGCTCGCCGTCCCTGCTCGCCGGTCACGAGCGGCGCGCATTTGCGGCGCACCGCATCGACGAAATCCGCCAGTTCGCGCTTGAGTGGCTCTTCATTCGTCACGCCAAGCTCGCCGCCCTGAATCGACGGCGTCGGCCCATCGCCCTTGACCAGCCGCCACACTTCGACTTTCTGCGCCGCATAGTCGATCGAGAGATACGCCGCCGGTTGGAAGAACCGGATCTTGCGAACCCGATCGCGGCTGATGCGGCTGGCCGTCACATTGGCGATGCAGCCGTTGGCAAAGCGAACCCGCGCGTTGGCGATGTCGACGCGCGGCGTCACCACCGGAACGCCGACCGCTTCGAGCGACTCGACGTCGGCCTTGACGATCGACAGCACGACGTCGAGGTCGTGAATCATCAGGTCGAACACGACGTCGATGTCGAGACTCCGCTCCGGAAACGTGCCGAGGCGGTGGACTTCGATGAATCGCGGATCGGTCAGCAGCGGCGACGCCGCGACCACCGCCGGATTGAAGCGCTCGGTATGCCCGACCGCCAGGGCAACACCACTGATCGCGGCCGCGTCGATCAGGGCGTCCGCTTCGGCAAGGCTGCGTGCCAGAGGTTTTTCGATCAGCGCGGGAATACCAGCCTGGAGACATGCCAGACCGATTTCAGCGTGGCGTTCGGTCGGTACCGCGATCGTGACGGCATCGACACGCCCGACGACGTCGCGAAAGTCGAACAGTGCGGTCGCCTGGTGCGCCGCCGCAATCTCTTGCGCGCGCGTTCGGTTCACGTCAACGACCGCGGTCAGTTCGACGTCGGGAAGCGCTGCGAGAATACGCGCGTGATGACGGCCAAGATGGCCGACGCCGATCACGGCCAGGCGGGTCATCGCTGGGTGCCGGTGCCGGGTGCGCGGCCGACGATGGCGATGTTGGCGGCGTCTGCCGCCTGGAGAATCGCGTCACCGTCGATCATCAGCGTTCGTGCCGCGTCGATCGACAGCAAGGTTGCGCCTGCAACTTTCATCGCCTCGATCGTGGACACGCCAACCACCGGCACGTCGAACCGCATGTCCTGGTTCGGTTTCGCCACTTTCACGACCCGCGTTCCGGGTCCGGCGAGCTGGCCGGCGCGGAAAATCACCTGATCGGTTCCTTCCATTGCCTCGACCGCGACCACGGCGCGCGATTTCACGACGATCGTCTGGCCGATATCCATGCCGGCAATCGAGTCCGCGACCCGGTAGCCGAACTCGAGGTCCGCGCCTTCGTCAGCGTCCGGCTCGCGCCGGGTGAGGACGCCGGCGCGCGCCATCAGCGGCGCGAGGAACGCCGTTGAATTCAACAGCTCGATGCCGTTGTCGCGCAGCACGTCGGCAATACCCGAAATGATCGCGTCGGTGTTCCTCGCCTTCAGGCGCATGATCACGCCGAGCAGCGTCATATCGGGCACGATGTCGGCAAACAGCTTGGTGTGTTTTACCTGGCCGGCCATCACCGCCTGCGTCACACCCGCCGCCTTGAACGTGCTGATGCACTTCCCCAGCTGGCCGAGCGACAGCCAGTGCAGCGCCGCCGCCGGAGGGCGCGACGCGAGATCCGCAAGTTCGGGAAAGGTTTCTTCTTTCAGGGCGACGACGGTGACCGAGTGGCCGGCATGCCGCGCGGCGTCGAGCACGAGGAAGGGAAAGCGACCGTTGCCGGCGATGAGACCTAAGCTGGCCATTGCAATGGGGTCATTCTTCGGCCAGCACTTCCTCGGTCCGCCTCGACGAGCGCCGCAGGATGACCCCGCGTTGTGAGCTGCGGATGAAATCGAGCAGACACTGCACTTCCGCGCAGGCCAGCGACCGATCGCGCTCGATCTGCAGCATCGCGTTGGTGGTATTCAACTTCGACTGCAGCAGATAGCGGAACGACCGTTTCAGCTTGATGATGACATCCTGCGAAATGCCGCGGCGCATCAAACCGATGGTGTTGACGCCAAAGGTTCGCGCCGGGCGGCTGCCCACGGTCCGGGCAAAGGGCAGCGCGTCCTTGGTCACGACCGAATAGCCGCCAACGAACGCGTAGCGCCCGACGCGGCAGAACTGATGGACGCCGGATCCGGCACTGATGTTGGCGAAATCCTCGACCGCCACGTGGCCGCCGAGCGTCGCCATGTTGCCGAAAATCGTGTCGTGCCCCACATGACAGTCGTGGGCGACGTGCACGTAGGCCATGAAGACGTTGCGATCGCCAATCAGCGTGACGCCACCACCACCCTTGGTGCCGCGATGGATCGTGACGAACTCGCGGAAGATGTTGCGCTTGCCGATCACCAGGCGGGTCTCTTCCCCCTTGAACTTCAGATCCTGCGGCACCTGGCCGATCGACGCAAACGGATAGACCTCCGTTTCGTCGCCAATCTCGGTCCAGCCTTCGATGACGGTTGACGCGCCGATCCGGCAATTGCGCCCGATCGTCACGTTCGGCCCGATCGTCGTATGCGGACCGATCGTCGTGCCGTCGCCGATTTTCGCGCCCGGATCGACGCACGCGGTCGGGTCGATCTGCGTCCGATCGGGACGGACACCCAGCAACAGCACCGCCTCGGCGACGAGTTGATCGCCGACAAATGCCGACGCCTGGACGCGGGCCAGCGCCTGACGCCGCGCCGAGAGGGTGATTTCCAGCCGCAACCGATCGCCGGGGACGACGCCGCGCCGGAATTTCGCGTCGTTGACGCCCCGCAGATAAACGCGCTCGGTCGGCCGCAGACCGTCGCGCTCGACCAGCAGAATGGTCGCCACCTGGGTGAGCGTTTCGAGCATCAGCACGCCGGGCATCAGCGGCGCGCCGGGAAAGTGGCCCTGGAAGAAATCTTCGCTGAAGGTGACGTTCTTGACCGCAACCAGTCGCCGGCCCGGCTCGTGCTCGGTGACCGCGTCGACCAGATGGGACGGATACCGGTAGCAGAGGCGATCGAGGAGGACGGGAATGTCGGTCAACTTAGAAGTTAGAACTTAGAACTGACAGTCAAACCGGGAAGTGAGAACTGAGAAGTTAGAAGTGAGCACTTCTCAGTTCTCAGTTCTCAGTTCTCAGTTTTCAGTTGTTTTTCGGCGTCGTGCCCGGCTTGGTCGCGGCATCGAGCCGCTTGATCACTTCGGACGTCAGGTCGAGTCCCGGATCGGCCCAGGCGAATCCCGCGTCGCCGCCGTTGAACACGATCTGCAGTCCCTTTTCCTTCGCAAGCGCGTCGATGATCGGGTTCACCTTCTGGACGAACTCGGCCTGCACTTCATTCTGGAGTTCGTTGATTTCCGCCTGCGCGTCCTGCTGAAAGCGCTGGATTTCGGTGTTCTGCCGTTCGATTTCCTTCTCCAGTTGACCGCGCGCCGCGTCGCTCATGACGCCGCCGCTCGACTGCAGTTTCTGCTGGTTGTCAGCCATCGCCTTCTGCTTGGCCTGAAACTCGCTTTGCTTCTTCTGCGTCAGCGCGTTGATCCGCCCGACCGAGGCTTTACCGGCGGCGGTTTCCTGGAAAATTCGCGGCGGATTGATGTACGCGAACTTGGCACCGGCCGGAAACGGCACCGGCGGCTGCGCGGCGGGCGGAGGCGTCTGCGATGGCGTGGGCGTTTGCGGCCCAGGCGCAGGCGCAGCCGGCTTCGGCGGTGTCTGAGCAGGCGGTTGAGCGGCGCCCTGGGCGAACGCCGATGTGCCCGCGAGGGCGACAAGGGTGACGGCAAGCGACGCGGCAATCGCGGAAACCTTCATTACACAGAATCCTTTCAAGAGGTAGAAGCTGTTCATTTTACTGTAACTCGGCGAGATCCGGTCATCTAGTCATTGGATCATTTGATTGGGCAATTTAACCATCCAAATGACCCGATGACCAGATGACCAAATGACGAGATTTTAGAACGTAGACCCGACCGCAAACCGGAACTGGAAGCCCTTCTGCAGGCGCAGCTGGTTGTCGTACACCCCTGACCGCTGCGGGTTGTAGGCAAAGATCAGCCGGAACGGCACGTTCAGCACCGGCATGAAGAAGCGGATTTCGAGGCCGGTCGAGGTCTTGAAATCTTCCCAGGCAAATCCTTTCCCGGGCACGTTGTAGATGTTGTATTGGCCGATGTCCACGAACGGATTCGACTGAATCGTCGGCCCTGCCTGTACCTGGCCGGCGTCGTAGAACAGGATGGCCCGAACCGGTCCGGCGATCGTGAACTGTTCTTCGAAGTTGAACAGCAGGCTCTTGTTGCCGCCGACGATCAGGTACGGCGTGGTCGGATCGGACGGACCAATCGTGCGGATATCGAATCCGCGCACGCTGTATTCACCGCCGAGGAACAGCTTTTCGAAAATCGGCAACTCGATCTGCGTCCCGGTGAACTGGCGGACGTATTCCACTTGCGCGCGCATGCCGAACACCATGCGATTGTTCTGGCGCTTGAACCAGACGCCTTCGACCATCGGCTTGTAGAAGTTGGTGTTGCCGCCGAGCCCCGCGAGATCGACCGACGCGGTAAAACGCCTGCCGTTGGTCGGGAAGATCGGTTGATCGACCGTGTTGTAGACGATGCTCGGCGTGACCTTCGAGATCACCCGCTCCCCGTTCTGGCCGGCGCCCTGCAGCAGCGAATCGCGCAGGAACGGATTCCGCGCCAGCAGCAGCGGGTTGTTGTAAATCTCGGCGACTTCGCTGACGCGCACCCGCTGGTAGCTGTAGTTCGTGAACATGCGCGTGAAACCGCGCCCGAGCGGCCAGCCGAGCGTCAACACGCCGCCGGTCGTGCGCTGCGTGAACTGGCCGACGTAGCGCACGTTGGTGCGGAAGACCTGCGCGCCGAAGGTCATGTTGCGATCGAACATGAACGGCTCGGTGAAGCCGACCGAATAGGTCTGCGCGCGCGACCCGGACTGCAACGAGACGGTGAGGCTTTCGCCGCGTCCGAGAAAGTTCGCGGTCTGGAACGACAGCTGGCCGAACACGCCCTCGAACTCTGACACGCCCGCACCGAAGGTCAGCTGATTGCGGTTCTGCTCCTCGAGCTTCAGTTTGACGTCGACCTTGTTGTCGACACCGGGCGTCTTCTGGACGTCGACTTCGCCCGGCTTGCCCTCGAGCGCCTTGAAGTATCCCAGCTGGTTCAAGCGCTTGACGCTGAACTTCAGTGCCTCGGTATTGAAGGGCGCCCCTTCGACGAGTCGCATTTCGCGGCGAATGACGTTGTCGTGCGTGGTCGTGTTGCCGGTGAACGTCAGGCGATTCACGAAGAACTGCTTCCCTTCGACCATCCGCATCGTCACGTCGACGACCGCGGCCTTTTTCTCGGCCGACTGCGGTTCAGGCGCCGCCAGCGCGGCCGGCGCCGCTGGATCAATCGGGCTCGGATCGTCGCGGAATTTGTAGTCGGGGAAACCGGTGAATTCGAAGTAGCCGTTGGAGCCGTAAACTTCGCGCGCTTTTTCCATTCCTTTGCGGATTTTCTTTTCGGAATAGAACTCGCCGACCTCGGTTTTGAAGATCGGCTTGAGGTAGTCGGTCTTGACGACCGTGTTACCAGCGACATCGAAGCTGCCGACCTTATAGCGCTCGCCCTCGGTGACCGGGATTTTCAGCTCGATGTAGCGGGTTTTCTTGTCGCCAGAATCGGACACGACCTTCAATTCCGGCACGCCGACGTTCGCCTTGATGTAGCCGTGCTCGCGATAAAACGAGACCAGTTTCTCGGCGTCCTCGTCGAACTTCGTTTCCTTGTACGAGCGATCGGCGAGCGCGCCGGAAATCCACGTCCAGAGATGACCGAAATCCTCGAAGCCGGCGTTGTCTTTGGTGTCTTTCAGCTGCTTCTTCAGTTCGCCATCGCCGAACGCCCGGTTGCCCAGGAAATCGATGCGGCGGATTTCGACTTTCGGCCCCTCGTCCATGTGGTACGTGAGGTGGACCAATTTCGGACCGCCCGAGATTTCCTGAATCTCGGGTGTGACGGTTGCGAACTGGAATCCTTTTTCGCGCAGCATGTCCTGCACGATGCCCTGAACCTTGCGGACGAGCGCCGGATCGATGAACGTATCGAGACGGATCTGCGCGTTCGCATCCTTCAGCTTTTCGTCGATCTTCGCCGTCTCGACCTTCTTCGACCCGACGTAATCGACAATCTTGACGCGCTGCCGCTCCTCCATGTGATACGTCACGATCTTGCCGATCGTGCCGTTGGGGAACTTGTAATCGGTGACGTCGATGAAGAGGTTGTCGAGGAACTTGGTGTCCCAAAGCCGGCGGAAGTCTTCGGTGATGACTTTCTCGGCGGCGTCGTCATACGGCACCCAGACGCCCTGCGAAGGAATGCTGGGTTTTTGCTGGATGTAATAGACGTAGGTCTGAGACTCGATGACCGACGCGTTGCCTTGCGCCTCGAAACAGGGCGCGATGTATAGGACGACGGGGGCTGTTCCGGCAGGCGGTTGAGCGGCCGGGCGGGCTTGTTGGCCGCAGACCGTGGCTGCCGGAAAATCCTCTTGCTGTGCGCGGGCGGGAATTGCAAACGCCAGCAACGCAGCGGCCACGGCGGCCGCCGCCAACCAACCTCTGAACATTGTGCTTATTTTAGACTGTCCGGGCGGTTATCTGGCCGTCTCTCGACGCTGCTCGAGACGGCCCTGAGGCCTCGAAGCGCCGTCAAGCCAGCTTCCGCCCAGCTTCCAGTTCTCCGGCAGGACGATATGCCAATTGCCCGGCGTCAAGGTAGACATCAATCTCACCGCCACGGAGGTGCCCTCGGATGAGCTCTTCCGATAGCGGATCCTCGACGTAACGCTGGATGGCCCGGCGCAACGGACGCGCGCCGTAGGAGCGATCCTTACACGTCACCTCGATGATCCAGTCCACGACCTCGGGTGTCAGAGAGATCCGCAGCTTCCGATCCAACAAATTGTCGTTCAATTGGTTGACCAGCAGGGCCATGATCCGCCGCAGGTCGTCGTCCGACAACGCTTCGAACACGATGATTTCGTCGATCCGGTTGATGAATTCCGGGTTGAACGTCCGCTTGACCTCGCCCAGCACCATGTCCGACACGCTCTTCTCGATGACGCCGGTTTCCTGCGACTGGAAGCCCATCGAGCTCTTCTTCTGAATGAAGCGAGCGCCGATGTTCGACGTCATGATGATGATCGTGTTCTTGAAGTTCACCCGGTTGCCAAGGCCGTCGGTCAGGTGGCCGTCCTCGAACACCTGCAGCAGGATATTGAAAATATCGGGGTGCGCCTTCTCGATTTCATCGAGCAGCACGACCGAGTAGGGGTTGCGTTTCACCTTCTCTGTCAGCTGACCGCCCTCTTCGTGGCCGACATATCCCGGCGGCGAGCCAATCAGCTTGCTGACCGAGTGCTTCTCCATGTACTCGGACATGTCGAAACGGATCAGCGCGTGGTCGCTGCCGAACAGGAAATTGGCGAGCGCCCGTGCGAGCTCGGTTTTGCCGACGCCGGTCGGACCGAGAAACACGAAGCTGCCGACCGGCCGGTTCGGGTTCTTCAACCCGGCGCGCGACCGGCGGATCGCCCGTGAAATCGCCGAGATCGCTTTTTCCTGCGAGATGACGCGTTTGTGCAGCTCGGATTCCATCCGCAGCAGCTTGTCGCCTTCGTCCTGGTTGATCGACGCCATCGGCACGCCGGTCCACTTCGACACGACTTCGTCGATTTCCGCCTTGCCGACAATCACCTTGCGGGCGCTCGACTTGACGTCGAACTTCTCGCGCACGAACTGCAGATTTTCGCGGGCCGTCACTTCCTGCTCGCGATAGAACTGCGCTTTCTCGAAGTCCTTCTGCGAGACCGCGCTCTCCATCTGCTCGACGGCGACGCGGATCGATTTATTGATCTCGCCGAATTCCTCGCTGTACCCGGCTTCCTTCAGCTTGGCGCGGGCACCCGCCTCGTCGACCAGGTCGATCGCCTTGTCGGGCAGGAATCGATCGGTGATGTAGCGGTTCGACTGATAAACCGCCGCTTCGATCGCCTCGCGCGTGTATTCGACGTGATGGAAGTTCTCGTAGCGATCCTTGACGCCGAGGATGATATCGATCGTTTCACGCTCGTTCGGCGGATCGACCTTGATCGCCTGGAAACGGCGTTCGAGCGAACGATCCTTTTCGATGTACTTGCGGTACTCGGCTGGCGTGGTCGCGCCGATGCAGCGGATTTCGCCGCGGCTCAACGCCGGCTTCAGGATGTTCGCCGCATCGAGCGAACCTTCCGCCGACCCGGCGCCGACCAGCGTATGCAATTCATCGATGAAGACGATGATGTTCGGGTTGTCGGTCAGTTCTTTCATGATCGCCTTGAGGCGTTCTTCGAACTGACCACGGTACTTGGTGCCGGCGACGATCAGGGAGATGTCCAGCGCGAGAATCCGCTTGTCCGCCAGGAAGTGCGGCACGTCGCCGTAGACGATCTTCTGGGCAAGCCCTTCGACGATCGCCGTCTTGCCGACGCCCGGCTCGCCAATCAGGACCGCGTTGTTCTTGGTCCGGCGGCAGAGCACCTGCTGGACGCGCTCGAGTTCGTGCTCGCGGCCAACCAGCGGGTCGAGATGGTTCTTCATCGCCGACTCGGTGAGGTCGCGGCTGAATTCGGCCAGCAGCGGCGTTTCCTTCACGCGCGTCAGCGTCGTCTTCTCGTTCAGCAGTTGCACGATGTCTTCGCGCACCGTGTTCAGCCGCATCCCTTTTTCCATCAGGATGGAGGCGGCGACAGAGCGCTCCTCGCGCAGAATGCCGAGCAGCAAATGCTCGGTGCCGATGTAGTTGTGCAGCAGCCGATCGGCTTCCTCCGCAGCGAACTGCAGCACACGCTTGGTCTCGGCGCTGAAGGGGATTTCCACCGAGGTGGACACCTTTTCGCGGAAGACCGTTCGGCCTTCGATTTCTTTGCGGATGTTCTCGAGTGAGAGATGCGACCGCGCGAAAATGCGGCTGGTGAGGCCTTTGCCTTCGCGAATCAACCCAAGAAGAAGATGCTCGGTCTCAATCGAGATGCTGCCGAGCTGGCTGGCCTCGTATCGCGCGAAGAAGAGTACTCGCCGGGCCCTTTCGGTGTACCGTTCGAACATCCAGCTTACCTACGTGAAAGCGGAACGAATTGGGGTCACAGAGCTTTCCACCACAGTATAAGGCATCGTTCCGGGGTTCCCAATCTTATTATCGGTTTAAGTGACTGGATTGCTTAGGGTTCTCGCCCCACCTGGTAAGACGAGGGATTGGGGATTGGGGATTCGGGATTCGTGATGGTCGGGATTAGTGCAAGTCTGCCGGCACTAGGCGGCCTTCTTGGAGGCGAAGCACGCGATCGCAGGCCGCCGCCAGCCGCGGATTGTGGGTGGCGATGATCGAGGTCAGCCCGAAATCCTTGTGCATTTCCCGCAGCAGCGCGTGCAGCGATTCAGCGGTCGCTTCGTCGAGGTCGCCGGTCGGTTCGTCGGCCAGCAAGACCGCCGGTCGCATGACCAGGGCGCGGGCAACGGCGACCCGCTGCTGCTCGCCGCCCGACAGCATGCCAGGACGATGCGTCAGACGTTCGCCGAGGCCGACGCGGCGCAGCAGCTCGTCGGCGCGCGGCCGCGCCTCGCGCATGTCCATCCGCGCGATGCGCATCGGCATCTCCGCGTTTTCCATCGCGGTGAACTCGGGCAGCAGGTGGTGGAACTGAAACACGAAGCCGACGTGACGGTTCCGGAACGACACGACCTGATCGTCGGGCATGGTGCTGAGTGCGCTGTCGCCGATCGCAACCGACCCGGCGTCGACCCGATCGAGGCCGCCGAGCACGTGCAGCAGCGTGCTTTTGCCAACGCCCGACGCGCCGACCACCGCCACCATTTCGCCCTGGGCTACCGACAGATCCAGGTCGCGCAACACGGTCAGCACGCGGCCGGCGACGGTGTAGGACTTGGAAATCCCGGCGGCAACGAGAAAACTCATGTCGGTAACGTCCCCGCCAAGTCTGAAGTTCGAACTTCAGACTTACTCATGCCGGAGTCATCAGACTTACTCATAGCGCAGCGCCTGCGCCGGATCGAGCTTCGCGGCCTGCCGCGAGGGATAGATCGTCGCGAGGAAACAGATCAGCATCGCAATCGAAATCACCAGCAGCAGGTCCAACGGCAGCACCGTGAACGGCAGGTGCGATACCTGGTAGACATCAACCGGCACCTTGATCAGTTGGTAGCGGTCGAACACTCTCGCCAGGGTGAATCCGAGCGCGCCGCCGACCGCGGTTCCAATGAATCCGATGATCACCCCCTGCAGGATGAAAATCGTCGTCACGCTTTTCGCGCTCGCGCCCATCGTTTTGAGGATCGCGATGTCGCGGCTCTTCTCCATCACCAGCAGGATCAGCGACGCGATGATGTTCAATGCAGCCACCATCACGATCAAGCTGATCGCCAGGGAAACGGCGATCTTCTCGAGCCACAGTGCTGAAAACAACGGTTGGTTGATGTCGGCCCAGTCCTGGGTGGTGTAGTGGCCCTCAAACCCGTCGTCGATGCCGTGGGCGATCGCCGGTGCGGCGTACATGTCGTCGACGCGCAGCTGAATCATGTCGGGTTCGTCCTTCTTGAACAGCCGCTTGGCGGCGTCGAGCGATGTGAACCCCATCGTCGTATCGAATTCGTAGAGTCCCAGGCTGAAGGTACCGGCGACGCGCAGCTTCCGCGGCAAGGGCTGCGGTCCCATCGGCGTCAGAATACCTTCGGGGGTCGTCAGGTTCACGTAATCCCCGACACTCACGCCCAGCGACTGCGCGAGATCCTTGCCGAGCAGAATGCCGAAAACGTCGTCGTCATTGCGCGGCGCGAGCAAATCGACGCCGCCGGTGAGCACGGAGCTCTTGACGTCGGTCACCGCCGGTTCCAACGCGGGATCGATGCCTTTCACCTGAATCGCCTCGGTGCGAGTCCGGGCGGAAATCAGCGCCCGACCGAGAATCGCCGGCGCCGCGCCGATGACGTGCGGCACCTGTTTCAGGCGGGCGATTTCCTGCTGGAAGTCGGTCAGGCCATCGCGGCTGTAGACATAGATGTGCGGGCTCGAGCCGACGATGCGGTCGCGGAGTTCCTGTTGAAGGCCGGTCATGATCGCCAGCGCGATGATCACGGCCATGACCCCGACCGTCACCCCGAGCGTGGAGATGAGCGAAATGACCGAGATGAACGCTTGCTTCCGCCTGGCCAGCAGATAGCGGGTGGCGATGTGGAGTTCAAATGGAACATTCATGGCGGTTAAACGCAAAGGTCGCGAAGGACGCAACGATCGAGATCGAAAACTCTGCGAACTTTGCGAACTTTGCGTTTCACTCTTTCTTCCGCATCAACGGGAAGAGTATGACATCCCTGATCGATGGGCTGTTCGTCAGCAGCATCACCAGCCGATCGATGCCGACCCCTTCCCCGCCGGTCGGCGGCAATCCGTATTCGAGCGCGCGGATGTAGTCGTCGTCCATGGCGTGGGCCTCCAAATCGCCGGCGGCGCGGTTCTTGAGCTGGGCTTCGAAGCGGCGACGCTGCTCATCGGGATCGTTCAGTTCGCTGAAGGCGTTGGCGACCTCGAAGCCGCCGATATACAGCTCGAATCGCTCGACGGTTTCGAGATCGTCGGGCTTCTGCTTCGACAGCGGCGACACTTCCGTCGGAAAATCGTAGACGAACGTCGGTTGGATCAGGCGGTCTTCGCACAGCCGTTCGAAGATTTCCGTGGCGATCTTGCCGGCGCCGTAGCCGGGCTCGATCTCGATGTGGAGCTCGCGGGCAATCGACGCGGCGGTGTTGCGATCGCGCAAGTCCGAGGGCTTTACCGTCCGATGTAGCCGTGCTGAAGCGGCCGCGGCCGCGGCCTCGCGCAGCGACAGCCGCGCAAATGGCGGCTGCAACGAAATCGGTTGTTCGCCAAAGGTGATCGCGGTGCTGCCGATGGCGTTCCGCGCCGTGTGTTCGATCAACTGCTCGGTCATCACCATCAGTTTCTGATAGTCGGCGTAGGCCTCGTAGAACTCCATCATCGTGAACTCGGGGTTGTGCTGCGTCGAAATCCCTTCGTTCCGGAAGTTGCGGTTGATCTCGAACACCTTCTCCAGGCCGCCGACCGTCAGCCGCTTCAAATACAGCTCCGGCGCGATGCGCAGGTAGAGCGGCATGTCGAGCGTGTTGTGATGCGTCGTAAACGGCCGCGCAATCGCGCCGCCGGCGATCGGCTGCATCATCGGCGTCTCGACTTCGAGGTAGCCGCGCGCCGTCATGAACTCGCGGATCGCGGTAATCACGCGGCTGCGTGTTTCGAACACCCGCCGCGAGTCGGGATTGACGATCAGATCGAGATAGCGCTGCCGATAGCGGACTTCGACGTCGGTCAGGCCGTGCCATTTTTCGGGCAGCGGCAGCAGACACTTCGAGAGAAAGTGAACTCTCGACGCCCAGATCGTGAGCTCGTTGGTCTTGGTCCGGAACAGCCGCCCGTCGACGCCGACCCAGTCGCCGAAGTCGAGCAGCTTGTAGATCTTGAAATCGAGCTCCGGCACCGCGTCCTGGCGCACGTAGACCTGAATTTTGGACCGTCCGTCGGAGATCACCAGGAAGTTCGCTTTGCCGAACGCACGGATCGCGAGAATACGGCCGCTCGTGACCGTGGTGATCTGCTCCACCTCGAGCTCGTCGTGTGTGCGGGCGCCGTACTGGTCGACGAGTTCCGACACGGTGTGCCGCCGCTCGAACGTCCGCGGATAGATCTCGATGCCGAGCTTCGCCAACTCGTCGAGATTCGACCGCCGCTGCTGGATCTGTTCCTCTAACGAAACCGCCACGTTATTCCTTTGTGTCCTTTGTATCCTTCGTGTCCCTGGTGTGACCGGTGTCGATCTTCTTTCGGATGCTATCGAGCATCCCGTTGATGAACTTCACGGCCTCTTCAGTCGTGAACGTCCGCGCTAATTCCAGCGCCTCATTGATGACCACCGCGGGCGGCGTCTCACTGTCCGGGCCGTTGCCGATCATTTCGGCGACGGCCATCCGCAGAATCAGCCGGTCGAGAACCGCCATCCGTTCCGGCCGCCAACGTTCGGTGGTTTCGGCAATCAGCGGATCGATGCGGTCGAGCCGCTCGACCGTTTCCTGCGCCAGCGTTGTCGCGAACTGGCGCAATTCGTCGGCCGGTTCTCCGTCGGGCCACTGATGCTCGAAAAACGTCTCGGCGGTTCGTCCAACGTCGCGGCGCGTGAGCTCCCATTGATAGAGGATCTGCAGCGCCGCTTCGCGCGCTCGGTGGCGGCGATCTTTCTTCTTCACGCCTGGCGTACGCCTGGACGCGACAACTGCGAGACCACGTCGGCCATCTCGAGGGCCGCCACCGCCGCTTCGTATCCTTTATTTCCGGGCCCCTGACCGGCGCGCGCCAACGCCTCTTCCGCGGAATTCGTCGTCAGCACACCGAACGTCATCGGAACGCCGGTGGCTGATGCCGCGTGCGTGATGCCCTGCGCCACCGCCGACGCGATGTACTCGAAATGCGGCGTCTCGCCGCGGATCACACAGCCAATGCAGACGATCGCGTCGAAACGGCCACTCTCGGCCGCGTGCTGCGCCGCAATCGGAATCTCGAACGCGCCCGGCACGCGAACGGTCGTCACCGCATCCGGGTTGACACCGGCGGCGTCAAGCGCAGCCATCGCGCCAATGCGCAGCCGTTCCGTGACGAAGTCGTTCCATTTCGCCACGACCAACGCCACGCGGCGGCCATCACCCTTGCCGGTCCCCTCGATGACGGTCATTTGCCCTTGAATTCGGCCTTGCGCTTTTCGAGAAACGCCGCGGTCCCTTCCTTCATGTCGTCGGTCGAGGCGACGAGGCCGAACAGCGTCGCCTCGTATTGGCAAGCTTCGGCAAACGGCATCTCGTAGCCTTTATTTACGGCATTGATGATGTAGCGCGTCGCGACCGGTGCGCCTTTCGCTAATTGATGCGCGAGGGTTCGCGCCTCAGTCATCAGTTCGGCGGCCGGCACGACACGGTTGACCAGCCCGATGCGGTAAGCGTCGGCTGCCGAAATCGGTGTGCCGGTCAGGATCATTTCCATCGCCGCGCCCTTGCCGACCAGGCGGGAGAGCCGCTGCGTGCCGGCGTATCCGGGAATCAGTCCGAGGGCGACTTCGGGCTGGCCCAGCCTGGCCGAGTCGGCGGCGAGGCGCAGCGTGCAGGCCATCGCCAACTCACAGCCACCGCCGAGCGCGAATCCGTTGATGGCCGCGATCACCGGCTTGCCCATGTTCTCGATCAGGTCGAACACGTGCTGGCCCTTCAACGCGTGTTCGCGGCCACCGGTCGGCGTTTGAACGGCGAGTTCGTTGATGTCTGCACCCGCGACGAACGACTTTTCGCCGGCGCCGGTCACGATCACCGCCCGGGCGCTATCGTCGTGTTTGAGGTCGAGGATCGCGCGCCGCAGTTCATCGATCGTCTGCGAGTTCAGCGCATTCAGCACTTTGGGACGGTTGATCGTCAGGAGCGCGATCGCACCGTCGCGTTCGAGCAGCAGGTTGTCGAAAGCCATAACGAAGTTATAGAGGGAACGGGAACATCAGCCAGCCGAGGACGAATGCGGACGCGAGGAAACCGGCAAACATCACGCCGCCGAAGCGCAGTTGCTCGCGCGGTGTGTCCTTGGCGATCACAGCGAAAATCAGCGAGACGAAAAACGCGAACAGGGTCAACAGGACGAAATGGCTTTGGATCACTTGCGGCCCATCGCCACGTCGTACGCGTCGATCACGACGAGAAGATTCAGCAGCCCGGCCACGATCAAGAAGGCGTTGCCGTATTCGTAGGTGACTGCCCGCACGTCGCCGGTGCCGTAACCAAGCATGTTGGCGATGAAGTACGACAGTCCGATGCCGAGATCGGCGAACGCCGCCAGTCCCACCAATGGTTCGGAAAGATCGAACGGCGCCAGCCTGCCGTGGATCGCCAGGCCGATCGCAAACATCAACGGAATCGCGATGAGAAAGATCAGGCCTTTCGAACGGCGGCCGAGCCAGAGATGGCCGGCGCCGGGAATGGCCCAGGACGCGAGGCACAGCAGGACGATCGTACCCGATTGCGTCTGTTCGGCGGTGGTGGCGCGCACAATCCGTTAGTTTACAACGTTGTCCGCTCGACCGGCCGGGTTAGGTCGGCAATCACCAGCCAGGCAACTGTGCTACCAGCGACAACCCCGGTCGCGCAACGGGTCAGATTCGATGGTGCCACGCCGGTTCCCCATTCATAGATCAGCGATACAGCGGCCGGCAGCAACGAGAGTCCGACCAGCCAACGCGGGTTCAGCGCCAACCTCGATCGACCGCGCCGGACGCCGGACGCCAGCGCGGCGATGGCGGCACCGACATAGATGCCGGTGCATCGGGCGCAGACTGGCATCTGATGACCCAAGACGTGAAACGAACGCGCGTCCAGTTGATGGCACACCGCGCTGCCAACAAAGTAGACGCTTACTGCGAAGAGAGACGCGAAGGCACCAGGCCGGGCTTGGACGGCAACGAACGTTGCCGCGGGTAGTGCCGCGGCCCAGGCGATTGCGCCACCGATCAGTACGCGCCGCACGAGCGTCATCCGCTTCGAATGGTACACTCAGCGGCCATGTCCAATCGCCACCTCGCCGGTGTGGCGTTGATCTCTTCGACGCTTCTGATGACCGAGCTTGCGCTGACCCGCATCTTCTCGGTCGTGATGTACTACCACTTCGCATTTCTGGCGATTTCGATTGCGTTGTTTGGCGTCAGCGCGAGCGGTGTGCTCGCCTACGTGCTGCGGCGCCGACTGGCCACGCGGCCGATCGATTCGCTGCTCGCGGTCGAATCGCTGATCTACGCCGTAGCGACGATGGTCGCGTTGTTCTTCCTCGTCCGGTTGCGCGTTGGGCTGACCTATTCGCGGGCAAACCTGCTGCTGATGCTGACGATCTACGCGCTCGCCGCGCTGCCGTTCTTCACCGGCGGTCTGGTGATCACGCTCGCGATCTCGGGTCTGACAAAGCGGATCAACGCTGTGTACGCTGCCGATCTGATCGGTGCCGCTGCCGGCTGCCTGGTTCTGATCCCGCTGCTCGATCGAGTGGGAGCGCCGGGCGTCGTACTGACAGCGGCGGCGCTTTCGATCGTCGCCGCGACGATGTTTGCGCCGTCGGCCCAGCGTCAACGGGTGGCCGGCGCCGGCGCGATGCTGTTTGCCGCAGCGCTCGGCGGTCAACTGTCGGGACGCGCCAGCTTCGACGTCGTCGACACCAAAGGCCACAAGGGCGACCAGATCTTGTTCAGCAAGTGGAACTCGTTCTCGCGGATCGGCGTCTACGAACGCGAACATGGCAACTGGTCGTTGAGCAAGGCCTACACCGGAACGCTGCCGGAAACGCGATACATGGACATCGATTCGGCGGCTTCGACGCCGATCTTGCGGCTCGATCCGTTCCTTAACAACGCCGCGTATCTGCGTTTCGAGCTCACCGCACTTGCCTACTATCTGAAACCACCGGGCTTCAGCGCGCTGGTGATCGGGCCGGGCGGGGGCCGCGATCTCGCATCGGCACTGGTGTTCGGCGCGCGGCACGTTGATGGCGTCGAGATCAATCCGATCATCGCCGACGACGTGATGCGCGATCGGTTTCGCGAGTTCTCGGGCGGCATCTACACCAATCCGAAAGTCACGATTGCGGTGGACGACGGGCGCAGTTTCGTCCGCCGCGCCGCCGGCCGCTACGACGTCATTCAAGCCTCGCTGGTGGACACCTGGGCGGCGACCGCCGCCGGCGCCTACACCCTGACCGAGAACACGCTGTATACAGTCGATGCCTTCAACGACTATCTCGATCACCTGACGGACGACGGCGTGCTGACGATCACGCGCTGGGTCTTCGATGGCCTGCGGCTGGTCTCGCTGGCGCAGGCGGCCTGCGAAGCGCGCGGTTGGAACGCGGCCGACCGGCTGATGCTGGTGCGGCAGGATCGTGTCACGACCTTCCTGTTGAAACGTTCGCCATTTGTCGCTACCGAGATTGCAACCATTCGTGACGCCGCGACGCGTCTCGATTTCGAAATCCTTTACGCGCCGGGCGGAGGGTCCGCCGCGCCCGAAGAATGGATCGACGGCACATCGACGGCGGACTATGCGCGGCTGATCACGACATCCAATCGACAGCAGTTCTTCGACGACCATATTCACGACATTCGGCCGACCACCGACGACCGGCCGTTCTTTTTCCACACGACGAAGTTGCAAAACCAGTTCGATGTTGCGTTCGGCAAGTCGATGCTGTTCGGCAATGGGCTGAGCGCGCTGATGACGCTGCTCGGCATTTCGGTGACGCTGGTCGTTGTGTTCGTGTTAGGGCCGCTGCTGATCGCCGACCGCGGCGTTTCGTATCCGCGTGGCTGGTGGGCCTGGCTCGCCTACTTCGGCGCCCTCGGCGCCGGATTCATGCTGATCGAAGTCTCCGTCTTACAGCGCTTCGTGCTGCTGCTCGGCCATCCGGTCTATTCGCTGACGGTCACGCTATTTTCGCTGCTGCTGGGCACCGGACTCGGGGCGGCGTGGAGCCGAACGTTCGAGGAACAAACGTTGCGCCGCTCGGCGACGCGCGGCATTCTGATCGTTGCCGCAATCGCCGTCACGTTCGTCTTGGTCGTCGATCCGGTCGTGTCGTGGGCGATTCCCTTTAGTCGGCCGGTTCGCATGGCCGTCGCGGTGCTGACGCTGGTGCCGATTGGCATCGCGCTCGGCGTGCCGATGCCCACCGGCCTGCGGATGCTCAGCGCGCGAGCGCCGGAGATGGTCGCGTGGGCGTGGGGGATGAACGGCGCGTTGTCCGTGCTTGGGGCGACTCTCGCCATTTTCATCGCCATGAACTGGGGATTCGGCGTGACTCTTCTCGCCGCCTCGGCCACTTACCTGCTCGGCCTGGCGGCACTGCTGGCAGCCAGCTCGCCAAGTTAACTCCAATATCAGCAATCGGTTACGACGTCACGCAACCATAACGCCGTTCTATCGTCTAACAATGTTAGACTACTGAACACTGTTCAACTATTCAACGGATACACATGGGCATTAAAGAACGTCAGGAACGCGACCGCGAGGCGGTGCGTCGATCAATTCTGGATGCGGCTCGCGAGCTCTTTACCGCCGAGGGTTACCAAAACGTATCGATCCGCAAGATCGCGGAACGTATCGAGTACAGCCCGGCGGCGATCTACAGCTACTTCCCGAGCAAAGACGACATCTTCTTCGCGCTCGCTGACGAAGGCTTTCACCTGCTTGGCGGGCCCAGGACGCCGGAACACGCCGCGCAGATGAAGGCGCTGACACCGTTTGAGCGCATACGGGCGATTTTCTGGCATTTCTACGAGTTCAGCCGCCAGCACCCGCAGTACTTTGCGCTGATGTTCGTCGATCGGTCGGTGCCGCGAATCAGTCGTGAATACGAGCGGTTTGCTTACGCGCGCGAAATGAAGCAGAGCATTCTCGAAGAGATTCGCGCCTGCATCGCCTCCGAGGCGCTGCCCCCCTCGCTCGACCCGGGCCTCGCTATGCGCACGATTACCAGCGGCCTGATCGGCGTCGCTTCGCTGCGGCTGTCCGAACGGCTCGGCCCTCACGAAGATGCGGATCATCTCGCCGCGAACGTGCTCGACGTCACGTTGGCCGGCTTGAAGTCTGGCATTCCGCTACGTCCCGTGATTGTTCCCGATTGTTCCGCTTCGCTCGAGGAGCCCGTTCGATGAATCGTTTTATTCGTTCGTCCGCATTTCTGATGCTTCTGCCGCTCGCCGGCATCGCGTGCAGCGCCGGCGACGCGAAATCGAAAGATACCGCAACCGCCACCGCCGCAATCGAGGTCGCCGCGGTCGCTGCCACTGAGCAACCGCTGGCACGGTTCATCCGCGCCACCGGATCGCTGACCGCTGAAGAAGAGGCCGACGTGGCCGCTGAAACGGCCGGCCGAGTCATCGCGGCGCCGGTTGAGCGCGGATCCATGGTGACTCAGGGCGCCGAGTTGATTCGGCTGTCGCAAACCGAAACCGATGCGCAATTGAAAGAAGCCGAAGCGAACGCCGCGCAGATCGAAGCGCGACTCGGCATCGCCAACGGCGGCACGTTCGACGTCAACGCCGTCCCGGAAGTGCAGAACGCGAAGGCCAACTACGATCTGATGCAGAGCGAATTCACGCGCATCAAATCGCTGCTCGATCAGCGTGTCGTTTCACAATCCGAGTACGACCAGCGTCGAACCCAGGCCGAGGCCGCCCGTCAGCAGTATGAAGCGGCGAAGAATGGCGCGGCGCAGCAATACCAGGCGCTGCAAGCCTCGCGCGCGCGCGTCGCCATGGCGCGCAAGGCCTTCGCCGACACGGTGGTCCGCGCCCCGTTCAATGGCAGTATCGCCGAGCGGCTGGTCTCGGTCGGCGACTACGTCACCCGCGGCATGAAAGTCGCCGTCGTGGTGCGGACCAACCCGCTGCGCGTCAAGCTGACGGTGCCCGAACAATTCATTTCGGCGGTATCGGTCGGGCAGCCGGTGAACTTCGAAGTCGATGCCTACGCCGGCCGCTCGTTCGAAGGAAAGGTTCAGTACGTCTCCCCGACGCTGCAGGCGGATCAGCGCGCCTTAACCATTGAAGCGGTCGTGCCGAATCCGAAAGGTGAACTGAAGCCGGGCCTGTTCGCAACGGCGCGCATCGAACAGCAGACGCGAACGCCAGGTGTGCTTGTTCCGACCTCTGCAATCCAGACCACTGCCGGCACCAGTCGCGTGTTCGTCGTCAATGGCGACAAGGCCGAAGAGCGCATCGTCACAACGGGACAGACGGTGGGCGATCAGATCGAAATCGCCAAGGGCCTCAAGGGTGGCGAGCGCGTGGCGACCAAAAACATCGGGCAACTGGCGGACGGGTTGCTGGTCAAGAACTGAGAAGTCTGAAGTCTGAACTCTGAATCCGTAAGGAATTCGTCATGCAATGGTTAGCCGCTCTGTGCGTCAAGCGTCCGGTATTTGCCAGCGTTCTCATCCTGTCGTTAACGGTCGTCGGCGCGTTCGCGTTCACGCTGCTGGGCGTCGACCGTTTTCCGAAGGTCGACTTTCCGACAGTCGTGGTGACGACGGTTCAGCCGGGCGCCGCGCCGGAGCAGATCGAAACGGAAGTCAGCGACAAGATTGAGGAAGCGGTCAATACCATCAGCGGCATCGACGAACTCCGTTCGATCTCGTCCGAGGGCGTGTCGCAGGTGATGATCAGCTTCCTGCTCGACAAAGATCCGGACGTCGCCGCCCAAGAGGTGCGCGACAAGGTGAACGGCGCGTTGCCACGACTGCCGAAAACAATTCAGCAGCCGCGGGTCGACCGTTTCGACCCCGATGCCGCGCCGGTCCTCAGCCTCGCGCTAACCGCGACCAACAAGCCAGTTCGCGAGATCACGGAATACGCCGACAAGGTCCTGCGCCGCCAGTTGGAGAGCGTCAGCGGCGTCGGCCAGGTTCTGGTGATCGGCGGACGGCAGCGGCAGATCAACGTCTGGCTCGACGGCGACCGGTTGCGTGCACACAACCTGACCGTGACTGACGTCGCCCGCGCGCTACAAGCCCAGAACATCGAAGTGCCCGGTGGCCGCATGGACCAGGGCCCACAGTCGGTGACGCTGCGGACACGCGGACGCGTGCAATCGGTCGGTGAATTCAACGACATCGTCATCCGCGAGAAAGACGGTCATCCGATCCGCGTCGCGGACGTCGCCCGTGTTGAAGACAGCGAGGCCGACCCGGAAACCGTCGCGAACGTCAACGGCGCCGGGACGGTGCTGTTGCAGGTGCGCCGCCAGTCGGGCACGAACACGGTAGAAGTGGTCCGCGCGGTCCGCGACCGCTTCAACGAAATCAAGGGCCGGCTGCCCGCTGGCTACAGCGCTCGCATTGTTCGCGACACGTCGGAGTTCATCGAAGCGGCAATTCATAACGTCGAAGAGCATCTGATTGTTGGTTCGATTCTCGCCGCGCTGGTCGTCTTCGTGTTCCTGATGAACGTGCGATCGACGGTGATTTCGGCAATTGCCATCCCCACTTCCATCATCGCGACGTTCGGCCTGGTCTGGTACATGGGCTTCACACTAAATCTGATGACGATGCTGGCGTTGACGTTGTCGGTCGGCATCGTCATCGACGATGCGATCGTCGTGCTCGAGAACATCTACCGCTTCATCGAAGAAAAGCACGAAGACCAGTTCAAGGCCGCAATCGATGCGACCGAGGAAATCGGCCTGGCGGTTCTCGCGACGACGTTGTCGCTGGTGGCGATCTTCGTTCCGGTCGGCTTCATGGGCGGGATTGTCGGCAAGTTCATGAAAAGCTTCGGCCTGACGATGGCGTTCGCGATTCTGGTATCGCTGGTCGTCAGTTTCACGCTGACGCCGATGCTCTCGGCGCGCTGGCTGAAGGTCGACAAACACGGCAAGGACAAGCACGACTCCAAAGATTCGAAGATCTTCCACGCCGTCGACGTCTTTTACACGCGCTTGCTCGAATGGTCGATGGCGCACCGCGCCATCATCGCCGGAGTGGCGGTTCTGGTGCTCCTGTCCAGCGTGCCGCTGTTCATGATCGTGAACAAGAATTTCATGCCGCAGGACGACCAGGCGGAATTCGAAATCAATCTGCGCGCGCCGGAAGGAACCAGCCTCGAAGCAACCGAAGTGATCACCAACCGGGTCGCCACCGCGGTACGGCGGCTACCGGAAGTGGCCTACACCCTGGTGACGATCGGCGGCGATCCGGCTAACACCCGCAATCTCGGCAACATTTATGTTCGACTGAAGGCAATCGAAGAGCGCTCACGCGATCAGTTCGCCGTGATGGGAATCGTTCGTAACGACATCCTGCCGCCGTACGCCAACGACCTGCGAACCGCGGTGCAGCCGGTGGCCGCGATTGGTAACAGCGGATCGCAGTCTGCGGACGTGCAGTTTCTGATCAACGGACCCGACCTGCAGGAACTCGAGCGCATCAGCAAGACGCTCGTACAGAAGGTGAAAACGATTCCCGGCGTCGTCGACATCGACACCTCGATGAGCGTCGGCAAGCCGGAGCTGGGTGTGCAGATCCTTCGTCCGAAAGCTGCCGATCTCGGCGTCCAGGTAGGCGACGCGGCAGAGGCGCTGCGGCTGCTGGTCGGCGGCGATCAGGTTACCACCTACAACGAGGGCGGCGAACAGTACGAAGTCCACCTGCGGGCCAAGGCCGCAGACCGTTCAACCCAGGCGGCGGTCGGCAGCTTGACCATCCCGTCGTCGCGGCTGGGCAGCGTCGCGCTCGACGACGTGGCGGACTTCAAGCCGGGAACGGCACCGACCGAGATCAGCCGCCTGGCGCGCCAGCGGCAAGTGACCGTCTTCTGCAACCTGCTGCCGACCGCGTCGCAGTCCGCCGTGCAGAACGCGATCCTCGGGGAGTTCAATCGCTTGAACACCGGCGGGGACTATCGCGGCGCGTTCACCGGTCGTTCGCGGGAACTGGGCAGAGCGGCGCAGAATTTCGTGACCGCGTTTCTGCTGTCACTCGTATTCATGTATCTGATTCTGGCGGCGCAATTCGAGTCGTGGCTGCATCCGGTCACCATTCTGCTGTCGTTGCCGTTGACGCTGCCGTTCGCGTTACTGTCGATCATCATTTTCCGCCAGTCGCTGAATATCTTTTCGGCGCTCGGTCTGCTGGTGCTGTTCGGGGTGGTGAAGAAGAATTCGATTCTTCAGATCGATCATGCGAACCAGCTGAAAGAACGCGGACTGTCAACGCACGACGCGGTGATTCAGGCGAGCCGCGACCGCTTGCGCCCAATCCTGATGACGACCTTCGCTTTCGTCGCCGGGATGGTGCCGCTGATCGTGTCGCGCGGAATCGGTGCCGGCACCAACCATGCGATTGGCTTCGTGATTTTCGGCGGCCAATCGCTCGCCTTGGTGTTGACCCTGGTGGTCACGCCGGTGGCGTATTCGTTGTTCGACGATGCATCACAGGTTCGGCTCTTTTCATTCCGGCGGAACCGCGCCCTGGCGCCGGCCGCTGTCTCAGGAGCGGCCATGCGCAACACCACTCTGATCGCTCTGCTGGCGCTCGGCCTCGCCACGACGGCGTACGCGCAGGCTCCGTCGACGACGCCGTCAGCCGCGGCGCCCGCCACGCTGCGGCTGTCGGTCGACGACGCCGTGCGATTGGCGCTGGAACACAACGTCGACCTGGCGGCTGATCGGATCGACCCGCAGATCAGCGACACACGCGTCGCTGCCGCGGCCGGCGTCTATCGTCCGACGATCATTTCGTCGCTGAACTCGAACAATCAGCTCCAGCCGCCGTCCAGCTTCCTGATTCCGACGGCAACGCGTACCGACGTGGTGACGACCAACGCCGGCCTGGCGCAGCGACTGCCATGGTTCGGCACCAGCTACAGCGCGGCATGGACGACCGCGCACACGAACAGCAACAGTTTTCTCAGCAGCTACAACCCGCTGGTGACGTCAGGCCTGACCTTCAGCATTTCGCAGCCGCTGCTGCGCGACTTCCGAATCGATTCACCGCGGCAGCAACTGGCGACCAGCCGGATCAACCGCGCGATCTCCGACACGCGGCTTCGCGAGAGCATCGTGCAAACCACCGCCGCGGTGAAAGTCGCCTACTGGGGCCTGGTGACGGCGCGCACCAACGTCGATGCGCGCAGGTCGACGCTGGAGCTCGCGCAGGAGCTGGTCCGCGTCAATAAGGCCAAGGTCGACGTCGGCACCGCACCGCCACTCGATCTCGTGTCGGCGCAGGCGGAAGTGGCCGCAGACCAGGAACAGCTGATCATCGCCGAGACGGCTGTCAAGCAGGTGGAGGATCGGCTTCGCCTGCTGATCATGGACGCCACCGACCCAACGGCCTGGCTCACGCAGATCGAGGTCACCGATGCGCCGCCGATCGCGACGCCGACGCTGGACGTTGACGCCGCCGTCAAACGCGCGCTAGCGGACCGCTCCGATCTGCAGCGCTCCCGCAAGGACATCGAAACCGCCAACGTCGAGGTGGCGTACACGACGAATCAGAAGCTCCCCGATGTCCGCGTCAACGCCAACTACGCGGCCAACGGCCTTGGCGGCACCCAGGTCCTGAGGACCGGCGGATTCCCGGGAACCATTGTCGGCCCGGGTCCCGGCACCGACTTCGGTTCAGTTCTCGGCCAGTTATTCAGCTCGGATTACCCGACATGGTCGGTCGGCTTGAACGTGTCGTATCCCCTCGGCACCAGCGCCGACCAGGCAAACGCCGCGCGCGCGCAGCTCGAGCGCAAGCAGGCGGACGCGCGGTTGAAAAGTGTCGAATCTCGAGCGATTCTGCAGATCCGCAACGCGGCGTATCAGGTCGAAATGAACGCCAAACGGATCGAGACCACTCGAGCGGCGCGCGAACTCGCCGAACAACGGCTCGATTCCGAGCGCAAGCGTCTCGATGTCGGCATGTCGACCAGCTTCCTGGTCATCCAGGCGCAACGCGACCTCGCACAGGCGAGGACCAACGAGCTCGGCGCGGTGCTCGCCTACGATCTGTCGCTGGTTGACTTCGAAGCGTTGCAGGAAGCGCCACCGCAGAATCAAGGATCCCAAAACTCACAGAGTGCGGGAGGTTCAGTGGGTGCGCCGACGTCAGGCGCTTCGGGAACGTCGCTCGGTGCAGCGGCGGCCGCAGGACGGGCCGCGGTGGCCACGCTTCCTTTCATCCCGCAGCAATGACCAGCGGTCCACGGGTCGGCGAGCGTGTCTGGCGCGCCCGCAAACATCACACCTGGATCGATGCGCAGCTCAAGCCCGCGGCAGACGCAACCGGCTTCGAACTGCAGTTCTTCTACGACGGCAACCTGGTGCTGACTCGCATCTGTCCTACGCGTGAAGCGGCGGTGGCCCACGCCGCGCGGCAGCTCGGCGATCTGCAGCGAGCCGGGTGGAACTCGCACTGGTAGTGCTGCGCCGCCAACCGGGCTAGCGTCGCGACGACCAGGCGCAAGGCGCCAATCGATTCGAAGCGTTGGTAAGATTCGGTCGAGTGGGGCGCCCCGATACCCTTCCCGGCCGCTTCGTGGAAACGGCGAAAGCCCGCTGGTCGACTTTCTGCATGGCCGATTCGACCGGCCGGGAATTGACCTTCGGAGAGGCGCTGGTCGGCAGCCTTCTGCTGTCGCGCGCCATTCGTCGTCAAGTTCCGGAACGGTCCATCGGTCTGTTGCTGCCAGGTTCGGTGGGCGGCGCTATTGCCAACATCGCGGTTTCGATTGCGGGCAAGGTTCCGGTGAACCTCAACTTCACCGCCGGACGCGAGGCGATGGCGGCGGCGGTTGCGCGGTGCGGCATCACGCACACGATTACTTCACGTACGTTCCTGTCGAAAGCGTCGATCGAGGCGATCGACGGCATGCTTTACCTCGAAGATCTGCTTCGTTTCAGCCCGGCGCAGAAAGCTGCGATGTTCGCGACCACACGGGCGCTGCCGGCTGCCGCACTGACCCGGTTGTTCGTTCACGCGACAACCGCTGACGACCTCGCCACAGTGATTTTTTCGAGCGGCAGCACCGGCGTGCCGAAAGGCGTCATGCTAACGCACCGAAACATCCTCACCAACATCCAGTCGGTACGAACGCTGTTTCGACTGACCTCCAGCGATGTGATGATCGGCGTGCTGCCCTTTTTTCACTCCTTTGGATTCACCGGCACACTCTGGTTCCCGGCGATCGTCGGCTTCGGGGTTGCCTACCACCCGAATCCTACCGACGCAAAAACCATCGGCGAACTGACGATGAAGTATCGCGGGAGTTTATTGATTAGCACGCCGACATTCTGCGCTGCCTATATCCGCAAGATCCGGCCCGAACAGTTTGCGACGCTGCGCTATGCGATCGTCGGCGCCGAACGTCTGCGCGAACCCGTGGCCAACGCGTTCAAGGAAAAGTTTGGCATCGATCTCCTCGAGGGATACGGCTGCACTGAAATGGCGCCGATCGTTGCGGTGAACGCACCGGATGGGGGCGCAACTGCCGTTGGTTCGGTCGGCAAGCCGCTGCCCGGGATCGACGCCAAGGTGGTCGACACCACGACCGGTCGGGAGCCGTTGGTCGACACCGAGGGATTGCTGCTGGTGCGCGGTGGAAGCCGAATGATCGGCTACCTCGGAGAGCCGGAAAGGACAGCGGAAGTGCTGCGCGACGACTGGTATGTGACCGGCGACATCGCGACGATCGACCGAAACGGCTTCATCCGCATTACCGACCGCCTGTCGCGCTTCAGCAAGATCGGCGGCGAAATGGTTCCCCACATGCGGATCGAAGAGCAGCTCCAGTCCCTGCTTCCCGAATCGCACACCTGCATCGTCACCGCCGTGCCCGATGATGTGAAAGGGGAACGATTGGTGGCGTTCTACACCGATCCGGCAGCCAGGCCGCAACAACTCTGGGAGGGCCTGTGCGCCACTGAATTGCCTCGCCTGTGGGTTCCGAAACGCGAGGACTTCCGGTTCGTTGAAACGATCCCGACCCTCGGAACCGGCAAAGCGGATCTTCGTGCGGTTCGCCGGATGGCGATGGAGGACTGCTGACGGGCGATCGCGGCGAGTGCCGCAGCACGCCGCAGACTTGGAACTTCACCATTCATTTGACCGTCCAATAGAGCCGAGCTACTCTATTAGCGTGTCTAATAAAGAAGCCGCGAAAACCGACGTGCTGCAGGGGACACTCGACCTGATGGTGCTGCAAACGCTCGCGGCACTCGGCTCGCAGCACGGCTACGCGATTGCGGCGCGGCTCGAACAGGTCTCCAAAGGTGCGCTGCAGTTGAACATGGGCACGCTGTATCCCGGCCTGATGCGCCTCGAACAGCGCGGCCTGGTACGCGCCGAATGGGGCGTCACCGGCAACAATCGCAAGGCTCGCTTTTACACCATCACGCCGGCGGGACGGCGGCAGCTGGCGAGCGAGAAGGCGGAGTGGCAGCGCATGACCGCGATCATGCACACGCTGCTCCACGAGCTCGAATGAACGGAGGCCGAACGTGAGAGCCTTTCGCGAATGGAGCGTCCGGCTGTGGCAGACCATCCGGCCGCGGCGCGACGACGCGGATCTCGAACGCGAACTGCGTGCCCATCTCGAGCTCGAAGCAGATGCGCACGGCCGAAGCGCGCGATACACCGGTGTCGCCCAGGCAATGGAGGCGGTGCGGGATCAGCGTGGCCTGCCGTGGCTCGAGGACCTCGCGCGCGACATCCGGTATGGGATTCGCACACTCGCGCTCACGCCGGCCTTCACGCTGATCGCGGTTGCTTCGCTGGCGATTGGAATCGGCGCGAACTGCGCGGTCTTCAGCTTTGCCGACGCCCTGCTGCTCCGCCCATTGACGGTGCCGGAACCCGACGCGATTGTCACGACCGGCACACTCGACATCAACGGCCGATCGCTTCAAGCGTCCTATCCCGAATACCTTGACATCAGGGAGCGGATCGGCACGTTCGAATCTCTGGTTGCCTTTGCCAGCTCCACTGTCGCGTTTACTACAGACCCGCGGGATCTGCCGACTGGACGGATCGGCATGCTGGTCAGCGGAAACTTCTTCGAGGCAATGCGAGTGCCGCCCGCGCTCGGGCGCGCGTTCCGTGCCGACGAGGATCAAGTGCCGGGGCGCGATGCAGTCGTCGTGCTCGGTCATGAATTTTGGACACGATCGTTTTCCGCCGATCGCTCGGTGATCGGCCGCACAGTTCGCTTGAATGGCAATCCTTTTACGGTGATCGGAGTCGCCCCTGAGGGGTTCAGCGGCCTGGATCGGTATACGCGCTTCGAGTTTTTCGCCCCGTTGATGATGTGGCCGAAGCTTTCGCCAGATGCCGGCCTGCGGCTATTGCAAGCGAGAGACATGCGTCGCTTGACGTTGAAGGGTCGCCTCAAACCGACCGCCACCCTCGAGCAGACGCAAGCCGAACTGGCGTTGCTGAGCAACGATCTCGCGCGCACCTATCCCGATACCACCCGCAACCGGGTGTTTCAGGTACGCAGCGAATTTCAGGACCGTTTCCGCCAGAATCCGTCGAACGTCACGCTGATTTCGATGCTGGCCTTTCTCGCTGCCGGCGTGCTGTTTGTCGCCTGCGCGAACGTCGCCGGCTTACTCGGCAGCCGCGCGCCGATGCGCGCGCGCGAAGTCGCGCTGCGGCTGGCAATTGGCGCGGGACGTGCGCGAATCGTCCGGCAGCTGATTACGGAAAGCCTGTTGATTGCCGGGGCCGGCGGACTGGCCGGCCTCGTCGTCGGCTACGCCGGCGTGCTGTTGTTCCGCCAGTTTCGGGTTGCAACCGAACTGCCGATCGCGGTCTCGTTCCGACTGGATCAACGGGTGCTCGCGATCAGCTTTGCAGTTGCGGCGATCAGTGCGGTGCTGTTTGGCCTTGCGCCCGCGGTGCGCGCCGCCAGCGCCGACCTTACCTCGGCGATGAAAGCGAACGATAGTCCCGGCGTCGGCCGGCGGCGGCGCGGTCGAGGGTTTCTGGTCGGTGGGCAGGTGGCAATGGCCGTCGTGCTGCTCGCGGTCGCCACTTTTATCTATCGCGACTTTCAGCAGCGCCTCGGCACCGGTCCTGGATTCCGGCGCGATCACCTGCTCCAGATGTGGTTCGACCCGAGCCTGATCGGCTACAGCCGTGCGGAAACCGAGGCGTTCTATCAGCGGCTGCGAGATCGAGTCGAACGCCTGACCGGCGTCAGGGCGCTGACCGTCGCATCGTTCGTCCCGACCGACGGAGGGTCCCTGCCGGTCACCGTCCTGCCGGAAGGCTTTGTGTTTCCACAGGGCAAGGACAGCGACGACGTCTGGAGCGCGACAATCGACGACCGTTATATCGACCTGTTCGACGTGCCGTTGATTGCCGGGCGCAACATCGCCAGGACCGATCGGAGCGATTCGCCGAACGTCGCCGTGGTGAACGAATATTTCGCGAATCGCTACTGGCCCGGCCAGAACGTCGTTGGCAAACGGTTCCGTTTACGCGATGCGACAGGACCGTGGGTGGAGATCATCGGCCTGGTCAAGACCACAAAGTATTCGTTCCTGCTCGAATCGCCGATCGAATTCGTCTACTTTTCGGCGGCACAACGACCGCAGTCGATGATGGCGCTGGTTGTCGAGACGGAGGGCGAGCCCGCGGCAGCAGCTCCACTGATTCGCGCAGCCGTCGGCGAAATCGACGCGAACCAGCCGATCTACAACCTACGCACGGTCGAAGACACCTATCAAATGCGCGTCGTGTCGATCCTCAACATCATCGTCCGATTCGTCGGCGCGATGAGCCTGATGGGCCTGGTGCTGGCGATCGTCGGTCTCTATGGACTCGTGTCGTATGCGGTCAGCAGGCGCACGAAAGAGATCGGCATCCGAATGGCCATCGGCGCCGACCGCGACTCGATTCTGCGAATGATGCTCGGGCACGGTGGAATACTCGCCGTCGCGGGGCTCGCAGTGGGCTTGATCGCCAGCGCCGGTGCAGCGCGAGCGATGCGCGGAATTTTTCCAGCGCAGGAGACCGCGCAAGGCAGCGCCAGCGGCCCAATCGCCTACGTTCTGGTCTCTTTGATAGTGCTGATCGTCACCCTGCTCGCCGCGTATCTGCCGGCGCGGCGTGCCGCCAGCATCAATCCAACCGAAGCGCTTCGCCACGAATAGTCGGCCTTCTGCATTTTGCATTCTGCATTCTGCATTTCCTATCACCACCCTGCCACTCGCAGGAGCAGATTCCTCCACGCCGGGGCGAGCAGCGCTTTCAGCGTCACGTCGGCGATCAGGCCACCAGCCGCCCACGTGAGCAAACGCCGCTGCTCGGCACCGTCGCTTCGGAAACGGAACACTCGCGACAGCAGCGGTCCCGACAAGACAACGCCGATCACCACGAAACTGACGACGCGAATCACCGCCCAGGGATGCCAGCCGAGAAATATCGCGACCAGCGGATAGCGGCTGGCGGCGGCCAGCGAGCCAACGTAGGTTCCCATGTAATTCATCAATGCCGCACCCATTGCCATCCCGGCGAAGCCTCCGCTGACGAGATCGACGACCGCAAACAACGCGGTGTCTCTGGCGTGCTGCGGTATGAACTGTGACGGTGTGCTCTCAGCACCGCGCCCGGTCATGATCCACGCGAACATGTCCGCTCGGTAGCGGGCACCGTTCGCAAACACCTGGCCGGCCTCCCATGGTCGAACATACGCAAACGCGGTGGCACACACCGCCAACGTCAGCGCCCACACCAGCATTCGCGTAATCGCGAGTCGCACATCACCACGCCGGAGCGCGGCGACCATGAACGGGAAGCTGGCGAGCGTGTTGAGAACTGGAACGAGCAGCGGCAGTTTCAACGTCCATCCCAGGAAATAGGACAGAACGGTCGCCACGACGATCGCGACCGTGGTCATAGCGCTACGGGAGTGGGCCGAAGTGGTCGCTGTAGCGTTGCTGGAATTCCGCCCAGGTGTAGGAATGGCTCTGCCCGCCGAGATGTTCCAGCGCGTAGGTGGCCGCCACGCTTCCCAGCTGGCACGACGTTTCGAGCGAGGCGCCGATCGCGAGCCCTTTCATCAGGCCGCCGCGGAAGGCGTCGCCGACCCCGGTCGGATCGACGATCCGATCCGGCTTCACCGCTTGCACGTCGATTTGACCGTCGCGGCTGATCACCGAACAACCATGCTCGCCGCGGGTGACGATCAGATTGAGGGCTTGTTGCAGCAGGTCGCGCTCGCTCATCCCGGTCTTCTGCCGCAACAGCTCGAGCTCGTAGTCGTTGACGATCACAATCGCCGCGCCGCGCACGCCGTCGCGTAGTTCGCTGCCGTCCATCCGCGCGCACTGTTGCCCCGGATCGAAAATGAACGGAACGCCCAGCGTGCGGCATTCCTCGGCGTACTGCACCATCGCCCCGGGGTCATTCGGCGAAATAATCGTCAGCCCGACGCTGCCGATGGTCCGAAACGACAGGCGGCCCGCGTCCGCCATCGCGCCGGTGTAAAACGAGGCGATCTGATTGTTGTGCTGATCGGTGCTGCAGAAAAACGACGCGCAGAACTTGCCGGCGATCTGTTTCACCGCCGAGGTGTCGACGCCGGCGGCCTCGAGCCAGAGCCGATATTCACCGAAGTCCTCGCCAGCGGTGGCCATCAGCAGCGGCCGCTCCCCGAGCAGTGCGAGGGTGTAGGCGATGTTCGGCGCACAGCCGCCGCGCCGCTTATCCATCGAGTCGACCAGAAAGCTCAGGCTGACCCGATTCATGTGCTCCGCCAGGAAATGATCGGTGAACTTCCCTGGAAACGACATCAGGTAGTCGTAAGCGACCGATCCGGTGACGACCAGTTTCATTGAATGTACTTTCCGATGATCGGCGCCAGCTCTTTCTTGATCGCCGCCGGCACCTGATCGGGCCGGGTGATAATCGCGGTCGCCAGCGCCTCTTTACACGTGCAGGTGCGCAATGCGTTGAGGTGTTCCACTGCCGCGGCGATCGTCTTCTGCGCGGTGACCGCATTTTGCATCAGATTCGCGATGATCAGATCGACGGTCACCGAGTCGTGGTCCGGATGCCAACAGTCGTAATCGGTGACCAGCGCCAGCGTGGCGTAACAGAGCTCCGCTTCGCGAGCAAGCTTCGCTTCCTGAAGATTCGTCATCCCGATGACGTCCATATTCCAGGAGCGATACAGCTTCGATTCGGCGAGCGTCGAAAACTGCGGGCCTTCCATGTTGACGTAGGTGCCGCCGCGGTGAACCGTCGCGCCGACGGTCTGCGCCGCGTCGGCCGCCACCTTCGCCAGGTCCGCGCAAATCGGATGGGCAAACGCGACGTGCGCGACGATGCCGCGGCCGAAGAATGTGCTGATCCGCCCTTTGGTGCGATCGAAAAACTGATCCGGCACGACGATGTCGAGCGGTTTGTATTCCTGTTTGAGGCTGCCGACCGCGCTCGCCGAAATGATGCGCTCGACGCCCAGCAGCTTGAACCCGTAGATGTTGGCGCGGAAATTCAGCTCCGACGGCATGATCCGGTGGCCGGCCCCATGGCGCGCCAGGAACGCGACGCGCTTGCCGCGCAGTGTCGCGAGCACGTAAGGCCCCGACGGATCGCCGAACGGTGTGGAAATGGTGCGTTCTTCGCGGTCGGTCAGCTCGGCCATGTCGTAAAGGCCACTGCCGCCGATGATGCCAATCGATGGATTCATGCTGGTCTGCTCGTTGCTCGTTGCTCGTCGCTGGCTACTCGTTGCTCGTTGCTCGTTAGTTCCCAGTCCCCAGTCCCCCGTCCCCAGCCCGTCCCTCAGTTCTCAGTTCCCGGCCGGCTCGACGACCCGTTTGCCATTTCGCTCTCTGATGTAAGCCGCCGCAATCGCCGGGTCGTGCTGGAAAAAGACCAAAATGTTTTTCTCGATCGCCTCCTTCACAAACTGCTGCTTGGCCGACAGCGTGTCGAGCGGATACAGGTCGTAGCCCATGATCCACGCGTCCCGCAGGTGCGCAGTCGTAGGCATGAGATCGGCCGCGAACGCTGCAGTTCGGCCGCCCGATTCGATCAGGATCATCTGATGGTGCATCGTGTGACCACCGGTACGGCGCACCCGCACGCCTGGCATGATCATCCGGTCTTCGTCGACGAGCTGCAGCACTCCGGCTTTGGCCAGCGGGACGTAATTATCCTGCAGATAGCTGGCGCGGTTGCGTTCGGTAGGATGCGTTGCGTCTTCCCACTCGCCGCGGCGGACGACGTACTGGGCGCGCGGAAACCTCGGCCTGACCGTTCCATCGGCCGCCCGAGTCGTGAAGCCACCGGCGTGGTCGAAATGCAGGTGCGTGGCGAGGACGATGTCGATGTCTTCGACAGCGAGACCCGCTTCGGCCAGCGTGTGATCGAGATTGCGGCTCCGGTCCACGCCGTAGATATCGTGAAACTTCACGCTCTCCTTGTCGCCCAGCCCCGCGTCGATGATCATCGTCCGCGCGCCGCGGACAATCAGCGAGCGCATCGCCAGTGTGATCCGATTGCGTTCGTCGGAATAGACTTGCTTCGACCACAGCGGCTTCGGAACGACACCGAACATCGCACCGCCGTCAAAGCGGATAAAACCGTCGCAGACGGCGATCAATTCGAAGTCGCCGAGGGTGAAGCGGAGGACCGCCGTTGGGTGCTGGGTGCTGGGTGCGCTCTGCTTCAGTTCGACGAGCACTCCCTGCGCGGCGGACGGATGGACAAACGCGATCGTCGAGCCTTCGGCTCCTGGTCGAGGGGTCTCATCGATCAGCCGGACGCCGCGGCCCTTCAGGTGTTCCACCGCCGCGTAGACATCGTCGACGCGGAGAGTGATGTGATGCAGGCCCGGTCCGCGCTTGTCGATGTACTTCGCGATCGGCGAATCGCCGGCGGTCGCCTCGAGCAGTTCGAGGTTCGACTGCCCGACGTGGATGAAGTGCGCGCGGACGCGCTGCGACGGCACCTCCTCGGGTGCTTCGACCTCGAGGCCAAGCGCGTCGTGATAGAACGCGAGTGCGGCCGGCAGATCCTTCACCGCAATGCCGACGTGGTCCAGGGTCGCCTTCATGAGTTTGAGGATTTGAGGATTTGAGGATCTGAAGATTTAAGGATCTGAGGATTTGTGGATCTGAGCGCGCGCTCCAGCAGCGACGCCGCCGCAGTATACGGATCGACTTCGCGGGCCGCAATCCGCTCGACTACCTGGGTCAGCTCATTCGGGGCCAGGACCTGCCGCTCGAGATGATCCATGAACCGCTGCGCGATCAGTTCGCGCAGCCGGAATTCGCTCCGCGTCCTGCGACGCGCATCCTGCTTCCCGGCCGAGTGGGTGCGGAACCGTTCGACCATCTCGACGATCTCCGGCACGCCTTTGCCGCTGGTCGCCACGCTCAACATCACCGGTGGCCGCCATTCTCCGTCCGCGTAGGCGTACAGCGAAAGATTCGCCTCGACCGCCGACGCCAGTCGATCGGCACCGTCGCGATCCGCCTTGTTGACGACGAAAATATCGGCAATCTCCATGATGCCGGCCTTCAAGGCCTGAACTTCGTCGCCGGTGCCGGGCACCAGCGTGACGATCGACAGATCGGCAGTCCGAATGATGTCGACTTCGTCCTGACCGACGCCGACGGTCTCAATGACGATGATGTCGTAACCGGCGGCGTCGAGGACCAGCGCGGCATCGCCGGTTGAACGGGCGAGACCGCCAAGGTGCCCGCGCGTCGCCATGCTGCGGATGAAGACACCGTCGTCCTGCGCGTGAGCCTGCATTCGCAGCCGATCGCCAAGCACCGCGCCGCCGCTGAACGGGCTCGTCGGATCGACCGCGATGACGCCGATTTTGTCGCCGCGTTTCCGCATCTCGGCGACCAGCCGATCGACCAGCGTGCTCTTTCCGGCGCCGGGCGGTCCGGTGACGCCGACCAGGTAGGCCCGGCCGGTCCGGCTGAAAATCGCACGGACCAGCTCCGAGCTCGCTGGATCTTCATCCTCAATCAGGGAAATGGCGCGGGCGATGGCCCGCGGGTCGGCCGCGAGCACCCGGTCGGCAAGCGACAACGTCACAGCATCACGCGCGCGCCAACAGCCGCCGGGCGATAACGAGCCGCTGAATCTCGCTCGTGCCCTCCCCGATGGTGAGCAGCTTGACGTCGCGGAAGTATTTTTCGGCCGGGTAGTCCTTCACGAATCCATAACCGCCGTGGATCTGGACGCAGTCGTCGGTCATGCGAACGGCAATTTCGCTGGCGTACAGCTTGGCCATCGCCGCTTCGAGCGTCATGCGCTGCCCGCGGTCTTTGAGGGAGGCGGCGCGATAGGTCAGCAAGCGCGCCGCTTCGATTCGTGTCGCCGAATCGGCGAGCTTCCACTGAATCGCCTGAAAATTGCTGATCGTTTTGCCAAAGGCTTTGCGCTCTTTCGAATATGCCAGCGCCGCCTCGTAAGCGCCTTGTGCCAGGCCGACCGAGAGTGCCGCGATGCCAATCCGTCCGGCATCGAGAACCTGCATCGTGTTGACGAACCCGTGCCCTTCCTCGCCGAGCAGGCGGTCGGCCGGGATGCGGCAGTTTTCGAACAGCACTTCACTGGTGTCGCTCGCGCGCATTCCCAGCTTGTCTTCCTTCTTTCCGGCCGACATCCCGGGCGTGCCATGCTCGACTATGAACGCGGAGATGCCCTTGGTGCCAAGCGCCCGATTGGTCACGGCCATCACCACCATGACGTGGCCCACGCGACCGTGAGTGATGAACGTCTTGGCGCCGTTCAGGGTCCAGCAGGAACCCTGCCGCGTCGCGGTGGTCCGCATACCGGCGGCGTCGCTTCCCGAGGTGGACTCGGTCAGGCCCCACGCGCCGACCTTCTCACCGCGCGCCAGCGGGGCCAGGAAGGTCTGCTTCTGTTGCTCCGTGCCGAACAAATTGATGTGCGCCGAACACAGCCCGTTGTGCGCGGCAATCGACAACGCAACGCCAGGATCAACGCGGGCGAGTTCTTCGATGCAGATGCAGTAGTCGATCGACGACATCGCAGCGCCGCCGTACTGCTCGTCGAACTGAATGCCCATCAGGCCCAGCGCGGCGAGCTTGGGCACTAGCTCGCTCGGAAAATGCTGGGCCTCGTCCCATTCGCGGACGTGCGGACGAATTTCGATTTCAGCGAACTCGCGGACGGTGCGGCGCAGCAGCGCCTGTTCGTCCGTCGGGCGAAAGTCCATAAACTCTCAATGTAGCACGGCGTGCATCAGCCTGTATTTCTTGCGACCGAGCTTTTGCAGCCAGACAACCCGTGTGCCGTCGATCGACCAGGCGGGAAACACCGCGTCCTTGATGCCAGGTATGGTCACCTTGCGCTTTTCCTGATCGATCACCGTCACGTGGCCGCTCTTGTCCGTGAACACCAGCGCGCCACTCCCGTCAGGGCCCCAGCCGAACGTGTCGCCCGCCATCGGCGCGCCGTTAATCCAATTGCCGATTTCTTCGCCTTCGAACCGCAGCGTCAATTCGTTTTCGTACGCATCCACCGGGTTACGCGGGTCTAAAGTTTGTCCGCCGCCGTTGGCGAAACCACCCGAAAACGGTGTGGGCTTCGTGCGGCGGTTGTTCTCGGTGACCTCCAACCGAAGCGTCGGCAGACCGGGTGCAATCAAGGACGATTTACGCTGCCAGTACTCCGCCGCCCACGCCGGCTCGCCGAACGCGTGACTGATCTCGTGATTCCCCAGATCGACGATGTAGTCGTAGAGATCGCCGTTTCGCGGATCGTGCGTTTGAATGTGCAGCGACTCGCCGTTGGGCGCCCATGACAACCGCCGGAGCTCGCCCTTGAGGACGTTCAGGTCGACGTCACACACCGTAACCGGCTGCTGAAACGCGTGGCCGCTGGCGTCGAACGCCATCGGCGACTGTGCCGCCAGGCCGATGAGGAGGATCCAGGCTTTAGTCACCGACAGCAGCGTAAACCAGCGTAAATTTCTTCCGACCGCTCTTCTGGACCCAGGCGAGCCGTTTGCCGTCGATCGACCATGCCGGCAGCAACGCGTCTTTGGCGCCGCTCACCGAGTGTTTGCGCTTTTTCTGATCCATCAACAGCAGGCGGCCGTCGCGATCGGTGAACGCAATCGCTCCGCTCTTTTCCGGTCCCCAACTGAACATCAGCCCCGGAATCGGCGTCTGGTTGACGAACTCGCTGACCGCTTCGTCGAGCAACTTCAACCGTGTCACCAGCTGTTTCTGATTCTGATCGTTGCCCTTGGCAAGCGTCTCCGGGTTGTTGACGTTGCCACCGCCCAGCGGACTGCCCTCGCGATCCAGCGCCCCCGCCGACCCGGTGCCGACCTTCAACGTCTCGTACTTCTGCTCGACGTCGATCATCAGCGATCCGATCCCTGGTGCCGCTCGATCGGACTTGAATTCCCAATAGCTTCGCGCCCAGTCCGGCTGCAGATCGAGCGTATTGATGGCGCCGCCGCCGATCGCCACCGTATAGTGACGAAGCCTGGGGCCCGATGCCGGACCTTCTGCGGTTTGAATGTATAGCTGCGTCCCGTCGGGTGCCCAGCCGACCTGTCGCAACTCGCCTTTCAGTTTGCCGAGATCGAGTTCGACGACGGTGGTGGGAGCACTGATCGTAACGGCGCTGACATCAATGGACGTTGCCGGGGGCACGCCCTGAGCGAGCGAAGCGAGTCGAAGGGCCCACACGACGATGACCGCCAAGATCATTCGAGGCCTCCCAGTTGGTGTGCGGCACGCGGTTGCGAATAAACCAGTCGCGCAACAGTCCGCCGTAGGTACGCCACCGCATGCCGTGACGCGTGTAGAACGGCACCAGCGCGAGTTGCAGCGCCGGCAACCGGTAGAACGGCACACCGGCGAAATAGTGATGCTCGAGGTGGTAGTTCGAATTGAGAAAGGCAAAGTCCCAGAACCAGCTCCCACGCATCAGCGTGCCCCATTTCGCGGGATCGGCCGGATCGATGTCGTAGTGCTGGCCCAGGCGGTTCAGCGTGAACGCGATCGGAAAGACGAAGAACACCGGAATGACGTGCGCCCGCAGCGCCGCTCCGAATCCGAACACGATCCAGATGGCGGCGAGTGCCAACAAATGCGCAAGGATCGATACGCGGCGTTCCGTCGCAATCTGCGCTTGCAGGGCCGGAGGATAAGTTGCGCTTTCCCGTCGCGCCGCCCTGAAATAGATCGGAAACAACGCTGGCGTGCAGTACAGCAGCTTGAACCAGCGGGCGTTGCGCTTAGGCGACAAGTGATGTCGCTTCGGATCGTCTTCCTCCGAGCCCAGTTCAGCGTGATGGTCCAGATGCCAGCGGGTGAACTGACTCGAGGAAATTCCGCTCGGCACGGCGTAGAGCCAGGCCAGGGCGCGCTCCGCGGCTGGCCGCCGTGTCGCGAAGACTGTGTGGTGCACGACCTCGTGCAACAGAACGGTGAAGTTAAAGACCGTGAATCCCTGGACGAACGCGAGCGGCACCCACACCAGCGGGTTGTCGAACACAATCAGGCCCCAGGTGCCAAGCCCGAGAATCAGGAACTGCCGCGCGGATATAAGCAGATGGCGCGCAGCGTGTTTTTCGTGAAGGTGCCGTAACAGGGGCCGCGGAACAGCCCGGCTGAGCTCGGTCCGGAGCGCGGCCGCGTGCTGCCCGTAATAATGGTCTTTCACAGGACTTATCGTCGATTGTACTCGGGATTTCCTTGTGGTTCTGTCGATTTGATGTTACACATTTAGAAGCACTTACACTGTCGAGCTGAATGACCGAACTGACCGTCAGGTTGGCGCCGCAACGGCGCTTCGAGGCCATTGACGTCAATGCCCGCATCGCACAGGACGCGGGCGACGTGCTCCGTCATCATCGACGGGTGATGTATTGCTCGATGCACACCACCGCCGGGTTCCTCGACCAAAGTCTCTCGATGCGGCTCGGCGACAGCCACGACCAGTTTTTCGAATCGTTCAACCGCCTGTTTCCACCAGACGCCGAGTATCACCACGACAAGTTGGAGTTGCGGTCCGAACTGACCGCGGATCAACGTAAGGTCGAACCGCGCAATGCCGACTCGCACCTGACCTTCATCGGCGCTGGTCTCAGGAATTGCGTCACCTATCGAACGGCGCCCGACACCCCGGTGTATTTCATCGAGCTCGACGGCACGTACGAGGCAACCTGCCGCCAGCGGACCGCCGCCATCCTGGCCTATGACGCCGAGCAGATTGTGTCGCGGACGTCGGTCCGCATTCCGGTGTCCAAACATCCCATCGACTCGGTGAATCTCGCCGATGCCCGTCTCGGGCTTCTGGATCAAGTCAACGAGCTTCTGTCGCACAGCGGGCTCGAACGCGGCCGGGTCGATCTGGTCCTCGAACCGACCGAACGCAACGTCGGCCTGACGGTCAATGAGTACGAAACGCTCCTGATGAAGAACGACCTGGTGGACGTGTTGAAAGATCCGCTGCGCCACGCGAAAATCAAGGGGCGCAACATGTTGCACGATCCGCTGGCGGTTCCCGGCAAAACGCTGAGCTACGCGCGGTATGACATCGTCCGTGCGCTGAACGCACTGATGGAAGCGCTGAAGCTCGATCAGGGGTCGTTCGAGCGGCTCGTGGCGAAAGTGATGTCGGTCCCGGCGCGTCGCTTCATGCGGTCGCGACGCGTCAGCTTCATGGCCGCGAACGACCCGAACAGCAGCGGCGCACGCGTCGTCCGCGGGACCTATCAGAGCCCTATCCTGGTCCAGTGGCAGCCCGCCGAAGGACAGGAACGGCGCCTGCAGATCGTCGTCTCGGCGCTGTCGTAGACTCGTCGCTCGCCACTCGTCGCTCGTCGCTGGTCGCTCGCCACTCGTTGCTCGACTTTGCCAATTCCTAATTCCTAATTTCCAGCTCTTCTTGTACTCCGGTCGCCGACGCCTTATCATTGCAACAGGAGCCCGGTCATGTTTCTTACGATCCGCCGCGCGGCCATCGTCGGCGCGCTCTTGCTTGCGATAGCGACACCGGCGCGGGCCGACATCACCGCGTTCCTCGGCACCAACGTCACACCCGACAATCGGCCGACGCGCGGCTTTGCGCTCGGGATCACTGTGATAATCGTTGGGTTCGAATTCGAGTACTCGAACACGTCGGATAGCACGAATCCCGCGACGCTGGCGCCATCGCTCAAGACCGGAACCGCGAACCTGCTGCTGCAGACACCGGTGGCGATCGCCGGATTTCAGCCGTACTTCACCACGGGCGCGGGGATTTACAGCGAAACTCTTGGGGCGCACAGCGACACCAGCTTCAGCTTGAACACCGGCGGCGGCGTCAAAATCAATCTGGTGGGACCGCTGCGACTGCGGGTGGACTACCGTGTCTTCAAACTCGGCAGCGGTGCGCTGTATTCGCCAGCGCACCGCATCTATGCCGGGTTGAATATCAAGCTGTAGGTTACTTGCCGAGATCCTGAATCAGGTTCAGATTCACGATGTTCATGCCCTGCGCGTAGCACTCGGCATACTTCTTCAGAATCTCGTTCGCCTCGGTTGGTAGCGCTTCGGCGATGATGTTCGAGATCTGATAGTCGGCTGTCTTCATCGACGGATCAATGATGAAGACGTAGAGAACGTTGGCGCCGGCCGGATCAGGCGATTTGAACACCTTCCACCCCGCGGCCTGCTGTTTCCGTTCCGGCTTATCGCTCTTCGCCAGGGCTTCCTTCAGCTTCGCGATGACCGCTTCGAAATCAGCCGTTTTGTCTGGCTTGATGAAATTCAGCACCATGCCGCCGTCGTTCGGAAACAATCGGGCATTCGACACCTGCTGCGCCTGACCAGCAGGCGCGGCGGGTTGCTGTGCATACACCGACGTTGCCGAAAGCATTGCACCGACGACGACCACTCCAAGAGCCATCCGCATCGCGGCCTCCTTCGCGAAAGGCTGTTACTCTAACGTACTCGGGGCTACACGAAAACCGTCATCACTTCGTGAGCAAGGAGCATTCCGGAACGCGTCAACCTTAGCCGGGAAGGCTCTCGAACCAGCCAGCCGCCCTCGACGAAGCGTTCCAGCTCCTTTCCGAAGCGAGCCCAGATATCCACGTCGTAGCGGCTTTCTACCGCATCGAGATCAATACCGTCCGTCAGACGCAGGCCGGTAAACAACGCATCGCCAAGCTGTTCGTCCAATGTCATACGGCGCACATCCACCGCGGTCGGGCGTCCTCGACTCACCGCATCGACGTACTCCTCGGTGGACGAGAGATTCTTCCATCGAACGCCGCCCCGTGTCGAATGCGCGCCGCAGCCGAAGCCAAGCCACTCGCCGTCCGTCCAATATTTCAGGTTGTGCCACGATTGTCGGCCGGGCCGCGCCACATTGGAGATCTCGTACTGGATCAGCCCTGCCGATTCGAGGCGCTCCATCGCGGTCAGATACATGGCCTCCGCGTCTTCGTCGGGCGCCTGCGACCAGCGCGCCCGCGCCATGTCATCCTTCAATGGCGCGTTCGGATACACCTCGAGCAAGTACAACGACAGATGCTCGGGCGCCAGCGCGATGGCGGCGTCGACCGACAACAACCAGTCGTCGACGCGCTGCTCCGGCAGCCACATCATCAGGTCGAGGCTGACGTTGTCGAATCCCGCGGCGCGCGCCTCGGCCAACGCGTGCCGCGCCCGGTCGGCGTCGTGCAGTCGCGACAGCCGGCGGAGTTCCTCGTTGCGGAAAGACTGGACACCGTAGCTCAGTCGATTGACGCCGGCTTCCCGAAATGCCGCGAGGCGCGACTCGTTGACCGTTTCCGGATTCGCCTCCATCGTGATCTCTGCGTCCGCCGAGACGTCGACCGTCTCGCGACACGCCCGGATAATCCGGCCGATCTCTTCCGGTTCGAGCAGCGACGGCGTGCCGCCACCGAAGTAGATGGTGTCGGCCTCAGGGCGCCCCGGGTGTGCCGAGCGGCGAATTTCGGTTTCGAGCGCGGCCAGGTAACGCTCCTTGAGCGCCGCGTCGAACAGTCCGCGGTTGAAGTTGCAATAGTTGCAAATCGCTGAACAGAACGGGATATGGAGATAAAGACCCAACATGGCTAATGGCTGATGGCTAATGGCATAGGGTCGCTGGGATTCCTTCGGCCCATTCTTCCATAGGCCATCAGCCATCAGCGATCAGCCATTAAACGATGGCCTAGGATCCAGCCCGTCCTCCCGGCCACTTCAGATCGGCTTTGCCGTCGCGCGCCGGTTCTCGGAGTTGGGCGCGGGCCTGGCGGCCGCCGCGCGGCGATGGCAGCGCCGACTTACGACGCATCTTCCACATCGTCACCAGGTCTTCCGGGCCGGCGTTCTGCGGGCGCTGACGGTAGTCGGCCGCATCGAGATCGACGAACTCGCACATTTCGTGGAGCCGCGAACGCATTCGATCGCCGATCCGGAACAGCAGCGAGTTGGGCTCGGTCTCGTCCGGAATGTCCGGATAGTTCGAGGTGAAAATCGTCAGCCGGCGCTCGCTGTACCGCGTATTGACGATCAGGTTCATCGTTTCCTCGACCCATTCGGAGGTTTTCTCGGCTCCGAGGTCGTCGAGCACGAGCAGATCGGCGGTCATCACCGGCTGAAGGATTTCGAGTTCGGTGGTGCGAATCGACGGGTCGTAGGTGCTGCGAATGACGCGTAACAGGTCGCGCGTATCGTAGAACAGGCCGCGCGCGCCGGTCCGTTCGATGATTTGTTTCAGCACCGCCACCGCGAGGTGGGTTTTGCCGACGCCGGGTTGCCCTTCGAAGAACAATCCGGTCTGCGCTGCCGGAAAGGTTTCGGCGAGGCGGCGCGCTTTCACCACAGCGCGTTCGAGCGACTCGTTATAGACCGTGAAGTTGGCGAGGGTGCAATGCTGGTAGCGTTTCGGAATGTTGGCGTCGGCGAGCCGCGTCTGTCCAACCCGCTCGCGCCAGCACTCGCAACGAACGACGCGCCGGATGCCGTCGCTGTCGATCGGCTTCCATCCGGTGTCGTCGCACTGCGGACAAGGCACGTCGCAGAGTTTACAACTTTCCTTTTGGGTTTTTTCTTTTGCCTTTTTACTTGCGTTGTGTTTTGACCAGGTCGGTCGGCTTCGATTTGACGAGCGCGGTCGACAACCGCTGTTCCCAGTCGTCGATGCCTCGAGTCATTTCCCGCTTGACGTACTCCATGAACTCGTTCACCTCGCTCTGCATCTGTTCGATCTTGCGGCGCATGTTCAAAATAATTTCGACGCCGGCCAGGTTCACGCCGAGATCTCGGGTAAGTGACAGAATCGTTTCGAGCTGCTCGAGGTCCTCCTCCGAATACAGGCGGGTGTTTCCTTCCGTGCGCGACGGCTTCAGCAATCCTTCGCGCTCGTAGAGGCGCAGCGTCTGAGGGTGGATGTTGTACTTCTGCGCCACCGCGCTGATCATGTAATAGGCCTTGCCGCTGTTCTTCTTCATAGTTCGCAACTACGGCCTGCTACTCGGTTTGGGCATTGGATCCATCGCGCCCCCGGTAGTCGTTGATCGCGTCGCGAATATCGGCGCCATTAATCCGACCGAATTCCCGTAACAGCTCCTTCGACCGTTCATCCAGAAGCTTCGGCAGCACCAATCGAACCTCGACGACCAGGTCGCCGCGCCGGCCGGTGTGAGGCGACGCGATGCCGCGCTCCCGCAATCGAAATCGCTGCCCCGACTGGGTCCCGGGCGGTACGCGCAACCGGGTCTGGCCATCCGGCGTCGGTACGTCGATCTTGGCGCCGAGCGCCGCTTCGTGAATTGCCACCGGGACGGTCAGGTGCACATCGTCGCCTTCGCGCTTGAAGATCGGATGCGGCTGCACCCTCACCGTGATGTAGAGGTCCCCGTGCTGGCCGCCGTTGCGTCCAGCGTGCCCTTTACCCGGCAGCCGGATGCGCGCGCCGTCGGCGAGACCGCCCGGAACGTTGATCGTCAGCAGTTCCGATCGCATCTCGACCTGTTGACCACCACATGACGGGCAGTGGTCGAGGCGCAGTTGCCCGCTGCCGCGACAGGTCGGACACGGCTTGGAAAACACCATGTGTCCACGGGCGGATTTCACCGCACCGGTTCCGGCACAATGCGAGCACACCGCTTCCGCGCCGTGCAGATGCCCGAGTCCACGACACACGCGACAGTGCTCCTGGCGGGTCAGCGTCAACGCTCGCTGTCCGCCGTTGAGCGCCTCTTCGAAGGTCAGTTCGATGGTGTCGTGCAGATCGACACCGCGCTCGATGCCGGCGGCCGACGTGGCGCGCTGCTGGAAGACGTCAGCGAACAGATCGCCGAACGTCGGCGCCTCCGAGCCGCTTACGCTGACGGAAAAATCGAATCCTTCGAAACCGTATGCCGGCTCGGGGTTGGCGCGTGGTGTTGAGCCAGTGGTGTCGTAACGGCGCCGTCGATCCGGATCGCTGAGCGTTTCGTAGGCTTCGGCGATTTGCCGAAACTGCTGCGCCGCGAGGCGGTCCCCCGGATTGATGTCGGGGTGAAATCGTCGCGCCAGCCGCTTGTACGCACGCTTGATGTCGTTCAGCGATGCGCCACGCTCGATGCCAAGAAGGATGTAGAAATCCATCGCCTGTTTCTACGATTTGTCGTCGACGACCTCCGCGTCGATCACGTCTCCAGCCTTCTCCGAACCTCTTGAACCCTGTGAACCACTTGAACCCTCCGAACCACTTGAACCTTGTGAACCACTCGAACCACTTGAGCCCTGCGCTGCTTGCGACTTATAGAGCGCTTCGGCCGCCTTGTGCTGTGCCGCGGTGAGGGCGTCGAGCGCTTTCTGAATCGCGTTTGCGTCGGAGCCTTCGATCGCTTTCTTCACGCCGTCCATCGCCGCCTCGATCGCCGCCTTGTCACTCGATCCGAGCTTGTCGCCGGTGTCTTTCAACATCCGCTCGGCGCCGTAGACCGCCTGGTCGGCGCGATTCCGCAGCTCGATCTCTTCGCGCCGTTTCTTGTCTTCATCGGCATGCGATTCGGCGTCCTTCGTCATCTTCTCGACTTCGTTCTTGCTGAGGCCGCTCGACGCCGTGATCGTGATCTTCTGTTCCTTGCCGGTGCCGAGATCCTTCGCCTGCACGTTGACGATGCCGTTGGCGTCGATGTCGAAGGTGACTTCGATTTGCGGGACGCCGCGCGGGGCCGGTGGAAGGCCGATCAAATGGAACTTGCCGAGCGTGCGGTTGTCGCGGGCCATCGAGCGTTCGCCCTGCAGCACGTGGACTTCCACGCTCGTCTGACTGTCCGACGCGGTTGAAAAGATCTCGCTCTTGCGCGTCGGAATCGTCGTGTTGCGCGGGATCAGCGTCGTCATGACGCCGCCCATCGTTTCGATGCCGAGCGACAGCGGCGTGACGTCGAGCAGCAGCAGGTCTTTCACGTCGCCGGCAAGCACGCCGGCCTGGACGGCGGCGCCGACCGCGACGACTTCGTCGGGATTGACGCCCTTGTGCGGTTCCTTCCCGAACAGGTTCTTCACGATCGCCTGGACCTTCGGAATGCGGGTGGATCCGCCGACCAGCACGACCTCGTCGATTTTCGACGGATCGACGCCGGCATCGGCGAGCGCCTGCTTGGTCGGGCCGACCGTTCTCTGCAACAGATCGTCGACCAGTTGCTCGAACTTCGCACGCGTCAATTTCATCTGCAGATGCTTCGGTCCGCTGGCGTCCGCGGTGATGAACGGCAGGTTGATGTCCGTCTCCATCACCGTGGAGAGTTCCATCTTCGCCTTCTCCGCCGCTTCCTTCAGACGCTGGAGCGCCATCCGATCCCTGGTGAGATCGATTCCGTCGCTCTTCTTGAATTCCGTAGCAATCCAGTCGATGACGCGCTGGTCCAGGTTGTCGCCACCCAGGTGAGTGTCGCCGTTGGTCGCCTTCACTTCGACGACCCCCTCGCCCACTTCGAGGATCGAGACGTCGAAGGTGCCGCCGCCGAAGTCGTAGACCGCGATTGTTTCGTCTTTTTTCTTATCGAGGCCGTAGGCGAGCGCCGCCGCCGTCGGTTCGTTGACGATGCGCATTACTTCGAGTCCGGCAATCTGCCCGGCGTCCTTGGTCGACTGCCGCTGCGCGTCGTTGAAATAAGCCGGAACGGTGATGACCGCTTTGGTCACCGGCTGGCCGAGATATTCTTCCGCGGCCTGCTTCAGTTTCTGCAGGATCATCGCGGAAATTTCCGGCGGGCTGTAATCCTTGCTGTTCGCTTCCACCCGCGCGTCGCCATTGCCGGCGCGCACCGTCTTGTACGGCACCATCTTCATTTCTTCGTTCACTTCGTCGAACTTGCGGCCCATGAACCGCTTGATCGAGAAGATGGTGTTTTCGGGGTTGGTCACCGCTTGCCGCTTGGCGACCTGGCCGACGAGACGCTCGCCGCCCTTGGTAAAGGCGACCACTGACGGCGTCAGGCGCCCGCCTTCTGGATTGGTAATGACCACCGGCTCGCCGCCTTCCATCAC
>Ga0070675_100000076_pt1 | contig 57115 bp, 101 predicted proteins | sample KBSM43metaG_FD_65343 | JGI IMG/M metagenome (GOLD analysis project Ga0070675, IMG submission 65343) | Miscanthus rhizosphere microbial communities from Kellogg Biological Station, Michigan, USA - KBS M4-3 metaG | ecosystem: Host-associated > Plants > Roots > Rhizosphere > Soil ... | reverse complement strand
ATCACGCGTGGGCGCGGGAGAGTATACCCCCCTGGGTCGCGTGTCAAGTCACAGTGCGGTCACGCCTGCTCCCTAGCACACGCACGCACTGCGTGTCAAGCGAGTGTGCGTAAAAGCACACGTGTGCTATGCCACTGTACACACTGACACATGTGTGCTATGTGTGCGCATACCACGCCCCACACACACCCACACCACTGTGTCCTGTGTCACACACAGGTGGCTTGTGCGTGTGGTGTGAGGGGCGTAGCGTGGTGCTTGCTCCACCACGGAGCACCTACCCCACACAGGTAGGGCTACAGAAGGAGGGGCTTTCATGCGCCGTACCATGCACAAGGTGTTCGCTTCCATCGTTGGGGTCGTGTTGGTGGGTACGTGTGTTGTGGCCTACAGTGCGCCCCTGGGTACCCTTGAGCCGTGCCGCACGCTTGACGTCAGCGAGAGCACCCCTGAGAGCGTCACTGACGGGCTCGTGGCACAGGGCTGGTATGGTGACCCCAACGACGGGGCTGAGCGCCTCTACGCGCCTCTCTGCCGCGTGTGACCTAGGCCACAGGTGCTTGACTGGCACCAGAGGTACGGGTAGTGTTTGAGGGGTCAGAGAGACAACCCACACAGGGAGCACACGATGAGCCGCAGCACCACGATCGGGACATGCTGGACCGGGAAGTACTTCGGACAGATCATCTCCGTCAACCACGGCATGATCTTGGTCCGGGAGGCGCGCACAGGGCGCGAGGAGGAGCTGCCGTTCACGTCCGTTCGGGACGTGTGGCCTGCCAACAGCACGCTTGAGACGTTCGATGAGCTTGCCAAGGCGTTCGATGTGCGGTACGCTCACCGTCTGATCGTCGCCTTCACGCAGACTCCCGCTTGGGCCGATGTGATCCGCAGCAAGTGGTCCGACCTGTACTAGAGCTTGAGTCTCTCCCTCGTCAGATTCAGGTTTGACGGGGGAGGGACTGAGGTGCTAGGCTTCAGGTACACGACAGAGAGGGTTCAGCCAATGCAGGCACGATACGAGAACTGCGACGGTACGATCAGCTTTGGTGAGATCGTCGGGTTCGGGAAGTTCCCGTGGAAGCACGGGTATCTGAGCGCCGAACAGGTGACCATGCGCGCCACCGTACAGATCAGGTTCGACGGCCAGGACGCGGAGCACGGCGAGAGGGTTGAGTCGTTGTTCGCTGACGACAAGTACCTGACGCTTGGTGTGCTCACGGGTAGCATGGCGAGCACACTCGCACGCTAGGCAGCCTCACCCTCCCCGTACGCCCTTGAGGTGGCCGGGGAGGGTGCGAGTACCAAGCGCGCCATGGATCTTGTTAGAGAGGACGTGAGAGGTGTGGAACACGCACCTGTGAGGCAACTTGACATTGGGCCAAGCGCTCCCATCCCTGGGAGCACGCGTGAGCGTGTCCAGCAGCAGGCCAACCGCATGCTGCCTGGCATCGTGGACGACAACGGCGGGAAGGGTGAGCGCACGATCAAGGCACACCCCGTGCGCAACGCTTGGGGTGAAGCGGCAAGCGCGAGTGGCTTCGCTTTGGCCCTCAGCTTGCGCTCTCGCGGCCTCAAGTGGGCGGTGCGTGTCCTCACCCTCGTTCTGTGGTTCATCGTCCCTACGCCCGTCTCAGGGCTCATCACGCTGGTGTGGCTGGTGTGGGGTGCCGTGGCCACGGCCGGTTGGGTCAAGCGCAAGGCGTCACCCAAACGGGGTATTGACGCGTGCCAGTGCCGTCACTAAGGTTGGGGTCATGAGCGAACGACACACGATCCTTGAGCGGGACGGCTTTTGGGCCGGTACGGAGAAGTCGACTCAGTGGGACCTGTGGTATGGTCTCATTGAGGTGGACGGCGGTGCGGTGTGGGGTACCTGCTACTTCGGTAGTCAGGGACTCGCAGAGGACAGCGTGCGCAAGCACTTGAGTACGCTCATCCTGGAGGACTGCCCGCAGTGCGGAGAGCCCTTGACGGACCACACGTGGTTCGGTAGGGTGGTCGACAACCCGCTTGTGTGGCACCAGCACAGCGCCACTGACAGGCCAAGCGAAAGCTAGAAGAGCTTGAGCACAGGGGTTGCGGACCCCGGAGCCCCTGTGCTAGGCTTGAGTCACAGCGAGAGACAGGGACACAGAGATGACGGACACGAAGCTCACCGGAGAGGTCACCTGGAAGGTGGCACGGAGCATGGACATCCCGACGTACTTTGAGGTTGATACGTTCGCACGCAGTGAGGGCATGAGCCCCGAGGGCGAGGCGTGGGCGGGCCGCGCGGGGCGGGCGCGGATCGGCGGATCGCTGCACATGGCGTACAAAAACGCCGATGAGTACATGTGGACCTTGAAGCTCCGCGCGGTCAACGTCGATCAGGACTGGAACGTCTCCCGCGCCCCGTACCACTCGCTGCCCAACCTCACGATCGATGAGGCGAAAGAGTGGGCCGTGCGGCAGATTGAGGGCGCGCGCATGTACCACGTGCGTAACTACACCCGGTAATGTATCTGTATATGGTACGATAAAGGCTTGGTGTAAGAGGTTTGAGTGATGTACGTCACGTTATACAGGCTTGACGTACTTCGCTCAAGTGTCTTACGCTTGAGGCACACAAACAGAAAGAGGCTTGACATGACGTCGTTCAACCTTGACAACGTTTTGGTTCTGACGCGACGCGCCTACTCGCGCAAGGTGTCCGTTCTCTTGGCCACCATGGGGGATGAGAACGACGTCGACACGGGCGTTCAGGTGGGTGAGTTGAGCGAAGAGTTCACGGCGTGGCGTGACCAGTGGGACCGTGCGTGGGAATTGAACGGGCGCGACTATGGTGGGTTTGAGGCGTTCGTGGACGCTTTCGGTATGGAGTGGGACGAAGCCTCGCAACTTGAGGACACGATCAAGGCGTATGAAGACGCATACATTGGTTTTCAGACCCCGGAGCAGTACGCTGAGGACTTGGTGGACGAGACGTGCGCTCAGGACATCCCCGAGATGGTCCGGTGGCACATCGATTACGAGAGCATGGGCCGTGACCTGGTGTTGGGTGGGGATGTCACGTACCACGAAGGGCACCTCTTTCACAGCAACTGGTGAGTTTGCGCGACTCCCGTACAGTGTGGTACGGTAGTGGCGTTGGAACACAGAGCGGCTGAGAGGCTTTGAGATGACGAACACCGTGTATGACATCGCGAACGTTCGTGCATGCACCAACTGTGTGATCGCACAGGAGAATGGCGACACCTCTGGTATGAGCGACGAACACCGTCGGGCGTGGCGATGTGGCGTGGCACGTACCTCTGCGCCCCTCATCGCCGATGGGTGGGAATGGTCAGGCGTTCAGTGCGACACGTGGGTTGAGGATGGTGTGCAGTGTGAGTGTGATGGGGATGAGCACGTGCGTGATGGTTGGTTCTCGTGGTCGCCCTGTGAGTGGTGTGGGGACACTGACGGTGGCAATAGGTTCAACGTCGCCATCATGCGACGCATCGTGTGACAACTTAACATAGGCCAACGGCCCCTTTCACTTGACCTTGAGTCAGTGGGAGGGGCCGTTTTCATGTGCGCGCGTACGCGTATGCAGACTACGTCGGACGAGAATGCCTCTAGATGGTCCGTATTACGGCCTCTGAGGTGTTTTCAGGGCTCCAGAGGGTAAGGACACCCGGGAAGGGTTTCGACGCCTCACAGAGCGATTGAGAGGCCAAGAAAATAGTTTGGAAAAGTGCTTGCATCCCTGGCGCTCTCATGACATGATTCTTCTATCAGCAGGACGGGGCAACGAAAGGGGCCACGGAATGTGCGAATGGTACTTGCTTTGCGAGAACGAAGCCGCTACACTTGAGGAACACCCCATCCTGGGGCCAGTGCCTATCTGTCAGCGGTGCAAGGACAAAAACGAACGCCTGAAAGGAAACTGACAAATGAGTGCCAAGACTTCCCACCGACGCGTGCAAGGGACCATGAAGCGCGGAGGACGTGCGGAACACGTGGAGCTTGATTTGGTTGCTTGGAACGTGACCGATGTTCAGGGGATCATGAGCACCGTGTACACCCTGGGGACTCGGCGCCCTGAGGGCTACACCACCGTGGCGCCCCGAGACTAATCACACGTGAGGTGTGTCTAGCCCCTCGTTCCCGTGCGACTACCGGTGATCAGACGGTACGGGGCACGGTAACGGGGGAAGTGACACAGGTCACTTACATAAAGGCTTGAGCTTGTGCTACACTAGAGGCATGAGCCAAAACACAGGAGGTATGAAAATGTCGCACAACTTCGTTTACGGTGACATCGTCCGTGTCGGCAAGGGCAAGGTCGAGTACACGGTTGCGGAAGTGCAGACGGCCCCCGAGGGCAGCGTCACGGTGCAGAGCAACAACACGGGCAAGTTTTCGGACGTCGAGGCGTCGCGCCTGACCATGGTGCAGGCGTTCGTGCCCCTGAGCGCTCCCGTGAGCGACGCTGACACGGTTCAGGTGTCGGACGACTTCGACCCCCGCGAGGATCGACGTCAGAGCGCCTACGGCCTCGCCATCCTCGCCGCCGTCATGCGCAAGAACCCCGCAGCAGGGGCACACAACGTGAACCCCCTGAAGCCCATTGGGAGCAAGCGCAGCAAGGTGCGCAGCAAGGTTCGTGCACAGCGCACTGCCATCCGCAAGGTCAGTGAGGCGTACAACGACATGCGCCGTCACGGCTACAACATCGCTGCCTGATCGTTGACAACGGGACCTGACACCTGATATGGTTTAGGTGTCAGGTCCCCCTACCCCATGGGAGGGGAAGCATGACTTTCTTGATCATCCTCGCCGGATACATGGTCGGTGCGCTCGTGACGGCCCGTATCATTGGGAACGAGATTTACAAGGAGGACGGGGAGCGTGCCACGTATGGGTTCACGGCGCTTGCGTTGATTTGGCCTGTGTTGGCAGTAGTCTTTGGGTGGGAGTGGTGGGCCACGGGTGCCGAGCGCAAAGATCTTAGGCAAGCACGTAAAGCTGAAAAGCAGCGTGCGATCGATGTTGCGGCACGTGAGAAGCGCAACTAAGAGCGCGATGACGCCATGCATCCGTGGAACCTGATCCTCCGTGACCCTGACGCTTCCGAGACTCAGAAGGCTTTCGCGCAAGAGGTTTTGAGAGGTTTGGCTTTGAAGTGACCTGGCGGCAGAGGTTTATCACTGGCAGTAGTTACGCGGTAGCGTATTGTGTCAGTTTAGAGGTTTGGCGCTTCATCCTAGCGCTCTAGAGGCTTGAAAAGGTGACGGGTGACGGTTTAGACGTCACTTTCAGGTTTTATTTGTATAGTCCTTTGCGCGGGCGCGTATACATGGAATTATATAATTACCCGTCACTCCCGTCACTTTATAGTAAATATAGGGTATAATACCTGGTGAGAGTAGGTGACGGGTAAGAGGTTTGAAGCGTCACCGACCCGTCACTCCCGTCACCACTAGCGTCACGTAGACAGAAAAGAGGCTTGATACCGTGTCCAGGCATGATCGTGCTTACTACAGTGCACGCGAGGAAGCGGAGTGGTTGACGCTCCGTGTCAAGTTTTACACGCTCGTGGTTGGCGTTGCTGCGCTTGACGTGGCGCTCCTGGTAGTGATTGTGTTCCTGGGCATCTTTGTGGCTCCGGAAGCGCTGGTGGCCCTCATGGTCGTTGCAGGGCTTGCCATAGTGCCGTGCTTCGGGTACTCGGAGTTTGGGGAGGAGTTTCACACGGAACGTATCGTGCGACGCCGTCAGGAGCAAGAAGAGCGTGAGATGTCTCTGAGTGAGGCTGAGCGCATCGTAGCGGCCTTCGGCAAGGGGAAGTAATGCCCAGTACATCGAAAGGCTTCAGGCACGAAATCAGGCGTAAGAAACGTGCCCTGAAGAGCGCCAAGGCACAAAGAGCGCTCGTAAACCTCTTCTACCTCTTGGCCGTCAGCATGTTCGCGGCAGCAATCACGCTTGGTGTAACGATCAATAGCGGGTTCTTCGGCCTCATCGCGGGGGCTGTGATGTGTGGTGCACTGAACACAGCGTTCGTGGTAGAATTCGGACCGTACGAAGAGGTTCGAGACGCTCGGGATCAGTTGGAAGAGCTCGTGGAGGACTACGAAGAGTGGAAGTATGAGCAGGCCAATAAGATCGTTCAGGAAGGGTGATTAGATGATCAAGCGCACGGGGAATGTTATGGTTGTCACGGATCGTTTCGGGGATTCTGTGACCGTGTACAATTGCAAGGATGGCAGTATCCTCATTGATGGGGATCGTGAGGACGTGGCATTCCTTCCGGAAGATGTGGTGGCGTTACGCGACTTCCTGAACGAAGTCATTGACTGGCGCTCACGGCAGTGATAGGGTAGGGACATGGTAAAGGACCCAAGGAAGCACAGGCACGATAAGGCCGCGGGCGGTAGGGTTTTTGATATCGTCAAGGGCGTATGGGTGTATACATACATGGAGCAGAAGTGCTCCAAGTGTGGTATAGTGAGAGGTAAGAGGCTGGTACAGAAAGTGAAAAGCCCATTGCGCGCACGGCTTGGTCCTAAGGCAGGTAAGCACGCGCTTAGGCGTGATCCGAAGGAGAAGAAATGAGCGCATTCGAGTACAGCACACGCGCTCTGATCTACAAGGGTGAGTTATTCCTGGCTGTGTCGACATTGGAAGAGTTGGCGCTTAAGATGCGCAGGGATTGTCGGCAGTGGCAACAGCAAGTGATCATTCTCGATGAAATCATCGCAAACGCCCGGGAAACTGAAAGGATAATGCGCTAGAGGCATGACAAAAGCCCCGTATCACAGGCGGAAGGGGACCTGTGATACGGGGCTTTTTGCGCTTCAACCTTCTACGAGCGGGGAGCGCTTCTAAAAGAGGCTTGACGCACTGTGAGAGGGTGCAGAGCGTTCATTGAACCTCACTCACATACTGCATTCAGCCCTTGGTGTAGCGCTCGCTAAGCGATTGCTTCAACACCACGCGCAGCTTATTGATTGCCTTTACGAAAGTTTTGCGTACATGCTCTGCATTCATCTGCAATTCCTCAGCAACCTGAGCATTGGTCAAACGCATCCACATCCGCAAATGCACAATTTGACGTTCCTTTTCCGTCAATTCATACATAGCCACACGAATGTTATCCTCATCCTGCTGAGTGATCGAAGAGGCTTCATCACGCTCCGCCAAGTCAATCTCACTCAAATACTCAGGACTGTACAGCGAAGGCCCTGACGCTACCGCATAAATCAATTCACGCCCAACACGTGACGTGGACAGCTCGGCTTGGATGGCGTAAGCACCCCTAGGATCGCCGCCAGCGGCCTGTAGAGCGTTCATGGCGGTACGGTGCGCCTGGTGCTTCACGCCGCTCACAGGGAGCCTGTCAGCGAACGACTGAGCAATCACTTCCTTGCACACGTTGGTGGCACGGCCCCACAGAGCGCGCGCATCATGAAACGGACCCTTACGCTCCTCCTCTTCGAGCAACTGCATAATGGTTTGTTGCACAATGTCATCAATGCGTGAGGCGTCAGCACGCCATGCATATGCGCGACTACGCAAATACTTGTCTAGCTCTTCATACTTAGCTGCAATAATGCTCATGTCTTCCCTCTCAAAAGAAAACCCTTATTCAATCTGAGCGCACGTTCATTCATTTGAACGTACACTCTAACTGAACAAGGGTGATCGTACGTTTATTCCTCAGTCATGACAAGTGCAAGAACAGGTGCCTGTTTTTTCGCACACTCCACCACATTCTGGGTATTCGCAGGGACCATACACGATGCCCTCAATGCACATGAACAATCCATATCCAGCATCGTCATACTCACCTGTGCATGTGTAACACTTCGTCTTCACATATTCACTCATCATCCAAGTCCCCTAGCGCAGGGTGCAGGGTGTCAAGCCTCTGATCCTGCCTCCAGGTGGCCAGGATGCGCCCTTCAAGCTCGGGGCGCAGCTCATCATCGTCCCCATACTCGCCCATATCGCTGTCCCAATGATTCCAATGGTCGGGGTGAGGTGGACGCGTGCACACCCAGTTGTCTTCGTGCAAGGCACCACACGCGGTGCCGTTTAGAAGCTCCTCAGGCACTGCATCGCCTGCACGAAGGTCCTTGTATGGGTCAGGCATGTCGAGGGCGTCAGGGACCGTATCAGGCACCTCTACGCGTGTCTCAATGTCGTCCTTCAACTCCGCGATACGAAACATAAGGAAGTTCTTGGCTTCCTGAACGCCCCTCAACCACGACTTTGGGGTACTCGGTGCTGTCTGCACGGCTTCGATCGTTTCAACCGCCGCATCCAACCCGCTGAGCTTGTTCTTCACGTGAGCCTCGTAAACGTTATACGCCAAAGCCCTCCAAAGGCGCTTGCGTTCCTCCGTCATATTGTCCCACGATTCCTCCATCGCTGCCGCGTACACAGGAGCTGTCGTGTCCACAATCCTCGTTGGGTCGGCCAACGTACTCACCACCCTTTCGTTCATCATTCTCATGGTCTGCATGACACCCAAATGGGCAATCACTGAGACACCTACATGAGCACTCTGTCATTACGTCACGTCCTCTCAGAGGAGCTTGTACACCTTAATGATCACACCTTCCGCATGAAGATCATCATACTCCTTCGAGCACTCCAATGCAACAACGCGACTGTCGTCCGTAATGATCTTGCTATCCGTCAACGAGTCCAACGCTGCACGTGTAAGCTTGTCAAGGTCACCAGCAGTAATCTTGTGCTTACGCTTGACTGACGCTGGCCTCTTGTGATAGAACTTTAGCACTACCCTAACGCCATCGTCGTACCCATCACCGAGGTCACGTGGCATGAACGCCTGAATGACTTCGGTCATGGCACGGCGCCACGGTCGTAGTGTCTTTGTGTTACTCCAATATAACTGACCGTTACGTCCCTGTGCTAGGGAGCCTTGCGGTACAGGCGTGCCTGGCACGAACACATCCAACATCAGTTCATCTTCCATACCCCAATACTCTATGGGGATGGAAAAGCCCTGCTCACCGTGGCGGCAAGCAGGGCTCTTCTCACTTGAACCGTTCGTTGATCCATGCTGCTAGTGCTAGCGCGTCTTCCTGTGACAATGACACCGCCGAAGCTGTGTACTTCAAGAAGTCCCTACCATCGGCCGTTTCCCACTGATCATCCCTGACCAGGAGGGTGAGAGTACGATCCTTCTTGTCCTCGTTGAAGACCTTCAGATAATGGCCCGTACGCTCGACGGCCTCATACTCTTCCAGATCGCAGCTGATGAACTTTCGCTCATCCATGCTATACGGCACTCTACTCTCCCTTCTCCGGACGCACAACCCGGATGCTGAAGCCCGTCCCGTAGTACCCGTTCCCGTCGTCCCCTTCGAAGCGCGCCACGTTCACTTGCTCGTTGTCTGCGATCACGTAGATTTCGTAGACACCCGCACCTTCACCATCATCCTCAGCCGGGTCCTGATAGATGGTCACGTTGGTGATGATGTTGTCCACCTTCGCAACATTTGTCAAGTAATAGCAGCCTGCCGAGCATGCACACCCACCATCGTTACCCTCCAGTTCGAGGACTGTACCGTCGTCCAACGTCAACGTACCGTCGAACTCACCGTCACCCTTGCGCTCAGCATTGACGATCTTCCGACCAACCAAAACCTCGCGCAGCTTGTCCTCTTCCCAATACTCAATGCACTCTACCACTATATCATGCTCCTTCCAAGAAGTCCAGGATGAATCCCTCAGCCTCGCGCTCCGTGTACCCCGAATAAATGGGCTCCAGCTCGAAGGGCTCGAAAAGATCGACAACTTCGAACATCTTCACCTTCCCCTTGACGTGGCCGTTGGGGTCGATGGTGTAAACTTCGCGAATCGTAGGAACCTGCATCTCCAACCTCCTATACCCGTTGTTACATGTTACACTTCGTAACTGTCCATATACCTTCGGTAGCGCTCCGTGTCCACACGCGCTTCTGCCAAGAAAACAGCCAGGTCATGATCGCGAGACCGATCGGAGCGCTCAAACCACTCATCATGTGGACCAATCCCTGCGTCCATCATCTCACTCCAGGCTACACCACGAGCGTCGGGAGTGCAAAGGCACATATCACTATCATCAGCAATGCTGTCCATAAACCACCTACGTGCTGACGCATTGAACTCCCGCTTGTCCAAATAATCGGGGTCATTCAGGAGCAGACGTCTACGACGCATACACCCCGGGCTATCGTCCTTGGCGCTGATCAAATTGCCATAGTTGGCACGAACCTCCGGAGTAAGCTCTTCGTATATCATCTACACTCCTCTCACTCGAACGGGGTCGTAGGGAAGTCTTGGAAGATGTTCGGGGCTTCCTCACGAAGCAACTGTAGCACACGTTCCGCGAACTGTCTAATCTCAGCGTCCGCGTGCACAGAGTACCTCTTTTTCAGGACGTCACGCCACGCCCGCATATTTCCCGTGACCACGAACTTCGTCTCAAGGTTCCCTGACAACGCCACGCGCGCGGCCTCACGGGCCTCCTTACGCGTCTTCCCTGCCAATGTAAGCCGCTCGTATAGAGCCGTGTACGTCACACTTGCCATCTTGGCCTGTTCAACGATGTCCGCACAAGCAATCTCATCATCACGCAGTGCAGGAGGGATCACAACCTCGGTGTGCTCGCTGTTCACGAAGCGCGTCGAGATCACCGAAAAGGAAATGTGTCGATGACGTTCGAGTTCGAGAAGCATGTTCCGTGACACACCCTGAACGTAAAATGATACAGAGGCGTGCTCAAGCACACTTTCGTGCCCCTGAACGAGGATGTTGGCGAGGTAGGCATCGTTGTAGCGCGTGAGGGCATTGGGCCTATGAAAGCTCTGATAACACGCACGCCCCGCGAACTCCGCCAAGTCCTCCGCACCAGTGGACGAGTAGTCCAGTTCCATGTACTGTCCGATCGTGTCGATATCGATCGACGTACGCGCCACGACCTCAATCTTCACCTTGCTGCACCCCACTCTCGTCCACGGGGATCAACACCCAACGGAACGCAACATCGCCACCGTCTTCAAGGGTGGCCACATACGTCAGGAAGGCATGACCCTGGTTCCATGTTACGACGGCACCCTCATACAATACTTCGTCATCGCCATCGTTCAAGTCATTGGCAAACGCGCTCCCGATGGCGGAAACGCGTTCCAAAGCCTCTTCCTCAGTCATCGATCTTCATCGTCTTTCGAATGTAAACGTATGCAGCACACGTACCGTACAGTGCAAACACAGCCCCTCCAGCCCAAACCGCGACAGCCACAGTAATCAGGCCAAACACTGCTGGAATGGCTGCAAGGGCGCCCGCGACAGTGAAGATGAACACAAACACCATGAACAAGGCCAACGCCAAGTTTCCTGAGGTGAATTCATCACCTGTTTCTTTGTTACGATATGTTGCCATGTGTCACTTTCCCTTCTGTCGCTTCTTCGCGTCCTTCTTGTCCTTGCGCGCCATACGCTTCGCACATCGAATGATGTGGGCATCCATAGCCTTCGCCGTACGCTTTGATGTCCCGCACGATCGGCAATGATAGTTCATCCCCACCTCCTTCATATGAATGTCAAGCGTCTTCACTCGTCTCATCCTGCACATCATACCACGTCCCGTCTGTTTCGGTCAATCCCAAGATGCGTGGATCGCGGCATCGTCGCTTCATGTCGCCATACCTATGCACGTCAAACGACTTGATGTTGGAGAAAGTCCGGTGACATGCGGAGCAATGCGCTCTGCGTGTCTCTCCCGCCCACGTGTTATCGCATCCTCCACATGTCGCCTTCATCTTACCTCACTTCTTTTCCTTCCCCGGGAGTTTCTCACACGGACACATGATCGATTCATACTTCCGACCATCACACCCAATGTACGTACACTGCCAAACCTTACGACGTGGCATCTTACACCTATTGTGCTTCTTGTCCATGCGCAGCAATCGCCATTCATGATTGTGATTGCGAATGTCAATTCGAGTTCCCACGGTGCCTCCTATCCGCAACTACAACAAAGTTTCTCATTCTTCCTCTTGTGACACCCCGGAATTTTACAACTCCACACAGAGCGCGTGGTCTTTTTGCACTTCTTACACGGCTTTTCCGTCCTCAGCATGTACCATTTGTGCTCGTGCATTATCAACCCTCCCTGCTTTCGCTAATAGCACGATAACGCTGCGTCCCACGCGTACGGTTACGCTTAGTTCGGCGGTCCTTCATCACTCCGGACGCGTTTGACCTGCGCAACTCCACGGAGCGCCTTGCTCGTTCGTTCGGCTTCACGGATCTCACGCACCTTTCGCTCTTGTCGTCTTGCGTAAGTGTAGCACCTTCGAAGGTACGTGACAAGGCTACATAGCATCATACACGCCACGGTGACACAGGAACATCTTCCTTGGGCCACTCGTCCTCACCGAGAAGGTATGCTTTGATACCGGCGATGTCATCGTGGGATTCGACGAACGGCCTGAGGCGTGCCATACCATACAGGTCAATGTCTTCCTGTGAGATCGTCACAGGGCCAGTTTTGGTGAGCAACAGCCCAATAACAAAACCATAGAATGCTGCTACGCGCTGCCAATCCGTATTGGAGTAATCGTGTGCTTGACGGTGATCAATGTACCGCGCCATGCTACTTCCCCTTTCGTTTGCAATTGCACTTGCCCCATGTTCTCGTCCAAACCCTGCAATCAGCCGTATGAACGTTCCGAGGTTCCTTCTTAACGTTCTTAGGCATCTTCCCACACCTCCAATTCTTTTTCAAGCCACAAGAAGCGAGGGTCTTCACACATCATGTCCAAAAACTCAATGTACGCTGTCCAATAGGCAAGTTGAGCCTTGATATCATCAGGTAGCCCTTGCTGCGTCCTAGCGCCTCCTGTACGTACACGCTCGTACTTTGTAGCACGCATCCTCTTCGACATCAAATCCCCTTTCAAACTCTGTCAAAAATTTTATAGAGAATTGCAAAAGGGGCACCCTCACCCTGAGAGCACCCCCTTAACAATTTCTACATCAGTCTTCGAACAGGGTTCGGAACAAAGCCTCGAACTCGTCTTCCTGACGGTGGTGCTCAGGCTTCGAGAAGTCTTCGGTCAAGGTGTACACGAACTCTTCGCCGTTCGCGGTCTCGTCACCCTTCAGCACGAGGCGCCCCGTACCCATCTTGGCGGAAGTCTCACGAACCTTCGGGCCGCTCAAGCGAAGCTCCCGCACACCATCCTGCTCCATGATCGTAGCGACCATGAGATCGTGCACTTCGGTCAGGCGCTCGATAACCTGGTCCTGGACAGTTTCACTGATCTTGCCCGCCAGTTCATCCAGCAATTCGCCGGGGACGCCGTAGGCTTCGATCTTCTCGGCGATGGTGCAAGTGTCACACATATATTATCGTCCTTCCTTTTCAGACTTAGGACGACCATCATCCCAAGTAAATGCCTTGTACGTGCTCTGTGCCAGGGCGCTCTGGATGATGACCCCCTCCGGAAGCATAAATCCTGGCGCTGCCTTGCTGCCTTCCTTCTCAAGCTTATCAATCTCTTCCGAGACTGTCAACCCATCCCAACCGCCTGTGTAAAGCGTAGGGACCACACCCAACCCGGGAACTTCATCGGTAAGGGCGAGGTGCTCGTAACGCCACGGACGGAAGAGGGAGAAGCGCTTCCCTTCCTGGTCGTAACCTCGCTGAATGCCACGACCCCACCACTCACCGTAATGCTTACCGTACCCCAACAAATCAACGAACTGTAGTGCATGCTCAAACGCATAGGCCGCGAACCCTGCGTTGTCTGTGTCCTTGCCGGGCTTGATGAAACGCTTGCGCGATTGCACAGCGAAGGTGTATCTTGGCTCGATGTTGTCTTCATTGGACGCAATGAACTTTGCGTATCCCTCGTTCCCCATCTCGTCATGGTCAGGAGAGTACGGTAGGATGATCACAGCAGCGTTGGTGCCATCAATCTTCTCCGTCACCGTGACCGTGTCGTTCGCCCAACGAGGGATCTTCGGCCATGCCTCAAACATCAACTCTGCCATGTGTCAGTGCTCCTCTCCACGAAACGCAGCAGCGATGTCATGTGCCGCTTCCACTGCTGCTCCCCACGACTCACCCTTGTCCTGAGCGCGCTGAGCAACACGCAGAACCGCGGCAGCCTCGGGGGTGACTTCGAATTCTTCCGTCAGATCATCCGCGATTGCCCGGACCGTACTGTTCACCGTACCGTTGTGCTGGTACAGGAACTCAAGCGGGACACCCGCGTAAGAAAATACGGTGCCAGCAATGCACGACGGGCACAGAACGGGTTCGTCAAGCTTGTTGCCTTCGTCGTCCGTGTAATCCTTGATCACGTTATAACACCCACGGCCCTCTTCGGATCCCGGGTCAACGTAGTCGTACCCTCGCTCCTCACGGGCATCGAGCAGTAAATTCAGCGCCTGATCAAGATCAATAACGACCTTCTCGCCCATTATTTCTTCTCCTTCCACTTCGGCTTGTACGGATGCGCATAAAAACCACGTTGAATCTTTCGGATGTGAGCTTCCAAACTTCGTGCACCACATGTCACGCAGTGCCCCTGCTTATCCGCCACCGTTACTTCACGCATGCCTTGTGCCCAGGGACCACGAACACACCACTTCCGAGGCCACCCCCATTAGGACCACCAGCGATGTCACTCCCCCGTGACGTAACGAAGATCATGTCACCGTACTGATTGCAGCCAAACGCCACGTTCCGAAAACCCTCAGGCATCCCGACAACACCCTTAACGGGAGTCTTCTGGATGGTGTCCGAAGTGGGGTCGGGGGAAGAGATCTTCGTACCCATACCACACGCAGTGAGCGTGATTCCCAGGACAGAAACAACTCCCACAACACCCATCACCTTCTTACTGATCTGCGCCATGTTCAATCTCCTCTCATGTTCCTTAATATAGAGCCGTGTTCGCTGTTCTGTCTGTACAGTACACCGAACACCACTCCTACGTCAAGGACTACTTTCCGCCGACGATGATACTCTGACCAGGCGTCGAGATGTTGATGTTCGCCTTGCCCTGCTTGATCGCTTCGTTGACAGCGAGCGCCTGCTGATAAGCAAGGTACTCCTGGAACGAAGAGAACTGTTGAGCGTTCTTCTTGTCCAGCTCACTCGTGGTCTTACGTAGCACGGCAGCCTGCTGGTTGAGCATCTCCGTCTTGATTGCCTCAGGAACCTGCGGAGTCTGCAACTGAACGGCATCGATGATGATCAGGTCATCACCAAGCTGCGTCTTGATCAGGCCCGGGATCGATTCCTTCACACGCTTCTCCCACGCTGCACGCGTATCGGCCTTACCGAACAGGTCCATCCACTGGTCCTTCTGGCCTTCGTTGTCGACAGCCTTGTTTGCAACACCACCGAGGTACTGCACGAGGAACCCGCGCCATCCTTCACCGCTGTCCTTGTCCTCGTCTGTGGTATATGCGTTCGCCTGCTTGCCCAGAGTCTCGTGAAGCTTCTGGAGTCGGCCGCCCTTCCACTCCTTGCCCTGTGCGTCCTTGTACGGCGTGCAGTCCGTGTTGATGTGGAACGTGAACTGACCCTCCTGCACCAGTTCAACCTGCCCGCCAGCGGTGTTGACACCAAGCGCTGGCATGTCGGCACCCTCACGGTTTGCGAACGTGAACGAGCGCTGACCCGCAGGGTAGTAGAAGTCATCATCCCCCGCTCCACCAGTCTGCTTGTTGCCTGGCTGAACGCAGTACTCGAAGTTCCGATCCGAGAACGCTCCATTGGTGTAGTGCAATCCAACGTGAGACGAGTCGGGGTTTGAAATAGAACATCCGGTCACCAGGATGCCTGCCACTGCCGCCGTGATCCCAACCTTCATACCAATCTTCATGTGTTAGTCCTCTCAGTCGTTGTAGAATGTGTTCAAGCGTTGCCGAACGCCTTCAGCGAAGGGGCCTTCGTCATCCTTCCACAGGTTAGACTGCTGACGAATCTCGCGAAGGAGGTCATGAGCCTTGTTCAACTCGCGACCTCTCTTCACGATACCATACACGAAGCCAGCGATCAAACCCCCAACAACCACGGCCGCAATGACTAGGATGCAGAAGATGATCAACAGCTTCACCAGCCAAAACTCCTATCGTATCGATTGACAATCGAATGAAGGGTGTCCTTTTTGAACTTCAGGTGCAATCGCTTGTCAGGATCCTGATGCTTTTCAGTGGCGAAGGACGTACGCACCCAACCATCACCCTCGTCCGGAGAAGTCCACGTGCCCTTCACCAAGATCTGACCCGGGAAGTCGGGCTCCTCACGAGACGTTCGCTGGTTACGATCAATCTTCTGTGTCACCGGTGCGGTGTTCTCACCCTCGAACTCAGCGATGGCCTGCTGAAGCTGGTCACACAACTCCTTTGCATCCTCGATGTCCATGACATCACCATCCACCAACAGGACACGTGTGTTGTGCACCTCCGCCCGAACCTTCGCAATGACCTCGTTCAGTGGGTCACTACTGATGCTGGCGTAACCCTCAAGCTCAGGCACGGTCCAGTCAAGAGTTAGGCTGGCTCGCTCTCCATTCTCGAAATAATATACATCATCTCCCACCACGTCAAACCCATCCCCCGAGGGCCACCGAAACTTTCGAATCTTCGCCATCAAAAATCTCCTTCCGCTACCTGCGCACACGTGAGTCCGATCTCACGCCACATCTTCACGACTTTGTTCCTGTCATCAAGAACGTACCACACATTGTAGTCTGCTTCAACCCTGGACTTGAACAGATCGTACTTGACATCGTCATCAGGACGACCACGATCCTCCACCGTACGGCGCATGATCAACTCGAAGTCGTTGTCCAGCCACGGCATGGCCAAATTCAGCCACCGTCGCGTGTCCTCGTAACAACCATCTGTACGCCCGGACATGAAGATGATCTCAATACCCTGGTAGAATGCTACCTGAACCATGTTGATCACGCCGTCGATCTTCTCGTCAGTCATGACCAAGTGCTCATCGAACGGTCCACGTTCTACCATGCGCGCCACGGTACCATCAACATCAACGATGATCGCGGCGGGCTTCGTCTCGTCACGCACATACTTCTCGTAACGCTTCGTGGGAAGCTTAGCACCCGTGAACTGAAACGGCAAGGGGTAGGGCTTGCCTTTGATGAACCGTTGGTAGTTGTTAGTGATGACGTGCTGCGGTACAGCCTTGTTCCTGATGATGCGCTCCTCAAAAAGATTGCGCGTCAAGCACTCTTCAACAGGCACGTTGGTCATGTCCACGACGGACACGTCCGTGTTGTGTCGCCACGCAATGCTGTACAGCGCCTGCACATACTGATTACGAAGGTTCATGTCCGATACGAACACATTCTCACCCATGCGCAGTCCCTCTTCGATCAAAGCGTGCTGCACATTCGTGACCAAGTTCTCGTCACAGTCCGTGTATCGACCATAGAGCATGTACCTCACCTCATCACGCTCTACAACCCTACCACCAATATCCCTCTGCATCTCCCTGGCCTTCGTGCTCTTGCCACAACCAGGGAGGCCACGGAAGATGTAAAGAGTCATGTCATCACAGCCTTTCATACTTCTCGTGGAACACTTCGTCCTTGCATGGACAGATTCCGAGGGAGTCACGAATGATCCACTCGCCAACTTCGATCTTCAACCACTCGTCGTTGGCCGCCACGTAGATGCTGCACTTAAGCTGGTGACCATTCTCAGGCAGAGTGAAGAGGATGTCAAGACCGAATTTCTCAGCCAGGAAATCATCATTGTCACCAGTCCACTGCTCACAGTCACGAACCACCGTGCGTGTCTTGTAAAACGGCATATCACACCCTCCGATACTCTGTCTTCAGCACCGTAACAGGGCGCACTTCGAATGCTAGCACATCACTGTCACGCCAGTCAACCTTGACGTAACGCACATCCCGTGTCTCATCGTTCAATGCCAACGAAAAAACTTCGAACCCATCCGATGAATACACCTTACGAATGAACTCAGTATTGTATACGAACTCATCGCTCATTGCAATATCAATAAAGTTCTTCACCAATTGTTCGATGGTCATTCACATTCCTCTCAGAAAGCGTAGATCTTCTTCACATACTTCACATCACGACCAGACGCTTTGCCTTCGTCCTTAACCCTCTTCTTGTACTTCTTGTACGCCTCTTCCTGCTCCGGCTCCGTCTTAAACCACGAAGCCATGTTCGTCCCCTTCCAATAAAAGACTCGAATACCGTAAGGCTTGTACGCCATTTACTCTTCCTCCCCTTCGTCGTTCTCCGTGGGCCGTACTGCCTTCCACAGTACCTCACTGCTGTCCTTGCCGTCAAGCTGCGCAAAGTACGCTGACTGTACGTGCTTAGGATATCCACTCTGCGTCACGAACACGGCCTTCTCCTTGCGCGAGGTCATGTTCTTCGTATTCCATGTCAGTTCACCGACCTGAGAAGATTGGATGACGAACTCACAAAGCAGTTTCCGTGCCACCTCAAGAACCCATGCCGCGTGCTCTTCAGGAATGTCCTGTGCCAATTCACGTGCCCTACCGAAGTCCGGACCACCCATTGCTTCCCACACACTCTTCTCAGAAAGCTTGGACACGATACGGTGCAGGCGCACGTACTCCTCTTCCTTGAACTTGACACGTCGGTTGTCAGATGTGACTACGACCACACCCTCCTTACCCTCGCGCCCCTTGATCTGTAACACGCCCTCGAACTTCCCGTGATACACAGGGTCCGCGCGCACGTCAAACATGTCGTCCTCAAACTGAAACGAACCAGTGTCGTTGTGAATCGTACCGAGATACACCAGCCCCTCCATCCCACCGTACTCGCACACGATACGGTTGTCGGGGTAAATGATCTCGAACAGGTCAGTGTAGCCAGGGATCATCGGGAAGCGCCACGGCTCGGTGGCACGAATTGGGGTGAGGTAGTTGGTTGCCCACACAGCCTGCTCACTTGTGAACGAACCACGCGTGGCAATCGCATACACTTCCTCATCATACCCTGGAAGAGGATACGCGATGCCGAGGGACCCGTCGAACTTTTCGTACGCCGTCACCTCTTCCTGTCCCGTGATCTTGTCCGCCTGCGCCTCTCCGTAGTTGAAGAACTTACGGAACGGGCGCGCGACAACCTCAAGGGTCGTGGGGTTGTAGATCAAGCCACGGCACTGCTCCGTAACGGCATTCCAATGATAGTTTTGCTGAGCCTTGTGCGTGTAATTTGCAATTGCAAGCTGATCAGGAAACTCAGGATGCCTTTGCACCTTGATGAAGCCTGCGTTCTGCATCTCACGAAACATGAGCATGTCGAACAGGTCAGTTAGATGGGCCACGGCTCAACCTCCTTAAGATCGTTGCGCTATCTCCTTCAACATCCCCACCACTCTCGCACGACAACGACCACGTGTCAAGGGGGAATGCACGGACGATGCTCCGAACCTGTGACCTCACAACCGAGAAGGCCACAATGATCGGGACATCGTCGCGCATCACGTACAGATGATGGCGCTCAAGCGCCCTAGGCTGGTCCACGAAGCTCATCCTCAAGCTCGTAGTACACTTGTTGCGCCAGTGAGTCAACGATCTGACGATGGACATAGACATTAGCCATGTCCAATGTCTCAAACAACACGGCGGCGATACGCCCCCGCATGTCACTTTCGTACTTCGACATCATATCACTCACCGCGCAGGAAGATGGTCAGTCGGTTGTAGAGGTAAACGTACTCCTCGTCACCAGCCATCATGTTGAAGAAGATGGCGAGGTAGGCGAAGAAGTTGAAGATGTCGATGATGTCCATGTGACGTCAGCCTCCTGTAGTGTGTAGGTCATCGGGATGCGGGGCTTCGCAACCTTGCGGTCGTAGTCGTACCCACCGTACCGTGTCTTCGGTAGTTGACGCAAGGCTCTACGCGCAGCGTCTTCGTACTCGTAGTACCCCTGGAAACGGTTGCTGTGATAGACCTTACCATCCTGATCGACGATGCGCCAGAGCTTCACTCGTCTTCCTCCTCATCGTAATCGTCGAACTCGATGGTGACGCGCATCACACGGTCGCCCTGAATCTCAGCGTACACGGGGTACGAACCGTCGCCCCACGCCGTCTGCACCACGACACCCAAGCCTTCGGGTCCCTTGATGGCGTTCTGCTTGAAGTCACCCCAAGCCTTGTGCATGTCGTCGTAACTGAACCCCTCGTCCACGTAGCACGGGTCCGTGATGATGACAGTACCACTGTCCACACTCACCCACCCGAGCAGTTCGCGGCTCACTGGGGATCGCTTTCCGAAGACCATGTAACCTCTCCCTTCTGTACCTTCGCATCCACACCGAGGCGACGACGCATGTATGTTGCAGCGCTACGAGCGCCACGCAACGTAGCATAGTACGGCTTGTTCAGCGCAGTACTGTGGTGACTCCGTTCGACTTCCCCACGTTCATTGACGATACGATACAAAGTGGTGGGGAGTTTCCCCGTGCCCAGTTCATCTTGAAACTGAGCATCGGGGGTCTCATCCTCGGGCACCCAATCCTCAGCGCCCGGAAGCATTTGTGTCACGCCTCCTGAACCTCCCACTTCTTCACTTTGAACGGGGCGCCCTGGAGCTGCGCGTCCTCCCCGTTCTTGATCACGGTGATGTTGTTATACTGCGTCGCGACGCCCTTGGCAACACTCTCAGTGAAGTAGAATCGCTTGTTGAACCGCGACACACCCTTCAGCTCGTTGCCCTCGTTGTCAACCACACTGAACAATTCCATGTTACTTTCCTTCCTCGTAACCATACTCTTGCGCAATGTCATTACGCATGTTCGAAACAAGAGCCCACATCTCTACCATCCCATCAAGAAACTGTCCCCTCTCAGGGAAGTCGATGATCTTGCTCTTCATCCCTGCTTCCAGCTCCACGAGCATATCATATGCCCGCGAAGGATGCCCAGCGGCCGTTACAACATTGTGACGTATACGGTCACGGAACTCTGACAATGTGCACACCTCCTGTCGACAACAAATCGTGCCCTGCGTTACGTCCATACCACTCACGGTAATACACCAAGGTGATGGGAGTGTTCAAGATCAACTTACTGCAATCGAAGCAAGGCATGTGCGTGCAGTACATGGACGTAGGACCCCACGCGCCCTCATCCATCCTTGCATGAAGCAACGCGTTGACCTCAGCGTGCACACTGATCTCACACGGAGCGTCCTCGTAATGCTCACAGTGCGGGATGTTCTTCGGAGCGCCATTGTATCCCGTACCAACAACACGGAAGTTCTGTACAACCACGGCCCCAACCTGAAGGCGAGAGCAAGTGCCACGTTTCGACGCTTGCTCCGCCAACAGCATGAAGTACTCATCCCACCCTGGGCGTGACATCTTACTGCCTTGTGTCACACCTCCTGGAACGTCCATCACCACGTCTCGCTTTCGATGCCCTTACGTCCAAGCCGAATGACCTCCAACAGGCGCCCGTTTTCAGCACTCTGCTGTCTGATCATCTCATCCTTCTTCGCCGACCTCTTCTCAAGCTCCGCGAACGCCTCAGCCTGCTTGGCATTCAACGCCTCAAGCTCCGCGATACGCGACAGGTGGAAGCGCTCACGGTCAGCGTGCACACGTGAAATGCGTTTCGCCTCCTGTGCCTGATCCTTCGCAAAGTCACGCTGGCCTTCGACCTTGATCTTGGCGTTGTCCTTTAGGCGCATGTACTCACGGTACTGATCATTCTTCTCTGTCAGTTCGCGAACCTGACGCTTCAACTCAGCGTTGTCGAACTGCATACGCATTGTTGGCAGGTCGTTCATGCGAGCAACGGCGTTGTCACGCTCCTTCTGCAACACGTCGATGCTAGCACGCTGGTTGTCGATGCGCCGGGCCTGAGACTCAAGCTCGTTGACCATGATCTCGACCTGTTGCCGGACGAGGTTCTTGGCCTGCACCCACTCATCAGCCATCTTCCTTAACCTCTCGCTTCCGTGTCTCCCACATGATCAAACCTATGACCTTATTGGCATCAGTCGTGGTGATGGGACCCGTGACAACACGCCACGAATTAAGCATCGGATCTTTGATCTCGACGACGTAACGCTTCCCCTTAGGAGGCATCCTTGTACTCTCCCTGTACATCAATCACCTTGTGCGCTGCCACCATGAACAGGACGCGCGCAAAGTTGTCACGAACAATAACCCAGCCATCCTCAACACCAACACGTGCAGGCATCGCAGTGATGATGATCTTCTTCTCCGCGCCCGGCTTCTCATCAATCATGAAATCACCGGGTTCACGGTATGTAACAGTGATCATTCACTTTCCTTTCAGTCTGTCGTGATGTCAATGATACGCCACGTCGGCACGGAAAGCAAGAGCTGTCCACCAATGGCTGTCTTGATCGTAAGGAAATTACCCCCAAGATCAATGGTCACGTCCTTCGAAGTGTGAAACTCCTCAATTACAGGTACTCCAGTTCGAGTTTGCTCAGCGCTTTCCCAGCGAATGTGCAACATTACTTACCTCCTACAACTAAAATCTAACAAGATCAACATGTGAGTTGATACAATCACACCCTACGACCATAAACTACGGCCGTAGGGTGTAATATGTACCCAGTATGGTGCCTTCCTAGCGCACGTACTCGAAGACACGCACAACCTTCTCGGTCGGACGCACCTCCCTGACGGTGTTGTTCCAGTCGTCACCGTCGTACGACGTGTACTCGCCACGCAACTGGAAGAACTTCTCATCAGTGAACTGTCCGCCACCAGATTCGAACTTCCACACCATCTCAGTCTCCTGAGTGTTGTACCCGGCGGTGTCGTAATCTCCCAGAGACTCCTGGATCTTTGTTACGCGCACATTGCCGTGTTCGAAGCCCTCGTTGATGGCGACATCATGTGCCCACCAAGCCCAGCCCTCGTTGTACGAAGCATTGTTGCCAGCGATGGCCAAAAGAACAGCCTGCGCAGCCTTCGCATCCAACTCCATCTGAATCTTCACTCGTAAAACACCACCATTCGCTCAACTGCACGGACCTCTTCGAACGGGCCATCCCACTCAGTCCCGTAATGCGACGCATAATACCCACTCTTCTTGAACAACTGACCCGTGTCCTTCACCTCGAACACGAACCAAATGTCATCACCCTGACCCTCGCCGCCCGCTTCTGAGACGGCCTTGAAAGTGCCCAGCTTCGTACCCAACGTCCCACCGTAGCTGAGCGCCTCGTTGACCTCAGCCCAATCGAGGTCATCAGGGTCATCGACCCAATTCTCGTTTAGCGCCAGAGAAAGAGCGTCGAACACCTCTTCCGTGGTATAGCGCGTATCACCCATCTGTTACTCTCCCTTCCTACGATGCGGCACCAACATGTGTGCCCTATCCTTGTGTCGTTTCACGTAGTCTACGTCCGGCTGCATGAATGTGTCAAGGTTGTCCACTAAGAACGTAGCCGATCGTCCCTTTGTGAGGTTCGTCACAGTCTTTTGCAACGCCATGGCGTACGCGCGACGAGGCGAGAAACGGTAGTCTGTCGGGATCATCGTGCGCTCCAGTGCAGTAGCATAAATCTCCTCACGAAACAACCTGACCTGTGTCTCGAACGAGGCGCTCCACACCTTCTTCATGTCCATGGCAATCTCCTCCCCATCCTTCAGAAAATCTTCGTACAGAGGGTAATCACCATATGCCACAGAGTAATGCACGGAGTCATGATCCCACTTACGGGGGACAGCGTCATCGAAGAAGTCCGCTTTGTCCATGTTCAGGTCAATGACCTTCTTCCCGAAGTCACGTTCCCACACTCGGTACAGGACGTCATGCATCGAAGGAATGAGATGTGCCCCGCGCTGCTTCAACCACACAATATCCTGCGCGTGCTTCCACCAACTACCATTCTTCAATGCCCAATATGCATGTGACACTTTGATCGTGTAGAGCTCCGCCACCGTAGCGTTACGTCCCGTGTTACCGAACAACTGACTAAACTCGGGTGCCCAGTACGCATCGATCCCTGCCGCATTCGACTCAGGGAAAGCGTCAGTGAACACGTCCAAATCCTTCGGTTCGCGCGGCCACTCGTTACCAAAATGATACCGAGCAGCGGTACTTCCCACGATCAAGTATGTCATCGCACCTCATCCTCCGTCACAACGTTCAACGTCACATCACTGAACGAATCACGATACCGCATCAAGGAGGCTGGTGTCCAGCCGTGTGTCACCCAAGCGCCATCCTTATACCACTCCATGATCTGCAACTCACCATTCCAACGATAATACTCCTGACCGAACTCATCGATCAACTCGTAAATGTCGTACGGTGTCAGTCCTGCGTCTGCACCCACTCTTCTGCCTCCTCTCCACTGCTCTTGACCCCAACCACATCAACAATGCCTGGGATCGACGTACTCTTCTGCTGAATTTCGGTAATAGGTTCCTGTGTATTGGCGTACAGCCACTCGCCCGAGACATGAAGAACCTCGATTCCCGCGCCTTCGGTCACTTCACGGTAGAACAGGACGTCCTCCGGGAGTAGCCCGAACGCCTTCTCGTGGCCCTCGTGGAACTTCACAGTCACCTTCGCATACTGAGTCATGCTGCCTCCATCCAATCCGGGATTAGGTTCTTAGTGCCCTTAGAGCGTACCATGCCATCGTCATCCGTGTAAACGTAGCCATGTGCCCACGTCTTACCATAGATCTCACCTGTGGCGGAGATCGGGACGTCTATGAACTTGCCGCTCATCACTTCCCCCACAGTATGCGCTACTTCGTGAGCAATGTCAACAGGCGCCTGGAACAAAATCTCATCGTGCACAGGCAGTAGCAGATAGTCATCAAGCCCTTGACGCGCGAGGTCAATCAACGCCTGTGCCAACAGATCGCGTGCGATTGACTGCACACTGTAGTTGACGGCGGCGTACTCACGTCCTGCATCCAACGGCAGGTAGCGCCCGTGATGATTGATGATGAACCCACCATTCATCCTCTGCTCGCTCTGCAACTTACGAGCGAACGCGGGCAGTTCGAAGTAAGCACGCTCATATTCGCGGATGGCGTGCTTCACGTCCTCAATGTCAGCGCCCGTCTGACGTGACAAAGTCTTCGCACCACCACCAAACACCTTCCCAAACCCAACGCCCTTCCCAATGCTTCGCTGGAACTTCGTGAACTGTGGTCCGTAAACGAGTTCAGCGGTGTAGTCATGAAGATCAATGCCATTGTTGATGGCGTACTTCATCTGTGAAATGTTAGCGAGAGCAGCAAGAACACGGAACTCGACCTGATCATAGTCCGCGCTCCCCAACACATACCCCTCGTCGGCGATGACGGCACGCCTGATCAACCAAGCATTGTCGCCGCGTGACGGGAGTTGTTGAAGGGGTGGGTTCCCGATGGACATGCGTGACGTGCGCGCCTGAAGGGAGTTGATGTCAGGGTGGACGTGGTCGTTGAAATCGCGTGCGCTAAGCATGGCTTCGGCATACGCCGTCTTCCACTTCTTGGCGCGCTTCGACTCCATGATCGCCGTCAATAGCTCTTGAACATCAACAGGAGTGTGCACATCTTCGACAAGCTTCTCCATGACAGCCTTGTCAACCTTAGGCTTTCCAGTCTTAGTGAACTCCTGTGGCCTCCATCCACGGGCCAATAGCGCCGCACTCACTTGCTGTGTGCTTTGCATGTTCTCCACACCAAGCTCCTGCACGCGCATGGTGCCTTGCTCCCACTCCTGCTCAAGCCGACGCACCAAGTACTCACTGAACTTGACATCAACACGGAAGCCACGGCGCTTCATGCGTGTAGTGACGCGCTGAACTTCATGCTCGAAGCGCGCTAGGCGTCCATAGCCCTCGCGATTGACACGCGCACGCATCATGTTGTGCAGCCTCTGTGTCAAGATCACGTCAAGCCCAGCGTACAAAAGGTATAGTGGGTTGTTGATATCGATCTTGGCCCACCCTGTCTGTAGCGTGGCCCCAATCTTGTGAAACTCTTCCTTCAAGTCCTTCTGTGTATCCGGGGCATTGGGGTCTACGTACTTGGCGCTCAGTTCCTTCAGACCGTGCCCCACACCACCGTCCATCTTCGAACGAGGGTCGAGCAAATGGGAGAGGATACGTGTGTCGTGGTACATCTCCTCGGTCTGTGACAATGACATCAAGCGTGTCACATCGAAGGCGAGAAGATCGAAGGGAGCGTTGTGCAAGTTCACCCCACGCCTGAAGAGGCGCTTCAAGAACTCAATCACTACACGCGGCCGCACCGAGAATAGACGGTAGACGTAAGCGGTACGGGCATTGCCGAACTGTAGGGTGCGGATGCGAAAGGTAGGGCTGAAGATATCGAGCCCTGTGGTTTCGGTGTCAACGCTTAGCTCGTAGGGGTCGTGGTCGTCAATGAAGCGCATTGCCTCACGAACGTCCTCGTCCCCTTCGATCACGTTGATCTGGCACTCGATACCATCCAACGTGTAAGGGTAACGGATCATGTCTCACTCTCATTGGTCGTGCCTGGCGCTTTAGGCCAGGGTTACACGTTCCCGTAGTGTATCACGGCCTAGCGCTCCCTGTCAAGGATGGTGACGGGTGACGGTTTAGACGTCACTTTGAACTTTTGTTTGTATAGCTCCATGCGCGGGCGCGTATACGCGTAATAACTATAACACCCATCACTCCCGTCACTTAATCAATAAAGAAGGGGTATTTATGCAGGTCAACATCGGTGACGGGTGAGGTGACGGGAGCAAAAAGAAGTGTCACTCCCGTCACCACCTACAGGCATGAAAGAAGGGCACCATCACACAGAGTGACAGTGCCCTTACTCTCAGAACATCTCTTGAACCGTAGCCCTATCGTTACCATCAGCCATGTCCGGAGACACACCTCCATCGGCAGTGTGCTGACGTACCGCAGTAACATCATCATTGGCTGCCAAACCTAGGTACACAGCGCCCTTGTTCGTCTTCTTAGTGTTATAGCCACGCTCCTCCAAAGCGGCCTTGAACGCCTTCTGAGAGAGCATGTCCCTCTCACTGTATCCCTGCGTTCCCGCCCACTTCTTGTACAACGTGAACGTCCACGCGCTCGGTACCTTCTTGTTCTGCTCCGGTACCAACCAGCCGCCGTGCTCGACATCATCAATGAACCCACCAAGAATGTCCGTGGCTTCGCGATAGTCCTGCGTAGCGTTGCGAACACGATCAGGTTCCTGCAACCCTGACGCATACCACTCGACCGCGCCACGTACCGACCAACTCAAAATACCTGCTGCTTCTCCGAGGAGAGTTGTAGCAAGACCGTGGTCACGTTCGTGTGGCTCAAAGAACCTCTGCCATGGGATTAGCTTGACGCGCCTCCAAATACCCTCATCGGCACCACGAATGTCAGGCTTGGCGTTCGTCGCCATCTGCAAGAGGAAGTTCGGGTAGAACTCAATCTCGTTCTGATGGAGGGCGCGCGCCGTGATCATGTCACCCGAGGCCATTCGCTTGATTTGCGCCTCGTCAATAGATGCACGAGCGTCTGCCTCGTTGACCGTGACAAGACGGGAACCACGCAATCGCACCAGGTCAGGTCGTGCTGCCCCTGCTCCATCGCGCTTACGCTCGAATGAGGACCAATCAGTAACGCTGCTAATACTCCCGAACACTGATCGCAAAGTATCCAGGAAGATTGACTTTCCATTACTACCCCTTCCGTAGTGAATTGCCATGGCATGTTCACTTGTCTCGCCTGTCACACCATAGCCTACGAGGCGCTGGAGGAACGGAGGCATGTCCGGCATGTCCGGCATAACCTCTTCCAAGAACTGCTCCCAGCGTGGCGCTACAGCCTCGGGATCGTAGTCAATGTCAATCAACTGTGTCATGTGCAACTCAGGACGATGTTCATACAACATTCCCGTACGCAAATCCACCACACCATTCTTCACAGACAGGAGATTCTTGTGACTGTCCAAGTCCTCAGCCGTCAGGCGAATAGTGTACGTGGCCTGCATCAGCTTCATCGCATTCTGCAAGCCCGTGTGAGAAAGGGAGTAGCGAATGTGCTGCTTGGCTAGCTTGGCGCTCCTCTGTTCCTTAATCAATTCCGATAGGTCTTCGTAAAGGCATTCCTGCGCTTCCTTTACCATCTGCAACACTGATGCTGAGTTCTCATTCTCAGGCATCCATACCTTACCGTTCCAGATCAACCATCCGATGCCCTCGCAATAGCGAATACGGTCACGGAAAATCTCCACGAGGCGGTTGGCGTTGCCAGCGTCTGTGAGACGTTCATCATCAAGCGCCTCTGCGCTAGCTGTGTAGTCGGTCACCTTGATCCATCCAGGAGTAGTCTTGCCCTCGCTATCGCTTGCGCGTGGAGGGATCGATACGCTAGGATGGGGTCGAGGGGTAACCTCGGCGAACTGCCAGGCACGTTCAACCTTGCCTGACAATCCCTTCAGCGTGTATGGCAACTTCTTGACGAAGTCGTTCACGATCATGTCCTGATTGAGGACGGAGTCGGGGACGCACATGCTCAACTGGAACGAGCGTACCAAAAGTCGGTACGCAGTGTCGTCACGTGCTCCTTCTTCAGCCTCAGCAGCCTTGCGCACATTCATGCGATGCCACCTGACTACATCATCCCACTGATCCTCAGGATACTGATAGTGAGATTCGGGAACGTCACGGTCGATGGGAAGGATCTTGTTCAGCAGGCGCGCGGGAAGATCAGAGACGTCATCGAAGTTCGTGACCTCATAGAGTCCTCCGTCGATAGTTGATGTAGGTCCCACGATGTACCCGCCATCGGCACGAACATCCACTCCCGGGGCCAAACGCCCGACAGAGTTCCCAATGTGATCGACGCCGCTCGGGTAGCGGAAGATGAGGTGCTGACCACCCGAACGTGTCCTGTGGGTACGTGTTGCAATCTTCTCACCTGCCAATTCCGTTACGGTTTCGAACGACCCACCGTGCTTCGGGTCGATGTCGATCACGACAATGTCACTTGCCTTGCCCGTGACCACACCGACGTTGAACTGTTCATCTTCCAGCTCGTCCATGAAGTCCTCAGAGTCAACCTGAGACCATGACAAGTGGCCCGAAGTTCCCTCGGGAGGGCGCTTCGAGTTATTTGCAAGTGGGAATAGAACCCACCCCTCTTGCATCATCTTTGTGATTGTCTGCTTACGCAGGGTCATGCACTCCTCCTTATGTCCATATGGACAAGTTGCGACGCTCTCAGCGCGAGGACGTGCGTACAGTCTACATCATAAAACGATCATCGTCAACCCTTATTCTTAGTCCTCTTGATCCAACATTCCGCGCACAAACTCGACCCATAAACAAGGAGTTTCATAAGCCTGCAATCCGCGCATCGCTCCTTATACCCCACCTTATTTTTCTTCCCCACCGTCACACCTTCCTATTACAGTTCGTGCACCAATAATTACCTTTAGTTGTAGGCTTGATAACCTTACCGCACCGAGGGCAGCGCTTGAACATGCCTCCTTTACCTGCCATCACTTAACACTAGCCTTTGCATTCTCAATCATTGTCTTGCCGTGCTTAATCCATCGCTCCGCACTTTCTTCCGCCAACTCACGCGACCGCGTAATCGTGTATCCTTTAAACCCGGAGACCAAGAACCACTCCGTACCGCGAATGCGTAGCTTGATTTGGCGCATAGCCGCATAGATAGCCTGCTCAGTCCATGCCCGTCGCTTGGTTCGGTCACCCGTTACACGTGACATCTCGTTAGCAAGATCAACACTAGACTTAGGCGTCTTGACACGAAGCAAGGAAGCAACCGTATTCAATTCCTTTCCACGAAAAGCGTAGGACCCCTGTGTGTCGCGGTAAATATCATTGTTATCAAACATGTAAGCAAGTGAATTTGACATGATCATCCTCCCTATGGTATACTCCACGCATATAGAATGGAGGCGAAATGAAACTATACCTTCGTGACTTAATCCCGGTTACGACCCCCACTGAGAACATCGTAGCACTAGACGCGCTACGACGCAAGTACGGAGAGCATCAACGTGACGCTAGAGGAGCATACTACGACATCGGTCCTGAAGACCTGCACATCTTGCCGCAGGGAGTTGTCGTTGGAGCACTTTACGAAGGATCGTCAGAACAGTGACGGTCTGTGTGCTCGCTGTGTTGAGTGCCGTGCGCATGAGCGTAGGCTAGCACAGTACGACCTGACGCCGCAAGAGTATGCCCGCATGTTGTTCATCCAGAACTATGCGTGTGCGATCTGTCACCGTACGTTAAACGAACTTGACCATGGTCTCGTCGTTGATCATGACCACGTGACCGGCAAAGTGCGCTCGCTCCTGTGTGGAAACTGCAACACTGCCCTCGGGTTGCTAGGGGATGATGTAGTAAGGATGGAAAGAGCGAAAGAGTACGTGAAACTATGGAAGGCAGAGCATGACGCTGCGTAGGGAATACGACGATGATAGTGATCGTTGGTACATCGACAAGGAATCAGGCGAGAAGTACGCAGGAGTCACGAGCATCCTGAACGTCCTCAACAAGGAGGGCATTAACAAGGCCAAGATGAAGAAGCAAGCTGTGTACTTGGCCGACAATAGGAAGCGCATGGCTGACCTTACCAAGGCTCAATACTTGGCTGAGGTCAAGAACGATGATGTGTACTTGGATGAATGGCGTGTAGCGCGTGACGTCGGTACAGAAGCACATGCAGTATTGGAAGCACTCATCGTTGGTGAGGATAGTGCTCAGGCCGAAATCGATGGCTGGGAAGGTCAACATCCGCAGTTGTGGATGCGCAGGGCTTGGGAAGAATTGAACGAGCAGTTTGATGTCAAGCCGTTGCACAACGAGACAATGGTGTTCTCGCCTAAGTTTGGGTACGCAGGTACGTACGATAATGCGTGGCTGATCGACGGTGAGTTGTGCATGGTGGATGCCAAGACGAACGCGAAGGGACCACGTGACAGCGTGGCGCTTCAGAACATTGCGTATGCCATGGCGGAGAAGATGTACGACAAGGACGGCAATGTGCAGGACAACTTGGCGTTCGAACGTAGTCGTGTGTTTTGGGTGCGCCCTGAGGGTTGGAACCTTTACGAACTCAGGTTTGACAACGAACTGTGGATTGATTTTAGGGCGATGCTACGCGCATTCAAGTATGTGAAGTTGCGTCAAAATAGGGTTGTAGAGGAGCCGTTGGTGGAAGACGGACTAACGTTTAGGAGGTGGTTTTAGGAATGGCTGTGGTACATGATCAGCTGTTGGCAGGCTGGGTTGCTAAGGCACTCGACATGCTTTTGGAAGTGGACGATCGACACGACATGGGTTTGGAATGGCGCGCAGATCTTGAAGCGCTACGTGCCCGTTATTACAATTATGTTGAGCTGAACAAGAAGAATTGACAAATGCCACGTCATGTGGTATGATGTAGAATGTAAGAAGAGATACGAAAGGTAGGGAGCACAAATGGGTGCTTGGGATGATCTAGGCATTGAGAAGAACGAAGGCCCGGAGTATTGGAACCCTCAGGAGCCTGAGAAGATTCAGGGTAAGGTTGTCGAACTCGGCACTTACACTGACGATGAGGACAAGACTCACCCTCAGGTTGTTCTTGATGTTGATGGTGAGCAGTTGACAGTCACAGCCTTCCGTACTATCCTGGCGCAGGAGCTGAACAGCATCGATGACCTAGCGGTCGGAGATGTGATCAGTATCGACTTCCAGGGTAAGCCGAAGGGTAAGAGGTACTTCGTGTACCGTGTCAAGAAGATCAACGCCGCTCCGAAGCGCGCCGCCAAGGGTGCAGAGGACAAGGAAGAGTTCTGAGTTGACACCACATCTTCGGGTGTGGTATGCTCCTCTAGCCCAATTGGGAGAGGCACTAGGCTTAGACCCTAGCCAGTGTGGGTTCGAATCCCACGGGGAGTACTGTGACCTAGGTCACTATGCCGATGTGGCGGAACGGAAGACGCGCCTGACTCAAAATCAGGTGTCCTTGCGGGCGTGTGGGTTCGAATCCCACCTTCGGTACGCTGTGCAAAAGTACAGTAAAATGAGATGGATTGCTAAACACAACTGCATAGGTTCTTCAAACCTGGACTGTGACATGGAAGACACGCTGTGTCACAGTCAACGTTCGATAGCTCAGACGGTAGAGCGCACGGTTGAAGCCCGTGGCTGCGGGGGTTCGATTCCCTCTCGAACGGCGTAACGACGTGATGTATCAGACAGTAGCCTAGCGCTGGGTGGCCCCTGATGAAGCGTTGTGAAAATGTAAGTGGATTGCGATGTTTAGCTCAATTGGCAGAGCGCCGGACGGGAATCCGGAGGTTGGCGGTTCAAGTCCGTCAGCAGTCGTGGAGATGAAGCTTACACAACCCAACCGTCCTGGTGGCAGAGCGCGGCTGTAAACCGCTACTCGTGGGGTTCGATTCCCTGGGGTGGGACAATGACACCTAGACGCCCTGTTCCGAGGCTGGGCATAATATCGGAATGGTGTCAGGTAATGGGGTATAGATGTTGATGGCGGCATATCTGGCTTCCAACCAGAATGGGCGGGTTCGAGACCCGCATACCTCACCAGAGAACGTGGCGCTTCGCCCTTCCTTCGGGATGTGTCCTATGACCGTTCTCATATCCTTGTAGTTCAGGGGACAGAACGTCGCTCTCCTAAAGCGAATGTCGCAGGTTCGAATCCTGCCAAGGATACAACGGGCGAAGGCCGCCCGGTCTCATGATCCTGCTGTCAGGAACCCCGAGACGAAGTGAACAAAGGTGCCCGGCAGAGTAGCACCCTCCACGGCCTCATACCGTTGTAGCTCAGCTTGGATAGAGCAGTGGCCTACGAAGCCACGTGTCGGAGGTTCGAATCCTCTCAGCGGTACTGCGATAACATAGTTGCCCGTAAAATCCTGAGCATGAACGGGACGGCCGTAAACCGAGGACTCGGCACCCTCACATTCCTGGATCGTCTAATGGCAGGACGCCTGACTCTGAATCAGGTAACGTTGGTTCGACCCCAGCTCCGGGAGCAAGGTAGTACAGTAAACTTCGGATGCGTTCGAGGGTGACGGCACTACCATTTTGGAGTCTCGCATAGGTGTGCTTATCGGTCTTGAAAACCGTGATGTCCTTTAGTCGGGATGTGGGGGTTCGACTCCCTCAGGCTCCGCATGTCAAATAAAAAATGTGAAGTTCATTTTTGTGGTCGTGATGGTATTGCTCACTTCACCCGTGATGGGAAAACGCTGTGGGTATGTCAGCATCATTTGGATAAAAAGCTCGACGCTGTGAAACGTCGCAATCGTCGATCATAGGGATTGGTGCGGTATTGGTAACCGCAACACGGCTGCTACCCGTGTGCGCCTTCAGGGCGTTGGGGGTTCGATTCCCTCCCTCTCCGCATGTCTGAGTTAGCATTTAGTGTGAGCATTAACGACTGTGAAGTCCAAACGTTCCGAGCTGGTGGTAAGGGTGGACAGAACCAAAATAAGAGGGATACTGGCGTTCGGGTTATTCATTATGACAGTGGTGCTAGGGGTGAAGCTCGTGATGAACGTTCGCAACTGCAAAATAAGCGTTTGGCTTTTAAACGTATGGTTGACACGCCAGAGTTCAAGCGGTACATTCAGATGAGGATGTACGGCATCGGACGCGCAGAGGCTGAGGTTGAGCGCATGATGCAACGCGAACAGGACTTCCGTACGGAGGTTCGTGTCAACGGAAGGTGGCAAGAGGAAGATGGGTCACAAGATCAAGGGCCGGAAGCCTGAGTGTCCTCACTTGCACACGAAGACTAAGACTGGTAAGGTCTACGTCGAGACTATCTGCAAAGACTGTGGCATGACGCTAGGACTAAAGCGCAAGCCCGGAAGATAAGACTTGCTGACAGAGCGGTTATGTGGTACCCTGCAAAGGTACATAGCCGGGTTCGACTCCCGGGCGAGTTTCCAACGTAGGGAGGGAAATGGTTAAACGATGGGGTGATCAGTGGTTTTGGAAGGTCACTGTTAAGTTGAAGACAGGCGATGAAATCGTACACGATAACCTGACGCTTCGTAAGGCAAACAGTATTGAGAGCGAAGCCAAGAAGTTTGCTATGACGAAAAGCGTGAAGAAGGAACGTACTCGTCGCCGTGATTGATCCGATGCAGTGGGTGCCTTGGCTACTTGCAGCGGGTAATGTATCGAGTGCGTTCTGTACAGGGAAGGGACTCAACGCAGGTTGGGTGCTATTGGTGTTGACACAGCTAGGGTTCATCGTGTACGCTGTGATGACAGGGCAGCCAGGATTCTTGCTACAGAACGTGGCGATGATTGCCATTGGAGTGTACAACTTCATGAAATGGCGTAGGAAGGAAAGGAGGGAACAAGATGAGGGAGGACGTTCAGAAGAGGTTCTTGTCGTTCCTCGGCGAAATCCTGAAGGATGAGTATGGAGTGGAGGACTTGGCTGAGGTCAAGTCATTCTACGAAGACTCATACGACATTGGGTATTGTGAGACGTGCTCTTACATTGTCCACGAGATCGTTGTGACCTACGTCTCGAACGATGGTGATGAGAAGACTGAGACCATCTCAGGTAGCATGTCCGATCTGTTGTCATAACAAACTCGGCGCTGTGTACGCATGGCGCTTTGCCTCCGTAGCTCAGTTGGTAGAGCTCCTGACTCTTAATCAGGATGTCGCAGGTTCGATTCCTGCCGGGGGCACATGTAGTGTACCATTGCCCTCATAGCTTATGTGGTAAAGCACCTGTCTTGTAAACAGGAGTACGCGGTTCGAGCCCGCGTAGGGGCTCAAGAAGGCCCCCGCAACTTCTCAAATTAGGAGGTTGCGGGGGTCTTTATTATTGACATAGAAAGTGAGGTCAGTATGAGTAAGCACACATGGGAACATTTCAAGTGTGGCAAGAAGCTAAACGCGCACTGTAGTAAGTGTGGTGCTTGCCCTGGCGGTTTGCACAAGACGAGTTGCAAGTATCAGGGGTTGCACCGCGGGAAGTGACATGCTATGCTGTTAGCATGGCAAATCACAAGGTAAGGTGGGAAGAGCACTCCGGGAAGAAGGGTGGTAAAACCTTCCCTCCCGGGACACGACGTGTTACAGTTGAGGGGTTCCGCAGGACCAAGGCGAGCGAACCCAAGGTGAAGCACGCGTGGATTGAATGGGGTTCTGTTCCGAAGAGGAAGGGGAATTGACATGGGACTGTTCGGTGGAAACACCACTGAGTACGGCTACCGCACGAACAAACGTCAGGAAGTGTGGTGTACCAGCAAGGGTGAAGCAATGCGCAAGATCAAGCGCATTAACAATAAGACCTCACGCACTGGAGAAACAGCCAAGCTGATCCAGCGCACTGTGAAGAACACAGCCATCAAGAAGCGCCCTAAGGATACATGCTCTGGCGGCAAGTGCACCAAGCGTGGTAACATCTGCAAGAAGCACTTCAAGGAGAAGACTGGTAGCTCAATGGAAGGTAAGGAGTGGACGTTGGAAGGGATTCACGCGCGCTGGGATGAGCCAGGACACAGGTGGTCGTGATGTTGATCCCGTTGAAACAGAAGTATCTGCGTGGTAAGTTGGTGGGGTACAAGAGTAAGCACAACGACGGCAGTCGGCGCAAGCTCAAGAACAAGGTCAGTGACAAGATGAAGGTTGCGATCCAGAAGACGCAGCCTAACATGGTGCGCTTGGTCTCGCCCACCGGCAAGAGCAAGATGGTAAGGAAGGAGAGGTACAAGTGACCATCGGTAAGCTCGTAGGTCTCACGGGATATGCAGGGAGCGGCAAGGATACCTTTGCTAAGTCCCTGCGTCTCCGTGGCGGCTACGAGCGCGTAGGGTTCGCGGACGCTGTTAAGGAAATGGCACTGGTGCTTGACCCTTACATCCTCGCCCCAACACCGTCACCCACACGAGGGTATGACTTCGAGCTTCTCAGTGTTGTAGTTCGACGTCTTGGGTGGGACGATGCCAAGAAGATTCCTGACGTGCGGTCGTACTTGCAGAAGCTTGGTACGGAGGCTGTCAGGAACATCGTCAATAAGGATGCGTGGGTGTGGGCAGCACAAGGTAAGATCTGGCCGCTGATCACCGAAGGCACGAACGTAGTCGTGACGGATGTCAGGTTCCAGAATGAAGCTGACCTGATTCGATCGTGGGGCGGCAAGGTGTTCCGCGTCACACGTCCAGGGTTCGAACCCGTGAACAATCACATTTCGGATACGGGGGTTGACACGATCGCCGTTGATGGTGTAGTATCCAATTCAGGGTCGATCGATGATCTTGGTTCGGAAGCTGTGCGCGTGATCAAGCTGATGGAGGCGTGAGTGTACGATGAAGAACCTGATCCGTACGACCTAATTGATGGCATCCTCGAAGCTGAGGAAACATTAATCGACGAAGATATGTGGATCAAGTAACAGGAAAGGAGTCACGATGCGCGGCTGCGTCACACTGTTGATGTTCATTGCCATGCTTTCGTTGCCCTTTGTAGTGTTGGGGTACAGCGTGGCGGCGTTCATCATCATGGCCGTGATCTTCAGCGTGTTGTGGCTCATCACGAAGGGCTTGGAAGCGCTCGGCAATGCTCTTGCTGAGGATGATGAGGAGGAAGATGACGCAACACAGCACTGATATGTACTTGTTCGACTTCGAACGCACGCGTAGCCGAGTGGAGTTGATCATGCACTCCTTCGAAGGCGCTGTAGGTGTGGATCAAGCTGAACTACAGCGCGCCTGGAAATTGTTCGATAGTGCCTTCGGGTCATTGTACGAGGCGCTAGGAATCCAGGAATGACAAAGACCCCGTATCACACGATACGGGGTCTTTGTGTTTGTCACTCTACAGTGACGTCGTCCTTCTTGTCCTTCTGATCCTGCTGAGGCATTACCACAGAGTTCAGGATACTGGCGAGCATGCTACCGCCCACGAGCGCTGCCGTGCTGCCAACGTCAAGGCCAACGATCCCGGCGCCATCAGCACCAAGAGCAACCAATAGGATCTGCGCGCCCGTACGAATCGCACGGATGGCAGCGTCCTTCCAAAATGCTACAGTGAACATTCTTTCACCTCATTCTATCAGGCAATTGCCTGAATGTAGACATCAACTTCATTAGCGCACGAGTACTTGATCTTGGCCTTCGTGCTGCCAAGCGGGGCATCGATCTGATAACCCTGATTTACCTCGCCTCGCCAGCCCTTCTCCAAGTCATAGGTTCCAAGCAACTGATTCTTTGCTGGTCCCCAGAACTCGATTAGGCCGCCGAAGATTGTAGTGTTAGCTGAGAATACCAAACGCACCTTAGCCTGCGGCGGCAAAGAAATGCTCTCAATACTTGTGTCCATAGCAACAGGTAGCTTCACGCTTGAATCTCCATCCAATAGTCGCTGCTTTGTAGGGCTTGCCATCTTCGCGCGAATCCTGTCGCGCAGTCCGTTCATATCTCCTGGTAGACCAGCAGGGTCGACCTTACGGCCGAGAGGCTTACAGATCTCCTTGTGGCCCTTCACACGGTCTACTGAGAGCCCGTAATGAGCACAGAGGATAGCGCACAGCTTCGCGTACGCATCGACCTGCACATCAGGCCACGGCTGTGTTCCCGTGTTCTCGGCCTCAATACCGATCGCCCACGAATTTCCATACACAGAATCGTCAATTGTTGGTCCCGCGTGCCACGCAACACCATTGCTGACCACATAAACAGTTCCATCGCGCGCCAAGAACAACTGAGCCAAAGGCCCAGCCAAGTCTGACCTACCATTGATAACTACACTAAGAGATGGAGCGTTTCCTGTGGCAGCTCCAGCAGTGTGGTGACATACTACCGAGCGCACTCCAGCCATGCTTCCGTGATTTCGGGACGTCCACCCACCGACCTCAATCACATTCATTCCACCAGCACGAACAACACTGGCTAGATCATTAAGATACACAGTTCGATGCTCCAATCGAAACACCATACGTAGAACCATCACTAAGAGTGACAATGAACATACAGTTAGTTGGGTCGTGGTTTGTGTCAATGTCAGTGATGCGGGGAGCAGGGTCACCATTAGCGCCACGGTCACCTTGGTCTCCCTTGTCCCCCTTCTCTCCGGAGTCTCCCTTAATGCCTTGCGGTCCCGTGTCTCCAGGAGCGCCCTGAGAGCCTGTAATGCCCCTTTCACCATCGACACCGTTCAGTCCCGGATCACCTGTCAAGCCACGCTCACCGTTCAGGCCATTCATGCCAGGGTCACCCTTGTCACCCTTATCACCCTTATCACCCTTATCACCCTTATCACCCTTGGCGCCCTGAATGATAGCACTTCCATTGTCCTGCACGCTTCGAGCCTGCTGACAGTTGAAGTGGTCATTGGAGTAGGCAGGATTATCAGCACAGAACGCGGAAATTTGATCCGCGAACTGCGCCGACGTGCTATCGCTATGTACTTGGTTGTACAACGTCCAAGTCGACATAGCGACGGCGACACACAACAAGACTACATAAACAATCCTTGTACGCTTTGATCGTGCGATGTGTGTTGGCATTACAGATCAGTTCCCGACTGCATTCGAATACGATGCGCCTCTTCTTGAGCACGCATTCGTTCATTTCGTTCCGTTGCAAGATCATTGCGGAGCTGAATAATCTCGGCCTTCAACTCACGAATGTCCTGACGGAACTCCTTAATTTCTTCATCATGCGCCTTGTTGATACGAATCAACTCAGCCTCATGCGCCTTGGTCAAGCGATCAAGTTCCGCCTGATAGCGCCTATCACTAACTAGCCACTGGCGCCCCACATACGTGAGAATCACCAAGATGACACCGACCGGACCGATTGTTGGTAGTGCCCCAAGGATCGCGGTGAAATCCATCGCTTCTCCTAGGGTTGTTAGTTACCGATCTTGTAGATAGTTACACCAGGGCAAAAATCACCAGTAGACTCACGCTGAATGGTCTGTGTAGATCCAATGTACGCGCCAATACGAATCTGTGTTCCTGCCAAGAGGCGCCTAGTTCCTGCCACACCTACGTTGAATGCGTTACCTGACGCGCTGTTCTTGAACCACGTGTCACCTGTCAAGGCTGTACCACAAATCCAGATCCACTTCTCTGTCGTACCACCGGCACGGTATGATGCAGCGATTGTATACAATCCTGCTTCAGTTACCGTAAACACTCCGGCACTGTGAGAGACACCGCTAGGAGTTCCTACAGCAGACCATGCGGTCAGCAATGTGTTAGCGGCACCAACACTCTGAGTGCTGGCACCAAACGACCACTCACCACCCTTACGGGGCACCTCCCCTGTACCGCCACCAACAGCCGCCTCAACAGCCGTTGTACGCGAATCAAGATCGGTGATGTTAGTGATCAGCTTATTGTACTCAGCCGCCAGGGCAACGTTACCCGCGACGGCCGGTGTCATACTCACAATAGCCATGTCATCAGTTCCAAATCAAGCTCTGGTCCCAGCGTCCATACTGAGACGAATCCCAAATTCCCTGTCCAGCAGGACGAAGCAATTCGACAGTCAATGTGTCAGTGAGACCATCGCGCTTTGAGAACTTCCTATTAATACCTGTGATCTGAGCACGAAGATCTGTCCCCAAACCATCCTTATCATCCAGCGTGACCGTATCACCAAGCTGTAGACGAGGGTCGCCAGCAATAATGATATTGTCCGTTGTCGGAATTGGCTTAGCAGTACGCGGCAATAGGACGTTCATCAGTCCCTTGTCGTTGTAATACTCCTGATACCAATCTCCCGACGCTTCATAATTCCTCTGACCATACTTTGTCACAGAAGCATTGTCACTTGTCGTGATACCAAATGTTGACTGATCATTGATCAATGTTCCCGCGATAGCGCATGCAGGCGTCGAGCTAGCATTTCCAACTGTTGCTTGGTTTGATACCGCAAGTCGAGCTGGTTCAGACCAAGGGTTGTACACACGAACACGCATAATTCCATCGCGTGTATACCAAGCTGAAACGTCCAAACTGTTCAAGTTGTTAGGCTCACGCCATCCATCCCCGAAGAGTGCCTGATACACAAACGCATGCGTCGACCACTCATCCCACTGAGGGAAGTTTGTGAACGCTGTACCTGATGTGTGCTTAGTGCACCTCTGCAAGAATCGCGGCTCCATAAATTGGATGTTGTCTACCTGCACATCAAAGTATGCAATCTGCGGTCCTGGGCCAACGTAAAACTGATCCACAGAACCACTATTGTAAACATTTATATTGTTAGCGCTCTGGCGCTTCTTGACCTTGACAGAGTACGAGTTTCGTACACTGTCCAATGAATTTGTGATGTTCAAATCATTGATGTGATCCACGTTAAGTGAACGTACTACAGTGTTCTGCTTGGACTTGATTGTGTTGTAATTCCAGAAGTGGAAGCAGCCACTCTCATCCCAGAACACAGAACCAAACTCCGCACCTGCAACGCTAGTGATGACATCCCAAGCATCCTTACCTGTAAGGCTTTGAGGAATGAATGAGAATGTGTTAATTCCTGCGTCCAATACGGCAGGGTACGTTGCTGAGCGCCACGTAGTACCCTCATACCCCGCCGGACGCGAAGACTTAAAGTCAAAGGTGTAAGCGATATCGCTCAGTGAGATGTTTCGCTGAATTTGGATTAGCCCCACGAGTGGGTCATAATTATTTACCCCATCCCATCCATTGGAAATGTACTGCCATCCTGGATGAGAGTTAGACCCAACGCGCATGTATCCGCGTGTGCCGGATGCTGCACTAGTGTCGACCTGAGCGAACACCTCAATGTTATTGCCCGCAGGGATTGTCAGCTTAGGTGTTGTGTTCGAAAATCCATTGTTCTCATTGACAAACCTAATCCACATCTGATTGCTTCCAACCAAGATGTCCACGCGTCGCTTCTCACCGACACGAATTACCATGATTACGGTGTCAGGAGCTGTCACATGCCACGTACCATTAGTGAATGCTGGATCTACGTTCATGGTAAATGCAACAGATGTCGCACCGTTCAGAGATGTTTCAAACCTATCAGTGATCCAATACTTCTGATAGATGTTATCGGGGTTAGACCCGAAAGCAGCGAAACTATACGGCTTGTTTGTAGGCTCTGGTGACAGAGGGTGAACAGGCCCATTCTTATAGTAATTGACTACGCCGCTCTCAACGTTGGCAATGGGAACAGCGCCAGCGTTATCCCACCATCCAATAGTAGGCAAATGCCCATTAGCGCCTGAGATGAACGCAGTCTTATATCCCTGGGTACCCAAAACTGATGTCCACTCAGATCGTGTCACGGGGCGCCTTGGGGATGCCGATGTGTCACACTGCTGAAGGCACATCTGAATGACATTCTGTGTGTCATACAACTGACCTCGGCGCAAGCCTCGGTTTCCCCAATAATCCGAAATAGCCCACTGAGCTGTGCGCACAGGGACACGAAGCTTCTCTACGCGATCCAACGCCGTCAAATCTACAGTGTTACCGGCGCGCTGTGGTGTGACCGTAGAAATGTTACCGATGAACTGAGGATACCAAACTGTGCCCAGAACTGTGTCAACGCCCAATTCATACTTGATCTCGCTACCGATCACGTCCTTAGTGTACAACGGCGATAGACCGTTATACGGGGAGAACACAGATGTCATGGACAGGTCACCGTAGTCACCACCAAGACCGACGCTTAGTTGAGCAGCAGCGCTTCCCTCAACCAATACAATTTCTGAGGGGAGGGAGCCCTTCAGGGCGCGATCAGTAGAGATGTCTTCAACATACTTGGAAATGTCGCTGAGTGTGTGATCGTAAAGTCCATTGTTGTTCCAGTCAACGCGCAGGCGTACACGGAACGAGCGCCTCTCCGCGAGAATAGCGGCCTCAGCGTTCGCTCCTCCCTGAGTCTGCATGTGTTATGCCTCCAAGATCGTGACTGAAACATTCTGAAGAGGATAGCGTGGGCTTTCACTCTTGATTTGGTCAATTACTACCTTCTGCCATCCTCCTCCTATACTAAATGCAGTGGCAACATTTCCATATTCAACCTGAGGGGCCGCCATGCACAGGTTATATGTTCCTGGAGTTGTCAGCGATACCGATGCACGTACACACGCGACTCCCGCAACGGGCGTGACGGTCACCGAGAACCTTTGCCATGATGTGGTTACTGATGCGGCCACACTGGCACCAGCACCAGGAATGGCCACACCATACTTATCCAAGGCATCCATATAAACTGACGCCGAAGCACTACCGCTTGTTGTACGCAGGTAGATACTGAATGTCACAGGCTCAGTGACATTCACAGGAATAAACCCGCGCAGACCATCCAAGGTGTAGTATTGTGGTCCTGAGGAAATACTGATAACGCGCGGCACCTGTGTTCCAGGTGTGGTGATCCCGGAAGGGAAGTCTCGCACACTGTCTACAGTATTACCGAAACTACCAATGTAAATACCAAGATCATCAGCATTGGTTACGTATGCCTTGCTGCTCTGCTCAGACAACAAGTTCTTTCGCATGGGGTTTCGCAGGAACAATGACTCCGAGATGTGACCCAAGTAACACGCACGTAGAAACTCGTACTCAGCATCGGTCAAATACTTGAAATCAAAGTCGAACGTCTGACGAAACCCTGTACTGTCGATAGTGCGAGCACCACTCAGAGACTGATGAACGCCACCGAAGCGCTCCTCAGTCATCTGAAAATTTGTCTCCGGGGTAATGGGGAAGGCGCGCATATCGCCCAACCATCCCAAGTACCATGTCTTAGAGTCAAATGGCATTATCCTCGCCTACCCAACTTCTGCTGTCCCTTGTTCACCAGGCGCGCAATTCCTGTCTCATCAATCTGCACTGCCCAACCACTCAAGGCGGTCGCAACAGCGTCACTGAGACCATTGTCTACGCTACCGGCAATCTCTAGCTGTGATGTACCTACGGCGGCAATGTCCTGCCCGCTCGTAGTGATCTCACCATGCAGTGTGGGGCTTGTGAAAGTATTCCCAATGTCCGTTGTCATGACATCAAGAGTCTTCTGAACATCCCCATATCCATCCTTCAAGCCATCGATCAAGGACTGCATGATCAACTGACCATTCTTGACCAATAGCTTAGCGTCTGTAGAAGGCGGTCCCTTCCACGAAGGAATCAATCGTGTGATCGATCCCAAAGTACTGATAATACCTGGAATCGCTGATCGGATACCTGAAACCAAACCACTGATGATTTCACGACCCGCACCAATCAACCACGAGCCAGCACCAAAGAACAACGCAATAATGCGGTTCTTGATGCTGATAACTGTCATTTGCACAACGAGCCAAGCGCCCGAAATGCCCTGGCCCAGCCCATTGATAATGTTACGGCCTGTTTCCAGAAGCCAACTTCCAGCGCCAACGAAGAAGTTCTTGATGCGCCCAGGAATGCTCTGGAAGAATGCTACGACATTAGCGAACGCAGTCTGCGCTCCATCGCGAATACCATTGATAATAGCCTCGCCCTTATCCCTGATCCATGTTCCGGCATCAGAGAAGAAAGCCTTAACCTTACCAGGGATCTCGCCCAGCCATGTCATGAATACAGCGAGCTTCTCAACGGCGCCCTGCTGCAATCCATCAACAAGCTCCTGACCCTTAGCGTTCATCTCACTGAACCAGTCAGGAATACCTGCGATGAAATCGCCTACGTGAGCAATCGTCTCCAGAAGACCATCAAACACATGAATGACACCTGTCACTGTGTCAATTACCAGCTGGAAGGCACCAATCAAAACATCAAAACTCTTGCCATCAAGCAAGTCACCAACAGCATCGGCAAAATCTACAAATGACTGTGTGATACTATCAATTGTCTGCGGTGGGATCTTAGAAATAGCATCACCCAAGCGCTCAAAGATTGTACCGAACGCCTTACCAAGCCTCTCCCAATCAATCGACAGGAAGAACGACGAAAGTGAATCGAAGAACTTATTCATGCCCGGAGCGGCACCGTTGAAGAACTTCAATGAATTACGAAGCAAGGCTGACAACAGACCTGTCAACGACACCAAAGTTCCGCGCAAGTTTTCAAGTCCCTTGGCCAACGAACCATCGGCGACGCTCTGATCAAAGAAACCCTTAAACTTGGTTAGGACATCACTGAGCGTCTGTCCCAAAATCTTCATAGCATCTGTTACTGCTGATGCCTTCAAGAATGAAGTGATGAATGCCGAAACACCAGGCTGCAACTGACCCAAGAAATCCTTCACACCACCAAGGGCGATCTTCAGATTTTCGATATTCTCCTTGGCAGTGAGCGTCTTCGCAATCTCATTGATGAAGTTGCTCGTAGCCTCAGCAGCCTGATTCAATCCATCAGAAAGAACAGGCATAAGGGTCTTCAAGGACTGTACAGCAGGCTTCAAGCCCTTCTCAAATGTGTCTGCTAGGCGTGTCTTTAGCTTCGCGAACTCACTGCTAAGTGGCGCGAACGCCTTCTTCAAACCTTCAAAGCCTAGAACCAATGCGGCAATTGGTGCGGCAACTCCGATGATAAGAGCAGGCAATCCGCCAAGCGCGGCGGCAATGATACCGACCAAGTATGTGATAGCACCAGCAGCAAGCATCAACAAAGGAACCCAGATCGTCAACTGAACGATCAATGCTGTGATTGAGCTACCAAACTGCCTAGCGCCATTAGCCAGCTCGGATCCCATCTTCGAGCCCAAATCGGCCAATTGTCCGGCCGCACGCTGTGCGAAACCACCAAGCTCTGCGAAGAATGAAGATAGACGTGATACACGACGCCCTGTGCTATCACTATCATCGCCAAGATCCTTCAGCTTCTTGGCGGCCTTACCGATCTCATCACCGGCCTTCTTAACATCCTGGCCCAGTGTAGAAATACCACCGGTCTTGTCGATGTGGACATTAACCTCTTCGTCCCCAATCGACTTCAAGGAAGCCTTTACTTCCTCCACCTGCGCCTTGAACTTATCAAGGTTGAGTGTTACGTCAACCTCAGCGTCCATGCGCTCAACTTCCTTTAGTTCCTTCTCTACCTCCTGACGGAAGTTATCAAGATCCGGAACTACGCGTACGGAGACGCGACCAACTTCAGCACCACCTGCACCAGCCACGTCACGCCTCCTTCGCTGTGTCGTCTACTGTCAACTCTGTCATTTGTGCCTGCACCATCTGTGCGAACGGGTTGTTCATGTTTTCACGCTTACGGCGCTCTGCATCGCCCGGACGCGGAACAGGGACGGGTGCCTTGACCCTCTTCTTGCTATTCACCTTCGCGAACATGTAATTGGAGATCTGAACGCTTTCTACCAATGCCGCTAGGAGGTATGTGTTCATGTCCCATCCCAAGTACTCTGCGCCGCCTTGAACAGCCGCTACGGTACGGGACGAGTGAGGAAGGTTACGCGCAAGGATGGCAGCCTCCCCGATAGGAAGACTGCCATCAAACTTGAAAACGTCTGTGACGCGCAGCCCATAGTACTCTCGGAAATCCGCAAACATCTCCTCAGGATGCTCGTGGATTAGCTTTCCGAGGGCGAGGCTTCCCCCAAGTTCACATGCTCAAAGTAGGCTGTGAACACGTTGATAGCCACCACCAAGTCGTTACGAACGCTCTCTACCAAGCGGAAGACATTCTCATCTCCCACCAGCTCCATGATCTCAATAACCACGGGATGAATGGCCTTAACATCCTCAGGAGTGAACTCGTGGTCATCGTCAAACTGAAATGCCTTAGCAAGTTCGACTACGCGGTCTCGTGCCTCAGGAGCAATGCGCATAGGATTGAACAACCGAACGATCTCACCCTCTACGCGAATCTCAAATGATTCGTATAGTTCCTCAGCAGCCTTCTGAAACTTGCTGAGATCAACTACCTTCTTGCTCTGTGTCTTAGTCATTATACCTTCCAAATGAAATATGCCCACAGAGACCGTATCGGTCCCTATGGGCATACTACATATGTCAGTGATCAGCTCTCAGGGAAGGCCGAAACCTTAGTCCAAGAGTAAATCGGTGTGCCAGGAAGCTTCAAAAAAGTGGCACGCAACGGGAAGGCAGCGAACGAGTCCGTAGCCAACTGAATTGCGTCCTCACGACGAATGGATGCGCTCGAAGCGTGGAAGGCGACACGGCGCGGTCCATCAATGATCACGACCAACAGGGCGCGCTCAATTGTCGATGTCGGTGCGTCCGTGACCTCGATTGTACCATCACCAGGTGAGGCATCAGTGACGCTGTAGTAGTACGACAAGATCTGCTCATCGAACTGCAAAGCGTTGAAGGTTACGAAGTCACTCGGAGCCGCTGTCACAACCTCACGGAATGACGCATTGCTCCATGTACCCTGAACCTCGCTGTCACCACCGTCAAAGCCGAACTGAGGGAGGTCGTCACGAGAAGTGTGACCTGCGCTGGTCCAACCAGGGAAGTGCGTATCATCCATCGCTGTGTACGAGGTGATCAGTGCATCCGAAGGACGCGCTGTACCAGGCGCAGCGAAGAAGATGAATCCTGTTCCCGGGGTAAGGACCGCACTATCTACGTGTGGCATATTTCTTTACTCCTTAGGAGATGGGAAGTGGTCGGAACCCGAACTGAATCAGGCTCTGAACGCGCCATGTATTGTCGTATGGCGAGTCGAACTGTGTAATTCCAAAGGTCTGCCTGTATGAGTGCAGATAGCCAACGCCAGGTACGACAGTTTGGTTCTCAACAGCATCCCACAAAACAATCTGAGCCTTCTTTAGAAGATCCTCAGTGTCCTCGTAACACACATCACCGTACGAGGTAATCTCAACCGTACCGCGGTCGAGAAGCTTAGGGTTAACAGGGTAACCACCAGCGCGTCGAACGTTCAGAATCGGGAACTCACGGTCAGTGTTCACGGGAACCCACGATGTAACCTGCACATCTGGGAAGGCAGTGCGCAACAACGGGATAACGATGGACTGAACACGAGGCATTTCCTGCATGTCACTTACCATCACAACACCCCATCATGATACCAATCGATAAACAAGTGCAGGCCACGTACGAATTGACGATTTAGTCCTCGCGCCTGAGACCCAAGGTAATGTCCGAATTCAATTGACAATGCCGCTTCATCAACTAGTGACACGAACGTATCAACTGTTCCACGTGACACTTCAATATGGGCCGCACCAGTCTTACGGTGAGGAGCCAAGCGCGCCTCAGCAATCGAACCAATCTCCCGGCCAACATCGTACACCGCACCGCGAACACCAGGCATGTGAGAGATCTTCTTGTTCAGATCCCTCTCCTTCATCAAGTCGATCATGTGCGCCTCAACGTGTAATCAGTGTGTGCTGTGCTATCACTTCCATTGAAATGCTTAGCACGCCCAATAACACTCCACATCAAGCCGCGCCACTCGACCTTAGCCTCAAACCCAATCTCACGCGTGTAGGAGCGCGGAGGACGAAAGCGATACACCTGTTCAGTGTCATATCCCTCTTCATCCTGCTCAGCGCGCCTAGCTGACGTACCACTCTGTGCAGCAACTTGTACGGCACAATTTGTGATCGTTTCTACATCTGTAGGGGACACACGATACATGGGGTTACCATCAGGAGATGTCCAACGCTCTTCGTGATGAACGATGACAGTTTCACGGCCATGATCTAGAAGGCTCACGGTACACGCACCGTCCATCCGTAACTTGGAGGGCACCAGTAGTGGGCGTCAGGCTGCCTTGCGCCTCCCTCAACCCTATCACCGAAAGGGGAAACAGGGACAATCTGGAACATACCGCCACCACCGAACAGCCAATCCCATTCAATAGGCAACAATTCCAAATAACCATTAGCCCCTGCTGTACTGCGCGTATAACTATAGTTACCGTCAGTTTCCGAAACGTAGGCATCAGGGTTACGAAGGACACGAACAACAGCGTTCACTTCGATCATGACTACGAGGCGCTCAGGAATGTCTCCTGCGGCAACCTTAGCGTCCAAGTCTGGAATGCGAAGCTTGATGATTGTTTCTACGTCTTCTAGAAGCTCAGTGACCTGAGCCTCCTCTTCGGCAGTTAGGTCACGGCCTAGACGCGTCTCCACATCAGCCGGAGTAGCGTATGCCATGTTTCCTCACTTCTCGTAGCGACACTTCTGAGGGAAGCGTTCGCGAATGTAATCGCCAATCATGCCGTACTGGAAGCTACGGTCTGATGTTGACAAAAAGTCTCGTCGAGAAAGATCTGAAGGTAGTTCGTAAAGTTCGTGGACCTTCACGTCTTCTCGGTATGACTCTCCGCCCCAATTATAGATGTTTCCTGCCAAAGTAACTTGGTGTAGCCAAGCACCATTTGGGGCGGGAGACTTAAAATCTGTGAACACCTGCACCAATTGTTCCTTGGGAATGACACAAGGGATGTGTAGTTGATAGTTAACGGTGCTTAGACCACGTTCCATGAGAATGTTACGTGTTGTCACCATGCTCTTACGAAACGCTTCACCTAGTGTGCGACAATTATCGATCGCGTGGTTTAGATTACCCCAATTTAGAATTGGCATGCGATCAAAGCGCTGCATGATGAAGTGATCGTCATTGAACAAGTAAAAAGTGTCGCTGACATCAGGATGAGTGTAAGCGGCCATTTGGTTGCGCAATGAGTTCGGGTGCTTCTGTCCCGGGACTTGCTCCACAGGGATATGAATCACATTCTGAACCCATGTGGGCTTATACCCTGCAAAGAACACACGATCATGCTTCAGGTTCTCATCAAGTGAACGGAGCGAGTGTCGCAACTCTTCGTTACGTTCCTCTTCCTTCACGATATACACTACATCCGCCACGTCTTTTTACCCTTAGATATGGAAAGGGAGGGCCACCCGAAGATGACCCTCCCATTCACGTTAGATCAGCTCTCTGTCGGAAGCGGGTAAGTCTCAGTAGGAACTGTGTCCCCACCAGACTCACCAGCAGGAACCGTAGTTCCAGGCACGATAGAGGCAGTGTCGGTCAAGCGCACAAAGGCAGTTGGGTCTACCAACCAACCAAAGGTAGTCTCGATCAACACGGCGACCTGGTTCGTCTGCCATAGGTTGACCTGAGTACCATCAGCAGAGTTGATGACACCAGTGTCGGTAACCTTCACACGAACGGCGTCCGCGTAGCCGTACACCAAACGTGACCAGTCACCAAGGATAGCGCGCGTACCGCTGTCCTCACCGCGACCAACAACACCACTTACAGCCTTGCCCTGCTCAACAGGAAGACCTGCCAAGGTACCAAGACTCTGGTTGGCCAAGTTCAACTGGCCCTGGAAAATCAAGTTGCCGTTAGCGTCACGCGCTGTCAATACCGGAGGTACGAAGCGAGCGTCAATAGCCCAAGCGTTCGGCGAGAAACCACGATTTACAAGAGTTGCCCACGCGTTTGTCAGGTCAACGTCAAGTGTCTCAGTAGTAGTCGGGTAGTTGATGCTTCCCGTGCTCTGCTGAATGTAGTGGTTGTTCGCGATACCCAACAATGAATCACCATTGTCAGGGCGCTTTCCGTGGAAAACGGCCAAATCGATACCACGAGAGATAGCACGAGCCATCTGAGGCCCTACACTGCTCCACAAACCGTTCACGTTAGCACGAGCGAACTCCTCAGAGGCAGTTACGATCGTAGCCATCTTGATCGGCGCGAAGCTTGTGCTCTCCCACGCGATACCACTCACTGGCTTGCGGTAGCCCTCACGGTCCTGTGGGCGTGTACCCACACCAACCTGGCCAACCTCAGGCTCAAGCGTGTTCATCGCAATTAGCGTCTCGCCATACCCGACCGGAACCTGACGGCCCAAACGAAGCACCAAACTACCCTCGGTAGCAGTCTCCCATAGGGTTCCTGCGTTCTCCTTAGGAAGCATGTCGTCGGTCAAGTACGCAAGACGTCCCTGGTGACGGTCTTCGCGATTCGGCGAGACCTCATTCTGGAAAGCCATTTAGCGTCCTTTACTGTATTACTGACCCCACCCAAGCTTGCCCGACAAGAAATCGCCGAACGTCTCTTCAGGTGTGGAAGGCTTGTTATCCTCGTTGCCGCGTCCTGCGGAACGATCTGTGGCACGGCGCTTTTCACCGAAACCACCAAATGCTTCTGTGACACTCTTCGCATCAGTCTTAAGCTCGTCGATGGTACTTCCGCGCAGACGATCTGCAAGCGCATTTGCGGGAGAAGCATCGATACCGAGCGCTTCAAGCGCTGCTTCGAACTTCAAAGATGTTAGCTTAGTGTCCTCCAACGTAGCTTCGGCATTCTTTGCCTTTGTCAGCTCATCGTCGTAGGACTTCTGAAGCGTGTCACGTGCTGCCTCAGCCTCACGCAAGCGTGTACGGTAGTTGGCAGCATCGTTGCGGGCGCGCGATAGCTCGCTCTGTGCCCACTCGGGAAGCTGACTCACATCCGATGCATTCGTCTTCGACGTTTCCGTCTGTGTGCTTTCGGTTGTGCCTTCAGTCTGCTTCTCAGTCATTCGTAACCTCCAGGGTCAATACGCGCGGTCACCAGGATCGCGGAATGTCAACATTACGCTACATTTCGTCCTAGGTTTGTAGCGTCCTGTTCCAAGTTCTTCGAGTAAATTAGCTCACGCATCTTGTTGAGAATGAGACGTGTGTTAATCTTCGATTGTCCTACCTTCAAATCCTTAGCAACAGCCTTGCGCGCACGATCGTAAATATCGAATGCTTCCTTCTCTTGCTCCAAGGTAGGGTAATTGTCGTACTTGTAAACAGGAACGACGACACATGTGCAATCAGGGTGCCACTTGTTCATCATTTCTGACAAACGTTCAGGGCTCTCTTCGAGCAATGCCTTCTCAAGCTTCTGCGTGTCAAATGGCCAACCTCCAGTGTTGGGGTTGACATACACGGGTCCACGTGAGATCATCATGGTACAGAAGGCGCACGTGGGTGGGCGTGGATCAAATCGGGCAAAGCCGCGGATGGGCTGAGAGGAGTCGCTTTGCACACCCTGAATGAGAGTACGACGAGCACCATCTTCGACAACCTTGATAACGCGGGCTACGGACTCCTCAACGAGATCTTCAGCTGTACGATTCTGCTGAGCGTGCTGAAAGACAGGACGCATGGTCTGCCTGTACCACGTCTCAGGGAAGTAGTCGTCCTTAAAGATGTCATGCCGAGTGTCGTCACCGGTCTGTTCAGCCCTGTTATCGTCATAGAAACGACGTGCAAGGTCAGTTGCCTGGTCACGATACGGCTTCATAACGCGATAGGTCACATGCATCGCCGCATCCCAATCGCGTGCCGACATGTACCCACGCATAAACTGCTGGAAGACATGCAACAACGCCGCAACCATGCGGGATAGGATTCCCTGCTTGGTTGCGGCGTATTCGTTGATGTCCATGTATGTTATACTCTATGTCGGAATGGCTGGACTCGAACCAGCGACATCTCGCTTCCAAGGCGAGTAGGCTACCAACTGCCCCACACTCCGTTACATGTCACAAGTTTCCTACCGTATGGAACTCCTGTGACATTGTGGAGAACACGGGTTTCGAACCCGTCACCTCCTGCTTGCAAGGCAGGTGCTCTACCGAAATGAGCTAGATCCCCAAAACAGCAAGACGGCCCCGGGTTACCCAAAACCCGATGGTTTAAGCTCCGCTAAAGACGCGAAAGCCCATCTTACAAGTACTCGGTGAGGGATTTGAACCCCCGGCACCCTGGGTGTAGGCCAGGTGCTCTTCCGCTGAGCTAACCGAGTATATGACATTGGTGTCCGACCTGACGGTACTGTCCTAATGTCAACGTCGTGCCTCCAGGTCTTGAACCTGGTACCTCCCGTGTATCAGACGGACGCTCTAACCAGATGAGCTAAGGCACGTGGGGACACGTACGGGTATCGATCCCGCGTCTCCAGGGTCACAGCCTGGTGCTCTACCATTGAGCTAACGTGAACGTTGCGGTGGGTGGATTCGAACCACCGACCTGTCAGCTTATGAGGCTGCCGAGCTACCACTGCTCTACACCGCAATCAAGAACGCTTAGCAGTGAACGAAGCCACCGTTTCCGCATCCTCTGTTACATCATACTTCAACCGTGTCGCGCTGTCAACTGTTGAGTACTGCATATCCCAATCTTCCTGAGACATACCCATCAACCCGCCAAGGTTAGTGATCAAAGTACCCAGCACATACTGATTTGACTGCTCGACATCCAACCCATAACACAAATTGCCGTTCTCTTCATTAACGAAGAAATACGGCGCCATGTCAGGGCCAAAATTATCCTTAATCTCGGCGATGTTGTCACCGTCCCACACAACAGCCCAAACAGCCTGTGGTCGAACGATTCCAAACAACTTTGCCATTATCTCCCTTTCGTAAGCTGAGCCACCAGGATTCGAACCTAGAACCTCTGATTAACAGTCAGAGATGTTCGCCGTTTACACCATAGCCCATTGAAGGCGTTGTTTACGTGCACGCCACACGGCACCATCCAAGGTACAAGCGCTCCCGACGGGACTCGAACCCGCGTTCTCCACCGTGACAAGGTGTTGCCTTAGCCGCTTAGCCACGAGAGCAAGACCATGCTGTTCATACCTACGATTCTACAGCAAACTCAGGCGTTTGTCAAGACCACGTGCTTTGCTTGGTTGACTTAAAGCACGAAATTGTACCCCTACGGGGACTCGAACCCCGACCGCCAGATTGAGAGTCTGACGTGCTGCCAGTTACACCACAGGGACACCAACACGTCTTTTGGATCCGGGAGACGTGTAAACCGTATGTCACTTCTGAGCAAGTAGTACAGGAATCGAACCCGTGCCGACAGGGTTGGAAGCTGTCGTGCTACCATTACACCAACCACTCGCATCTATTCTACATCACGTGCAACCACCTGTCAACCCTACTGACAAGCCTCACACTCAGTGTCACCAAGGTCACACGCTGCTCCGAGTTCCCACGTTTCAGCGTCCGTATCGAACACCTCAACTTCGTCGGGCGCTTCAAGCTCCCAAGGATCAAGATGTACTGTCATTGCTCGGCTGACTCCTCTGCTGTTGTGCCTGAGCCTGTGCACGCTGAGCTGCCTCAGGGTCCACGGCCTTTGTTGCCGACGTAGTCTGCATTGGGTAAGTAGGCGAAGGTGATGTGCCAAGAAGCGCCCCGATATACTCGGTCTTCTCCTGAGCATCCCACAACTCCATCTGCTCCAACTCGGCAGGAGTGTAACGCATGTCACGTCGTGCCTGCTGAACCGGGATGACAGGCTTTCCACCTGTCAACTTCACCGCTGCATCTGCCTTAGCAGCATACGTCGGTGTTGATGGGTCTGTCAAGATGGCCTCGCACATGCGCACCTCATCGGGCACAGAGCCCTGCATCACAAGGCAAGCCACGACCATGACGCGCTCCCACACATTGCCGAACATCGCACCCTTCAGCTCAGCCTTCTTCACCAAGCGTGACTCTGCTGAGCGAATTGCTTCCGCAGACGCGGGGGTCTGAGATGAGAATGAAAGGTACTGCGGAGGAAGACCTGTGTACGAAGCGGCTTCCTTGGCCAATTCCTGCAACACGCCCGTGTAGTTGCTCAATTCAGCAGCAGTGAACTGTGTCGCCTTCGCATTCTCATCCTCGAATGCCAAGATACCGGCCATGTACGCCTTATACTGCGCAGCAGGATCCTGATTCTGCGTGATTGCTTCCTTCTCAACACCAAACAAAAGGCGCTGAGGAACCGCCATCAAATCAGCGGCCATGCTCATGTTCTGCGCAACCTGCGTTGCACGGTCCTGCAATGAGCGCAACTCGGGGATAATCTCCGAACGCCCGTACCTGTCACTGATCCTTTCACGGTTCAACGACGGAATGATGGGGACGATGCTAAGGTCATGGACATCCTCGTCAGTGACGCGGATACGGCCACCCTTTGCATCCTCAGCATATACGGTGCGGTCTGGCAAATAAACAGTATAGCTCTGCTGCTCCTGGTCCAATCCCAGCTTCTCAGACTCAGGGTCAAGGTAAAATCGGACGGCCCATAGGACACGGCGCGTCCTCTGATCGATCTCTACCCACATATTCTTCGGGCTTTCGATACGAATCATAGGCGCATCAGCAGGGTGACCAAAAAGAATGTCTTCATCGGTTGGGGCGGAAACGGAAATGAATGAGCGACCATGAATGAATGTCTCAAGGAACGAGATCTGAGACTCCTGGTCAAGGTCATTTGCCTTCCACCAAGCCTGCAAATCATCATTAGTTTCCGAAGCGCCGGGGGCACGGAAACCCACGATCGACAAACGCTCAACCAACGAGTCAAGGTATAGACGAGACCAACCTACGCTTGCTGACAAATTAGGCAGTTCTCCACGTAGGGGGTGCCCTGTTCGGTCAAGCGTTAGGTCGGCCTCGTAATACCTAGAATCGGCGGCCAGCTTGTTACGATCGCGCCCGAGATTTTCACGTGCCTGCTCAATGCAGTCCTTGACTGTAGGCATCAGATAATCTCCAGGCTCTTCTTACGGTTGTACTTGGTCTTTAGGTATTCCTGTCGAGCGCCAAAGGCAAGCACGGCAGTAACAGCGGCATCAATCTTTCGAGGTGAATCCTTCGATTCCTTGCCAATACCGATCATGTCGTACGTGTCGCTTGGGCGCTGACGTGCGTTCAGAATGTGCTGCCTCAAAATCTTATTACCATCGTGACGTAGGTTGCCCTCGATAACAGCGTCACGAAAACGCTCACATTCCAACAGGAACTCGCGCTTTGCCTTCGAACGCATATCGTAAGCAATCAAATGTCCAGCACTGGCCTTCACGACAAGTTGCTTACGGAAGTCCGCAGCCCACTGGTCGATATACGACTCAAATTCCTTCACGTCAGCACGGAATGAGACTACATCGTACAGGTCAAATGCACGCCTGACGGCCTTATCAACCGCAACTGTAGGGATCTTCTTGTCAGGGTAACTTTCAGGGTTCCAGACCTCCAACAAGAAAATGGCACCATCTTCAACACGGCACGCGCAAAGAGCTGTATGGTCTCGACCACGTGAACCGTCGAACCCCAAAGTAATCTGTTCACCAGGACGAAGCTTCATGGCCGGGACAGCGCACTGATCCCACTCCCACGGAGCAATCCAAGCATCCTCAGCAGCGACGATTTGATTCAAGTACTTACGGCGCGCTTCCGAGCGCACGGTACGCGGGTCCGCGATTTCCTCAATGAGACGTGGGACGTCCAACCACGTAGAGTCACCGCGCGCTACTGTGAGTCCCCTTTGTAGCGACTCGTACTCTTCCATGTTGGTGTCGGCGGGTGCTTCAAGTGCGTCATAGAAAAACTTACTGAAGTTGACCTGGCCGCCGACAATCTTTTCGAACGCCTCATAATCCTGCTCAGCAATTGACTCTTCACCAGGACGGTGCGCGTTGCAAATCGAGAGCCTACGGAAACTACCACCGCGTCCCTTAGCAACGTTACCCTGAATAGCACCGGCCATCTCATGCCCATTATTGTTCTCCAACCAAAACTGCGTCTCATTCATGATAACAAAATGAGAACGACCACCTTCAAGGGACTTCGGGGATGAGGTTACGGCCTCAATGCGCCCACCATTCTTCTTGTGAATGATTTCCTTGTGAATATCAAGGCCATAAGTCTCGATCAGGTCGCGTGACACCATAGTTGGAAACAACGTGAAAGTGTTTCGTGTCTGATCACGGGAAACGGCGGCCACCTGAATCCACGGCGCAGGCTGAGGCTTACCGACAGGGTTCCCGTCCTTGTCCCAATGAGAGAAGGCAGTGGGAGCGCACAGCTCGATAAGACACATGGCGGCGGCAAGAGGGTCCTTACCCCAACCCTTCATACGCCTGATCACACCACTGTTGAATAGGAAACGCCCCCTGTCATCGATTGCATACCACCATAGGATGAGACGCATCTGTTCGTCTGTGAACAAAAATGGCTCACCAGCGTCAGGGCCGTCAGGCTGACGTAGGAACTTAAATGCCCACGCCAAAATGTACCAACCCAACGTCTTGTCAGGAAGACCGTCAGGTAGGGTCGTTTGTGTTACTTCGCTCGTCGGGGCGAGACGCAATGAGTCCGTCACGGGGATGCCTCTCCTGGGGGCGTAGTCGGCGCTGACTCCTGGTCAACTGTGCCTGGCGCCCTTCACGAGCGCTTTTGATGGCGTGGCAATGCGCGCACACACCTTGTAAGTTCTGATAACTATGATCATCACCACGTCGAATGTGGTCGACCTGGGTTGACTTCCTCGTGCAACCGTGGTAGCGTAGTTTGCAGATCGGATCACGGGCCAGGATGTGTGGCCTGATTGCCGTGAACCAATCAGCAGGAAGTCGGGAACGGCGATTCGAGGTGTTCCAACTCATGCCTCAGCGCGTGACTTGATCGCACCCTCCATGCGCTCCTTGAACTGCAAAATGAGAGCCTCGCTGGCATCATCGACCTTGTCAGTGACAGCCTTGCGTGCAATCTCAATGCGAAGACGTCGGCGATCACCCTCTGTAACTAGAAGGTTACTTGTTGCAGTCTGCCAAGCCTTGTACATTTCAGAGGATGGCTTGTTAGAGGTCACGAGTGTTTGCAGCATGAAACATACGACGCGCGCATACTCCCAGTCACTCGGCTCGTAGAGCGTAGCCTGAGCACTGTTAATTAGCCCGTCGTAGAAATCCACCACCATTGGGTGAGGGTCGAACGGTAGATTGAGTGGAGGCACGACAACATCGCCGAATGCTTCGACCTTATCTGTTGGGATAAAGTCCTCATTACGGCGAATGCGCTCTTCGGGACGCTTAGGTACCGGACCAGGCATCTTCTTTCCTTTCGTTGACAGCCAGTGTCAAGAATAAGGCTACATTCGCGCTCGCAAACCTGTACATTACTTGAGGTTCTGTTCGTAGCGTCGCTTACACGGCGGGCAGACACGGCGCGCGTATCCCTTGATGACAACAACCACCTGCGCTACGTGCTGGCAGTTCGGATGAATTTGTAGCTCACAGTCCATGCGCGAATACTAAATGCCATCCTATCCCGTAAAATGACTTTGTATCCCGTACAGAACCTTGATTACGCT
>Ga0070675_100000075_pt1 | contig 57232 bp, 53 predicted proteins | sample KBSM43metaG_FD_65343 | JGI IMG/M metagenome (GOLD analysis project Ga0070675, IMG submission 65343) | Miscanthus rhizosphere microbial communities from Kellogg Biological Station, Michigan, USA - KBS M4-3 metaG | ecosystem: Host-associated > Plants > Roots > Rhizosphere > Soil ... | reverse complement strand
CCTGGGGTCTCCGACTTGTAGTTTCTTGACTTTAGCTACGAATTTGTCGAGAAAAACTTGATGGATTGGCGCCTCGACGATGATGCGAGATCCGGCCATGCAGATCTGACCCTGGTGGATGAAAAGTCCAAAGCATGCGGTGTCTACGGCGTAGTCCACATCGGCATCCCTCAGCACGATGAGGGGACTCTTCCCGCCCATTTCCAGCGTGATCTTCTTGGCATGCGTCGCGCACTGGATCGCCAGCTGGCGACCTACGGCCGTCGAACCGGTAAACGAAATCAGCCTAACCCGGGGATCCGAAACGAGGGTCTCCCCCAGCGTCGGACCATCTCCGGGAACTACGTTCAATACACCCGGAGGGAGTCCGGCATCCTGGAAGACCTCTGCAATCTTGAGCCCGAGCAGAGAGGTTTCCTCGGAGGGTTTCAGCACAAAGGTATTTCCCGCAGCGAGTGCCATGACGATCTTCTTTGTGCTGAGGATTAGCGGGAAGTTGAATGGGGAGATGCCGCCGACGACACCCAGCGGCCTGCGGATAGCAAATGAGAGCAGCCCAGGCACGTCGGAGGGAATCACCTGGCCGAAAATCCGGCGCGCCTCCCCCGAGGACGCGCGAATCATATTCACCGTAAACGACACCTCGAACTGAGCTTTCCCAAATGTCGAGCCCGCCTCGTCAATCAAAACGTCGACGATCTCTCCTCGTTTGGCTTCGAGTATTTCGGCGGCGCGTATCAAAACGATTTCCCGCTCGGCGGGCGACGTGTTCCCCCAGCTTTCTCTCGCGGCATCCGCGGCATCGATAGCCGCAGTCATCTCTTTTGGAGTCGACATGAAGACTTTGGCGACGGGTTTGCCGTTGGCCGGATTGACGACAGTTGTCGCATCCCTCTCGTCGAGCGTGATCGAACGCCCGTTGATGAAAGGCATAAATTCCTCCTCGATTTAAATGCTTATCTTTCAGAATCTACTATTTTTCGATTCCGTAAGTCTTCATTTTCCGATAGAGATAGCTGCGCTCGAGACCCAGCGCACGTGCGGCCTGGGACACATTCCAGTTGTATTCCTTGAGTTTGGAGAGAATGAACTCTCTTTCATACTGTGCGCGCGCTTCATGAAGAGTTGATGCGGCGAAAGACGTCGTGCCGTTTGGCACGGAAAGATCCTTCTCCAGGATGGTGTCGTCCTGCACCATGATGACAAGCCTCTCGATCTCATTGCGCAGTTCGCGGACGTTGCCGGGCCAGGAGTAATCCGTCATGAGATCTAGTGCATTGGAACTGAACTCCTTTGGCGAGCATCCGTGGCCCACAGCAAACATGCGCATGAAATAGCGGGAGAGCACAGAAATGTCTTCGCGCCGTTCGCGCAGGGGAGGAACAAAGAAGGGAATAACGTTCAGGCGATAAAACAAGTCTTCTCGAAAACGCCCTGCGGCGATCTCCTGGTTGAGATTCTTGTTTGTTGCGGCAAGCACCCGAACATCCACCCGAATCGCCGCTGGCGCACCGATGGGCTGAAATGACTGTTCTTCAACCGCTCGAAGGACTTTGGCCTGCGTCTTCATCGACATGTCGCCGATTTCGTCGAGGAACAGTGTGCCCCCGTCTGCCAGCTCGAACTTTCCCTTCTTGGATTCACTCGCACCGGTAAACGACCCCTTCGTGTGGCCGAACAGTTCACTCTCGATCAGTTCCTCAGGAATTGCGGCGCAATTCACTTCGACAAACGACGCTGTCGTGCGTTTGCTGAGGCAGTGCAGATTGTTCGCAACGAGTTCCTTTCCCGTTCCGCTCTCTCCATAGATCAGCACGCGGCTGTTGGTTGGCGCAACCAGGGCAATCTGTTTTCTGAGCGCTTTGACGGGAATGCTGTCGCCCACAATGTTGAAGCGTTCTTCAAATTGATGACGGAGCATCTCATGGGCCTGCTCAACCTGTTTGTGAGACAGGGCATTGCGCGCAATCAGGAGCGTATGGTCCAGCGAAAACGGCTTCTCGATAAAATCGTACGCCCCGAGCTTGGTCGCGGTGACGGCGGTTGCAATGGTCGCGTGGCCCGAAATCATGATGACCCGGGTTGAAGGTGACAATTCCCGAATTTGCCGCAGCGTTTCCAGGCCATCGATTCCTGGAAGCCAGACGTCGAGGAGGACGAGGTCGAACGTCGAGTCAGCAATCTTGCGAAGACACTCCTCGCCGCTCGAAACGGATTCAGTAGCGAACCCTTCGTCTTCGAAGACGCCTTTCAGCGATTGCCGGATACCTGGTTCGTCGTCGACAATGAGGATTCTTGGCATACGGGTAGTTCAATTACGAAACGTGTGCCGCGAGGGTAGTTCGGCTCCACAACGATATATCCCCCGTGGTCCGCAACAATGCGGCTGGCGATTGATAGTCCGAGGCCTGTGCCATCCTTTCGAGTCGAGAAATACGGAGTGAACAGGCGTTCTCTGTCTTCATCGAGAATTCCCGCGCCGGTATCTTCCACCGTCAGCCGAGCCATTGTGCTATCGCGCGCGAGCTCACATCGGATCCGAAGTTCGCGTTCGGCCTGACTGGACATTGATTCCAATGCATTATCGATCAGATTGATGAGGACGCGTCTCATCTGCATTGAGTCCATAAGGATCAGCGGAAGATCTTCAGGCATTTCGACCGATACGGCAACGCCGTCCATCCGTCCTTCGTAGAGAGCCAGCGTCCGATCGACAAGGTCTCTCATGGGATGGGGAACTCGGGACACTGTGGGCAGCCTCGCAAACCGAACAAATTCCTCAACGAGATGCTTCAGGCTCGCAACCTCGTCTGAGATTGCAGAGACGCATTCCTGAATGACGGTAGCAACACGCGGCGATGTACCCGGCAGCCTTGCGATGTTTCGCGAAATGCGTTCGGCGGAAAGCTGGATGGGGGTAAGGGGATTTCGTATTTCATGCGCCAGCCTGCGCGCCACATCCCGCCATGCGCTTGCCCTCTGCGCACGAACCACTTCGGTCAGATCCTCCACGACGAGGACAAAGCCGCCTGCGCTCAACCGGGTTGCGGTGACCGCGCTATTCCCAGGCCGTCCCGGTGTACGGAAGGACACTTCGCGCGTGATGCCGGCCTCTGTCGAATTCGCAAGGACGTCCTGAACTTCCCTCAGGTCGTCACCTTTGAAGACATCTTCCAGGTGTGCCTGATTTGTTACGGAGAACATCGTGCGAGCCGCACGATTCAAAGTGTGGATCTGAAGGTCGGGATCCAGGGCGATTACGCCTGTAGGGATGCTCTCCAGAACGATCTCCATGTAGCGCCGCCGTGTCTCAAGTTCAGCCGTGGTTCCCTGAAGTCGTGACGACATGTCATTGAACATGCTGACAAGCATGCCGAGTTCATCTCCGGCCTCGACGTTCACGCGGTACGCAAGATTGCCGGCCGAGATTTCCCGTGTAGCTGCCGTGAGAGCTTCGATCGGCTCCGTAACTTTCTTCGACAAAAACAGGCCGAGCCAGACCGCTGCGAAAAGGACAAGCACGGTCATCAGCAGCAACACTGTGCCGTAAATGTTGCGAAAGACGTTCTTCTCCGACTTTAGTTGGTCATACACTTTTTTTTGTCTGTCGATTTCCCCGCTGAGTGCAGCAAGATCCTCACGGGCCGGAAATACAGCAACCAGCGTTCGCTTTCCAACAGGAGTCTCGACAGTTCGAGAACCCAGCCACTGACCGTTCAGGCTTACCAGAGTGTCCTTGCTATTCGCTAAAGACGCGGCGATATTCTGTGCCATTTGGTCCGAATCGGGTCCTGGGTCGACAGAGCTCGCTTCCACCTTGCCATCGTTCCGAACCACGACGAGCGCCTTAAGTTGAAGGCTGATTCGAGTCTGTTCGAAATCGGATGGGACATTCGCTGCGAGATAGTTAAGAATCGCCTGCGCGTTTTCCTGCTGTTGCTTGAGAACGATCCCTTCGATTTCCTCATTCGTCTCGAAAATCTGATCGACTGGCGCGCTCAGCCACTTGTCGATACTGCGATTTGTCAAGCCATAGGCGAAGGCGAAAACGGAGACCGCGGGAACGAGCGTCAGCACTCCCAGCATGGCAAGAAGACTGACCTTGAATCGTGAGCCTGGCTTGCCCTGCTTGTGTTCGACCCAGACCTTGACGAGGCTTCGCAGCAGAATGAACCCGAAGACCAGAAGGACAACAAAAATCAAAGTCGAAAGTGCGTACAGAAGCAGGATCTGGTTTGGAGTCAGTGACGAATGAGGGATGAATTTCAGGTCGAAAGCCTGTTGCGCAAATACCAACACGGCGAGTAGCAAAAGGAACCCGATTGCTACGTAAAGCCTCGTATTCTGGGGTTTTCGCGACTCTTTCCTCATCTCGGACCGTGTGGCCCCTATAGTAACTTTTTTCTTAGGTATTCGGTGTCCCGGTACTAAAAATGTCCGAGATTTGTAGGAGAGGACGAAGATGCCGAATTTTAGCTTCAAGGGGCGAAACCGCCAGGGGGAAACGATCTCCGGTGAACGAGTTGCCGACAACCGCGGCGCTTTGGCACTTGCACTCCGCCGGGAGCAGATCGTGCTTACCGAGGCAACGGAGAAAAAAGGCGGGAAGTTCAATTTCGATTTTGGCGGCAATGCCAGCGCAAAAGACCTGGCTGTCTTCACCCGGCAGTTTTCAGTGATGATCGATGCCGGTGTGCCTCTGGTCCAGTGCCTTGAAATTCTGGGCGATCAGCAGGAGAAGAAAAAGTTTCAGGCAGTGATTAAAACCGTGCAAAGGGAAGTCGAGTCTGGCGCCAACCTTGCCAATGCAATGAAGACCCATGACAAGGTCTTCGATGACCTTTACACCAACATGGTGGCTGCCGGCGAAGCGGGCGGTATTCTGGATACGATCTTCCAGCGATTGTCGATCTACATTGAAAAGGCCGTGAAACTAAAACGTGCTGTTCAATCGGCGATGGTGTACCCCATCGCCGTTATCCTTATCGCGGCGGGTGTGATTACCCTGATTCTGTGGAAGGTCGTACCGCAGTTCACGATTCTTTTCGAGAGCATGAATGTGGATTTGCCGCTCCCGACGCGCATTGTCATTGGCGCGAGCAAGTTCGTTGGAAGCTTTGGCATCTTCATCGGAATCGGTCTCGCTATCCTTGGCGCTCTCCTTCGATCCTATTACCGGACACCGGCAGGGCGATACGTGGTTGATGGAATGCTGTTGAAGGCTCCGATCATTGGGCCTCTGCTTCGGAAGATCGCTGTAGCCCGGTTCACCCGGACGATGGCCACCTTGATCGCGAGCGGTGTTCCCATTCTCGATTGCCTGGAAATCACGGCCCGTACTTCAGGCAACGCAATCGTGGAGGAAGCTATTCTCAAGGTCAAGCGCTCCATTGAGGAGGGCCGAACCATCTCAGAGCCGTTGAAGGAATCCAAGGTTTTCCCAGCCATGGTAGTGCAGATGGTCGGCGTGGGAGAACAGGCCGGTGCACTTGAACAGATGCTTACCAAGATTGCTGACTTCTATGAAGAAGAAGTTGACGCAGCCGTCGGAGATCTGATGACCGCCATGGAGCCGGCGATGATCGTTGTGCTAGGCACGGTGGTAGGAGGCATCGTCATCTCCATGTATCTGCCAATCTTCACTCTCGTGTCGCAGTTGAGTTCTGGAAACAAGTGACCCAAACCGAGCTGGCGGACGTCGATCGGCGGCGATGGCTGAATCGCCTGATCTACGTCCGCATCGTCGCATTCTCCGTATTTATTTTCATTCCATGGTTTTCCGGCAAGTTCGTCGATCCCCGCGATGTAGATATTCTGATTGGCGGGGTGTTTGCGCTCTCCGTCGTTTGGCTCGCCCTTCTTCAAATCAATATGCACTACGTGGGCCAGGCTTATGCGCATGTCATTGTCGATGTGCTCATGATCACGTGGATTGTCAATCGGACCGGCGGAGTCGACAGTTACGTTTCCAACCTCTACTTCCTGGAAATCGTGATGTCGAGCATCCTTCTGGGTGGCCGAGGAGCGCTGATTGCCGCGACCCTAAGCGCGTTCACGCACCTCGTTCATCTGGACCTGGTGAAGTACGGCGCTCTCCCCAACGTGGGAAGCGCAGGGCCGGATTGGCCGGAGCTGCAGTTCATCATCAGCCTCAATATTCTCGGTTTTTGCGCTGTCGCGTATTTGTCGAACTACCTTGCCGAAAATCTGAGCCACGCGGGTGCGCAGCTCGAGAAGTCCTCCGGTCAGATGGCCTTCCTGAGGGCTTTCAGCAGCCGCATCATCGACAGCATGGACAGCGGCCTCATTACCACCGATCGGGGAGGCCGTATCCATCTCCTTAACCGCACCGCCCAACACATCACAGGCAGGCATATCAGTGAGGCTCTGCAGATGACGATCCGGGAACTCTTCCCGGAAGTCGAGCGTGTGGGAGCAATGCGCTTTGAAACATGGACCAAGCGCGCGAACGGGCAGGAGATTTACCTGAGGTTCTCGGTCTCGCCGATCATGATCGACGAAAAGAATACGGCGGGCTACGTCTGGTCGATTGAGGACCTGACCGAACTCAAATTGCTGGAGCGGCAGGTCCGGCAAAAAGAGCAAATGGCGGCGCTTGGCGCCATGTCCGCGGGCATTGCGCACGAGATCCGAAACCCTCTCGCATCGATCAAGGGTTCGTTTGACCTGCTGCATTCCGAACTTGAACTGACGGCCGACCAGGGAAGACTTGCGGACATCATCAAGCGTGAGACAGAACGCTTGAATAAAACGATTACCGAGTTTCTGGTTTATGCCCGTCCACCGTCACCCAAACTGGAAGTGGTGGATCTCTCCGTCTTGATCTCCGAGACGGTAAGCCTCATACGAAACAGCTCGGACCTGAAGGAAGCTCAAACGATTGAAACGCAGCTAATACCCGTGACGCGCCAGGTTGACGGAAGCATGATGCGTCAGGTCTTTTACAATCTTGCGTCGAACGCCTTCAGGGCCATGCCTGAAGGTGGAAAATTGACCATACACCTTGAGAAACGCGGCCGCGGCGCGCGAATCAAGTTCGAAGACACCGGACAAGGCATGGACGAAGATCAACTGAAACAGCTCTTCGTTCCCTTCTACTCCAAATTTGCGAACGGGACGGGCCTTGGACTCCCGATCGTGTACCAGATCGTTAACGCACACAATGGGACTATGTCCGTAAAGTCGCAGGTGGGCGTCGGATCTGTTTTTGTCATAGATATCTGATTATGCCTACAGCAGCAAGAATACTGATCGTTGATGACGAGCGATCGATAAGAGAGCTCCTTGAAATCTTTCTTCGGAAAGAAGGCTATGAAGTGCAGACCGCTCCCAGCGTGTCGCAAGCACTGTCTGTCATTAAATCGACCGAGTTTGACCTGATCGTCTCTGACATCCGAATGCCGGACATGACGGGTATCGATCTTCTTCGCACCGTGCGATCCAACGGCTTCACTGGCCAGTTCATTCTTCTGACCGCGTTCGCGAGTGCGGATGCCGCCATCCAGGCGCTGAAGATGGGGGCTTTTGACTACATCCTTAAAACGGAGAACTACCTCGAGGAACTGAAGGTGGTTGTCCGTCACGCCCTGGAGAACCGTCGGCTGAGGGAAGAGAACACTTATCTTCGACGGGAATTCAAAAAGACGCACGGGCTGGGAAGTCTGATCGGCAAGAGCACCGCCATGCAGGAACTCTTCAAGATGATCGAGGTGGTGAGTGCAACCAACAGCACCGTTCTGGTGACGGGCGAAAGTGGCACCGGGAAGGAGCTGGTCGCTAAGGCAATCCATCTGAGCAGCCCGCGAGCCGACGATGCTTTTGTCAGCGTCAACTGCGGGGCGTTCCCCGAGACCCTCCTGGAAAGCGAGTTGTTCGGTTACATGAAGGGCGCTTTCACCGGTGCAGCCGCGAACAAGAAGGGACTGTTTGAAGTTGCGGATGGCGGGACGATCTTTCTGGACGAAGTTGGTGAAATGAGCACGGGAATGCAGGTAAAACTACTGCGCGCCATCCAGGAACGAATGATTCGCCGAGTTGGTGGAACCGATGAGATTTCTGTTGATGTCCGTATCATTGCGGCGACCAATCGCGATCTTACGGCGATGGTGGCAGAGAACCAGTTTCGCGAAGACCTGTATTACCGCATCAGCGTTATTCCCCTGGAAATCCCGCCATTGCGCCATCGTCGAGACGACATACCGTTGCTGGCGAATCACTTTCTTTCGCGCCTCAACTCTACGATGAAGAGGGATCTCGAGCGCATTTCGGAGGCCGCACTCAAGCGGCTGGAAACCTACGACTGGCCGGGGAATGTCCGCGAGTTGGAGAACGCGATGGAGCGAGCGTTCATCCTCGAAACCTCCAAGGAATTGACAGACGCGTTTCTCCCGGACGGATCCTCCGCTTCTGCCGGCTCATTCAAGGTCGTCGCGGATCTGCCGGTGGATGGCCTGGACCTGGAGGCTTACGTGGAGAACATCCAGAAGGGTTTTCTCGAAGAGGCCCTTCGCAGGAGTAATGGGGTTCAGGTCAAGGCTGCGCAGCTACTGCGCATGACCTATCGATCTTTCAGACATTACCTTCAGAAATACAACATTCCGGCCTGAGTTCGTGCCTCACTTCTTTTCGCGGAGTTTGCGCAGTTCCCAGAGGAAACCGTCGATCGTGAATCGCGCGGCCGCAGCCGCCTCGATTTGAGTGTTTGGACTCGATGCTTCCCACACGATTCGAGGCGTTCGGGTCCCATCCGTGCGCCAGGCGCCTCGAACCAAAACAACGACTTCCATACCAACTTCGGCTTCAGTATCCAGGACCAAAGAGAAGTTGGGTCCGCGATCGCCCGTTCCCTGCGCCATAGAGGCCCGAACGATCACTGCAAAGTCTGCTTCCTCTGGATATGTAACTTTTTGCAAATCCCGGTGAGCGGCAATGGCTTCATTGACGGAACGGGTAACGTTGGTCTGCTCCGCGTTGTTAAGCGGCGAGTTCGGTCTTGCATCGGAGAAGGACACGTTCACGTAGACTTTCTTCTTCGTCAGGAGTTCTTTGAGTTTGCCCTTTTCCGCGAGGTCTCGTTCGCTATTCAGGTTCCACCAGTTCTCGGGACCCTGAGCGGCGGCGTTCGGGGGAACAAAGGGAAGGAGCAGGGCGGCGCAGATCAGAGAGATAGCTTTGAAGTGGAATCGTGATGCTTTAACCACATGCATGCCCAACCCCCTTTAATTGCCTGCCTGAATCCTAACCTCGGGCCCCGAAGAGATCAAATCAGGAAGACTGGTTGCACGAAGAGTGGTAGCACGTAACGCGCCAGGGTTTTGCGTGCCACCCGGACGGGTGAAGCGGCGGGATGGGCTATAATCCTCGCCTCATGGCCCTCCGCTCCTATCTGGGTTTGATTCGTAAATACGGTGTACTGGATTTTTCCAAGATCGCTGTTGAACGGATGATGCGCCAAATTACGGGTGGAGCTGTCAGCGCGTTCTTCTGTGGACGCGCTATGCAGAACGGCCACGTTTATTTTGGTGAACACCTCGGCGCGCGCCAGGGTGTATTGCAGCGACATTTCTTCATGTATCGGCTTGCCTCCGCCGAAGTTAGCCGGAATGAGTCTCGCCCGTTTCAGGTGCTCGAAGCTGGAAGCTACGCCGGCGCCAGCGCCATCACGTGGGCACTTGCGATCAAGACATGCGAGGACCGCACCGGTCATGTCCTGTGCGTCGATCCATGGCGGAACTATTTGAGCGAAGAAGATATTGAGACGAGTGCAACACCGGATGTGTTGCGCGACATGGCGCAAGCGCTCGAGAGTGGCCAGGTCTTCACCCTTTTTGACCACAATATCCGGGCGGCCCAGGTATCTGAAATGGTCCAACCGCTGCGCGGGCGTTTCGGCGACGTCGCCTCGTCTATTCCGCCGGAGTCGTGCGACATCGTTTATATCGACGCAAACCACGCGTATGCGGCGGTCATGGCGGATCTTGAGTGCGCTGCACGGCTTGTCCGCCCCGGCGCCATACTCTGTGGAGACGATCTCGAGGTTCAGTGGCCGTCGGTTGACAAGGCATTTTGCAGTTCACGGATTTCCTGCGATCTCATCATCGATCCCCGGACGAAACAATTCGTCCATCCAGGCGTGAGCAAGGCCGTGTGGGACTTCTTTGGCACCAGAGTTTCGGCATGGAACGGTTTCTGGGCCATGAGGAAGAGAAACGATGGTGGATGGGAAGAAGTTGCGCTGGACGCGAGATTCCGACACAGCGAGATTCCACCGCATCTTAAGTGGTGGAAGACGAAAACACGCTTTGGACATGCCTTGCGGCCACAGCCACAAATCCCGCCATTTTCTAACGAGTGAGAGGGTCGCGCGGCACGGCCGCTTCAGGCGTGCATCACCTGGATTTCGGGAGCTACCTTTTCTGCAATGGTCTTGCCGCTGCGGATTGAGTCTTCCATTGAATAGTAATCCCACTGTCCGTAGCGTCCCGCTGTGTGGATATCGCGAGATTCAAGGTATCCGATCAAGCTCTGAAGATGTGTCTGCCGGTGCTCGTCGAAAACGATGTACGCGGTCTTGATGTCAAGATCCAGCCTTGTCAGGATTCGATCGCTTTCACGCAGGATTCCACAGCGCTGCAAGTCGGCAATGGAGCGCGCATAGGCTTCCTCCGGATTCGGTTTCTGACCTGGCTGATAGGTGATCTCGATATACATCGAGCTCGTCCCGGCAGGCGCGACCGCGGTAGAGAAGTTCATCGGGAAACCGACTCTTGAGAAGATGTACTGGCCCTCCGGATAGTAGATCCAGTGCTGGTCGCTGACATTGGGACGATCGATGCCAATGTTGATGTTGAAGACGCCTATTGCGCGCAGCAGGGACGCGGCGTAACGCAGCGTTTCCGGAGTATCCTTCAGGAGACGGAACGTTTCGGGCAGCGGCAAGGTCGTGATGAGCGAGTCGTAAGGTTCCTCTCGGCCACTGGCCATCCGGACGACTTTTCTTTTGGGATCGATAGATTCCAGCGTTTCGTTGAGATGAACACGCCTTACCGGCCTCGCCAGAGCAAGGGGAAGGCATTCGATGCCCCCGGTCTTCGGATAAATGAAGCGAGGGTTATATCCCATGCCTTTGTTTGTGAGACCCAGTGCACCGTTCACGACCTCGTCGAGCGAAGGCTTGGGAATCGACCAACTGACCCAGTCCGCTGTAATCGAGCGTAGATCCTGCTTCCAGAACTTTTCGTTATAAGGAAGCATGAAGTGTTTCGCGATTCCTGACCCGAATGTCTTCAAGACCCACTCATAAAAGTTCTTCGGTCCTCCGTTCGGAGGCGCCTGGAGCGTTTCCACAAAACCGACGACACATTCCTTTACGACTTCCGCAGGAAGCCCGAATGTATTGGCCTGAAATGGATACGGTGTCATCGTCGATTGCGAGTAGATGGCGGCGAGGCGCTCATGGGAGTTGAAAGCGTCAGGCAGGAGGCGCGCCACGAGTTCTTTTACGTAGGCGTTTTTCAGGTGAATGAGATGGCCAGTGCAATCGAACGTGAACCCATCCTGGTTGAAGGACCTGCAGAGCCCGCCGATCGAAGACTCGCGTTCAAACAGGATCGGACTGTACTCCTGTAGATGGTAGGCTGCGCTGACACCCGCCAACCCTGCTCCGATAACAACAACTTTCTTCATGAGTGCATGTCTACTTTCATCAACAGATATGCAGAGAGAACGGCTACAGACATTGTTCCTGCGACCGCCGCGAGAGCCCATCCCAGCTGAATATTGCTCATCAGCAGGGCAACGAATCCGAGCATGAATCCGACAATGTATGTAGTGATGGCCGTTTCGCGAACCGACAGGTTGCAGCGTCGCAGTCTGAGCGCGAAATGGTCGGGGCTGCCCTTCGTCATCGGAATTCCCCTGCGCCAGCGAATGAACATGACGAGCAGCAGGTCAAACAGCGGGATACCAAGTATTAGGACCGGGCTGATCACCGCTAGAAGATTGACTCTCGTATAACCCGCATTCATCGACAGGGCTGCCAGCATGAATCCGATGAACATGCTGCCGGCATCACCGAGAAAGATCCGCGCCGGGTGAAAGTTGTGGCGGAGAAACCCGATCGCCGATCCCGCAAGGACCGCGGCCAGAAAGGCCTGTGGCTCTCGTCCGGCGAGATGATTCGCGACAGAGATACTGACTGCTGCGACCGCGGCAACTCCCGCCGCGAGTCCATCCATAATATCGATGATGTTGAAGGCGTTGGTAACCGCCACGATCCAGAGGATCGTCAGCGGAATTGCGACGTACACCGGAAGGAACGTAAGTTTGATGTATGTCCCGGATTTCACCAGCACCAGCGCTGCAAGAATCTGACCCAGCATTTTCTGCTTCGGGGTCAACGCTCCGAAGTCATCGATCAAGCCGACGAGCAGAGCGATGCAGCCCGAAAGTAGAAGTCCGAGTGTTTCACGGTCCTCGAAGTCCGTCAGGATTCCTACGGTCAGCAGATACGCGGCGAAGACTGCAATACCGCCGAGATAGGGTATAGCGTCTTCATGCTTCTTCAGCTTGCCGTCCGGCTTGTCCACGATGCCCAACTGGACCGCCGCCTCGCGAAGTATGGGTGTCCAGCAAAGCGCAAAGACGAAACTCAGAATGAATCCGGAGACGTACCAGAGAACGCGAATCATAGGGACTCCAGGCACTCGCGGTAGGCGGATTCAAGATTTGCAACCGAAGTGCTGATGTCGAATTCCATTACGCGTGACTTGCCCCGTGAACCCATGGTTTTCCGCAGCGCCGGATCTCGAAGGAGTTTTGATACGGACGACGCCATTCCTTCGATGTCGTGAGGCTCATGCAGGAACCCGTTTTCTCCGTCAACAATTGCTTCGCGGGCTCCATCCACATTCGTTGCGACGATCGGTAAATCTCCAGCCATTGCCTCAGAAAAAACGCACGGTAAACCTTCCCACAGGGACGTAAGGACAACAATATCCAAGTTGCGGTAGACCTCCGGCATGTCTGTCTGCCAGCCGAGCAGGGTGAAGTGCTCGCCAATGCTGTGATCTTTTATGCGTCTTTCAACATCAGCCCGGAGTTCTCCGTCGCCTGCGAGCACGAAGTGGGCCTGCTTGTTTTCCTTCACGACGCGGGCTGCAACGTCCACGAAGTCGACGGGAGATTTTTGGGGCTTCAGACACGCGATCATCCCAACGATCAGTTTGTCCTCCGGAATACCCCATTGCCTGAGCATCTGCCGGCGTGGTCCAGGCTGCATGAATTCACTCACGGAAATGGCATCACGGCATAGAATCCAGTCTCCTCGTTTGAAGACGCCGTTTTGCTCACCCTTCTCTGCGTTAGCGTAAGAAACCACGACCAGCTTCGTTGTGATTCTCGTGGTGACCCGTTCCAGCCACACATACACGCGTTTCACAAGCGGCCTTTGAAAGTCATGGAATCCGAACCCATGCGCGGTGTGGAAAATCAGTGGAACGCCTGCAAGTCTTGCGGCCCACCTGCCAAGGATTCCTGCTTTCGAACTATGTGTGTGAACGATGTCCGGCCTTTCGCGGCGGAAAAGTCTCATGAGGCTAAGAAGCGCTTTGAGATCCTTTATCGGGCGGACTTCGCGAATGAGCGAAGGCATCCAAACGCGGTCCAGATTTTCAATCCTGTTGGCCCAGTCGACGAGCAATCCTTCGGGCCCTGTCACCAATCCGAGTTCATATCGGTCCCGCGGTAGCCGCTCGAGAGTCATGAGCGTGACCTTTTGGGCACCCCCGAGTTCGAGTTTCGTGATGACGTGAATGACTTTGGGTTTCATCGCGTTCCAGCCTGCGTTCTTACTCCCGAACCGTCAGAGACATAGTCTTCGGCCGCTTCGGCGCCAGTATAACAACGGGTCAGGGAATGCCAGCCACGGCCGATATGTCACTTCAAATTCACGGGCGTGACAGACCCCTGTCTCCTGTGATTCACTGAAGGTCCGATGTATAGACAACCCAAAGGACCCGGCAGGTACTCATGAAAACGGCTTTGATCACGGGTATTACAGGGCAGGATGGTTCCTATCTTGCTGAATTTCTTCTCGCCAAGGGCTACACGGTATACGGAATTATTCGAAGGTCCAGTTCGTTCAATACGGGCCGAATTAACCACATCTATAAGGACCCGCATGAGCCGCACCCGGAGATGCGGCTGGTTTATGGAGATCTTAACGACGGAAGCTCGCTGAATCGTATCATCCGCACGACGCAACCGGATGAAATCTACCACCTGGGTGCGCAAAGCCATGTTCGAGTCAGCTTTGATGTACCGGAATATACGGGTGAAATTACAGGGCTGGGAACCGTTCGGTTGCTGGATGCGATTCGCGAAACCGGAGTGAAGACAAGGTTCTACCAGGCATCGAGCAGTGAAATGTTTGGGAATATGCCCGGTCCCCTCAATGAACAGACGCCTTTCCAGCCCAGGAGCCCGTATGCTGCCGCGAAGGTGTATGCGTATTGGATTACCGTCAACTACAGAGAGGGCTACGGGCTGTTCGCGTCCAACGGTATTTTGTTCAACCACGAGTCTCCGCGTCGCGGCGAGACGTTCGTGAGCCGTAAGATCACGCAAGCTGCTGCGAAGATTAAACTGGGCAGGCAGGACAAACTGTTTCTCGGTAATCTGGACGCAAAACGCGACTGGGGTTATGCTCGCGACTACGTCGAAGCGATGTGGATGATGCTTCAGCAGGACGAACCCGACGATTTTGTTATCGCAACTGGCGAAACGCACTCGGTCCGAGAATTCCTGGATGAAGCGTTCGGGCGTCTGGATTTGGACTGGAAGAAGTATGTGGAAATCGATCCTCGTTATTTCAGGCCAACGGAGGTCGATCTGTTGTTGGGTGATGCATCAAAGGCGAAGAGGGTTCTTGGCTGGAAACCGCGAGTGCACTTCAAGGATCTGGTGACATTGATGGTAGACGCTGATCTCAAGGCGGAGACTCAGAAGCCGCAGGCTTCTGATACTTCAGCTCATCATGAACTTTTGGGAAGGTAAGCGCGTCGTCGTAACGGGCGGCTCAGGCTTCCTGGGCTCTGTTGTCGTAAAGAAGCTGCGGGAAAGGGGAATCGGGGATGTCTTCGTTCCCCGCCGGGCAGACTATGATCTCGTGGAGTGGGATAACGTTGTCCGTCTCTATAAGGATGCCAAACCCGAGATTGTGGTCCATCTCGCAGGAAATGTGGGTGGAATTGGCGCCAACCGCGCGAATCCCGGTCGCTTTTTCTACGACAACCTGATGATGGGTGTACAAATGATGGAGTATGGCCGGAGGCAAGGCATCTCCAAGTTTGTCGCAGTTGGCACGATTTGCTCCTATCCAAAACACACGCCGGTTCCATTCAAGGAAGAAGACCTGTGGAACGGATATCCCGAAGAAACAAACGCGCCCTACGGGCTTGCCAAGAAGATGCTGCTCGTACAGGCCCAAGCCTATCGTGATCAGTATGGCTTCAATGCAATTTTCCTGCTGCCGGTGAATCTTTACGGCCCGCGCGACAACTTCGATCTCGAAACATCTCACGCGATACCCGCGATCATTCGAAAATGTGTGGATGCGGCCGAGAGCGGTGCAAAGGAAGTCGTTTTGTGGGGCACCGGCAAGGCGACTCGCGAGTTTCTGCATTGTGACGACGCTGCCGAGGGGATCCTGCTTGCCACGGAGAAGTACAACAGCCGTGAACCGGTGAACATCGGTGCCGGCATGGAGACCACTATCCGAGACCTCGCAGGCCTGATTGCGAAACTTACAGGCTTTAAAGGCTGCATCGTTTGGGACGCCAACAAGCCTGACGGCCAGCCGCGTCGATCCCTCGATACAAACAGGGCGTTGGAACAATTTGGGTTTCGCGCGAGAGTGCCATTTGAGGTGGGTCTGAAGGACACCATCGAGTGGTACCGTGCGAGTCGCATCGCGACACCCAGTCTGAAGGCATCAGACTCCGTTTAACACCGACGTGTAAACCTCCTGGAGTTGCTTCGCCACTGCGGAGGGAGCGTGCTGTTGTATCGCGTGTGCGCGCCCACGACGTCCCATCTCGGTCCAGTTCTGCGGTTTTTCCAGGAGCTTGCATATCGCCTCTGCAAGAGCTTCGATATTGCTCTCAGGTACGAGGTGACCAGACTCTCCGTCCCTGACGATGTCGGGGATGTCCGCGTGAAAGGACGAAATGACAGGCAAGCCCATGCACTGTGCCTCGATAAGCACCGTAGGCGCTCCGCCTTCGGTAGTTCCGTCTTTGGCAACGATGCTGGGTTGCATGAACAGGTCAGCTTTCATCGCTTCATCGATGAAGACCGAATGGGGCTGTGGCCCGAGCAGAGTAACGGCGTCGGTCAGGTTCAGTTCACGAATCAGATTGATGACGGTCGGCTCGAGCTCGCCGGATCCAATGATTCGGAGTTCGGTACGGGGGATTCGTTCACGCACGAGAGCGAACGCGTGCAGCGCCCACGGAATGCCCTTCTTCTCGACAAAGTTACAGCACATCAGGATGGTCCTTCTGCGTCCGGCCGCATCAATGTGCGTCTTGACGGGTAGTTCATCGGGGTTGACCGGGACACGCACAATGAACGCCTTTTTCGGTTTACATCCCAAATCAATCAGGGTCTTCTTCATGTGCCGGCCTTCGACGATAAATCCAGCGCCTCGCTCGAATAATTCTGCATAAGCGGCCTTCCAAAATGGGCTCCGAGGGAGGCTGGAGATGTCATAGCCGTAGAAAGACGTGACGACCGGTGTTTTTATAGATCGGTCTTTGCTCAACACAAAGCCCATCGGGCCGTAGTGCGCATGGATGACCGTCGGCTGGACTGATTTCACAGCTCTTCCGTACGCCGCCGCTCCCCACAGAACCGGCCGATCGATAATGCGACGCATGCTGCGATTGATCATTCTCGCCAGGAGGTTTTCCCGAGAAACGAGAATCAGTTTGGTCTCGCCCAGGGGAAACTCGTCAAGATTGTTCGTAAAGCGGCATGCAAGCCACTTTTTGCCGTGGGAGTTCAGATTGAGAATGTAGTGGAACCATTTTTCTGATTTCTGCAGATAGGTTTCTTTGACATGCAACACGTCTATACTGGCCGTCATTGAGCGGTATTCTACACAGCGGTCCTGACACCAGGACAAAATTAAGCCGCCCTGATTTTTCGGGCGGGAGCATCGAATGACACGGTTTGCGGAATTGAGGACGGACACACCTAAAGCGTCAACCCGTTCGTTGAAATCACTGCTTCCACAAGAGGCACGAAGTGTTTTGCGTGTTGGCGCAGACCTCGCACGTGGAGGGTGGCGCTGGCTGAACGGGCGGCCGCTCCTGTTTCCGGAATTCGGCTCGCAGACAATCGAAAAAGACGATATCGCCCTTGTGAACGCGTCGCTTTCCCGGCCAGAGGCCTGGATTGACTCTTCTATTGAAGAATCGTTGCAGGGTGAATTTTCACGCTGGAATGGAAGTGCAGCGGCCTTCGCATTTATGGGAGGCCGCGTCGCATTGTCAGCGTGTATTGAAGCCCTTGGCCTGGAGAAAGGGGATGAAGTGGTTGTGCCGGGCTACACGTGTGTCGTCGTTCCAAATGCGATTACTCAGGCGGGCCTCGAGGTGCGCTATTGCGATATCGAACTCGAATCCTTTGGGCCGGATTTTGATTCGCTGAGAGCGGCCGTCACACCCAGGACACGCGCCGTGCTGGTTCAGCACCTCTACGGCCTCGTGTGCAGGGACTTCGAAAGGATTCTCGATTTTGCATCGGTTCGCAAATTGCGGGTTATTGAAGACTGTGCACATTCGCTCGGAGCGACCTTCAACGGCAGGAACGTTGGAAACTGGGGGGACGCCGGTTTCTACAGTACGGAGCAATCGAAGATCATGTCGACTTTCAATGGCGGGATTGCTGTCGCCAAAGCTCCTGACGTCATTGAACGATTGCGCATGTTTCACGACCGTGCCCCGTATCCGGAGAGCGATCGCATTCGGCGCCTATTGGAAAACGTTCGCTATTATTCTCTCGTGCAGAACTCGCCGTCCCGCTGGTTTATGCGGGGTTTGTGGGCCTACCGTTATCGGCGCGACATTCTGAAGTCTACAAGTGACGAGGAGTTGCAGGGGATATTGCCGCGTCATTACGGTGAGAAAATGCCGGCAGCACTGGCGAGGATCGCGCTAAACCAGCTCAAGAAAGTCGACCGATTCAACCAGGCCCGGCGCGAGAACGCTGAACGATGGCACCAACGTTGCGTGGGTCTGGGCCTAAAGACTCCCACAGTGACTGCAGGTTCGATACCTGTTTTTCTTCGCTATCCCGTGATGGTTCCGCAAGGGAAGAAGTATGACGCCGAGTGGTGCCTTACCCAGTTTGGCGTACTGCCGGGTTTTTGGTTCTCAGGAGAACTGCACCCTGTGAGAAAAGTGATGCCGGAGTGTCCCAATGCCACAATGGCAGTGGAGCGCTGCATGAACTTGCCGACTCTAGCTTAAAACGATGCGCCGATTCCTGAGTTTATTGAACAGTCTGTGGTTGTGGGTAATTCAGGATATGCCCGGTCCACTGGGACTTCGCCTCCGCTCCCATTATTGGAAAAGAAGACTCAAACATCTCGGTGCACGGACCCGGATTGATTGCGGCGTTTATTTTCAGACTCCTGAGTGCATTTCCGTTGAGGACAATACCTGGATCGATCGGGGTGTGATGATTCTCGCCGGACGGGACCGCTCTGCTCGACGAACCAGAAGAGTCGACGTTCGCAGCCTTGCTCACGAAGGCGAGGTACACGTCGGCCGTAACGTTCACATCGGTGCGTTTTCCATCATTTCGGGGATCGAAGCCGGTGTTCACATCGGTGATGACTGCACGTTTTCGCCTGCCGTAAAAGTGTACGCGTATTCGCACCATTTCCGATTTGATGAGGATCCCGCAAATCGTTCGTGCTCATTTGGTTCGATGGTTGGCCAGGAGCGTCAGAGCATGATTTGTGGCCCAGTCACTCTCGAGGGCAATACGGGTGTTGCGATAAATGCCGTGGTATTGCCGGGGGTATGGATCGGCCGTGATTCCTTTGTCGGCATTGGTTCGGTTGTGAAGTCAGGGCTGTACGAAGAGAACTCTCTGCTTTCAGGTTCTCCGGCAGTGCGAGCAGGAGCGAGATTCCGTGACAGGCCGAGCGGGGTGACGCAGAGCGCAAAATGACGCTGACGAAATCCGTCTTTCGAGCCACACAGTGGTCTGCGTTTTCTCAAGTCACCCGCCAGGTGTCGCAGCTGGTTGTTACGGTCATCCTCGCGAGGTTATTGTCGCCGGATGATTTCGGCATCATTGCGATGGCGTCGGTCGTGACTGGCTTCGTCATTTTGCTTAGCGATCTGGGAACATCTGCGGCAGTGATTCAGCGCGCCGAACATTCACCTGCCTTCCTGTCGTCTGTATTTTGGGTCAACCTTGTCTTCGGGCTGATCATCATGGTTGTCGTGGCGGCCGCCTCGCCACTCATCGCATCGTTTTATCACCAGCCCAGACTCGTAACTGTTCTGGTCGTCCTCTCGATTTCATTTCCGCTGACCGCTCTGATTGCCTTGCAAAGAGCGCTCCTCGAAAGATCCATGAGTTTTGACATTCTCGCGAGGATCGAGATGCTCGCAACGGCCATTGGTGGCACGATTGGCGTCGCTGTCGCGCTTGCAGGAGGCGGCATATGGGCGCTCGTTTTTCAGTCAGTGTCAACGCCTGCCGTGATGGCGGTCGCGCTGTGGACGAAGTCGGAATGGCGTCCCAGTTTCGAAGCCAGCCTGACCGAGATCCGTTCCATTTGGCGGTTGAGCGGTTACCTGACCGGTTTCAACGTGGTCAATTACTTCGCTCGAAACGCAGACTACATCTTAATTGGGTGGCTCCTCGGCACAAGGGAACTCGGATATTATTCGATGGCCTATCGGATTCTGATGTTTCCTCTACAGAACTTCAGTGCGGTGATCACGCGGGTTACATTGCCGGCGTTTTCCAGGATACAGGAAGATGACCTGCGATTTCGGCGCGGGTATCTGGCATCAATCGGCGCCATCGCACTTCTCTCATTTCCCGTGATGGCTGGCGTTTTCTCGGTTGCCGGCCCATTCATCGATGCAGCATTCGGAAAACAATGGTTGCCCATGGTTCCGATATTGATGATTTTCGCACCCGTCGGACTGGTGCAATCGATTGTAGCGACTTCGGGAGCGATATACGTCGCAAAGAATCAGACAGCAGTGATGTTCAAATGGGGACTCTTTGTGGCTGTGGTGGTTGTTGCGTCGTTCGTCGTGGGCCTGTCCTGGGGAGCCGTAGGCGTGGCGGCGTGCTATGGTATCGCGTCCCTGGCGCTCGCCTATCCGGGAATGGCAATTCCGCTGCGTCTAATCGGACTGAAAGTGAAGGATAGTATTGGCGTGCTTTGGGCGCCATTTCTCAGCGCATTCCTGATGGCGCTTCTTGTCCTCGCGATCAGTAAGCCCGCCTCCTCAGTACTTTCAGGATGGCCACTTCTGATACTGGATGTTGCTGTCGGTGCAACGGCTTACTTCGTACTGAATTTCCTCATCAACGGAGACCAGTTGCGCATGTTCCAGGAGCTCTTTACCCGGGAGCAGTAGACGACTCTATTTCTGGTCCAACGCACGAACCACACCGTCTAGCACTCGCGTAAGGTCTTCGTCCCGTAATCCCGGGAACAACGGAAGGCGAATCAAGCGTTCACTGACCATCGTCGTCACGGGAAGATCATCGACAGGCTCCCCGCGTTTCAGCATGCATGGAGCGGAGTGCAGGGGGACATAGTGAAATGTTGCACCGATTCCAGCGCGATGGAGATAGTCGAGGACGACACTGCGGCGTTGAGCACCGCTAACGAGGAAAGGGAAGAGATGGTAGTTGGGATCAGCGCCAGCCGGTATGGTCGGCAGTGTCAAGCCGTGTTTGTCCTGTAACGGACTGAGAACATCAAGGTAACGATGCCAGATTCTCTTTCGCAACGCCTTGATCGTCGCCCTGTTGGCCAATTGGGAGCGAAGCAGGGATGCGAGCAGATCCGAAAGGACGTAACTGCTCCCGGAGTCTACCCAGCTATAGCGATCGATTTCGCCACGAAGAAATGCGTGACGATTTGTTCCTTTCTCACGCATCACGTCGGCGCGCTCGGCAATTCCGGCGTCATCGGTTAGGAATGCGCCGCCCTCGCCGCAGGTGATGTTTTTGGTCGAATGGAAACTGAAGCAGCCAATCGCTCCAATCGTGCCCAGGTATCGTCCCTGCCATTGCGAGTCCACAGCCTGCGCGGCATCTTCGACCAGCGCCAAACCGTGATCCCTGGCGATTTTCTGAAATGCCTCCATGTCGCAGGGCATACCGGCGTAATGCACCAAAACGATTACCTTTGTTCTCGGGGTAATCCGTTTTTTGACGTCGTCAGGATCCAAATTGAATGTCACTGGATCGATGTCCGCAAAGATCAACTTTGCATCGCGAAGCAAAAACGCGTTCGCGGTTGAGGTAAAGGTAAAGCTTGGGAGGATGACTTCGTCGCCCGGCTTCAAATCGAGGCTCAACGCGGACAGTTCCAGAGCGTGCGTGCAGGAAGTCGTGAGAAAGACATATCGGGATCCGACAATCCGCGAAATTTCTGCTTCGACTTCTTTACAAATCGGTCCGCTCCCCGCTACCTGATCCGAAGAAATGGCCTCGAACACAGAGCGTCGATCTTCGTCTGTGATGAAAGGGGATTGAAGGGGAATTCGTCGCGTACTGGACTTGTCCATCATTTCCAAAAGGCTCTTATTCACGAAGTCGAACTTGGCATGGGGACATTGGCTCGACAACAACATGAGGCGGCCGTCACTGGTCCAAGTGCTCCTTCCGGACCTATGTGACACGTAAGCAAGCAATTTTCAAGGTTTGAGTGAGCGGCGCGATCCTGCAAGTCAATAGATCAGACCGCCCGAATACAGTGTCAACCGCATGACTTTTTAGCTCGTTCGGATAGGGCACCTAGGTATTGACGACTGTACGTCCCGCCTCTACAGTCTCCCTCGCAAGCACAGGTGGGACGAATCGGGTAGTTACTGGCCCAGGATGGGTTATGCCGATTCCCGCCAAATGCCTTGCATCCAAAGTTGATAGGCGCACGAGTGTTATGGAGGAACCCATGGAAGGGAACTTTTCTGTAGGTCTGCGGCTATGGTCTTCGTTCCGGAGATCTCTCTCAGTAGGGATCGCGTTATTTCTACCAATAGCCGGAGTAATCCTGATCGCTGAAGCTGGTGCGGAAGCGCATGACGGGAACTTTGATCCCAATGCGATTCATGCCTGTGTCCAGAAGGGCAGCAATCATGTCGAGATCGTCGGTGTTAACGGCAAGTGCTCGAGCTCGGAACAAGCGGTCCACTGGTCGGTGATCGGCGCAAATGGGGAAGTTGGAACGCAATCAATAACCGGCCCGGCCGGTCCAGTCGGTCCACAAGGCCTCGCCGGTCCGCAAGGTCCCGCCGGTCCGCAAGGTCCCGCCGGTCCCGCCGGTGCGCAGGGTCCCGCTGGCCCTGCCGGTGCGCAGGGTCCCGCTGGCCCCGCCGGTCCACAAGGCCCCGCCGGTCCGCAGGGTGAACGCGGAGCAGATGGAGCTCCGGGTCCAGGAGGGGCGCAAGGTCCCGCTGGTCCGCAAGGTCCTGCCGGTCCACAGGGTGAACGCGGAGCAGACGGAGTTGCGGGTCCGAGCGGCCCACAGGGCCCAGCGGGCCCAGCAGGTCCGAAGGGCGATTCCGGCGTGCTGAATTTCGCGATTTCGACGTCGCTTCCTGATGTACGGCTGATGACGACTCAGACAGCCGGTTCGTGGTACACGTTGCCGGGCCGTTCGGTAACCATTAACAAGACTTCGGGCACTTCGAAGTTGCGAATTACGTATCAGGACACACTTGGTTCGAGGGCGTCGACGTACAACGCCTGCCAGTGGCGGTTCATGCTGGATGGCACGGTCGTGTCCTTCTTTTCGGACGCCGACGTTGAGTCACAGTTCGGCTGGAGGATGCACAACGGTACGCACGTGGCATGGGTTTCCGATGTGGCGCCCGGTGGACATACGGTGCGTGTGGACAATCTTCGGATGGCTACCGCAACCGAGTGCCTGTCCGGGTGGAACAATATCGGGAACTTCCTCAGTATCGAGGAAATCCAGTAGGAGTACGCTCTCTTTCGGCTGCGTCTACATAAAGAAGCGGGCGGTTTTCGGACTGCCCGCTTCTTATTTCTCGCCTCGCTGAGCTTTGAAAAATACGGTGCGGAATGGTGAGAGGCGTGATATCGCCTGGTCCGGACGTCCTTTCAGCAAACTCTTGATGGCATGCTTTGCAAGAGACGATGCAGAGTCGATTCGTTGCTCTTCGCTCGTCACCGTTCGAAATCCGGCCTTGTTCAGAAACATCTCGATATGCTTCTTGCCTGCGAAGACCAAGTGGTCGGGTAGGTACAGATCGTCAGGATACTGGCTGCGCTCAATGTCTCCACCATTGCCTGTTTCAAGGAACAGGATCCCCCCAGGCGCGCAGCGTTCGGCAACCTCGAGGAGAAAGGCGCTGAAATCTGGAATGTGTGAAAAGACGTTGATCAGCGAGATGACATCAAACTGCTCTTCGATCTGCGACAGAGGTTCATCCGCAATGGGCAGGCCTCGTGCCTTCGCGCTGGCAACCTTGGCTTTCATCGGCTCAATGCCACATACCTTGCTGCCTGGCGGCATCGTAAGGAGCACAGCTTCGACAAATTCTCCATACCCCGCTCCGATATCAAGCCAGCGGATCGGCTTGCCGCCCGCAATTTCCGCGGCAAACATTTTTCGAACGATCTTGCTGTAATGCTGGATCTTCTTTTTGGACCTGCTGAACGTCACGGTGAGTTCCGCGGTTCCAGTCGTGTGGACACCGGTTCTCGACGCTTCTGAAATCGTGTTCAGCGGTGGGCGCGGGTTTACATACACGAGACCGCACGAATTACACTTGACCGCAACATAGCCGTTTTCTCGTGCCCAGGGACTCGAGTCCTTCAAACAGCACAGGGGGCAATCAATGGGCTGGAGTTGCATCTCGAGAGCAGGTCTCACGCGGGTTTCTCGCTTTCATTTTCAACTGGACAGCACGATGGGTCGATATCCACGTCAGGATTCTAATTTAGGGACCTGCAGTTTGAGACTCGAAGGACCTATCCGGGATCCGCTTGCTATCCGGTTTGTCCACATTGCCTAATTGCATTGTGCGAAGTCCGACACTGGATGAACTACCTCCACCTCCGGCCCACAAGACCGGCTGGCCATGGACTGCAGAGACGCCGCCGATTACCACAGCCCCCTCCAACGTGAAGTCGTGGCCTCGCATCAGTATCGTGACTCCCTCTTTCAATCAGGCGGCATTTATTGAAGAGACAATCCGTTCGGTGCTTCTTCAGGGATACTCGGACCTGGAATATGTCGTCATCGATGGTGGCTCTACCGACGGCAGCGTCGACATCATCCGCAAGTATGAAAGGTGGATTACTCATTGGGTGAGCGAACCCGATCAGGGTCAGGCCGATGCGATCCAAAAAGGCTTGAACCGAGTTTCGGGGCAGATTTCAGCCTATCTCAACTCCGACGATCTCTATATGCGGGGTGCACTGCAGCGAGTTGCGGCGCGGTTCGCAAGCCGGCCGGATCTGGACGTCGTGTACGGAAATCTCTATAGGATCGATTCATGCGACCACATCCTTGAGGAGCACCGGAACACGCCTTTCCTGCGCTGGGGTTACCTCTACGGAGGATTCTTTCTTCATCAGCCCTGCACTTTCTGGAAGACGGACGTGGTTCGCGCCGTTGGCGGGTTCAATCCTGAATTCCGATTCGACATGGACAATGACCTGTTTGTCCGGATCGCGATGACCAGGGCCAGGTTTGCTTTTGAGCGAGCTTTTCTGGCGGGGTTCAGAGTGCATGAGACTTCGAAAACTTCCACGATTCTTCATGTCTCGCGTGAAGAGAACGAGCGCATTCGCGAGAAATACCTCCCGTTCCCATTCAACTCTGCCGGGGGAACGATGATCCGGAGTTTCAGTTTCGCGTGCAGACTTTGCTGGTACACGGTTCAGGGTGATCTGGGATGGCTTGCGCGTCGTGCGTTCTCCAGGAGCGCGAGAATGCGCGGAGCCTGAGCCTGGACAGAATAGGTGCGCTCAACTTTGAGCCGCGCCTCGTTTCCCATCTTCCGCCTCATCGCAGGGTTTTCTCTTAGTCGCTCCAGCGCCTGGATCCATTCCGCAGGCGTGCCTGCCAAATAGCCCGTTGCCCCTTCGTCGATGATTTTGCTATTTGCTCCCACGGGCGACGCCACAGCCGGAAGTCCGCAGGCCATGTATTGAAGAAGCTTGTAACCGCACTTACCCCGCTCGAACGGCTCGTCAGGGATGGGCATGATTCCAACATCAATTTCGCGAATATCACAAGCCTCTGTTGCTTCAGACCACGAGCGCACCTCCACCGGCACTTGCAGATTAACCGCGCCTGAACCGATCAGCAGCACGCGAACGCTTCCCTTCGAGCAGACTTCTTTCAGTGCAGGCGCAACGGCGGCAAGGTAACGGGCGGTCCAGGGAGTGCCTATCCACCCAATCGTGAAGGTGCTGCTTTGCACCTTCTCGGAAACGGGATAGTGTTCCAGGTCCACAACGGTCGGTACAAACTGAATCTCCGGCGCACCGGCTCGACGGGCATATTCCGCAAGATAGTCATTACCGACGACAACCGTTCGGGCGTTCGACATGACGGTCCGGATCTTGTTCCCAAGGACCAGGCGTACAAGACTGCTGGTGTGAAGATCGTAGTTGTGAAAAACCGCGTCATCGTAATCGACGACGTACGATCCGATAAGGCGTTCGGGGATTGCTGGAGTCCAGGGAATCAGTTCCTTCTCGATCCACAGCAAGTCGTATCGGCGAGCGTCTACCAGCTGCCGCACTCGCCGCCAATAGGCGGCAGCAATCGCCTTAAGGCTTCTCTTGCCTTTGTATAAGCTCGCAACGTAGTCATCTTCGAGAAAGGGCGCGACCTGCACGTCCACACCATGGCTCTTTAGATACGGCAGGTATTGAAGAAAGCGTATTCTGCTGGTCACTCCCGTCCGGCCGTATCGAGTGAGCAGGAGAACCTTCATTTCCTTCTGCCAACAACGCGTCGTAGCGCATTTTGAACGCCATGCGGGAGGACACGTTTCGCTGTGGCAATCAAGGAGTAGCGCAAGGGAATCTTCAGATGCATGCTCGGCTCTTTCTGCATCGCTTCGGTCCACTCGTCGTTTCCAAATAGCTTCTGGTATTCCAACGCCACGTCCATTGCAAATCCCCATTGTTCGGCAAGCATCGAGAACGTCCACAGCAGCGCGTAGTCATTTTTGCAGGAGTGCCTCTGCGCGAGTGACTCCAACGTTCTGAAATAACGTGTTTCGCACCACGCGGGCGTTCTGCTGAGCTTTCGGTGCGCGAAAATCTGTTGCACGGCTGCGTTAGGTACAACTTTCTCGAGCGTTGACCTTCGGATTCGCCCTGCTCCAAGGACGTTCATGTGAGACAACCAGAAGCCATTGCTGACGAGGTACCGGTGTGTATCAACGAAGAGATCTTCTCCCTCGTATGTGTCGATCAGCGAAGGTTCGATATCGAGAGCAAGCACCCTGGACCTCACAGAGTCATCAAGGGATCGGAAGAGCCGAAGATCCGTGCCCTGCGTATCGAGTTTCATCCAATCGATTCGATCCAGCTTAAGCTGGGCAAGAGCAGCGTCCAGCGAGATGGACGGAACACGAACCTTCCTGTTTGTTATGAAGTAATCGTGAAAGGAATAGTTGTAGACAGATGCGAGGTCCGGCTTCAGCGTACTGGAACAGTGCGGATAATCCGTGAGATAAAACTCCACTTCATTTTGCGAGGGATCGCTGGTTACGGCCTTGTTGAGGATGAACCTGTGATGAAACTCGCCGCCTACGGAATCTGTCATGTCGCGCAGATCGGGATCGAAACCCACATAAATGGATTGCGAGGCGATCGGCTGCCATATCTCGGGTGCGCCACCGGCAGCCCCGATATCAACGAGGATGGGATGGATCTTGCGTGCCGCTAGCATGAGTAGCTTGCCGTTCCTGATTCTGCTGCCTGAGCTGAAATTCAAAGAGTGCCGAGAGTTCGTACATTCGAAGCTTGTAGGTGTGGTCTCGCAGGGTTCTGCTCTGTCCCGCACTGGCGATGGTCTCGCGCTCGCTTTCGTGGTCGAGGTAATAGCGCGCCAGCTCTACACATTCTTCCGGCGTACTATACACGGCCACTTCCTTGCCCGGTTCGAACAGCTCATGAAGATTGCACTTCTTGTCTGTCAGGAGAAGCGTGCCCACTCCAGTTGCCTCAAACAGACGAAGATTGTTGGCGTAGTTCTCGGCGAGATCGATGTGGTAGTTCAGCGTGATTCGCGAATTACGCAGGATGCAGTACATCTCCTTTCCCCATGCGTTTCCGCGATGGTAACGCCGTACCGGGGAATCCTTTGCCCACGACGAATCGATCCGCCCCCATATGCCCAGATTCAGACTCTTGCCCACAGCCTCGAGTAGCGTGCGCCGGTTCTCGTGATCCGCAGACAGCGTACCGACGAAGGAGACATCTATCGGTTGTGCTTCGCGCGTGACCTTCTCCAGAATGGTGTCCTCAAACGCGAGTCTCACCAATTCGGCTTTGAGGCCTTGATTGCGGAAACGGTCGACGAAGTTAGGCAGAGACGAAACCATGAGGTCATAGTCGATCAGCTTCTTGTCTGCACTCAAAGGAGACGCAATCTGCCCAACGACAAGTTTCACCGCAGGCTTGAAGTCCGAAAGGAACCCGTCCGGTACCCACTGCACAGACTGATTGAGAATCACGTCGGGCCGGTAGTGCCGAATCTGTGCAGCGAGTATGGTGAGCAGGTTCTGCTTCCCATTTAATCTCGAGGCGAATGGCTGCAGCCACGGCTTGATTGCTCGGACAAGCGGGGTCGACCGGTGTTCGCGAACTTTGTCCCGCAGTGCTTTCAGGCCGGTACTGGGGGCGGAGGTTCGAGCGGCAATTGAGTTCTCGCGAGCCCACGTGCCTTGCATGATCTCGTTGTTGATGTGAAGGTCCCATGCCTCGTGGCCTTGTGAAGCAAGGTTTCTTGAATAAAAGTCCCCTACATTGAACAGGCTGTCCACGCGCGCCTTGAGCTGTTCATTGTATGGCGCATTTTCCAGGCCGGGATGTTGCGAATATAGTGAAGAGAGAAATCCCGGGTAGTCCAGGTTTAGGATCAAGATTCGCATTCGGAGTCTGCCGACGACTGTCGCCCGCTTTCAAACACGAAAACAGTGGAACATAGGCGACATTGTCGTGTCGACCCCCTCTTCAATTAACCCATTGAAGCCAGGCAATAAGCGGGACGAGTGTCAGAGGGCTGAGCAACGTCGATAGAAAGACCGTGCTTGTCACGAAACTCGAATCGAGATCGAACTCCAGAGCCAGAACAGTGGTGATCACGGCAGCAGGCATCGAAGCAAGAGTGATCGCCGCAGCCCGAGCTGCCCCTGAGAAGCCCAGTAGCGTGGCCAGTCCAAAGCCGATGATCGGAGAAACAATCAGCGACAATGCTACCGCGGCTCCCACTACCCTCGGACGGGTTGGAACAACCGCGCGCTTGAGCTGCATACCCAGGACCAGGATCATCATAGGCAACGCCGCGTCACTGAGCATGCCCACCGGCCGCATGAGGGTTTTGGGCGGAGTGACGTGAAAAAGCGAAAGAAGTCCGGCAGCTGCCAGCGCATAGAGCGCCGGAACACGAAGCAAGCGCCGGGCAGCGCTTCCCAGGTCCTGTACGCCTCTGGCGGCAATAAACACTCCTACGGTGTAGACAAGAATCGCGCTGGTCACGAAGTAAACACTGGCATACGCAAGCGCCTCGGCGCCGAACGCAAATAAGATTAGAGGTAGCGCGTAATTACCACTGTTGGAGAACAGGACGACCAGCAAAAAACTACTCAACGCTTTGCGCTCGAGGTGAAGCAGCATTGCGAGCAGTCCTCCCGCTATTCCCATACCGGCAGTCAACAAAACGCAATAGAGCGCCATGTGAACAACATCGGATCCACTCAACCGCGATGTGACAAGCTGAGTAAAGACCAGGCAGGGCGAGAGAGCATTGAAGGTAATAGTCGAAAGGGTTCGGACACTACCCGAGACGCGCCGCTCGAGCAGGAATCCCACCAGCGCGATCGCGAAGATCGGCAGAACGTCTGATACGAGAATGGAAAGCAGCATCACGATGACAAGCGTACCCGCACTGTGTCTGCGGCCTATACGGAGTTCTCTGCGGACTCGTTCAAATACTCCTCTTCGGGCACCGGAATCGCAAACGGCTCCTTCTTGAAATACCGGACCACCTCCTGCGCGGCCTCAAGCTCCATTTGAAGACGGCAGTCCCGTGTGGCCGATCCCATGTGCGCAGAAAGAATGCAATTGTCCAGGGTTGTAAGTTCTCCGGTGTAAGGCTCTTCTGTGAAGACGTCTAACGCTGCCGAAAAGGCCGGTCTATTGCGAAGGGTTTCAGCGAGTGCGATTTCATCGATCAGTTCACCCCGAGCTGTGTTGATCAGAATGGCGTGGGGCTTCATCATTGCCAGCTCTTGTCTTCCAATCATGCCGCGTGTTCGCGCCGTGAGGGGAACATGCAGCGATATGATGTCTGCTTCGCGATAGATGGTTTCCCGGTCGGTCCAGATGCACCCTGAATGTTGCGAAAATTCGGGATCACGTTTGAGATCGTGGGCAAGGATGCGTGGACTCCAGTTCTGGATATGGCCGATCACAAGCTTGCCGATCCTGCCCACACCAATGATGCCTACCGTCATCAGTCCTAGCCTTCTCCCGATACGCCGGCGCCAGATTCCATCACGTATTTCGTGGTCAACCGCTAGTGTCTTCCTTAGCAATGCGAGCATCTGACCAACCGCCAATTCAGCCACCGCAGGGGAGGGAGCTGACGGCGTGTAGGTGATGGCGATCCCGCGACTGCGAGCCGCTTGCAGCGCAACACTATCGAGGCCTATGCCTACACGTGCGATCAGGCGTAGATTTCCGGCCTTCTTCAGAACCGCTTCCGTTATGGGCTCGGTACCGGCAATCACGGCTTCATAAGTTCCGATCATTTCCGCGAGTTCTTCCTCCTTCAGCCGGCGCTGGAACGGATTAAGGGTGAAAGTGATGCGTTCCCTCTCCAGCAGTTCGATCGGATCGGAGTCGATTTCACCGAACGGATGAGTGGTTACGAGCACGCGGCCAGTGGTGGACGTTTTCATCAGCGAATGAACAGTGAACCACAGACACCACAATGATGTCGACGCCTGAAGCCCCTAACCTGGTATGCAACATCCAAAACAAGTCTTTGGGATGCATTAGGACGCTGACATAATTCCGGATTCATGGTTCCAAGGGTTCTTTGTTTCATTGTTGGGCTAACCGCCGTCCTTGTCTTCATCCGCCCTTTTGAAGGCCAGCGCGGTGCGGGCATTGCGGGCGCACCCGGCGGAGCTCTAGCGCGAGGTGTGGATAACACCCCCACGACTGCCCCGGTTCAGCCGCCCCCAATCACTGATTTCGATACCGTTCTTCTGACCGTCAACGTGACGGGACCTCAAAACAACTCTGTTCCGGGCATTCCTCGAGAACGCTTCCAGATTCTCGAGGATGGCGTTGAGCAGCAGATTTCCTATTTCTTTGAAGACTCAAGACCCTTGACGGTGGGGTTCATATTCGACGACAGCGGTCGCATGGAAACGCACGACAAGGTTCTGGTGCTCAAGGATGCCGCGCAGAGCTTCCTTAAAGGAAAGGATCCTCGTGACGAGTTCTTCGTCGTGCGCATGTCCGATTTTGCCGACGTTGTCCAGTCGTTCACAACCGACGTGAAGAACCTGCCTCTTAATTATCCGTCGATAGGCGAGACGGCTCTTTACGATGCCGTTTACGTAGGACTCTCTGTAATAAAAGAAGCTGCAAACCCTCGCCGCCTTCTTGTCGTTATTACGTCAGGTGGCGACCGATGTTGCAGCGACAACAATCGAAGAACGACTGAAGACATGCTGAAGGCGTTCGCAATTAGAGAGAATGTTCAAATTTTCACGTTGTTTGTCGTTGATGATGTCACGGATCAGGACGGGGAATTCGTGAATCGCGATGCGGTCGTTCTGGGGGACCTGGCCTGGATGACCGGCGGGCGCATGTCCAACGCTCCAAACGCTGCTCGGGGCGTGGAAGCTCTTATGGCGGAAATCGCACGCGGGCTGAAAACCCAGTATCTCATCGGATTCAAATCGACACGGCCTGAACACGATGGGAAGCGCCGGGGTGTCAAGGTGAAGGTCGCCGCTCCGGAAACGAGCCCGAAATTGACCGCCTGGACGAAGAGCGCCTACTACACGCGAAAGAATTAAAGACGGTTCGTCTGTCCCCGACTACTTTGAAGGTCTGGCGATCGGTTCGTCTGCGTCTCTGCGAAGGCGAACTCGAAGCTGTGGAATGTTGGTTCTCACGCGTACGAATCGGCTCGCTAGGGGACCGGTCTGGTCCGTGTTGTAGGACAGAGTGTACTGCCCCCGAAGTTCCATCGCGATGATCTGACTGAATGCGATAAGGCTCTCAACACTCAGAGTCGTTTGGAGCTCGGGCAGATCGACCACCATAGAAAGCCCGCCCGTATCGGCAGAAAGCACCCTCAAAACAAGCTGAAACAGCGGCTCTGCAGTGGGATTGGGTAGTTCTTCGGTTACCGACCTGACGCCACACGTGAACACCTGAATTTCCTGTTCGGCGATTTTGGCGCGCAGCGTTTCGATTTCTTTGCCGCTTGTGTCGTAGGCATCGGTGATGACGAGCAACGCGCGTCGCTTATATTTGGACTTTTTCATTTTCTCGAGCGCGTTGATCACGTTGTCGTAAAGATGCGTGGCGTTACCCACCTGGTTGAGCTTCTGGAGTTGATCTTCGACCTTCTTTCGATCCTGTGTGAAGTTCTGACGAACCTGCAGCTTTTCATCGAACGTCATCAGAAGAAATTCGTCCTGCGGTTTCATGAGCTTGACTACGGCGCGGCCAATGCGGTTAGCCGCGAGTATCGCTGCCGGAACCGGCTGTTGTCCTTCGACGTATAAGGGAAGCCGCATGCTCATGCTCTTGTCGATGAGAAGGCCGAGGCTAATCGGGACCTCCGAGCCCTCGGTGAATCCAGTGATTTTCTGTTCCACTCCATTTTCTTCAACAATGAAGTCATCCTGCTTGAGGTTGAGGATGTAACGGCCCGAGATATCCGAAACGTTCAGAACAACTTTCTGAACATGCTGCGGGGCTTGAACGGGAGATTGCTGGAGTAACGCAGCGAGACCCACAAGAACGGCCAGAGACTTCATGGCCGAACATTCTATCAGTCCGATTCAGTTCGTTGTGACTATGGTTTTTCTCTTCTCGAGCAATCTGACAATTGCTTGAATGTAGGTGCTGTCGGGGTGCAAGCGTTCTGCGACACGCAGTTCCGCTCGAGCGTCCTCAATCCGATTTGCGGAAGACAGACAAAGACTCAGACCGATGTGAGGACCTACCTTTTGCGGACTCAGCACAATGGCGCGCTGAAAAGACTGTGTGGCCGCACCAAGGTGATTCGGATCGTGTTTCTTATGGTAAAGGTTCAGATGGATATCGCCCGAGTCATGAAACAGGCTCGAGTTTAGTGGCATTACTGCTTTCGCGGTTTCGAGTGTGTCTGCGGCAGTTTCCAGCCGGTTCTCTTCATATTCTCGTTGCGCTCGAACTTGCAGTTCGCTTGACACCATGACGAGACTCGAGAAGACGAGTGTTGTAACTCCCAGAACTGCGAGAATCGTGGTTCCTGCCGTCGCCCGGGGTTGTGGAACGACACGCGCTCTTCTCATCAGAGTCCCGATCAGCATCGCGCCAATGACTCCAAGACTCGGAAAGTACACATTGATGTCGATGAGGTTATGGAGAATCCATACGGCCAGGGCGAGCAAAAGATAAGGAGACAGACGGCGCATTTCTCCCCGGTGCCACGCTCCAAGAAGAAGCAATAGCACGCCCGCAGTCGCAATCAGCGCCAGATAACCCAGCTCCGATAGCAGCTGCAGTGGAGTGTTGTGGGCGTACTGTGTCTCGTTTGCTCCGGGCAGCATGTATTGGGAATACAGGACACCATATGTGTTCAGGCCTGTGCCCATCGGATGCGCGGCGAAGATTGTCCATGCTGTTACCCAATTCATCGCCCGCAATGAGACGGGGTTGGAGGAGGCGATTCCTCCCTGGCGTATCGCGTAGAACGCGCCGCCCGCAAGAGCAAGAGTCAGAACGACAGGAGCTAGCCGCAGACTCACCCGCCTGTGATGCAGAAGCATCCATACCGTCGCAATGAGGAACAATCCGACGAGGAACCCGAAACTTCGCGTCAGGAACCCCGCAGCCAACAGCATGCCGACCCCGACGGCAAGCAGCGCTTTCACCCTCCTGCCGCTTTCCCCCCAGAGCTTCGCGTGAAAAGGGAGAGCGAGCGTCAGAAATCCCCATAACGTTCCCGGCAAAGCCAGTGTCGAGAAAATTCGCCGCGACTCGATCCGTTCCAGGGCGGGAACTTTTAGGACGCGGTCCGATGCCGCATATGAAATGTAGTTGTAGAGTTGCTCAAAGCCCCAGAAGTACTGGTACAAGCCATAGCCCGACACGATAGCGCACAATACAACCAGGCAAATGGCGAGCGGCTTTTCAGGTTCGAAACCGGCATAGAAAAAAAAGCCGAACAGGCAGTAGTACGACCAAAGGATCGTCAAGAACTCGAGTGATCGATAGGTGTCCACCGAGAACAGGAAGACATGAAGAATCAGGAGAGCGAAAGCCGCCAGACCCCCCTTGATATAGGCCGGATGAATTCGACGTTCATACAGACTGGAGAAGAACGCAAACGTCGCGCATAGAATGACGGCCAGCTTGCCGTCCGGATAAGCTTCGGGCGGCAGGAGTACGGCGAAGAAGAGTGCGGCGAAGGCCAGCCCGATTACTGCTCGTTTCTGCTTCATCGTTGCTTTGGCGCCTGCGGCCTTCCCAGCAGCAGGTTGTCGAAGGGATCGGGAACGGACGTATCTTTGAAGTAGTTCGCCAGTTGAACGGCTTGTCTCCGATATTTCTCGCTTTCTTCCATCTTACCGGCTTCCTGGTACCATTCCGCCAACCGTAAGTGACCCGGAATGTAGTTGGGTTCGATCTCGACGGCTTTCAACAATTCTTTGCAGGCCCTGTTCAGGTCGCCGAGGTTGTAAAACGCTTCCGCAATATTCTTGCGAACAAATGGATTGAACGGGTCCGCTCGAAGCTGGAGCTCCCCCGTATCGGCAATCCTCCGGTGAATTGCTCTATCCTTTTGTGGATCTTCCGTCAGCCGCTGGACAAGTACGGCTTCGAAGTGTCCCGCCGGCACATCGAAATAAGGATTTTCCCGCATGGAGTCGGCAAACAGGATTTCTGCTCGGTCGAGGTATTCGGGCTTCCTGGTTTTTATGTACTCGTCGAGATAAACAGTGCCGAGGTTATCCAACAAAATCGAATAACGGGGGAGGATAGCGAGCGCCAATCGATGGTTGCGTTCCGCTCGCTTAAAGTCATCGGCCGAGTGTGCCTCATGGCCCACCTCATTGAAGTGGAGACCAACAGCAGGTATTAACGCGGCATCCAGCCAGACCGCGACAAGAGCAATCCCGAACGCATGGCGCCAGGTTGTGGACAGCGTGGGGCGCCGATATTCTCCATACGGCAACAGGTCGGCCTGGCTGATGACGGCGAGACCGGCAGCCAGGACGGGTACCGTCCAGTTATTGTCTACCAGGGCGTGCACCGTCAGGCCCGTTGCAGCAAGCAAGGCGGACTCCTGTACGATCCTACTCTGCGGCGATATCGTGTGGCTTCTGCGCCATGCGAGAAACAGCAGATATCCTCCAAGCCCTATGAGCAGGATCGTGCCGGGTACTCCAATTTCCGCGGCGTACTGAAGGTATTCCGAATGGGCGATATTCGGCCATTTTCGATAGTGCGTGATCGAGCCCGCGATGTAGGGGCTGAATTGCTTGCCGAAATAGTAGTAATGACCCAGTCCAACCCCGGTACCGGGGTATTGGCTGATCATCGACAACGTTCCAAGCCAGATTCCGCCACGCGCATAATTGAAAGGATCCCGCTGACCACGGTCCATAAACTTGCGAACAAGCGATGGATTCGCAGCGAGCGTGATCAGGATCAGTAGGCTTCCGGCAAGAGCGATGCGCATCAGCGAGAAACTTCGACGCCTCGCCATACGGAATCCTGCTATCGCGAGCAGCGCGCCTGCAGAGAGCGTGGCTCCGCGCGATGAAGTCTGGCCGATGCCGTATAGAAGAAACAATCCCGCCCCGGCAGCGGCGATGCGAAGCCGCACCGAGGATCCCAACAGAAGAGTCGCTACACAAATCGCCAGGCCCGGCAGGACGAAGGACGCGAGATAGTTGGCATTGACAAAGGGCCCGAGGAGGGGACGCTCTCCGACGATCAGTGCTCCTGCAATGTATCCGACATCGATAAGCACCACAGCGCCGAGAATGGCATTCTTCCAACTTGCGGGCCTTCCGATGGCACAGTGGGCGAGAGCGATGAACGCGCCTATAAAGAGGATGTTTTCGTAGAAGACATACCAGCTTTCAAATAGAGATCCCGGCCAGCGCAACATGGAAATCAGCATGGCGGCCACAACGGCGATCACTCCTGTCAGAAATCCAGGAGATAGCGGCGGAAGACTTGCCCGGTCTTTTTTCCATGCATAGCAGCCGATGATGACAAGCAGAAGGCTTCGATAGATTCCCAATACGACGGGTTGGGTGGCTTCCTTACCCGCCGGGGTTAGCGCCACCAACAGAATCACGCAGAGGAATGTGACGAGTTCCTGACGATCTCTGATCCCGAAACGTTCCAACATGCGCCAACTGTAGCATCGCGTCATTCGTAACGTTTTCCCCTTTTTTGCTTGTGCCTCGGAGCTTCGCTATGATTCCCTCCACTTGAAACGGAGGTTCACTCATGAAACATTTTTCACGGCTCCTGACCGTTGTGTCGCTTGCTGCAATCTTTGCGCCGGCTGCCATAGGGCACTTCAAGTTACTCGAGCCCCCATCAGCCCTGATGGAGGGCAATAACGGAGACCCGCAAAAGATGGCGCCCTGCGGTGGGACTTCGGCCGACGCCGGCACTCCGAGCAACATCATTACGAGTATTCGTGGGGGGACAAAACTCCACCTGAAGGTTCAGGAGACGGTATACCATCCTGGTCACTATCGCGTGGCGCTCGCTGTGAACTCACGAACGGAACTTCCGAAAGATCCCGAAGTGACAACCCGGGAATCCGCCCGTGGGCCACAGTCCGTGTCGGCAGTGATTCAAAACCCGGTTCGCCCGCCACTCCTGGTCGACGGTCTCTGGGCTCACGATACTCGCCCAACAGGTACGGCTGCTCCTTATGAGACCGATATCGAGATCCCCAATATCAACTGCGAGAAATGCACCCTCCAGATCATTCAATTTATGGCCGAGCATGGATTGAATCGCGATGGCGACTTTTCGTATCACCATTGCGCGGATCTCAAGATCACGGCCGACCCTGCAAAACCCCTGGCTACAGGTTGGCCTACAGCCCCGGCCCGCGGAGGGACTCGCTAACCTTTTGCGTCAGGCGGGGTGACAATCTTTGTCATTTTTGCACGGGTGTTTACTAACTAAGTCCTTTGGTTTCTGCAGTTGGCTCCGTGGTTCGATGATTGCACTAACCGAGTCGCCTGGCACTTGGTGTACGGGCTGAAAAGGCCGGTTAGGTTCAAATACTACTAGTCGAATTCACGGAGGGAATTGGAATGAAGAATAGTAAAGGTTTCTCGCTGTTGGAACTTTTGATCGTCGTTGCGATTATTCTGATCATCGCGACCATCGCAATCCCGAGCTTGCTGCGGTCTCGTCAGGCAGCCAACGAGTCTGCCGCCGTGGCAAACCTCAGAACGGTCAACACAGCGGAAGTCACCTACCTGTCGTCTTCGGGCGGCACTTACGGAGACATGCCGAATCTGATCAGCGCCAAGCTGCTGGATGATACGTTCACTGGCACCAAGGCGGGTTACAAATACGGGATCACGCTCGATGTTACGGGGCAGGACTATACGGCTACCGCGTATCCGGCTGCGCCGAACACGGGCCGTTATGGCTACTACAGCGTTCCGGATGCGGTGGTTCGTTATTCAACGGTCTCCACTCTTGCTCCGGCTGGTCAGTCAGGACGTTCCGTCCAGTAAACGGACCGTTGCGAGGCTGAGAGGGGGCGTGGGACGCGCTTCCCTCTCGATCCTCCGGGTTTCTAACCTAATCCCTGAATGTCATTCATTAAGGAAGGATTCGGCCCGGTGTCATAGGGGGATAACTTGAAGAATAGAAAAGGATTTTCGTTACTTGAACTCTTGATCGTTGTCGCCATCATCTTGATCATCGCGACAATCGCAATTCCGAGCCTTCTGCGCTCGAGGCAGGCGGCCAACGAGGCAGCCGCAGTCGGTAATATGCGGAACCTTAATACGGCGGAGGTTACTTACTCCTCCAGTTTTGGCCTATACGGGAGTGTCCCGGACCTTATTACGGCCAAGCTGCTGGATGAGCGCTATGCCGCAAGTAACTTTAGTGGCTTCCGTTTTGCGGTGGCGCTCTCGAGTGGATCTAGGAATTACACGGCTTATGCGACTGGAGTGTCGACGAATAGTTCGCGCTTCGACTATTACACCAGTCCGGATTTCGTCATCCGCTACTCCACTATGACGTCGAGGGCACCGAGTGGGATGACCGGCGATCCTGTCCAGTAGTTTCGCGAGAAAGGGGCCTTTGAGCCCCTTTTTCTGCGCCCGTCTCCGATATATTTACCGCTTTAATACTTTTGGTAACTTGTCTTACTCTGGCTTTGCATGTCCGTATTGGTTTTAGTCCTGCTTTCCCTGCTGCAGTCCTCTCAATCCCCGCGTCTTTCGCCGAACGATCTCGTTTCGGCGGTCAGCGATTACTACGGGAAGCTGAACAGTCTCTCCGCGGATTTCGAACAGATACAAAAAGATGCGAACCGAAGTACCAGGGTCCGGGGTCATGTATACCTGAAGAGCGGGAGGCGAGCCCGGTTCGACTACGTTAACCCTATCGTCAAGAGCGATTACTTCGACGGAAAGACCCATACGCGCTACCTGCCGGACGAAAAAAACGCGATTCAGGAGGCGATGGGGAAGAGCGAGGACGAACGCCTGCTGATTTTCCTGATTCTTGGGAATCGGGAGTCCCCGTGGAAAGATGAGTTTGACAGGAAGGAGACCGGGACTGTCCCGGCGACGTTTCCTGGGAATCAAGTGGTGAGATTAATTCCAAACAACACAAAGAACATTCGGGATGTGGAGGTGGAAGTCGATCCTGCCACCCGTTTGATTCATCGGTTTGGTTTTACTCGAGCCGATAAGACGTATACAGAGTACATATTTACCAATATCAAGACAGCTCCATTAGACGATTCGCTTTTCAAGTTTAAGGCGCCGCCGGATGTGAATGTCTTTGTGAGATAACAGTCCTCCGATGGAATTCGACTGCAAGTACGCCAAGCCAAGTGGTGAAATCGTAACGGCCACGTTGGTGGGCCAGACGCTGGAAGAAGTGCGTCACCATTTGCAAGAGCAGGGCCTTCTGCCTATATCCGTGCGCCAGAAGGGATGGGCACTCAACCTCAAGAGAGAGCGTGGAGTGCGCATCAAGCAGGAGAATTTCATCCTCTTTAACCAGCAGCTCGCAGCTCTGATCAAAGCGGGCCTTCCGATCCTCCGATCTCTCGACCTTCTCAAGGCACAGATCAAGAATCCGCTACTGAAGCGGCATGTGAATGACGTGCGGGATCGCGTCCATTCCGGCGCCATGCTGTCGGAAGCCCTTCGTGCTCAGGGTGTCTTTCCGACAGTTTACGTAGCATCCATTTTCGCTGGTGAGCGCAGCGGTGATCTGGTCAATGTGATCAGCCGGCACATTCAGTACGAGAAGACGATCATGTCGGTGAGAAAGCGATTTGTGAATTCGCTGATCTATCCGGCGTTTCTGATCCTTCTCTCGATCGTGATGGTCGGTGTCATCATGGCGTACGTCATTCCGAAGTTCGCCGAGCTCTATCATGATCTCAACGTCGACCTGCCTGTGCCGACACGCATCCTGATCACTGTGGCGAGTACCATCCAATCACAGGTGTTCCTCATTCTACCTGCGCTGGCCATCACGATTATCGGGCTGTGGGTCTGGGCCGGCACTACAGCCGGCCGCATGTGGTTCGACAAGATGAAGCTAAAAGTGCCGGTGCTCGGAAATCTGTGGACGATGTTTTCGATGGCGCAGCTTTCGCGAACGCTGGCAATGTTGCTTCAGGGCGGGACTCCGCTGTTAACTGCCCTGGAAGTCACGCGAGACGCATCCGGGAACTCCGTCATTTCTTCTTCCATTGCATTTGCGATCAGCCAGGTGCGAGAGGGAAAGTCTCTATCCGACAGCCTCGAGAAGGCAGGGCACTTCCCGACATTGTCTTTGGAAATGATGCGGGTGGGCGAGCAGACAGGGTCTCTTCCCGAAATGCTAAATCACGTAGCGGATTTTTACGACGAGGATGTCAACATCAAGTCTACGGCATTGCTCAGTTACGTTGAGCCCGCGATTCTCATCTTCGTGGCGACGTTTGTGGCGTACATCCTCGTGTCCTTGTACCTGCCCATTTTCAGCCTGGGGGCCAAGATCCAGTCATGAAAGAACTCACGATCAGCGACGACCGGCAGACTGCGAAACAACTGGCGCAACGTTATCGGTGTGACTTTGTCGAACTGAGCGGCACCGACCTTGATCTGGATCTCTTCCGTTCGATCCAGGCCGAGCTCATGTTTCGATACAACTTCGTTCCGCTCAAGCGGCAGGGCGAAGCCCTTGTCGTTGCGATGGCCGATCCGAGCGACCTCAGCGCCATCGACGAAGTATCGGACCTGCTCCACCGCGACCTCATCATCCGCGTGGCTCCTCTTTCCGAGATTCAGGATCTACTCAAAAAGTCGGAGTCCTCGCAGCGGATGCTCGAGGAAGCGACTGAAGGTTTCAAATTGCAGCTCATTCGTGAAGATGAAAGCGGCGATGAAACCATCACGATCGAAAAGATTACACAGGAAGAATCCAGCCCGATCATTCGGCTGGTCGACACAGTCATCTTTACTGCGCTCGAACGGCGCGCCAGTGACATCCATATCGAGACACGTGACAACGAGGTGGGTGTGAAGTACCGCATCGACGGCGCATTGACGGAAGCAATGGAGCCGATTGCGAAGGAGCACCATTCGACCGTCCTTTCGCGTATCAAGATCATGTCGGAGTTGGATATTTCCGAACGTCGTGTACCGCAGGATGGCCGGTTCAAAACCCGTTACAAGGGCCGGTCCATCGACTTCCGCGTTTCGATCATGCCGTCTATCCACGGAGAGGATGCGGTTATTCGTATTCTCGACAAGGAGACCATCAGCGAGAAATTCCGTACATTGAGCCTGGACGTCGTAGGATTCGCTGAATCCGACATCAAGAAGTTCCGGCGCTATATCAAGGAGCCGTACGGAATGGTCCTGGTGACGGGCCCGACGGGTAGCGGTAAGACAACAACCCTCTACGGCGCGATCATGGAAATCCGCAACTCGGAAGACAAAATCATCACGATTGAAGATCCGGTGGAGTATCAGCTGCAGGGAATCACTCAGATTCCGGTCAACGAGAAAAAAGGACTCACATTCGCTCGTGGCCTTCGATCGATTCTCCGTCATGACCCCGACAAGATCATGGTAGGAGAGATCCGAGACACGGAAACAGCGCAGATCGCCATCCAATCGGCGCTCACGGGACACCTGGTCTTCACGACCGTGCATGCCAACAACGTCGTCGATGTACTCGGACGATTCCTGAACATGGGCGTCGATCCGTACAACTTCGTTTCGGCATTGAACTGTATCCTGGCTCAGCGGCTCGTTCGCATGATCTGCACGAATTGCCAGCGGCCCGTACGTTATCCAAAGGAAGTGCTGGTGGAATCCGGGCTGGACCCGGTGAAGTTTGCCGGGTTTGAGTTCCGTGAAGGGACGGGCTGTCTGTCCTGCAATGGCACGGGATATCATGGTCGGACTGCAATTCACGAACTACTGGATCTCTCCGACCGGATCCGGGATTTGATTATAGACAAGAAGCCCACGTCCGAAATAAAGCGTGCGGCTCATGAAGAAGGGATGACTTCGTTGCGCGAGAGCGCGGTCAGCAAGGTGCTGGCTGGTGAAACGACGCTGCGCGAAATCAATAAGGTAACGTTCATTGAGTAGCAGTCTTTTAAATCCTGTAACGCAGTTCCTAAAGTCGCCACGGCCTGTGTGGGCGTGCGAGTTTACGAGCCGGCATGTGATCGTCGCCGGAACAGACTCTTCCCGCAAACGCGTGGCGGGGCGAGCTGTCGAACCGCTCCCGGAAGGAGCCATCTCCAGCACGCTGAATGGAAAGAATCTCGTCGACTTCGAGACCGTGCACGACATCACGAAGGACGCAATACGGCGCGCTGGTGTTCGCGGGTTTGAGATGAGCGTCGTCATACCCGACGATTCGAGCCGAATTGCTATCGTGACCGCGGATAATCTCGCGGGGAAAGCCGAAGATCGGGAGGCGTTCCTGAGATGGAAACTTAAGAAGACTGTGCCCTTCGAGGTGGATACGGCTCAGATCGCTTACCAGGTCCTGGGTTCCCGCGAATCGATAGAGGGAAAGGGCTTCGACGTCCTCGTGGCAGTGTCTCCGCGTTCCGTAGTACAGGAATATGAAGAGCTTCTCGAGAGGCTCGATATCCACGCCGGGTATGTTGTGCCCTCCACCATTGCTGCAATGAACATGGGCCCGGAAGTTTCGTCAGGCACAAAGCCCGATGATGTGCTTTTCGTGAAAGTTGCACCGGATTCCATCGCGACGATAGTTTTTCAGAATCGGCGGCCGCGGTTTTACCGTCGTGTCGGTGAAATGCCTTTGTACGATGCCGTCTATCCGACGATGATGTACTACCAGGACAAGCTGGGAGGCACGTCGCTTTCATGCGCTAAGGTCTGCGGATACGACAGCGATCTTCTTTCGGAGATGGAAGAACTCGAAGATAGACTGAATGTTCCTGTTCGAGGCATGGAGCCCCGAAGCACCGAGGACATTTATAAGCCGGCGCTGGGCGCCGCAGGTTTTTTATGGGCCAATTTGACCTAAACCTATCGACACGTCCGTTCAGGCCATATCGAGCGGCCAACATCGGTTTGCTCACCCTTCTCCTGGTCCTTTTGGTGGTTACAGCCGGGCAGATCCTCAGCTACCAGCAATATTCGTCGCTCGCGGCCGCCAGTCGTCAACAAGAAACGGAAGTCCGGGCAGATGCTGATCAATTGATGGCTCAAGTCCAGAAGCTGAACGACAAGATGACCAGCGGGAACGCTACGGAGAAGCTGTCGGAAGTGGAACTGTTAAACCGAATTATTATTCGGAAAAGCTTCTCATGGACAAAGGTGTTCGCCAATCTCGAGAAAGCCATGCCGGAAAACGTTCGTCTTCTCAACCTCCATCCGTTTCTTGATGAAGAGGGAAGAATCGGCCTCACGATGGGTGTCCGCGGCCGCAGTCTGGCCGACGCCACGGCATTCCTGACCACTCTGGAACGATCCGAAATTTTCACCGAAGTTCAGCTGGCGGTACAGGAAAAGAAGGAAGCGAATGCCAATGGCGAAGTCGAGTTCTCGCTGAGTTCCTTGTACACAGAGCCGGCCAAAAAGCAGGTGGAAGCCAAGCCACAGCCGAAGGCACTGCCGCAACCGCAGGCACTGCCGCAGCCGAAGGCACTCCCAAGGAAGGTGTCGCGATGATCTATCGGCGCCGGCGTCAGCAGTATGTCTTCGCGGGACTTCTCGCCATTATCGCGGTGATCAATGTCTTGTTCTTCTTTATCCTAAATCGCCCCGCGCATGCGGAATACGATCGCCTTGAGGAGTCCATCCGGCAACTTCGCGCCCAGGTAGGAGCAAACAAAATCTACTTTGACCGGCTCCAAAAGACCAACACGCAGCTCGATCGTTTTGATAAAGATAAGAATTCACTGCTGATGAAGCATCTGATTCATCGGACTTCCGGATATTCACAGATCGTCTCGACCCTGGAAGGTATCCTGCAGCGCACCGGTGTTCGGAGTACCCGAATCACTTACACGCCGGATCCAAAGCCTCATGCCGGGCTGAACACCGTGGCTGTGACAATCCCACTCGAGGGAAGCTATAGCAACATTGTGAACTTCATTCGACAGGTGGAAAACTCCGACACCTTCTTCCTGATTACTGCGATCGATCTCACTGGCGGTAACAGTGCGCAGGCTCCTAACAGCCAGACGTCTAACATTTCTAACACGAACGCCAGCACGGGTTCCGGAAACGTGGCACTTTCGCTGGCGCTGGAGACTTACTTTTACCAATGACGGCTTCAGACAAAAAGAAAACCGCGTGGCTGGTGCTTCTCCTCATTGGAGCGGGACTCTCGTGGTTGTATGTCTACCGTCCGACGGCGGTTTCTGTATCCAACGTCACCCAGAAGGCTGCCGCGAAGACAAAGCCGGCCAAAGTTGGGCAGGAAGCACAGATCCGAGTCGATATGGTCGAGAATACGTCCGCGATCAGCGTCGGTCAGACGAATCTTTTCCAGTATCGCCAAAAAACTGTGGCCTCCAAACCACCGGAACCGCCACGTGCCCTGGCGACTTCACCGATCGTCACGCCGATAAGTGCGTCCGCCCAACAACAGCAGCCCTTCGTTCCCCCACCGCAGCCCTGGAAGGCCTTTCGATATGAGGGGTTCTCTGTCAGCAAAGGCGGGGGGAAAATCCTCGGTTCTATCACCGAAGGCGGAAACACTTACGAAGTGAAAGAAGGCGACTGCATGATGGGGCAGTTTTGTGTTACCCGTCTCACGGAGACCCTTGTTGAGATCGAAGACCTTCAACTGAAACGGAAGCAAACTTTCACGAGGATACAGTAATGAGATCCGTCAGGGGGCGTGGCGATGAAGGCTTCGCGCTAGCGGCGCTGATTTGCTTCATCACTGCTGCTGCGATCTTCACGGCGATCGTAGTTCCTCTTCGAGTCATGCAAAGCCGGCGCGAGACAGAAAGGGAACTCATCTTTCGAGGCGAAGAGTACGTTCGCGCAATCAAAAAGTATCAATACAAGTACGGCATCTACCCCTCAAGCGTCGAAGATCTGATTTCACGTGACGGTTACCGCTTTATACGTCGTCAATACAAGGATCCAGTCACCGGCGAAGATTTTCGTCTAATTAATGTCAATGCCGACGGTTCGCTGACCGGCTCGCTGACTCTGATGTCGGTTCCGGTCTCCGCGCAGCAAACGGGAAGCGCAAACGCCTTTGGTAACACGGGTGGCGCCGGTGCTCCAGTCGCAGGTGGCGCAGGCGGGCAAGGTGGACCGCGGCCGGCTGTACCGGCTGGTGCGAACACCGCCGGTGTAGGAAGTGTCTCGGGAGCTGGGGGAAGCCTCGGTTTTGGCGGCGCGGGGATCTCCGGTCTTTCGGGGGGCGGTGCAAACACCAATACCGGACGAACGGGAACAGGCGGTGGCGGCATCGGAAGTGGCGCCGGGAATATCGGTGGAGCATTCGGCGGCAGCGGTATCGGTAGTGGAGCGGGGACCGGCGGAGCATTCGGCGGTGGCACGACTGGCGGAACAGCGCCGGGAACTCTAGGCGGAGCTTTCGGATCGATGGGCACTTCGCCGGGCACTGGCACTCAGCAGCAGAACAACACGTCGAACCGACCGAGCGGTGGCGGTGGAGCAGCCGCCCCAGGAGCCACTCCCGCAGCAGCTACTCCCACCGCGGGTGCCGCTTCGGCGATTCCATCAAATGGATTTGGAACTGGTGGCACCGCGCTGCAGGTTTCTCCGGGCATCGCTGGAGTGGCTTCGGAAAGTACGAAGACCAGCGTCATGATCTACAACGAGAAGGAGAAGTACAACGAATGGGAATTCGTTGCGCCCGTACTGCAAACTGCCGCTAACGCCGGCGCTGGTGGCGCTGGGGGAGCAGGCGGAGCAGGCGGTGGTCGTGCCGGCGGTCCTCTGGGAAATCGTCCTGCCAATGGCGCCATTCCCGGCGGCGGGGTTGGCGGAATCGGAGCCGGCGGCGGTATTGGCGGCGTTGGAACTCCGCTGGGTGGCGGCGGAGGCGCGGGACGTACGGCGCCTGTCGGCCCTGCTGCACCAGGCGCGCCGGGCGGAGGAAATCCGTTCGGAGGCCCCATCGCACCTGGCGGCGGAGGCGCGGGCGGAGGCGTCCGCCGCTAGAGTCTCTCTCTCTATTCTTCCAGGGCTTCGAGCACTTCATCGGCGTGCTCAGAAACCTTCACCTTAGGAAAAATGTGCGTGATCTTTCCGTCTTCACCGATGATGAACGTGGTGCGTTCAATACCCATATACTTCTTTCCGTACATGGACTTCTCTTTCCAGACATCGTAGTCCTCGATAATCTTTTTATCGGTGTCGGCCAGAAGCGGGAAGTTCAAGTCGAATTTCGTTTTGAACTTCTTGTGTGATTCAACCGAATCTGCGCTCACCCCAAGAACGACTGCGCCTTTCTCTCGGATTGCGGCGAGGCCGTCGCGGAAGTTACACGCCTCGGTTGTGCAGCCCGGCGTGTCGTCTTTCGGATAGAAGTACAAAACCACCTTCTTTCCTTTGAAGTCTGAGAGCTTGACGGTTTTCCCTGAATCATCTTTCACGTTGAAGTCGGGAGCCTTCTGTCCGGTTTTCATTCGGGTCCTCCATGCTCGTGGACGACGACTGCTTTCATGGGGTCGTGACAGCCACGGTTATAATGTCGTTCGATCGTATGGACATCAGCGGCAAGGTAGCATTAATCACAGGTTCCTCCAAACGCGTTGGACGAGAGACAGCTGTGGAACTGGCGCGTCGCGGCGCCCGCGTCGCCATTCACTATCGCGCCGATGAGCCGGGAGCCCGCGAGACGTTACGCCTCGTGCAGGAAGCGGGCGGCGCCGGTGAACTGTTTCACGCCGAGCTTACGGATCATCTTGCCGTGGACAACATGTTCTCGGATCTGGAGCGGCGAATGGGAGCGCTCCACATTCTCGTCAATAACGCGTCCGTATTTGATCCCGGCACATTCGAACAATCGACGCCAGAGCTCTGGAAACTGCAGATGGATTCGAATGCAATGGCGCCATTTTTCGTTGCTCAACGAGCATCGCGTCTAATGTTGCGCCAGCAACAGGCGAAGATTGTCAATCTGGTGGATGTTGCGGGAGAAACAATCTGGCCGGGGTATCTCGTCTATAGTGTCTCGAAAGCCGCGCTCATTGCAGTGAATCGCGGCCTGGCAAAAGCTCTTGCACCAACCATTCAAGTGAATGGCATTGCTCCCGGGCCAGTCCTGTTTCCAGAGAACTACACAGACGACCAGAAACGTCTTGCAGTTGAACGCACTCTCCTAAAAAAAGCCGGTAGCGCGAAGGACATTGTGAACGCCGTCGTGTTCCTGATCGAGAACGATTACATTACTGGAGAGGTTCTTCACGTCGATGGTGGAAGGCACATCATGTAGCGGATTTGTCAAGGAACTTCCATCCGCCATTTTTGCAATCCCACGCCAGTCCTGAGTTTCAGCCGACAAAACACAGTTGACAGCATTGAGAGCGAAATGTAGAGTCCGGCGGTGCACTCAAGAAATAATCAACAAAGACGAAGAGGAGACGAACCACAATGAACAAAGGCGAGTTGATTGAAAAGATCGCGAAAGACGCAAAGATCTCGAAAGTTCAGGCCGGCAACGCATTGAACTCGACAATCGACGGAGTCGTTTCCACACTGAAGCGAGGCGGTAAGGTTACGCTGGTAGGATTCGGCACGTTCACCGTCAGTTCGCGAAAAGCCCGCACAGGAAGAAACCCACAGACTGGCACACCATTGAAGATCGCCGCCAAGAAGGTCACCAAGTTTTCCGCCGGAGCGGACCTGAAGAAAGCTGTCAACCGAGGACGCTAAGCGAAAGGTCTACACTCAGGCCGGACGGCCATTCGGGCCCGGCAATGCCTATCAAAAGCCAATTATATGTACGAACGCCCCGGAAGCATCTAGAATGAGGGGCCGCTGATGTTTCGCCAGTTGGTGTCGGCGTCATCCACGCAACGAATCAAGAGGGAGAAGTCCATGCACACAGTTAGTCGACAGTCCACCATCCTCGGCGTTTCTGCTTTGTCTGCCATGCTGATGATTTCAGGGTGCGCGACCAAGAAGTACGTTCGAGAACAGACCGGCGCAGTCGATACCAAGCTTACCGGGGTTTCCGGCAAGCTTACGGAGGTCGAAGGCAGAACCCGGGAAAACGCGGAGAGAATTGACGCCGTTGATAAGCGTTCCCAGCAGGGGATTACCGATGCTCGTACCGCAGCTACGGCTGCGGATACGAAGGCGACTCAGGCCGGCACTGCTGCTGCCGCCGCGCAGACCTCTGCCAATGGCGCGCAGCAGACGGCAACACAGGCCAACCAGGCCGTTGCTACCGTCAACACGCGCGTAACTACCGTTGAGAATCGCTTCAACAACCTCGACAAATACACGCCAGGTCCCACGCAGACCGTCACGTTCAAGGTCAACTCCTCGACTCTCGATGACGCTGCGAAGTCGACGCTCGACGGTATTGCAAGTCAGGTTGGCAGTCTGGCCTCTGGTTTCATGATCGAGATTCAGGGATTTGCGTCCGCTGAGGGCAACGCAAACTCCAACATCGCTCTCAGCGAACGCCGTGCTGAATCCGTTCAGCGTTATCTGGTCTCGAAGAATGTTCCCCTGTTCCGCATCTCGATTGTCGGACTCGGTGTCGAGAAGCCCGTGGGTGACAACAAGACGAAAGCCGGCCGCGAGCAAAACCGACGCGTCGAAGTTCGCGTGCTTCGCACGAGCTGAAAAGAACCGGGGCAATTGGGAAGACTTCGAATTGTGTCACCACAATTCGAAGTCTCTCTCCCTATTCCCCAACCCCATGAGAATTCTCATTTCCGGCTCTACTGGTCTCATCGGATCAGCCTTCATTCGTGCAGCTTCCGCTGCAAAACACACGCCTGTTCCCCTGGTCAGAAAAAGAGGTATTGCTTCGTCCGTTTACTGGGATCCTGAAAGCGGAACAATAGACAGCGCGGCCCTCGGAGGAATCGAAGCCGTCGTGCACCTTGCCGGCGAGAGTATTGCGTCGCGGCGTTGGACTGCCGCGCAGAAGGAGCGCATTCTCAACAGCCGTGTCAAGGGAACGGAACTGTTGTCATCTGCGCTTGGGCGCATGAATCCGCGGCCCCGGGTCATGATCAGTGCTTCTGCTATTGGCTACTACGGTGATTGCGGAGACAGAAGATTGATCGAAAGCAGTCCGCCCGGGTCCGACTTTCTCGCTCAAGTCTGTCGTGAATGGGAACGTGCCACGGCCGCGGCATCGACCGCCGGGATTCGTGTTGTGCTTCTTCGAACCGGTATCGTACTCGCGAGGGAAGGTGGCGCACTTCCGAAGATGGTGACGCCATTCAAGCTTGGTGTTGGTGGAAAGATCGGTTCCGGAAAGCAATACATGAGCTGGATCGATCTTGAAGATGAAGTGCAGGTCATCCTTCATTGCATACAGACGGAATCCATTGAGGGCGCAGTCAACAGCGCAGGTCCTTCTGCCGTAACAAATGCCGAGTTCGCCAGAACGTTGGGACGCGCCTTATCGCGGCCTTCAGTATTTCCATTGCCCGCATTCGTGGCGCGGGTCATGCTCGGAGAGATGGCCGACGGGCTCCTGCTTTCCAGCCAGCGTGTCGAGCCCGCAAGACTCCTCGCCAGTGGATACGCTTTTCGTCACACGAATCTCGAAGAGACCTTACGGCGGATTCTTCAGTAGCGCAGGCGCTAGCCTAACGAGCCTTCGTCTGCCGAGGGACCATAGACAGAGGGAACCGGAATGTCATTCAATCGCAGATAGACTCCCAGCTGCGCGCGATGATGGACGTTGTGGTTCAAGACGAAATTGCGGACGACCGCAGCTCGCGGCATTGTCAGTATCGTTTTGCCGCCCATCTTCAACGACCATGGTTTCAGCAGATGTTCGTCATTGGTGCCGGCCAGCGCTGCCCTGGCTCCCGCCAGGTTTTTATCGAAATTCGCCAGCACCTGCGCCTTGCTCGTTGCCACTTGCGGTTGCGGAGGTTGAACGCCGGGAGGCGCCAGATCTAGTTCATCCAGGGAAATCGCCTTGACGGCCCAGTCGGGCAGTTCTGAAAGATGGTGTGCAAGTCGGCCCAGAGTCATGGATTTCTGGTGAGGTGCCCAGTCAAATTTTTCAGGAATTCTCTCGAGGGTCTTTCGCGTGGCCGGCATTTCCATTTCGAGTTCTTGTAGTAAACCCTGAGTCATGGTGTTCATGGTTGCTTCTCCTGTGTGTATTACGGAATCAGAACAATCTTTCCGAAAGCGCCGGGAGCGAGAACGGTTTCGTGCGCGCGTGGCGCGTCGTTTAACGGAAACTCTCTGCCTACGAGGGGATTCAACGTCCCGTTTTCGAGACCTGCAGACAGTGCTGAAGCGATGCGGTGGGTCTCTTCCGGAGGAGTGTTCAGAAGCATCATCCCGATGATCGACGCGCCCTTCGCCATCGCTTCTCTTGGATTGATTTCTATCGTTCCACGGTTTCCAATGACAATAATTCGACCGCGCCGGGCAATCATCGCGAGGTCTTTTCCAAGGTTAACGTTGGCCAGCATCTCGAGAATCACATCCGGCCCACGTCCATTCGTTGCCGCCATGATTTGATCGATGTAGTGCGCATCATGGTGGTTCAGGGCAAGCGCACCCTGCTCTTTCACCATGCCGATACCTTTGTCGGTCCCGGCTGTCCCGATGACCTGCATTCCCCAGGAGCGAGCGATCTGCACCGCCGCGCTGCCAACGCCTCCGGAAGCGCCGTGGACGAGAAGTGTTTCTCCAGGGCGGGCCTTCGCAGCTTCAAACAGGGCGTACTGCGCCGTTGCGTAAGGAACCCAAACAGCGGCGCCCTGGCCGAAATTCAGGCGATCCGGCAGCGTGAATACGGATTCTTCCTCGCAGAGAGTTTTTTCGGCATATGCGCCGCTTACATTGTGGTTGATGTAGACGCGGTCGCCTGGCTTGAATCGACGTACCTCGGGACCAACGGATTCTACGATACCTGCCGCATCAAAACCGGGCGTATACGGCAAGGCAGGCTTCTTCGCGTATGTTCCTGCTCGAATGTAGGTATCAACGGGATTTACGCCCGCCGCTTTCACCGCAACGACAAGCTGTCTTGCGGTTGCCTGAGGATCAGGAACATCTTCCATCTTCATGACAGACGGGGGCCCGAACTCGTGCACACGTATCGCCTTCATTGCGTCCTCTCCATCATTCTACTGAGACGAAGATGATACGCTAACCCGCATGATTGCGGTTCACTTTGAAAGACGGCGCGCATCGTTACGAAGGATGGCAAAGCCTCGCCGGCCTCAAGGCTATGCAGTGATTCGCCTTCTCCGCGGAGGTATCTGCAACACCGACATCGAGCTTTTGCGCGGTTATTACGGATTCGCGGGCACTCCCGGTCACGAATTTGTCGGAGAAGTCGTGGCGGCGGATACTCCAGCTCTTACAGGCAAACGCGTCGTCGGCGAGATCAACCTCGCGTGCGGGCGCTGCGATTGGTGCAAGCGCGGGCTGGGCCGTCACTGCCCCACCCGCAAGGTTTTGGGAATCGTCGGACATCCAGGCGCCTTCCGTGAGTTTCTGACCTTGCCTGAATCCAACCTGCATATTGTTCCGGCAAACGTTTCCAATGATGCTGCTGTATTTGTCGAGCCTCTCGCCGCCGCTTGCGAGATTCTTGACCAGGTCGCCCTGCCGGAAAGTGCAGAGATCGCAGTGTTAGGCGACGGAAAACTGGGCCTGCTTGTAGGTCAGGCGTTGCGGGCTGCAGGTCATCGCGTCCACCAATTTGGACGACACAAGGAGAAGTTGAGAATTGCCGAGAAAGCAGGTGTGACAACCGAAATCGCCCGTGCTCGTCTTCCAGTCGCTGTTTACGACTGGGTTGTCGAGGCTACAGGATCATCAGACGGCCTGAGACAGGCCGTTCAAATGACACGGCCGCGCGGCACCGTGTTTATGAAGTCGACCGTGCATGGCAAAGTTCCACTCGATACAGCTCCGGTAATTGTTCACGAAATCAGCCTCGTCGGTTCTCGTTGCGGACGGTTTGAACCTGCGCTCAGGTTGCTTGCAAATGGCCGCATTCAGGTCGAGGAAATGATCTCGGAGATCCTGTCGTTATCCGATGCTCCCCGCGCGTTTCGTCTTGCGCAACAGTCTGGCGTTTTGAAGGTGCTTCTAGCCGATTCGGGGAAATAGCAGCTGATTTAGTGTAATCTTTATCCCATGAAGCCGGTTCGGATACCTGATCTTCGCGCAATGAAGGAATCAGGCACGAAGATTGCGGTTCTTACGGCCTACGATGCCACGATGGCGCGGTTGCTCGATCGCGCTGGCATTGATGTGATTCTGGTCGGCGACTCCGTGGGAATGGTGGTACTTGGCTATGACAATACCATTCCCGTCACGCTCGATATGATGGTCCACCATACGAGAGCGGTCACGCGCGGTGCTACCCGCGCCCTGGTCGTTGCGGACATGCCATTTCTTACATATCAGATCAACCCCGATGAGGCGATTCGAAGTGCCGGTCGGTTGTTGCAGGAAGGTGGTGCCGCCGCAATAAAACTCGAGGGTGGGCGTGCTGTACTCGACGTTGTGCGCAGGATGACCGACTATGGCATTCCCGTAATGGGCCATCTTGGTTTGACACCCCAGTCGGTGCATGCGCTTGGAGGATTTCGGCAGCAGGCCCAGGACTCAGATTCCGCATCTCGATTGCTCAATGATGCCAGGGACCTGGAGGATGCGGGCGCCTTTTCGATTGTTCTTGAGTCGATCCCCGCCGATCTAGCATGCAAGGTTACTTCGGCCATAAAAATTCCGACGATTGGCATCGGTGCCGGGCCTCATTGCGACGGCCAGGTTCTGGTGAGCTATGACGCCTTTGGCCTTAACGATACAGTCGTGCCGCCCTTTGTTCGTCAGTACGCTCAGCTGGCGAAAACGATCGTCGGCGCTACGCGGGCGTATATCGACGAAGTCCGCGCTGGACAGTTCCCGCAGGAGCCAACGAGGAAGTGAGCCTGATTGTTGCGCGGACCGTGCAGGAAGTTCGAACGCTCCTTGCTCTTCCTCGACGTGATCTCAAGAAAATCGGCCTCGTCCCTACCATGGGAGCTTTGCACTCCGGACATGCCGGCCTGATCGAAAATGCGAGGTCCGGCTCGGATTTTGTTGCAGTCAGCATTTTCGTGAATCCACTCCAATTCGGCCCTGGTGAAGATTATCTTCGATACCCTCGACCGCTCGAAAAGGATCTCGATGTCTGTGAACGTCTCGGCGCCGATCTCGTTTTTGCGCCGGAAGCAAGCGAGATGTACGCTGTCGAGCCAAGGACGTTCGTTGAAGTCACCCGACTTGGTGACCACTTGTGCGGTCCGTTTCGCCCGGGACATTTCCGCGGTGTCACAACGGTTGTCGCGAAGCTCTTCAACATCGTGCAGCCTGATCGGGCCTGGTTCGGAGAGAAGGATTATCAACAACTGTGCGTTATCCGCAGAATGGTTCAGGACCTCAACTTCGCCGTCGAAATCGTTCCTGTTCCCATTTATCGCGATGCCGATGGTCTTGCTCTGAGTTCCCGCAATGCTTACCTGAATTCTGAAGACCGCGCTGCTGCTCCCGCTCTATTTCGTGCGTTGAGTATCGCGGCCGCCATGATCGAAAAAGGCGAGCGTGCAGCCGCCGTAATCAAGGAAAGCGCGCGGCGCTTCCTGGCGGAGCATCCGCGCATCCGCCTCGAGTATTTCGAGATCGTCGATCCACTCGAACTCCAGCCCGTCCTTGATATCAATGCACCAGTTCGTATCGCCGGTGCTGTCTGGATCGGAAAGACTCGTCTCATCGATAACGTCGCCGCGTCACCGCCTAAATAACGAATCGGCTCGCAGTTCAGCAAACCGAGGAATCTAGCTGGGACTGTCCTTGCGGGTCGTCTACCCACCACTCGATAACGTTTCTTCCAACACAGCCTGTCGAATTCCTACCATAGCTGATACGCTCGATCTACCGATCCATGATCGGGAACCTATAAATACTGAGGAGAATTTTTCATGGCCATACAAGACGAAGCCGCACTGATTTTGCAGCTCTATGATCTTCGGCGCGAGGAGACGATGCGTACCGCCCGAAACTGGTATTCGCGCGAGTTCAATCCCGAATCAATGGCGGATATCGAAAGCGCCTTTTTCAGTGACCACAGCGGGCACCTGCGCATGGTTACCAGCTACTGGGATATGGCGGCGGCGCTGGTCAACAACGGCGCGATCAGCGCGCAGCTGTTCAATGACACCAACGGCGAACAGTTTCTCGTTTTCGGAAAGCTCGAGCCGTTTCTAAAAGAGATACGAGGCGCCTTTGGCCCAACGTACCTGACGAACCTCGAGAAGTTGATCGACGCGACGCCGGGCGGACGCGAGCGCTCGGCGAATACACGGGAACGCATGAAAGCGATGCGCGCTCGCTTCGCCGCATCGCAGGCGAAGACGGGCGGGCAGTAAGGACGCTCGGACCGATGAACGTCCACCTGATCGATGGTACCTACGAACTGTTCCGCCATTTCTTTGCGGTTCCATCGACTGTGGACGCGTCCGGTCAGGAAGTCGGCGCTGTACGGGGCGTCCTGAACTCCGTAATGTCGATGATTGTGCATGGCGCCACTCACATCGGCGTGGCAACGGACCACGTTATCGAATCATTTCGAAATGAGCTCTACGGAGGTTATAAGACAAGCGCGGGCGTACCTTCGGAGTTGCTGTCGCAGTTTCCGATTCTGGAGCAATCGCTGCAATCGATGGGCGTTGTTGTTTGGCCCATGACCTACTTCGAAGCCGATGATGCGCTGGCTGCTGCTGCCGACCGAGCCGCGCAGGACGCGCAGGTCGGTCAGGTGATCATCTGCACGCCGGACAAGGATCTTGCGCAGTGCGTCCGCGGCTCGCGCATTGTCCAACTCGATCGCCGTACAGGCATCACGCGCGACGAAACTGGTGTGACCGCAAAGTTCGGGGTACTGCCACACTCCATCCCGGACTATCTTTCCCTGGTTGGTGACAGTGCAGACGGATTCCCAGGAATCCGCGGTTGGGGGCCAAAGTCTGCAGCAGCGATTCTTGGCCCTTATCCTCATCTGGAGGACATCCCCAAAGACTGGACTCAGTGGGACGTGCCTCTTCGCTCCGCATCACGTTTGGCGGAGTCATTGTTCGATTTCTGGAATGACGCTTTGCTCTTTCGGACGCTGGCCACGTTGCGCAAGGATGTGCCCGTCTTCAATTCCATTGATGAACTGTGCTGGAAGGGCCCGCGGAACGATTTCGTAAACACAGCTGAACGCTTCAATGCGCCGGATCTTGCCGCTGTCGCAAAGAAGCAGGAAGAACTGCGTGCCCCCTCAAAATCTGCGAGTTTTTCTCCGAATGTCTAGATTTCAGATTATCCCGGATGATAGAGTCACGCCCGTTATAAATCGCAAAAGCGACGCTCAAGTCACAGAGGGAAGTGCGTTGTGAACTATCGAACGTCCAGTTTGTACTTTGCGTTTCGTTTGATTCTCATCCTTGTCGTTCTTTCTGTTGCAGCTCCGCTCTTTGGTCAACAAGCGACGGAAATCTACAATGGGATTCCTGCGGTTCGCGAAGAAATCCTGATTCGGTTGCGCGGCTCCGATTCCGCCACCATCGCCAGGGCGCAGAATGCGGCGCCATTTGCAACAATGCGAACACTAAGCCCGGTGCTCGGAGTGCATCTTGTTCGGGCCCCCGGGAACAGCATCGCAGGGCTGCTGAGAGCTTTTGCGAATCATCCGGACGTCTTGTATGCAGAGCCGAACTACATCGTGCAAGCCGTCACGACATTCCCCAACGATGGATTATTCCCAAGCCTTTGGGGCATGCAGAAGATCGAAGCTCCGCTGGCCTGGGACACCTCAACCGGAGGAACGTCGGCCGTGATGGGCGTTGTTGATAGTGGAATCGACTACACACATCCGGATCTTGCCGACAGCGTTTGGAGTGCGCCAGCCGCTTTTTCGGTGACCATTCAGGGAGTTTCCGTTAATTGTCCTGCGGGATCTCACGGTTTCAACGCATTGAACTTCAGTTGCGATCCGCGGGACGACAACGATCACGGCACACATGTTTCCGGGACGATTGGAGCCGCGGGCAATAATTCGCTCGGTGTAGTGGGTGTCAACTGGAGAGCCCGGGTAATGGGCCTCAAATTCCTGAACTCCAATGGCAGCGGCCCGGTTTCTGCTGCCATCAATGCGATCGAGTTTGCGATACAGGTCAAGGCACGGTTTGCGGGCAGCGCAACGCCCGTTGACGTTCGCGTCCTTTCGAACAGCTGGAGTGGAAGCGGCTATTCACAAAGCCTTCTCGCTGAGATCAACAAGGCGAATGCGAACGATATTCTGTTTGTTGCCGCGGCGGGGAACTCGGCCGGAAACAATGATCAGACCCCTTCGTATCCTGCAAATTTCTCAACCATCGCTGCGAATGTTATTTCTGTTGCCGCAACAGACAGCGGAGACAGCCTCGCGGGATTTTCAAACTACGGCCCCGCGAGCGTGCAACTTGGGGCGCCGGGCGTAGGGATTTATTCGACGATTCGGAATGGGCAATACGCCAGTTTCAGCGGAACTTCAATGGCGACGCCACACGTTGCGGGAGCTGCCTTGCTCACATTGTCGGCATGCCCCTCCTTGAACACTGCTGCGCTGAAGAATGCCATTCTGAGCACCGTTGATCCCGTTGGAATCCTTGCGGGAATAACGGTGACGGGTGGCCGCCTAAACGTTAACAGGGCAATCCGATCCTGCACAACGCCCTCCAGCGGCAATTTAAAAGCGAGTTTCGTCGGCCCGGCGGAGGATTACGTCGGGCCTGCGCAAATCGCTCCCAGTGGTACCGCCGACTGGCGTATGGAACTGGAGGGCTTGCGCTCCACTCCGCGGACCATTCGAATTTCCAGTGTTTCCGGGGGCGTCTGGGAGAGCCCCTTTAACGGTGTCAACTGGCTGATCTTTCCTCAATACGACGGTGCGGGAAAGGCGCACCTGTGGTTTGAGCCCTGGGCGGTTCCTTCTTTTCACGTGAAAGTCTGGTATTCGGACGGATCGACGGATGAAGTCGATGTTACCTCGAACGTTCCTCCGCCGGCGTTGACGGCGCGGTTTCTCGGTGCCACGGGCCAAGACTACGTCGGTGGCGTTGATGTCTCTCCCAGTGGAATCCCCGACTGGCGCATTCAGGTGCAGGGATTGCGATCAACCCCCATAGCCATTCGAGTTACCAGTGCTGGAGGAGGTATTTGGGGAAGTCCCTTTATCGGAGAGACCTGGTTGGTCTTTCCTCAATACGATGGAGCAGGCAACGCGAACCTGTGGTTTGAGCCGGCATCTACTCCGGGTTTCCATGTAAAGGTATGGTACTCCGACGGCTCGACGGACGAAGTGGATGCGTCGTAGCTTTCGCGAGCGCCTGTTTGTCCAATGGCCTAGCCCGCATTTCTCACCAGTTGTCGTCGCGAAACGGCGGAGACGCCGATCCAGACAAGACGCGCGACCGAGATCTCCGCAGGCGTATTTGAGCAATACGTCGAGGAGATCGACCGAGCGCAACGCAGTCTGGGGC
>Ga0070675_100000073_pt1 | contig 57652 bp, 61 predicted proteins | sample KBSM43metaG_FD_65343 | JGI IMG/M metagenome (GOLD analysis project Ga0070675, IMG submission 65343) | Miscanthus rhizosphere microbial communities from Kellogg Biological Station, Michigan, USA - KBS M4-3 metaG | ecosystem: Host-associated > Plants > Roots > Rhizosphere > Soil ... | reverse complement strand
GTACGGGACGATCGTCTCCTCCTCCTTGACCTCGGCCTCCTTGCGGCCCATGAAGCGCTTGATCGAGAAGATCGTGTTCTCCGGGTTCATCACTGCCTGGCGTTTGGCGACGGTGCCGACGAGGCGCTCGCCGCTCTCGGTGAACGCGACGACCGACGGGGTGGTGCGCCCGCCCTCTGCGTTCTCCAGAACGGTGGGCTCGCCGCCCTCCATCACCGCCACGCACGAGTTGGTCGTGCCGAGGTCGATACCGATCGTCTTTGCCACTTTTCCGCCTACCTCCAGCTGGGTTGGGTTGATGAAGCTCTAGAAATCTAAGTGGCAGTATGGCAGATACTGGAGGTATTGCAAGCAGCCGAAAGCGGGCGCCGGCGGCGCCCGCTTCACTCCTGGCGGTGCGGCCGGCTAGCGGAGCAGGTCGAGGGCGCTGAAGAGGCCCGCGTGGTCGGAATCCCAGTAGCCGTTGGTCTTGCTGCGGCCGGTGACCTTCGAGTCCAGCAGCTTCACCTGCTTCGGAGCGTCGGTCATGATGTGGTCGACCTTGTGGTTCATCTCGGCGTTGCTGCCGGTTCTGAGGTCGTAGGAGCTGTCGATGCAGCAGCCCGTCGGCTTGTCGGTCGCCCGCTCGCGGAAGCCGGCCTTCTTCATCACCCGGTAGGCCTGCCCGTCGCCCGGCTTGACTTCGGTCTTGACGTCGGAGTTGAGGTCGCCGACGAGGATCACCGGCAGGCCGCTGGTCGCGGGGCCGCCGGGTTCGACCAGCTCCGAGGCCTGCTGGGCTCGGACGCTGGGGTACTCGGCCTCGTTGTCGAAGGCCTCCAGATGGGTGTTGACGAAATGGAACTTCTTGCTGCCGCGCACCTTGGCGTCAACGCTGGTCCAGCCGCGGGTGACGCTGATTTCTTTGGCGCCGGCGACTTTCTCGATCAGAAGATGGCTGAAGTGGCCGCTCTTCGGGTTGGAGGTGGCGACTCCCGAGTGCAGACGCTTGAGGATCACGTCCCGCATCGTCAGGCGGGCGTTGGTCTCGGCGTTCGCCAGCACTCCCTGGCCGCCCGGCCCGTCTCCCGGCTGCCCGTTGGCATCGGCAGGGGCCTCGAAGTCAAACTCGTCCTGGACGACGACCGGCTTGTAGAGGGCCTTCTTCTTGTTCAGCTGAGCCAGGAGCAGCTTGAGGAAGTCGTACTTGACCGTGGTCGCTTCCGGCTTGCCCGAGAAGACCGGGCCCAGGGAAGGCGGCGCGGTCCGCCACAGCGCGACCTCTTGGAGGCCGACGAGGTCCGGTTCGTTCTGGAGGATCTCCTTCGCCAGGCCCTTGGCGCGGACCGGGAAGTTGGTCGCTTCGACCTGGCGGTAGATGGCGCCGTTGGCCTCGATGAATTCGGACGTCGATTTGGATTCGATCGCCGGGGTCAGGTCGGCGCCGAGGTAGAGGTTGCGCGTCATCACGTTGACGAGCGAGCCTCGGGCCTTGGCCTGGGCGAGGCCGGCGAAAGCGGTGCAGGCGAGCGCGATCGCCAGCACTGCGACCGCCGCTATCCGGGTCGTTGCGGTTCGGTGGTTCAAGTCGAAGCTCCTCCTCGTTCGCCGCTCCCCTCGCGAGCGGTTCTGGATGTGCCGGCGCTCCCTCGGGCAGGGCCCGTCGCCTAGCTACCTGATAACCCAGCTTAGGACAGTTCGAATCGGTGGCGGAGCGGAATTTCCGCTCAGCCGCTGCCGGCGGTGCGGGCGACGAATTCGGAGACTTCCTGCGCCTGCTGTTCGTTGAGGATGCCGCCCGGCATCCGGCCCGGGGTGGTGGAGCTGTCGACGCCCTGTTCGATCGCGTTGAGGACGCGGCCTTCGGTCTGCTTGATCGATTCCTTGGCGGTTTCGATTTCGTCGGCGGTGCCGGATAGTTCCGGGGCACCGTTCGGTGCGAGCAGTTCGTCGAGGTTCGGGGCGTAGTTGCCGTCGGTGCCGGCGCTGTAGAGCGTGTGGCAGGTGCCGCAGTTGGTGACGAAGAGCGTCTGCCCGTCCTTGAGGCTCGCCGGAACCTTGTCCTCCCCGGTTTCGCCGTCGCCCCTGGCGCGGAAGGCGGCGAAGGGGATGACCACGGCGAGGACGAGGACGAGGACCCCGAACCAGATGAAAGTGCGCTTGCTCATTGGGCGGCGCGCATATTACTGGCGGTCGCCGCGGCGCGGTTCTCGCGGTACCAGGGGCACATCCGCCGCAGGGCGCACTCGCCGCAGCGCGGTTTCGGCCGGCAGACGGTGCGGCCGTGGCGGATCAGGTTGACGTGGAGCTCGTGCGCGTCCTCGGGCGGGACGATCGCCAGCATCTCGTCGTGGGCCTTCTCGAAGGAGGCCTTTTCGGGGAAGAGGCCGAGGCGGCCGCCGACCCGGTGGACGTGGACGTCGACCGGGATCTCCGGGATCCCCCAGGTGAAGATGAGCACGCAGGCGGCGGTTTTGCGGCCGACGCCGGGCAGCGAGAGAAGGTAGTCGAGCGACTCCTCGCGCGGGGCGCTCTCGGTCCAGTCGAGGTCCGGCGGGTCGCCCAGCTGCTCGAGGATCGCCTGGATCCGCGGCGCCTTCTGCTTCGCCAGGCCGCCGGGACGGATCGCCTCCTCCAGCTCCTCGACCGGGGCGTCGCGCACCTCCTCCCAGGTCGGGTAGCGCTCCCGCAGCCGGGCGAAGGCGACGTCGCGGTTGCGGTCGTTGGTGTGCTGGGAGAGGACGGTCTTGACCAGCTCCGCGATCGGGTGCCCGTGCGGTTCGGCCGCCGGCACCCCGTAGGTCTCCCGCAGGCGGTCCCGGATCGCCCGCACGCGCCGCCGGTCTGGCCGCTTCCAGCTCACGCCGCGCACCCTATTGAGCCGTTAACGGCGGGGTTACAATCGTAGGTTCGTGTCCCGTACCTTCGCCGCCATCACCGCCCGGCTCCCAAAGGGCTGGGGCGACCTCGGTCGCCAGGTCGTCGTCCTCGTCGGCGTCGATCTCGCCTACACGGCTGTGCGCGGAATCGCCGACGGCGAGAGATCGATCGCGATGCACCACGGCCAGCAGGTGATCGACCTCGAGCGCTCGACCCACACCTTCTTCGAGCCCAGCCTGCAGGCGTTCTTCCTGCCCGCCCAGGGCGTCATCGACGTCGCCAACCAGATCTACCTCAACGCCCAGTTCTCGATCGCCCTCGGGTTCCTCGTCTGGCTCTACCTCTTCCGCAACCAGTCCTACTACTTCGTGCGCAACATGTTCGTCGTCTCGATGGGGCTGGCGCTGGTCGGCTACGCGCTCTACCCGACCGCGCCGCCGCGGATGTACCCGCAGTACGGCTTCGTCGACACCCTCAATGCCTTCGCCGGCGTCAACCACGATTCGGCCTTGGCGAAGAGCTTCATCAACCCATACGCCGCGGTCCCGAGCATGCACTGCGCCTTCGCGATGATGATCGGCGTCACCGGCGTCAGGGTCTGCCGCAGCTGGTGGGCGAAAGGCTGGTGGGCGTTCTGGTCGCTGCTCGTCTCCTGGGTCACGGTCGTCACCGCCAACCACTACTGGGTCGACGCCGCGCTCGGCTGGATGGTCGCTCTCTGCGCCGCCCTCGTCGCCCAGCGCCTCGCCCAGGCGCGGCCGGAAGCCTGGTCCTTCCGCGCTGTCGGCCGTACGCCCGCCCCGCGAGAGGCCGAGGCGTAATAGCCTCACATCGAATGGGACCTTCGGCGCCGCCGCGGCGCGGCAATCGCGGCACCGCTCGCAACGGGCAGGAGCTTCGGGCCTACGCCCGCGACCGGCTGATCGAGTCCCGCCTCACCCCCAACGCGATCTCGATGATGGGCCTGGTCGGCAACCTCGTCGCCGCCGTGCTCGTCACCCAGCGCCTCTTCTTCCTCGCCGGCGTCGCCTTCGTCCTCGGCTCGGTGATGGACACCCTCGACGGGCGCTACTCGCGGATGTCCGGCAAGGGGTCGCTCTTCGGCGCCTTTCTCGACTCGACCCTGGACCGGATCGAGGAGGGAATCGTGCTCGCCGCCGTCGCCGGCTACTTCGCCGTCACGGGCGACGACTTCGCGGCGGCGATGTGCGTGGTCGCCGTCCTCTTCTCGCTGATGGTCTCCTACACCCGCGCCCGGGCCGAGGCGCTCGGGGTCGAATGCAAGGTCGGGTTGGCCACCCGGCCGGTCCGCGTGGTGATACTTTCTGTCGGCTTGATCTTCGCCAAGGGAGCCGGTCTGGGCGACTTCGAACTGCTGGCGCCGGCGGTCTACGCGATCGCCGCCTTGACGATATTCACGACGTTCCAGCGGGTATGGCATGTGAGAAACGAGCTCTCAGGCGAGGTCTCCGGCGTCAAGGACGACGGCGGCGCCGCGGGGGACGTGTAACCAGCGAAGCCGCCAGGTGTCTTCAGCCACCCAGCGCAATCCAGGAGGACTTCGAAATTCATGAGTGAGAACGGAGCAAACGGCCACACGAACGGCGCCGGCCGCACGGACGAGAAGGTCCGCGTCGCGATCGTCGGCGTCGGCAACTGCGCCAACAGCTTCATCCAGGGGGTCCAGTACTACAAGGACGCCGATCCGGGCGACGAAGTCCCGGGCCTGATGCACGTCGACCTCGGCGGCTACCACGTCCGCGACGTCGAGTTCGTCGCCGCCTTCGACATCGACGCCGAGAAGGTCGGCAAGGACCTCGGCGAGGCGATCTGGTCTGGGCAGAACGACACGATCAAGTTCGCCGACGTGCCGAACATGGGCGTCACCGTCCAGCGCGGGATGACCCACGACGGCCTCGGCAAGTACCTGAAAGAGAAGATCACCAAAGCCCCGGGAGAAACCGCGGACGTCGTCGGCATCCTCAAGGAGACCAAGGCCGACGTGCTCGTCTGTTACCTGCCGGTCGGCTCCGAGGAGGCGACCAAGTGGTACGTCGAGCAGGCGCTCGCCGCCGGCGTCGGCTTCGTCAACTGCCTGCCGGTCTTCATCGCCCGCGAGGACTACTGGGACAAGCGCTTCCAGGAGGCCGGGCTGCCGATCATCGGCGACGACATCAAGAGCCAGGTCGGGGCGACGATCGTCCACCGCTCGCTGGCCCGCCTGTTCCATGACCGCGGCGTGCGGCTGGAGCGGACCTCGCAGCTGAACGTCGGCGGCAACATGGACTTCTACAACATGCTCGAGCGCGAGCGGCTGGACTCGAAGAAGATCTCGAAGACCAACGCCGTCACCTCGATCATGGGGCACGAGCTGCCGCCCGAGAACGTCCACGTCGGCCCCTCGGACTACGTGCCGTGGCTGACCGACCGCAAGTGGGCGCATATCCGCCTCGAGGGCAAAGCCTTCGGCGACGTGCCGCTGACCGCCGAGCTGAAGCTCGAGGTCTGGGACTCGCCGAACTCGGCCGGCGTCGTCATCGACGCGGTGCGGCTGATCAAGCTGGCGCTCAACAACGGCGTCGCCGGCCAGCTCGACGGGCCCTCCAGCTACCTGATGAAGAGCCCGCACAGCCAGCGGCCCGACGACGAGGCGCGCGAACAGACCGAGGAGTTCATCGCCGCCAACGCGCGCGGCACCTCGCTCCCGGGTCAGCCGGCCGAGTCGCCGAGCACCGCCTCGGCTTAAGTCCAAGCTCGAAACGCCGAGACCGCAAAAACCCGGGTTGTAGACGGGTTTTTGCGGTCTCGCATATTTCTGGGCTCTTATCCTGCACCCGTGGCCTCTGAACCACTCTCGATCGCGCAGGTCTACCCCGTCCGTCGGGCGGGGAAGAACCCGGCGGCGCGGTTCGCCACTGCCGTCTCCGAGGAGCTGGAGCGGCGCGGGCACGAGGTGCTGCGGGTCAAGACCGGGGACCCGGTCAAACGGCTGCTGAAATCGCGGCCGCTCGACCTCGTCCACGTCCACGACCCGTTTGCGCCGAGCGCGCCCTCGGCGGCGCTGCGGCACTCCTTCTCCCTCAACGTCGCCACCTTCCACGACCCGCGGGAGCGGGTGCTCGCGACCCAGGTGGCGCGGCCGCTGGTGGAGATCTTCTTCGGCCGGATCGACGCGCGAACGGTGACGCGGCCGGAGACGGCGGAGCTCCTGGAGCGGTTCTTCCCGGCCGGTTACGAGCAGGTCGGCGACGCGGCTGCGTTCGACGGGGCGGACGGCGAGCCCGATTGGGGCCGGATCGCCGACGAGCTGGAAGCGATCTACCGGCGGCTGCTGGCGCGCCGGCACGATCCGACCGGGGATCCCGAGGTGCGCGAACGGATCTCCGGGCGGCCGCTGATCGAGGTCGACCTGCACATGCACACCGACCACTCCGGTGACTGCGCGACGCCGGTCGACGTGCTGATCAATACCGCCCGCGACCGCGGCCTGGGGGCGATCGCGATCACCGACCACAACGAGGTCTCCGGGGCGATCGAGGCGCGCAAGCTGGCCGAGGAGCTGGGGGACATCAAGGTGATCGTCGCCGAGGAGGTGAAGACCGCTGAGCAGGGGGAGGTGATCGGCCTCTTCCTCGAGGAGAAGATCCCCAAGGGGCTGACGATGGCGGAAACGATCCGGGAGATCCGCGCCCAGGGCGGGCTCGTCTACGTCCCGCACCCGTTCGACCGCTTCCACTCAGTGCCCGACTACGAGCACCTGCTGGACATGGTCGAGGAGATCGACCTGCTCGAGGTCTTCAACCCGCGGGTGGCGGTGACCGCGTTCAACGAGGAGGCGGTGCGGTTCGCGAGCAAGTACCGGATCGTGCCGGCGGCCGGCTCCGACAGCCACGTCGCCCAGGGGCTCGGCAGCGTGCGGCAGCGGATCCACGACTTCGACGGGCCGGCCGAGTTCCTGGAGGCGATGCGGGACGCGGACATCACCCGCAAGCACAAGAACCTCGTCTACGTGCAGACGCTGAAGTTCCTGCAGACGACGGGGCGGCCGAAGGCGCCGAAACGGCGGGTGCCTGACGCGAAACCGGTGCGCGGCGGGCGGCCGCGGCGGCGCAAAGAGGGGCGCCGGGCGAGCAAGTCCTGATGCAGACGGACCGTCGCAAAGGAGCCGCGCCCGCCCCGTCAAAGAACGCCCCGATGCGCAGCATCGACGACGAGATCCGAGAGAAGTACCTGGAGCGGGCGATCCGCGAGCTCAACCAGATGAGCCGCGAGATCCAGGAATGCCCGCACTGCCCGCGCGGCAAGCTGATGCCGGTCCTCGGCTCCGGCCACCCGCAGGCGGACATCTTCATGCTCAAGCAGGCGCCGCTGGCCTCGGAGATCGAGGAGGGGGTGGCCTTCTACGGCCGCTCGGGCAACGCGCTGATGAAAAGCTTCAAGCGCCTCGGCATCGACCCGCTCGCCGTCTACGGCACCCTCTGCGCCAAATGCCCGATCCCCGAGCCGGACCTGGCGGCGGGCGAGTGCGTCGGCCGCCTGGTCGAGGAGCTGGCGATCGTGCAGCCGAAGATCGTCGTCGTTATGGGCGAGCCCGCCCTCCGCATCCTCAACGGCCTCTCGGTCCCCCTCTCCCGCCCGATCGAGCCGCGAGAGGGCGAGATCCAGGCCTTCACCCCCACCATCGACGCCCTCTACGTCCCCGACATCGACGCCTCCCTCGACGAAGAGGGCGCCAAGCAGCGCTTCTGGCGCGCCTTCAAGCAGCTAGGCGACTGGTACGACGACCTGCCGCCGTACTAGGAGTGCGGCGGGCCGCCTTTGCGGGGGGTGTCGCTGGGGTGGCCGGCGTGCTTGGCGGGGTGCATTTCGCCTTCGGCCTGCTCTTTGCGCTTGTGCTTCTCCTCGCCCCCCCTCGCACCGGGATCTTTGATCGCGGCAGCGGCGGCTTTGGCCTTGTCGGTCAGGCTGCCGTTGCCCTTGGCGACCTTTTTCAGCTCCTCGGCGTCGGCTTTGAGGCTGTCCATGCCTCCGCGCTTGTCGATCGTGTATTTGGCTTTGTCGGCGAGCTTCTTCAAGTCCATGGTTCCTCCTGGCGGGTCGGCGGTTGGTGACTTGTACCCCCTATAGGGGGGCTAACTCACCAATCGTCAGGCGGAGGGCGCGGCGGCCTCGGCCAGGGCGGTCATCGGGTCGACCTTGGCGGAGGCGAGGCCGCGGACGACGATGGTGTCGAGGGGGCCTTCGTAGGCGCTCAGCTGCCGCTGGGCGTCGGCGCTGTCGGGGGCGGCGACGCCGACGGTGCCCTCGGGCTCTTCGAGGCGGTCGAAGTGGTCGCGGTAGCCCTTGTGGAGGTCGCGGTAGAAGGACTCCTCCTTGGCGAGGCGCTCGGCGGCGTCGGGGCCGACGGCGGTGCGGACGTAGCCGAAGACGGGGGGAGTGGGGCGGCCGTTGTTCGCGGCGCCGGCTTCGACCTTCTCGCGGGCGCCGGCGGCGAAGCCGGGGGTCATCCAGTTGAAGAAGACGCCGTCGTAGTCGCTGCCGGCGAGTTCGCACATCTTCGGGCCCATCGCGGCGAGGACGAGTTTGACGCCGGGGAGCAGCTGCCGCAGTTGCGGCAGCGCCTCGCGCATCTTCGTCAGCGGCTTCTTGGTGAAGCCGGCGCCGACGCCGAGCCAGAGCTTCGCCGGGTCGATGCCGAGCTCCTCGATGTCGGCGGCGATCTGCTCGGGCGGGGTGCGGTCGAGGGCGATCACGGCGATGCCGAGCTCGATCCCCGGCGCCGCTGCGGCGAACTCGGCCAGCGTCGCCAGGCCTTTCGCCCCGGGGTGGTCGTTCGACCAGACCGAGCCGTAGCCGAGCTCGGCGCAGCGGGCCGCCAGCGGCCGCGCCACCTCCGGGTCCAGCCCCGCCGCAACTCCGAACGCCCTACTCATGCTTCTCGAAGAGTGCCACGCACTCGATGTGCGGGGTCTGGGGGAACATGTCGACCGGCCTCACGCGCGCCAATCTATAGCCGGCCTCCGCCAGCTGGGCGGCGTTGGGGGCGAGCGTGGTCGGGTTGCAGGAGACGTAGACGATCTTCCGCGCTTCGCACTCGAGCACCCGGCGGACGATTTTCTGTGAGAGCCCCGCCCGCGGCGGGTCGACGACGACGACGTCGGGCTTGCCGGCCTTCTCGACCAGCGGCCGCACCCCGGTGCGCGCATTGCCGGCCATGAAGTGGGCGTTCTCGATCTTGTTGCGGCGGGCGTTGCGCTCGGCGTCTTCGATCGCCTCGGGGACGATCTCCAGCCCCCAGACCTCTCCCGCCTCCCCGGCCATCGTCAGCCCGATCGTGCCGATCCCGCAGAAGAGGTCGAAGACCCGCTCGCGCCCGGAGAGGCCGGCGAACTCGGCGGCGACGGCGTAGAGCTTTTCCGCCATCTCGGTGTTGGTCTGGAAGAAGGCGCCGTGGGACATCTCCAGCTTCAGGCCGCAGAGCTCCTCCCGCAGCCGCTCCTCGCCGAGCACCCCGGTCGGGCCGTCGCTGCCGCCGGCGTTGCCCTCGACGATCGTGTGCAGGTCGACCGGTGGTCGCGGGAAGCGCGCTTTCACGGTCACCAGCCGCGTCTGCACCTGGCCGGTCCGCCGCCCCTCGCGCACCGCGAGGTTGCGGAGGACGCCGCGCTGGGCGCGGCGGTCGAAGGCCGGGATCGCCTCGGTCCGCGCCCACTCGCGTACCGCGTTCCGGGCCTCGTTGCTCGCGGCGGTCCCGAGGTGGCAGTCCTCGACGTCGACGATCAGGTCCCAGCGCCCGCGCGCGTGGAACCCAAGGGCCAGCTCGTCATCCGTTTCGCCGAAGGAGTATTCGAGCTTGTTGCGGTAGCGCCACTGCTCGGCCGCCGGCACGATCTCCTCCAGCTCGTACCCCTCGAGGCCGCCGATCCGGTTCAGCGCCTCGCCGACCTGCTCCTGCTTGTAGGCGAGCTGGCGCTCGTAGGGGAGGCCCTGCCACGGCGCCCCGGGGCAGGGCTCTCCGCCGTGGACGCAGACGTCGGGGAGGCGGTCGGCGCCGGTCTCGACGACCTCGACGGCCCGCGCCTCGGCGAAGCGCTTCTTCGCCTTCGTCACCTCGGCGCGGACCCGGTCCCCCGGCAGCGCTCCGGCGACGAAGACGACGAGGCCGTCGCGGCGGGAGATCCCCCGCCCGCCGAAGGCGAGCGAGTCGATCTCCAGCTCGAGCTGATCTCCCCGCTTTATGGCAGTGCTTTGCGCGCCTGGTTGACCAGCCGCTCGAGCTCTTTGATCAGCGTGTCGCGCTGTTTCTTGCCGCGTTTGACGAGTTCGGTGAGCAGTTTCTCGGCGTCGCTGCGGGTCATCCGGCCGCGTTTGACGGCGTCGTCGACGACGTCCTGGATGCGGTCGCGGCTCAGAGTGACGTTCTGCTCGAGCGTTTCGCGGAACTGGGCCACGCTCTTGTCGAGGCCGCTGGTCGCTTTGCTGGAGGCTTTGCCTTTCGAGCTTTTGCGGGCGGAGCTTTTTCTCGAGCTCGATTTCGATTTCGAGGCTGAGGCGCTTTTCCTGGTGCCTTTGGCTGCTTTGCGAGTCGCTTTTTTGGCTTTCGTCGCTTTGCCTTTGGCTTTCGATTTCGTCGCTTTGTTCGCTTTCGACGTTTTCGATTTCGCGCCGGCTTTGGCTTTGCTTTTTTTGCTGCTGGCTTTGCCGGTCGCTTTTTTGTCCGCCATCTAGGTGTGCCTCCGTTGTCGGTTGTCCCGTCGGTGGGACCCGACTATCTCAATTCGGCAGGAGGTGTGGCTCGGCGGCGCGGAAGCGTGCCTGCACGGGTGCATGGTCGGAGAGGCGCAGGGCCCGTCCCTCCAGCGGCAGCTCGCGCTGCTCGGGCGGCCAGCGGGTCGGCTGTTCGAGCACCTCGAGGCCGCCGCAGAGGATGTGGTCGATCGCGTCCGGGGCGGTCGGCGGGGCGAGGCCGAACTCCTCCTCCAGCTGCTCGAAGATCCGCGGGTTCTTCCTGGGGCGGAGGTTGAGGTCGCCGCCGAAGACGAGCGGCGCGCCCGCCGCCCACTCGAGCGCCGCCCGCGCCGCCTTCTCGACGTCCACGGCCGCCAGTTGGGGCCAGTCGTTGGTCGCGTGGAGGTTGGCGACGCAGAGGCCGGAGGCGGTGCGGACGAAGCCCATCGCCCGCCGCTCGGGCTCGCCTTCGTGGATCGCCATCTCCCGCCGCTCGGCGATCCCGCCGAGCTTGCCGGGCACCCGGACCAGGATCAGGTTCGAGCCGCCCTCGCCGGAGGCAATCAGGTCCGGGTTCTGCCGCGCCAGCAGCCCGCGCAGGGGGCCGAGCGAGTTCCGCGAGGTCAGCGTCCGGTGCCACTCGGCCCCGCAGGCGCGGGCCAGCGGCTCGGCGAAGCGTGGCGGGCACTCCTGCAGCATCGCCACGTCCCACTCGGCCCGCGAGAGCAGCGTCGCGAACTCCTCGGTGAGGTCGCGGTTGACCTGGACGTGGGTCGCGTTCCGCTCCTCGGTGCGCAGCAGCCGCGAGCGCCAGGTGCGCAGCCCGGGGTCGGGAGGGAAGTCGCGCCCGTGGAAGAGGTTCCAGCTGAGGACGGTTATCTCCACCGGCGTAGTATCCGGCAGCTTGTTGATCGCGAAGCGAAGCGGAGCGCACTCTTGACGAATTTCCTCACCGGCGAAGAGCTCGGGGCGTTCGAGCTCGGCAAGCTGCTCGACCGCGCGGCCGAGCTGAAAGCGGGACGGCGCGAGGGCGTCGGCGGCGACTCCCTGGCCGGCCGCAGCGTCGGGCTGATCTTCGAAAAGCCCTCGACGCGGACGCGGATCTCCTTCGACGTCGGCGTCGCCGAGCTCGGCGGGCACGGGGTGATGCTGCGCGGCGACGAACTGCAGCTCGCCCGCGGCGAGTCGGTCGCCGACACCGCCCGCGTCCTCTCCCGCTACGTCGACGCGATCGTGATCCGCTCCGGCTCGCATGAGATCGTCGCCGAGCTCGCCGAGGCTGCCGAGGTGCCGGTCGTCAACGGGCTGACGCCGCTGCACCACCCCTGCCAGGCCCTCGCCGACCTGCTGACGATGCGGGAACGCTTCGGCGACCTGCAGGGCCTGCGCCTCGCCTACGTCGGCGACGGCAACAACGTCGCCCGCTCGCTGGCGATCCTCGGCGAGCTGGCGGGGGTCGAGGTGGTCGTCGCTGCGCCGCAGGGCTACCAGCTGGAGGAAGGGCACGGGGCGAAGCTGACCGCCGACCCGCGCGCCGCCGCGGACGGCGCCGACGCTCTCTACGCCGACGTCTGGGTCAGCATGGGCGACGAGGCCGAGGCGCAGCGGCGGCGCGCCGACCTTGCTCCCTTCCGGCTTGACGGCGACCTCCTCGCCGCCGCCAAGGAGGAGGCGATCGTCCTCCACTGCCTGCCCGCCCACCCCGGTGAAGAGATCACCGCCGAGGTCCTATATGGAGACCGCTCGGCGGTCTGGGACCAGGCCGAGAACCGGCTGCACGCGCAGAAGGCGCTGCTGGAGCTGCTCGTCGGCGGCGGCTGAGGGAACTCGCTTGACCCTGGTCCTCTACGACAACCCGGTCTCCGGCAACTGCCACAAGGTGCGCCTGATCCTCGGCCTGCGCGGGATCGAGTACGAGCGGCGGGAGCTGTCGGTGACGGACTACTCCGATCGGCTCGAGGTCCTCGGCGGGCTGAGCCCGACGCTGAACGTGCCGACCGTGGTGCTCGAGGACGGCCGCCCGCTCGCCGAGTCGAACGCGATCCTCTGGTACTTCGCCGACGGGACCGAGTACCTGCCGGACGACGCCTACGAGCGCGCCCAGGTGCTGCAGTGGATGTTCTTCGAGCAGTACAAGCACGAGCCGGCGATCGCCGTCCCGCGCTTTTGGGACTCGATCGCGCCGGAGCACCTGACGCCGCCGGTGGGCCTGGAGGAGAGGCGGGCCGACGGCCGGGTGGCCCTGAAGGCGATGGAGCGCCACCTGCGCGAGCGCGCCTACATCGTCGGCGAGTCCCTCACGATCGCCGACATCGCCCTTTTCGCCTACACCCACGTCGCCCACGAGGCCGGTTACGACCTCGAGCCGCTGCCGGCGGTGCGCGCCTGGCTGGCGCGGATCGAAGCCCATCCGGGGATCGTGCCGATGGACCCTGTCGGCGGGCGCGAGCCGAGGGGCTGAGGGATGTACCCCGAGATCCACCTCGGCCCGCTGACGCTGCAGACCTTCGGGCTGATGTTCGCGCTCGCCTTCCTCGCCGCGGGGGCGCTGATCTGGAAGCGCTTCGAGGAGATCGGCAAGCCGCCGGACTGGGCCTACGAGATGGGCTTCGCGGCGCTGGTCGGCGGGGTCGTCGGCTCCCGCGTCTACTTCATCGTCCAGAACTACAGCGAGGTCAAGGACGACCTCCTCGGCAACCTCTTCAGCGGCTCCGGCCTGGTTTGGTATGGCGGCGCGATCGGCGGCACCGTCGCCGTCCTGCTCTGGGCCTGGTGGCGCGGCTTCCTCGGCCTGGCGCTGCTCGACGTGGCGGCGCCGGCGCTGGCGCTCGGCTACGCGATCGGCCGCTGCGGCTGCCAGCTCTCCGGCGACGGCGACTACGGCAAGGCCTGGAACGGGCCCTGGGCGATGTCCTACCCCGACGGGACCGTGCCGACCGACCAGACCGTCCATCCGACCCCGATCTACGAGACGCTGGCGATGGGGCTCGGCGCCTGGATGCTGTGGCAGCTGCGCGACCGGGTGCGGCCGGGGATCCTCTTCGCCATCTACCTGCTCTACGCGGGGGCGGAGCGCTTCCTCGTCGAGTTCCTCCGCCGCAACGCCACCGACGCGATCGGGCTGACCACGGCGCAGCTGGAGAGCCTGGCGATGATGGCCGCCGGGGCGCTCTGGATCGCTATCGTGAGCCGCCGCTATGGAGGCATCGCACGGCCGGGGGCGAATGGAGTGGCTCGCGCCCGGGCTTAGGTAGTCACGCGGTGCCGTATCACTGGTATCTTGCGCAAAATCTTTGGAGCGGTAATGAGACGGGAGGATTGGCGGTAATGGCGGCTATCGACGTTCAGAGCGAGGGGCCTTCGGCTCGCACCGTGGGAGCGATCCTCGACGACGCGGCCGAGCGGATCGCCGCCGCCGGGGTCGACGACTCCCGCACCGAGGCCGAAATCCTCGTTGCCGACGCGCTCGGCGTCGGGCCGAGCGAGCTCAGCGTCGAGAGCGCCGGCGAGGTCGACGCGGAGGCGGCGGCGCAGATCGAGCGCAACGTCCAGCGCCGGGTCGAGCGCGAGCCGATGGCCTACATCCTCGGCCGCGCGCCCTTCCGCAACCTCGAGATCTACGTCGACGAGCGCGTCCTCTGGCCGCGTCGCGAGACCGAGCTGCTGGTCGAGGTGGGGACGCAGCTGCCCGAGGGGGCGCGCGTGCATGAGGTCGGCACCGGCTCCGGCGCGATCGCGCTGGCGCTGATGTCGGAGCGACCCGACCTGAAGGTGACCGCCTCGGACCTCTCGCCGGAAGCGGTCGAAGCCGCCCGCGAGAACGCCGAGCGGCTCGGGCTCGGGCTCGAGGTGACGGTCGGCAAGGGGCTGCCCGAGTCGGTCGAAGCCGAAGAGGTCGACCTGGTGATCGCCAACATGCCCTACGTCACCGACGAGACCATCTTCGAGCGCTCGCCGGAGATCCAGAAGGAGCCGCGGATGGCGGTGACCGGCGATTGCGGCGAGGACGGCCTCGGCGTGATCCGCAGCGTGATCGCCGAAACGCCCTCGGGCTGGAAGCTGGCGATGGAGCACGACACCCATCACGGGCCGACGATGCGCGAACTTCTGCGCGACGCGACTACCCTTCAGGACTATGAAGGTGACGACCGCGTCACCGTCGGCTACGCCCCCTGAGCTGAGCGCCGGCGATGAGTGAGGCACCGACGGGGGCGGAGGCGCCCCCGCAGCCGGGCGACCGCTCGGTCGCCGTCTCCACCGAGGAGCAGCGGCGGGCCAAGGTCGAGCGCCTGCGCGCGGAGGGGGTTGATCCCTACCCGCACGCGTTCCCAGGGCGGACGCACGTCGAGGAGATCGAAGCGAAGCACGACCCGGCGCAGCTGGGGGAGGGCGAGCACGAGGAGTTCTCCTACCGGGTGATGGGCCGGGTGACCGGCAAGCGCGGGCACGGCAAGACCGCCTTCCTCGACGTCCGAGACATCACCGGCACGATCCAGGCCTACGCGCGGCGCGACGTCCTGGGCGAGGAGGCGTTCGCGCGGGTCGAGGAGCTCGACATCGGCGACCTGGTCGGGGTCGAGGGGCCGCTGCACGTGACCAAGCGCGGGCAGCTGGCGATCGGGGTGCGCGAGTGCACGCTGCTGGCGAAGGCGCTGAAAGACCCGCCGGACCTCTTCCACGGGATCTCCGACCCGGACACGCGCTACCGCCAGCGCGAACTCGACCTGATGGCGAACGCGGACTCGCGGGAGATCTTCAAGAAGCGCAACGACCTGCTGTTCGCGATCCGCAGCCACATGCACGAGCGCGGCTGGGTTGAGCTGGAAACGCCGGTGCTGCAGCGGATGACCGGCGGCGCCGCGGCGCGGCCGTTCGTCACCCATCACAACGCGCTCGACCGCGAGCTGTTCCTGCGCACGGCGACTGAGCTCTATCTGAAGCGGGCGATCGTCGGCGGCTTCGAGGACGTCTACGAGTTCGGCAAGTTCTTCCGCAACGAGGGGATGTCGCCCCAGCACAACCCCGAGTTCACGATGCTGGAGATGTTCGTGGGCGGCGCCGACTACAACGGCGTCATGGAGTTCATCGAGGTCCTGGTCGCCAGCGTGGTCCAGAAGGTGATGGGGACGACGGTGGTGGAGCGCGACGGGGTCGAGATCGACTTCGCGGCCCCGTGGCCGCGGGTGCGGCTGCGCGACGAGCTGCTGCGGGAGATCGGGCTCGACATCTACGAGGCGAGCCGGGACGAGCTGGCCGAGGCGGCGGGCGACTCGGTCGGCCCCGACGACGACTGGGCGGGCGTGGTCGACACTCTGCAGGGCAAGTTCGTCGAGCCGAAGCTGATCCAGCCGACCTACGTCATCGACCTGCCGATCGACATCTGGCCGCTGGTCAAGGTCCACCCCGAGAGCCCGCGCCTCTGCGAGGCCTTCGACGGGATCGTCGCCGGGATGGAGATCGTCGGCGGCGGGACCGACCTCAACGACCCGGTCGAGCAGCGCGAGCGCTTCATCAAGCAGCGCGAGCGGCAGGAGAAGGGGGCCGAGCCCGACCCGCACCCCCACGACGAAGAGTTCGTGCGGGCGCTCGAATACGGGATGCCGCCGGCGAGTGGCTGCGGCCTCGGGATCGACCGGCTGCTGATGATCATGACCGGAGCGAAGACGCTCAGAGACGTGATCATTTACCCCGCGATGAGGGAGCTGAAGGGCGAGTAGCGACCTAGTAGGAGCGCAGGAGGCCGCCGTCGATCGGGATCACGGTGCCGGTGATGTAGGCGGCGCGCTCGGAGCAGAGAAAGGCGACGAGGTCGCCATACTCCTCGACCGTGCCGAGCCGGCCCGCCGGCACTTCCTCCCGCGCGGCCGCTTCGACCTGCTCGATCGAGCCGCCGAGCTCGGCCATGCGGTCGGTGGCGAAGCGGCCGGTGGCGACCGTGTTGACCGTAATCCCGTCGCCGGCCACCTCGCGCGCGAGCGTCTTCAGGAAGCCGACCGTGGCCATCCGGTGCGCGTTCGAGAGGCCGAGCGCGGGGTTGACCTCGATCGTCGTCGTCGAGCCGACGTTGACGATGCGGCCCCAGCCTTCGCCTCGCATCCCGGGGACGACGGCGCCGGCGAGCACCCGCGGCGCCAGGACCAGCGAGCGGTAGGCCTCCTCCCATTCCTCGAAGCCATGGTCGAGCGCCCCGCCCGGCGGCGGCCCGCCGGTGTTGGTCACCAGGATGTCGACCGACCCCAGCGCCTCGGCGACCTCGAGCGGCAACCGCGCCAGCCGCTCCAGGTCGGTCGCGTCGGCGACGGAGGCCGTGCCACCCCCAAGCTCAGCCACCGCCTCCTCGAGCCGCTCCCGCGACCGGCTGACCAGGGCGACCCGCGCCCCCTCCCGCGCCAGGGCCCCGGCGATCCCCCGCCCGATCCCCCTGCTCGCGCCCATCACCAAGGCGACTTTCCCCTCGATCCCAAGCTCCATCCGCAGGACTCTAGCCCCGCCGACGATGCTCAGAACCCCTTGCGCGGGTATCGTTCCAGTCGAGCGCCCGTAGCTCAGTGGTCAACGGGTCCTTTCGGGGGCCCAAAGAGCGTCGGTCTTTCAAGCCGAAGGTCGCGGGTTCGACTCCCGTCGGGCGCATCTTTCGCGAATCGTGGCCCTAACCCCTACGGCGGGTGCAGAGGCCAGGACCACGGCGGACAGGTCAGCCGCCCTTGTTTATGGACGTGGCCGGGTGGACCGGCACGCAGCCGATGATCTTCATCCGAGTTCACCCCCTTCCCTCGCATCGGGAACCCGGCTCCCATAAAACTCTCTCTACCAGTAGAAGAGAGTCCACCAGCAAAGAAGCTGCCCGCAAATAGCGTTTAACTCAAGTCGTTAATCGGCTAGGTTCTCGCGATCTAACCCGCTCAAGTGTTCAGGAGGGGCTGTATGAAAGCGACCGGAAGGAAGAGGGGCAGAGGTAGAGCGGACAAGCGGTCCTCCACCGACGTGTCGGTCTGCGATGCGCTGAGGCATCCGATTCGCGTGCGCATTCTGGAAGCCCTCTGCGAGAGCGACCTCAGTCCGATCCAGTTCCTGCGGCGCGGGCTTCTGCCGCCCGGGTTCGACTTCGAAGGCGACGAGCAGAACGCGGTCTCGACGGTCTCCTACCACTTCAAGGTGCTGCTCGAAGCCGACTGCGTGGTCCTTCTGGAGACCGTGCCGAGGCGCGGAGCCAACGAGCACATCTACCGCAGCAAAATGCTGGCGCTTCATACCGACGAGGATTTCCAGACGATGAGCTTCGAGCAGCGCCGGCAGATCTCGCGCTCGACCCTCCAGATGCTCATCGCCAGGGCAGATGGGGCGATCTACCAGGGCACTTTCGACAAGCGCCCCGACCGCCACCTCAGCTGGGTGCCGCTGGAGCTAGATGAACAGGGCTGGGAAGAACTGCGCGACCTGCAGGCGGAGGCCCTGGAGCGTGCGCAAGGAATCAAAGCCGCCGCCATCGCGCGCCAGCTGAAGCGGCCGGAGGGGGACGACACGCCCACTTTTCCGGCGACGTTCGGCGCCCTGGCTTTCGAGTCGCCACCCGTCCCCAGGGTGATCTGAGGCGGCCCGCCGGCGACCGTAGGCGGGGTGGCTTACCCGTCCGCGAGAGCTTGCTGGATGAACCTGCTCTTGGCCTCGGTGTAAGCCTCTCGATCGTCGCGGTGGCGCTCGGCGAGCCGACGCTTCAACGCCGCGTAGTCGGCCGCGAGCCGAGGATCGGCGCGGAGGCGATCCCGGAAGGCCAGCTCATTGAGATAGCGCGGAGACCCGAAAGGAACGAGGTGCAGATGATGCGTCCGCCGAGCCGGATCCGGCTTGCAGAACCAGTGCATCTCGTCGGGCAGGTAGGGCGCGTAGAGGTAACCGAGATCCGCTAGAGGCTCGAAGCACCCACGAGCGGTCTCGAGGCTGCGCACCCCCACCAGGATGTCGATGATCGGCTTGGCCTCCAAGCCCGGCACGGCGGTGCTGCCGACGTGATGTATCCCGCCCTCGACCCATGCGCCGATCGCCTCGGCAAGGAGCGACCGCTCGAGCTCGAATCGAGAAGGCCAGCCCGGGTCTGATGGCACGAGCCGAATCGGTTCGTCCGAAGGCATCGGATCGACCATAAGGCGTTGATACCGCCACACCCTCTCGCCCTGGTCGACCACATGCTGAGGACCGAAGGTGGAGCCACCACCGGCGCCGTCGGCATCCTCCGCGCCCTCTCGGCGATGGCCGAGGACGCGATCACGGATGAAGTCTGCGACCTCAGCCCCTTCAAGGGCATCCGCATTCGCGCCAACGACCCGAGAGCTAAGAAGAAGCCAAGGCCGATCCGCGTCTTCACCTTCGAGGAGATGCACCGCTTCGCAAAAGCAGCTGGCCGCTACGAGGCAATGGTCCGCGTCTTCACCGACTGCGGCCTGAGGCTAGGGGAGGTCCTGCCCCTGCGCCCCGAAGACTTCGACGGGGAAACGCTCCAAGTCCGCCGCACGGCCCACGAGGGCCGAATCCTTGAGGGGACGAAGACCGATCACGGCGAGCCCGACGCCGGCCGCGTCGTCCCAGTGCCAGCGACCCTAGCCTGGATGCTCGAAGCCCAGATCAACCTCAACGGCCCCGACTGCCAGCTGCTGTTCCCAACCCCACGCGGCCGCCTCTGGCGCGAGCGCACCTTCTACCGCGACCTCTGGAAGCCCGCCCAGGAGGCCTCCGGTCTGGACATCCGCCCCCACGAGTGCCGCCACAGCTATGTGACGCATCTTCGAGCAGCTGCCGTCAACGACGCCGACTTAGCTGAGATTGCCGATCACCGGGTCGAGACGATGCTGGCGCGGTACACCCATGCAACCGGGGGCAGCTTCCGTGCCGTGAGGGCCGCAGTCGACCGACGGAACCGTCGATGAGACTGGACCCGATACCGGGGAAAATCGCGGCCGCGAAACTTTCGCGGCCGCGATTTGCAAACATCTAACCGTGGGCGTACACGTCGAGGACCCGCATCGCGCGGTCCGTAGCAAGGCTCGCAGGCAACGCGCCCGCAAAACAGTTGAGACCCCCGTTGCCGAGGCCGACGCGTATGACGGTCTAGCTGCACTGGAAGCAGATAGCGTGGATCTGGTCTGCACCTCACCTCCCTACTGGGGACACAGGACTTATGGCTTGGAGCACAATGACCACATCCTTGATGCATGGCGAGCAGAGATGCCAGATTCGTCTAGTCCCCCTTCCTATGAGTGGTATCGCGAAAATGGAGGTGTTCTAGGACTAGAGCCATACCCAGACTGGTATGTCTCGCACTTGGTCGAGATATTCAGTCGCGCTCAGCGAGCGCTGAATTCAAGAGGCAATTTGTGGGTCAACATCGGCGACACCTACTTTGGTCGATGGTCGAGTATCCGACCCGATGGCCGTCAGGGGCTTGCTGGGGAAGCCAGAAAGCGCCGCAAAACCCCTTCCGGCGGCTGGCTTCACGACAAGCAGCTCCTCCTGATACCAGCGCGCTTCGCTATCGCTATGCAGGAGGCGGGCTGGGTAGTGAGGAATGACCTCATCTGGGCAAAACCCCATGTTCCTCCTCGACCAGAGAAGGACAGACTGCGTCTTTCGCATGAGCACTTTTTTCATTTCGTCCAGAAGACTCGTGGGGGTCGCCCAAGTTATTACTACGACCTAGAAGGAGCTGAGGAAGGTGCTCTCGACGTTGTTTCCGTTCCCTCTGAAAAGTCCCGCGTTGCTCATCCAGCCATATATCCTCCCGACTTGATCCGAGCTCGGATTCTCACCTCATCGCCCAAGAAGGGGCTAGTTGTCGATCCTTTTTGCGGATCAGGGACGACCTTAGTGACGGCCGTGGAGCTTGGTCGGAGGGCTTGTGGGTTTGACGTATCGAAGGAATATGTGAGAATCACGCAAGAAGCTCTAAGCGAATTGGCTAGTTCAACCGAGTGACCCAAGACAGCAACCCGCCTCAGCTACCCGAGGTAGTCCAGACGGCCTTTCGGCCGGATGAGCTCCGGCTCGTGAAATTGCTCCAAGATCCGAAGCTAGATGCTGATGAGCTCGCTCGTCAGCTTGTGCGAGATGCGGCTCGAAATCCATCAGACTGACGGGACGCTTCCCTTTATAGGGGTGATTCCGTCTTATGGGATTGGCCAACTTGAGGGATATAACGGAGTCGGTAAGTCCCTCACGATTTCGGTCCTAGAAATCTGCGCAGGCATCAAGCCGGCGATGACGGAGGAGGCGTGGCGTGGGCTGTGTGACGGAATGGGGAAGCTTGAGGTCACGGCGACCGAGCTGAGGGAGACCGAGCAACTCAAGTGGGTTCTTGACGGACAGCTCCTATTCGAGGAGAGCCAAAAGAGCGATGAGGAGCGCCCCGAACTCGATTGGTTTGTGAACGTCACCATCGATGGCAACCAAGCAAATTCTTTAGACGAGGTTCGCCGCCTCTTCTCCGTAGAGCGCATTAACGGAGACATAGGACTTATTGAACAACTGGCGATCAGCGCGGACCTTGCAATGCGGGATTTGAATGTTGCAGGGAAAGGGGTAATTGGGTCGGCAAAGATGGAAGAAGTTGAGGACCGGATTAGCGCTGTAGTAGGACTGTTGGACGAATTACCCCTCGATCGCGTTACCGAGCGGGCCAAGGCAGCAGCAGAGCTGAAAGCCGAAAGGGAAAAGGCAGAGGCGGAGATTCAAGCTGCTGATCAGCAAGTGAACCTCCTAGACGAAGCCGTCACCCGTCAAGCACGTCTCGAAGAGATTTCGGTGCGCGGCGGGGCGCTCGACGCGCAGATCGAAAAGCTGGACTCAGAGATCGACGCACTAAAAGAGCAAAGGAATAAAGTCGGGCGTGACCTCGGGGAGGCTGAGGCAGCTGCGTCGGCGTCCTCGGACGTTCGGGAAGAACTAACCAGTGCTACGCGCAGCTACAAGAGCGCGAGTACGAAGCTTCGGAACGCAACTAAAGCTCTGGCTAAAGCTACGCAAATCGCTGAACTTGCGGATGACGACGACCCAGGTCGGCGCGGATCGGAACTTGAAGAGGAGCTTCAGGTCCTGATCGACCGTCGCCTCGAAGCCGATGCCGGTCCGGCGGTCCTGGATTTGATTGACGATGTCAGCCCATCCATTTCCCAAGCAGCGGCTACTGCAAATCTGGCCGGCCAGCCCTTGCTGTCCTCTCCTGGACTGACTCCAGGGACCTGGACTGTGGAGCAGGTAGCGGATGCTTTAGGCCGACGACACGATGAGATCGAAGAACTTCCTGCGCCGAGAGAGGCCGAGCGAATAGATGCTCAGATAGATACGAAAAAAGCCCAGCTTTCTGCACTTCGGGAAATTAAAAGTCTTCGAGAGAAACGTCAGCGCGCCGCCGAATTACTTAATGACGCTCAGGATAAAAGTGACAATCTCAGTGAAAAGCTAGACAAAGCGGCAGCTCCTGTTCTTAGCGAACTCAGGGATAAACGCAGGGAATTGGACAATCAGCTCTCGGACTTGGGCGGGAAGCGGGCGGTTCTTTCTTACCGTCGAGATGCTCTGGGAGCGCCTGAGGAGAAGGACGCTTTTGAAGCACAGCTATCCGAGCTCCTCAAGAAGTTAGGGATCGACGGCCCCGAAGTGGCGGCTGCATATGCGGGCGCAGCCGAAGCGCTCGACCGCCAGAGGGACGCGTTGATGCAGCTAAAAGATCGCGAGCGCTCTATCGCTAGTGAGTTTGAGCGCGATCTCCGCGAAGTGGACCGGACGGTTCAGGCCCTTAGTAGCGACGAGGCGCATCGGTGGCTTCCGACTGATCAAGTGACCTTGCCGAGCAAGGCCGACGGCCTCGCCGACCAATTGGCAGCTATTCAGGCTCTTAGGGAGGTAATACGTCGAGTCGACGCCCGTCTAACCGGCTTTCGGCAGGCGTTCTTTGGCTTACGGGCTAGCTTGGAAGCCGTAGCGGATGACCTTCGCGGTAGGTCGCCGGAGGCTGCAGTCAGAGTGGATGAGGTCCGCGCATGGCTGGAGGAGGAGGCCGCGCAGTGGTTTAGCGATGAAGATTTCCGAAACGCTCTGCTAGGGGAGGGCGCAACTGATATTCGAGTTGATCTGAGGAGCCTGCAAGTGTCATGGCAGTCTGACGGAGCTCAGCACACGAAACCGATCGAGGCACTTAGCAGCGGCGAGCGTGCATTCGCGTTAACCCAAGCGCGACTGGCCGTCCTAGAGAAAGGGGCTGGTGCTATCGCCAATCGATTAATTGCCCTAGACGAGTTCGGCGCGTTTGTTTCATCAGACCGTATTTATCAGCTGTCCGAGTACCTCCAGCATTGGAGGCAGAAGCACGCGAATGATCAAATCTTGATCATCCTGCCAGCAACGCAGGACTACGAGGCTCTAGCGCGAGCAACTGATGGGGGGAAGTCGGAACGGTATGCGCGAATGGCCGAGAGTCTCCGATCGAAGGAATGGCTGATTGAGGAGTTTGAAGCCGCGTGAATGCAGAGGAGGAGCGAGCTGACAGCGTCGCGCTGTCTTATGGCTTGCCGGACGAACTTGCGCGGCCCGCTGCTGAGCAGTTGCGAGACTCACTGGCAGCTCTCTGGCACGCTGCTTTCGGGCGGCAGGCGGGCGGTCTGCGGCCAGATCTAGAAGCTTTACGGAAATACTTCGATCCAGTCGCTCAAGGAAAGAGACTACGTACTGCGCTATTGCAGATCGAAAAGGTATCTGTGCAAGGCTCACTTGCCAACGTTCAAGCGTTGAGGGTGGACGGCGATCGCCTTTTGATTTCGCCAGAGGGTCGTGTGGCCCTAGAGTTGGTAGTAAGAGGACTCAAGGCAGGCGAGGGTCCGGTGATCGTTGACCAAGCTGCCGCCTTACGCTGGGAGCGCGATCTGCTCTCTCTGTACAGGGAATGGGGTCGGCACAGGCTCAATAGTGTGATCGACCTCTTAGGTGGAGGAGATAAGCCCCTCCAGCTTCCATCTATCGGCGCAGCTCTGACTTTGCTGATCAACCGGTCGGATTCCCCAGAGAGAGCTATCACTCGCTTTCCACCCGGCACGGCAAGGGATGTGGTTGATCGCGTTTTTCGCACGTGTGCGGACGCTTTTGCCCAGCAAATTGTGTCATCAGAGAGACGTGTGCCGGATAAAGAGCGTTTAATCGGAGGTTGGCTGCTCGGGGAGATCAGTAGAAGAGTGCCCGACGCGCTCCATAGTTCTGACGAGGAGGGCGTCTTTGTAGAGAGGGCGCGGCGAGGAGACCTAATTCGGCTCGTCGCAGGGGAACTGCGACGTCGCGATGTTGAACTTCGTACGTTTGAGGACGCCTTTGACACTCTCGTTTTGGAGCTTAGGCAGCATTCTCAGGAGTTGGCAGGCTATGGGCTCCTTTTCGAGCGCCCAGCAAACACCCGCGATCTTCGTCGTGATTTGGTCGCTGCCTGGGCTGCCGCTGGCTAACGATGAAACCGCAAGTTCTGTTCGAGGCCCTCGCGGAGATTGCGGGAGAGCACGAGCAAAATCCGTCGGATGATCTCCTTGTAGTCCCCGTTCTTACCGACGAGCTCGAGACCCGTAGGGACTTGCTGGGAGAGGTTGCAGAGTTTCTTGGGGGGACGCTGCTCGACGTAAGCTCCGGACTCTATGACCAACCGATAGGGGCCTATGATGATCCCGCTCTACGGGGTGCTGTCGGGGCAGGCCTATCGTTTCAGCATCCGGGCGGCGGCCGGAGCGAAATCAGCCTTTCGATGGTTGATGGAAAGATTGAGTCGACGCTGCGGTCAAGAGGACGGGTGGTGACCGTGCCATCGCCCGCCGAGACTCAACTGCTGGCGATCTCTAGGGCTTTGTTTGTCGAGCGACTGGCGGAGGATGAGCTTGCGATTCTGCTCTATGACGAGAAGCTCTTCGATGACGATACGCAAGCGGCTGTTCTCAACATGCTCACCGGTCTCGGCCGGCAAGCGCGTATCCGCTTGGGCGGGGTGCGGACGCTGGTACCCCTTATTAGATCGACCGGGCTGGATCGTGCGAGGCATTGCCAACTACATAGGGGTGTGAGGTACAGCCTCAACGGCCGCGAACTTGTTCGACGCCATGTTGCTTCGCATCTAGACGACACCATCCGGAAGCTCATCGTGCCACGCCCGCAGCCGCTCGTCCTCTTTCTTGGGGCAGGGTTTTCGGCCTCTTCCAACATGCCCGTCGGGAACTCAGTCCGGAATGACACGATTCGCCGTATTTGCCAGATAGCTGACGATGGCCACAGCGACGAGCAGTTAGCCGCCACACTATTTCGGTTTGCAACCGCGCCCGGCCGATCGCTACTGACTAACGACGAGATCGAGCTAGGGGAGGACAGGTTTGCGAACTCCGTAACGCTTGAGCAGGTTGTACGTATTGAGAAAGAGCTTTTTGAGGAATCCGTTCCGCGAACCATTCAAAGTCTGCGGCAACACCACAACAATATTATTGGAGATAGCTCTACCAGATTTGGCGATGCCGTGTATGCCCTACATCGGCTCATCCAACAAAAACGCAATCTCATCTTGGTAACGGTCAACTTCGACGAGCTGGCTGAGCACGGTCAGAACGACGCGGTAGATATTGCAGTCGAGGACTCTGAGTTTGCCGCCTTGGTGCCAATTCTCAGCGGTATGAAATCCGGCGGTAAACATCCCGAAGGGAAGATTCCGCTACTAAAGCTCCACGGAACCATCAACAGTCCTGAGACTTGTGTCGCAGCGGATGATCAAACGAAATCCGGCATTAGTCCCCAGAAGGCCCAGGCGCTAATGGCTCTTGTCACTGACCTTTCCGCCGAGCAGCGGCTTCCATGGGTGTATGTCGGCGCTTCAATGAGGGATATCGACTTGAACCGAATCTTTGGCGCCAATGAGTTCAATGACTTCGTCTCCGAGCGATGGGTGGCACCATGGCCGGAGGCGTCCGTTCAACGATTCATTGATTCTCAGAACCGGTGGTGGAAAGCGCTCGGCCAGTCGCTCTTCGACAGGACGGTCACCGAGACGGCAGACGCCTTCGTATCCGTGCTTGCAGAGATGTGGGAGCGGGAAGCACCTACTAGTTAAGGGCAGTAATCGTCGGAGGCTCGATCGCCCATAGCCGATCCTGTCTGCCAGCTCGATCATGGTTCCGCCAGTAGGCTCATCCATCGACTGCTGCCCAAATAGTGGCTGCGGCGGCCACTAGGCCGACGATGCCAACGACGATAGTGAGGGCCACGAGCCAGCGGGTCAACGACTCGATGCTTTTTTGGAGCAGGAGGATCTCTTCCTCGCGTTCCGTTCCTTCGCGCCAACGGTCTCCCAAGAGATTGCCTAGGCCACTGGCGGACTTAGAAAATTCGTCGATAGCTTTGTCCATCTCCCGACGGCGGAGCCAAAGACCGACAAGAACCCACCAAAGTATTCCGATTGGGACTTGAACATCGGCAAGCCTCTGCCAGCCGAACCTCGTTTGCGCCGACTTCATGCCGTAAGGGTTTCAAAACGGCCACGCGCCCGCGACTTAGCTTTGCCTCAGCCCGTCCTCCGAGCGGATCTCAGAGTTCGGTTATCTCTTTCTCAGACCCTGGGAGAGCTGCTTGCACGAGCGTCGAAGCCTCGGCGCGCAGGCTTCGTCGTGACCGACGAGATCCTCGCCTGAGCAGTTCAGCTCTTGCTGCCCTGTGGACCGCTTGCCGAGCTTCTACTAGGTGAGTGCTCATTACCCGATCCTTGCCCCCGGAGTTTTCGACGGATTCGTGTTGATCGTGCCAGCAGGCGATCGAGATCGCCCTGAATTCATCGACCAGGTCATCTGGAAGTCCTGCGACTGCAAGGCGATCTTCTTGCCTTTGCAGGTGCGCTTTTAGCTCAATCCAGCTATCTCCCCACACCAGGCGCTCCATTCCCGCCAGCTCAAGCGCAGTTTCTCTTCCGAAGACGCGTCGTTCACGCCGAGCAGAGGTCCAGTTGCTTAGCCCCACCCCTGCTAGAGCAAATCCTCCTGATAGTCCACCGGAGATAAGAGCAATCGTCGCGTCTGCCAAATCTGATGCTTCCTTCGCTCTAGGCCGCTATCGCGCTTACTCGTGGGAGAATTGCAGGTTCTTAACCCATGATCGCGGCCGGGAACGCCGGATACAGAGGACGACATCTGAAACGCTTCGTCCAGCCACGCAATTCGGTTCGAGACGAGAAATCTGAGCTATGGAGCAAATGAACATCAGGATTGGCCACATCACCTTCGACCACGCCGACTTTGACGCTGGCAACGATGTGCTCTATCTGCACGTCGGAGAGCCCCAGGAGGCGGAGGGCGAGGAGACCCGGGAGGGTCACGTCCTGCGCTACGCGCCGGGTAGCCAGCGCATCGTTGGGCTGACCGTTCTCGGCGTCCAGCGCATCCTCGACAACGAGGGCGAACTGCCGGTGACGATTTCGGAGCCTGTCAAAGCCAGCGCTGACGATCTCGCGCCGGCACTAGCCCCCGTCTAGGTCTCATCCCGGTCACATCGCCGCCGCAATCCCGCTAGGCGTACCGAGGACCTTCCTCCTTTCAAGCCGAAGGACAGACCGGCAGGGAAGGAAGCTCATCGGCGTCGACTCTGAGCATGGACGTAGAAGAGCAGGCCGATCAAGGTCGCGGCTCCCCAGAGGATTGACGCCCAGATTCCTACCGCGCTGCCGAGGAAGCCGGCTACGACGAGAGCGAAGAGGAGGCTTGCGTAGGCCCCAAGGAGGAAGGCGGCTCGGCGAGTGAGTCTGAGCATCGGATCCAGACTAATCGCGGGATGGAGGCCAGGCGCTCCGTCTCGCTCCGCCAACCGAGACTTTCGCTCACCGGTGCTGTCATTGAGATATGCATCAAGGTTCGATGAGGCAAAGGACGCTCTCAAAGCGGGTTGTGGCAGCGGCAACGCTGGCTGTCGTGCTGACCGCCCTTTTCGCCGCGTTCGCACTCGCGGCGCCGGGGGAGCGGGACAAAGGGTTTGGCAGGAACGGGATCGCCGGGGAGTCGCTGGGACCGGAGTACCTCGAAACGAGGTTCATGGCCGTCGCCGAAGCGGACGATGAGGGCATCCTGGTCAGCCACGACGGGACGGCGGAGAGGTACAGCGCTCTGGGTGTCCGGGACGCTTCCTTTCCGGCCGAGCCGTTCCCCTCGCCGCCTGTGCGGGCGACCCTGAGCGACGGCAAGGTGCTGGTGCGGGGAGACAACGGCGGGATCAAGCGGCTGCTTGCCGATGGCTCGCCGGATCCGAGCTTCCACGGGGGTGAAAGCGAGGCCCTGCCCAACCTCTCCGTGGGGGCGATCGCGGCCTCCGACTCCGGGCAGATCTTCGTCGCCGGCGTCAACGTGTATGCGACCGGGACCCATGGGTGCTTCTGCCAGCTCGGCGTCGCGCACATCAATCCCGACGGCACGCTCGACAAAGGCTTCGGTGGGGACGGTCTTGCCGGGCTCTTCACCGATCTCGAGATCGGCGATCCTCAACTGAGGACCGAGCTGAAGGGATTGGCGCCGCAGGGTGACGGTGGCGTCGTCTTGGTCACCGCCGACTCGGCATTGAAGCTGACTCCCACGGGCAAGCTCGATACCGCCTACGGCAAGGACGGCGAAGTCACCCCGAGGCCGGAGACGGTCGTCGGCTTCCGCGCCCTCCCCGGCGATGTGGTCGAGCTCGCCGGCACGAGCGACGGCCAGCCCGCCGATGACGGTGGGGGCGACTTCTTCGTCGGCCGCTACGGCTCGACCGGCCGGCCCGACCCCGCCTTCGCCGGAGGCGGCGGTGTCGCCACGATCGACTTCGGTGCCGATGAGTGGGCCAGCACCGCCTGGTTCGGAGCCGACGGCTCGATCCTGCTCGGCGGCTCGACCACCATCGGCTCGAAGGGCTGCGTCGCGGCGGGAACCTGTGGATCCACTCCGGCCCTCGCCCGGTTCACCGCCGCCGGAATCCCCGACGGAAGCTTCGGCGACGGCGGCCGGGTGCGGATCGAGGCGCTGCGGGGCGCCTCCGGAGGCAGCGGCGGCGTCATCGACCTGCTGGTCCGGGACGACGGCGGGATCGTCGCCGTCGGCAGCGCCGGCCCCTTCTCCTCGGTCGCCTTCATCGCGGCGCTGGACGCCGGCGGCGCCCTGGTGCCGGGATTCGGCGCAGGCGGGCTGGTGACCGAACGGCGCTCGCGGCCCAGCGATCAGATCGGGGACCCGGCAGTCGAGATCGGCCCCGGCCGCCGGATCTATGCCGCCCTGTCGAACAGTGCCGGCGCCGGCTACGCCGGTCCGTCGGTGATCCGCTACCTGCCCGACGGCCGGCTCGATCGCAGCTTCGGCGAAGAACCCGGCTACGTCCGCTCGGCTGCCGGCGAAGAAGCCACCGCGCTCGCCATCGACAAGGCCGGTGGATCGGTCCTCCTCACCAACCCCAACCAGGTCTACCGCTTCACCCCGGAGGGCAAAATCGACCCGCGCTTCGCGGCGGGGGAGCGGGTCCTGCTGCGACGCGCGCCCGCCCACTTCCGCGACGTCGCGATCCAGCCCGACGGCAGGATCCTCGTCGCCGGGACCAGCTCCTGGTACGGCGACAGGGGACGGATGCTGGTCGCGCGGCTGCTGCCCAACGGCCGGCTGGACCCCGGCTTCGGCAACCACGGCTACGCCGCGGTGGGCTGCAAGCGGCGCAGCCAGTGCAGGGCGGTCCGGGTCCTCCTCCGCCACGACGGCCGGATCCTCCTGGCCGGCGGCGCGACCCACCAGGGCGGCATCGGCCGCTACAACGAAGAACCGAGCCGGATCGCAGTCGCCCAGCTGCTCCCCAACGGCCGGCCCGACCCCCGCTTCGGCACCGAAGGCTTCCTCACGCTGAAGCTCGGGAACTACAGCCTCGGCACCTCGCTGGCGCTCTCCCGAGGCCGGATCTTCGTCGGCGGCTTGACCCAGACGAAACGCGGGATCCGCGGCGTCGTCGCGCGGCTCCGATCCGACGGCCGCGTCGATCGCGGCTTCGCCGACCACGGCTTCCTGCGGGCCTTCCCGAAGGCGGTCGGCGTGCCCTCGGAGCTGCTCTCGACCAAAGGTCGCCTGATCGTCGTCACCAAAACGGTGGACAGCAGCAATCCTTCCCGGCCCGTCCTCGGCTTTCGCTCCGACGGCCGCCCCGATCCCTCCTACCGCCGGCTCGCAACCGACGCGCTGATGCCTCGCCTCGGCTCCGGGCCGGGAGCCGCCCTGCAGGGCGGCAGGGTCATCCTCGCCTGGACCCAGGTCAACAAGCCGAAGGGCGGCGGCGAAAGGAACATCTCGCTGAGGCTCACCCGCCTGCGCTGAACGGGTCGCATTCGCATCGCCGTCGCGGGCGGCGGCGCTAAGGTCACCGCATGGCCAAGGCGAGGGCGCAGCGGCGCGGGAGCGGCTCGCGGATGGAGCCGCGGGCGGTGCTGGCCGGGCGCCTGCGCGACCGGCTGCCCGAGCTGCGCTCGGCGGTCGCGACCCGGGTCTACGCGATCTCCGATCCGCATGAGGTGGCGGACCCGGCCTACCTGGAGGGATTGAATGCGGCGCTGGCGGCGGCGGTCGACTACCGGCTGGCGGTGCTCGAGGTGGGGGAGCGGCGGGCGCCGGCGGTGCCGGAGGTGCTGCTGGCGCAGGCGCGGCTGGATGCGCGGGACGGGGTTCCGCTGGAGACGGTGCTGCGGCGGTACTTCGCGGGCAACAGCCTGGTCGGCGACTTCCTGGCCGAAGAGGCGGAGCGGGCGGAGGTGCCCGGCTCGGAGCTGCGGCGGCTGCTGGCCGAGCAGGCGACGCTGGGCGACCGGCTGATCGAGGCGGTCAGCGTCGAACACGCGCGGGAGTCGGCGAGCCGGCCGAGCAGCGCCGCGGAGCGGCGGCGGGAGCTGGTCAAAAGCCTGCTCGCCGGCGAGCTGGTCGACCCTTCCGAGCTCGGCTACGACCTCGACGGGCACCACCTCGCCCTGATGGCGCGGGGACAGGGCGCCGAGAAGCTGATGCGGGCGCTGGCGGGGCGGGTCGACCGTCGCCTCCTGATCGTGCAGCGGGAGGAGGAACCGCGCTGGGCCTGCTGGCTCGGCGGCCGAGCGCCGCTCGACCCCGGCGACGCGGTGGCGGCGCTGCGGGACCTCGCACCCAGCGGCGTCTTCGTCTCGCTCGGCGAGCCGGGCGAGGAGCTCGCCGGCTGGCGCTTCAGCCACCGCCAGGCGAAGGCGGCGCTGCCGGTCGCCGAACGCCGCGGCGAGCCGGTTCTCCGCTACGGCGACGTCGCCGTGCTGGCGGCGATCGTCCGCGACGACCTGCTCGAGACCTCCCTGCGCCGGCTCTACCTGGAGCCGCTGGAGCGGGGTCGGGAGGGCGGAAAGGTGGCGCGGGAAACCCTGCGCGCCTACTTCGACGCCGATCGCAACGTCTCGTCGACGGCGGCGGCCCTGGGCGTCGACCGCCGCACCGTCCGCAACCGCATCGGCGCGATCGAGGAACTGCTCGGCCGCCCCCTCCGCGGCTCGCTGGCCGACCTCGAGATCGCCCTCCGGCTCGACGAGTAGCCAGCCCGCGTCCTCCGCTCGCCCCTTTCCCACATTGAGGCACCGGCCCCGCCCGGAGGCACGGATTGGGGAGGAAGCGGCCGCCCCTGCCCGGCGAGGATCGGGACATGAAGAACTTGCTCCGAGCCATCCCCATCGCCCTCGCCCTGACGCTGGCCCTCGCGGCCGCCGCCAGCGGCGAGCGCAAGGTCGAGTGCGCCGGCAACATCTGCGTCAGCGACGACGGCGGCATCTCCCCGACGAAGCTGCCGCGGCGTGGCAAAGCCCCGGTCACGGCGCGCCTGATCGCCGGCGTCGAGAGCCGCGACGGCAGCCATCCCCCAGCGCTGCAGAGCGTCCGCATCGACATCGACAAGACGATCGCCGTCGACGCTGTCGGCCTTCCCGTCTGCCGCAAGCCCCAGCTCGAGGCGAGCAGCTCCGCCAGCGCCCGCCGCGCCTGCCCCGATGCGATCGTCGGGCCCGGCAAGGCCGAAGTCGAGGTCGCCTTCCCCGAACAGGCGCCGTTCCGCTCGACCGGCCCGCTGATCCTCTTCAACGGGGGCGTCGACGGCGGCACGACCACCCTCCTCCTCCACGCCTACGTCGACGTCCCGGCGCCGACCGCGATCGTGGTCAAGGCGACGATCGCGCGCATCCACAAGGGCCCGTACGGCCTGCGGATCCAGGCCCGCGTCCCGCGGATCGCCGGCGGCTTCGGCTCGGTGACCCACTTCGAGCTGAAGGTCGGCCGCCGCTACACCTACAAGGGCCGCAAGAAGAGCTTCCTCGAAGCCGGCTGCCCGACCGGCACCTGGCGGGTCAAGGGCCACGCCGAGTTCAGCGACGGCACCGAGCTAGGCCTCACCCACCTCTTCTCCTGCGCGCCGCAGAACTGAGTCGCCCGCTCCCTTAGGCGCGCAGGCGGTCGGCCAGGCTCGTCAGCTCGCCGACTTCCGTCCCCAGCGCCCCGGCCAGGCGCAGCAGCGTCGTGTAGCTGGGGTTGCGAACGCCGCGCTCGATGCCGCCGACCTGGGTGAGGTCGGTGCCGGCGGCCTCGGCCAGTTCCTCCTGGCTCATCTCGGCCCCCGTGCGGAGCTGGCGGATCGCGTCGCCGAGGGCAGCATGCGCGGGTGAGCGGGGTTTGCTGCGACGCGGGGGCGGCATTCGCCCCGGAGCCTCTCTATTAATGAACCCGGGTGTTAGAGTATTTATGCCATAACATCCAGAGCGCCGGAAAGAGGCTGAACGGTCTGCCTCTCCGGGTCGCTATGGGGCCCTCTTCTTCAGAGCTGATCAGCGCCGTCGCGCATCCCCTGCGCCGGCGGATCCTCCATGCCTACCTCGACGGGGAGCTCGAGTGCGCATCGGCGCGGGAGCTGGCGGCAGCACTCGACCAGCGGGTGGGGCAGGTCGCCTACCACCTGAAGACGCTGGCGAGGAGCAACGTCCTGCGGCCGGTCCGGCGCAGCGAGCGGGAGCAGGCGCGGGAGGACCACTGCTGCTGGGCCCTCGACGTCGAGGCGACCTGGCTGCGCCTGGTGCTCGAAGTCTGGGTCGAGGTGGACCTGGCCGGCTGACCTATGCCTTGACGAGATGGAAGGGGGCGTGGAGGCGGGACCGCAGCTCCTCGACCGCCGCGCTCGTCCTCGCCCCGGGATCGGCGACGAAGAAGACCTCGGTCGCCGGGTACTCGCGCAGCTGGTCGGTCACGGTCTGCACTACGTCCTCGTCGCCGACCCGGGCGGTGGCGGCGACGCCGGCCTGAGCGAGCGAGGCGAGGCTGAGGACGAGGCTGCGCTGGGCGCGTTCGCGGCCGGGACGGGTGTCGGAGGCCCAGCGGTCGAGGAAGCGGTTCTGGGTCGGGGCGAGGACCAGGACCTCGGGCTCCGGCTCGCCGGGATCGCTCGGCTGCGAGGCGGCGGCGATGCGTTCGATCGCGGCCCCGTCCTCCAGCGGCTGGTCGACGACGACCAGCAGGTGCTCGCGCAGGTCCGGCGCCGGCGCCGGGACGATCGGCCGCAGCGGCGGCTTGCGCACCGCCATGACGACGATCGTCGCCGCGGCGAGGGCGCCGACCGCCATCCCCAGGCCGGGACCGCCGAGGTAGAAGCCGCCGACGATCGAGACCGCGATCCCCTTCACGATCAAGGGGAGCTTCCATGCCGCTATGCCCTGATCGCCCATGCTTCGAATTTAGAGGGTCCGCGGCGCCAGTCAATCCTCTTGGCGGGTGACGAGGTCGCGGAGGCTGCGGAAGTCCTCGGCGCAGGCGGGGCAGCCATCGAGGTGGGCGTGCATCCCCGGCACCCGCTCGTCTGCGGGCGCGCCGGCGACGACCAGCTCGACGTAGCGGTCGAGCTCCTCGAAGCACTGCTCGCAGGTCAGCTCGGGGGCGGCGGGGCCGAGGACCCGGCCGAGGATCCGGTCGCGCTTCATCGCTGCTCCTCTCCGCCGCCGAGATCGAAGCCGCGGTCGGCAAGGGCGTGCCGCAGCTTGCGGCGGGCGTCGTGCAGGTTCTTGTAGAGGGCGCCGCGGGTGCTGCCGAGGCGCTCGGCGAGGACGTCGATCGGGACGTCGTTGAGGGCGACGGCGACCAGCACCTCGCGCTGGCGCGGCCCGAGGCAGCGCTCGATCTCCTCGCGCAGGGCGGCGAAGAGCTCGGCCTCCTCGGCCCGGCGGCCGGCCCCGGCCCCGGCCCCGGCGTCGGCGAGCGTCCGCCAGGCCTCGTCCTCGAGCGGGACCTCGCGTCCCTGCCAGGCGCGGCGGCGGACCTTCACCGCCGCCTCCAGCAGTGCGAACTTGTAGGCCCAGGTGGTGAAGCGGCTTTCGCCGCGGAAGTCGTCGAGCTTGCCGAGGATCGCGACGAGGGCGTCGTCGGCCGCCTGGTGGGCGAGGTCCTCGCCGTCGCCGCCCCGCGTTTTTAACTCGGCCCCGCGGCGCCCGATCTCGAAGCGCGCCGCCTTCAGCAGCAGCGCGTGCAGCTCGGCGACCGCGGCCTCCCCCTCAGGCCCGTCGGCGCGCAGCCGCTCCACCCAGTCGCGGGCGGGGGAGTCGGCGGGCCTCTGCGTCGGCGTCGTCATCAGCGCGGTCGCCATGAATTGTTAGCGACCGCCGCCCGCGGGTTCTTACCTCGTTTCCACCCTTTGCTCCCCCAGAGGGAGGAAAAGGGTGGAAACGACGCAGATGGGAGGTAAGAACCGGCGCGAAGAGGACGCAGATGGGACACACGGCAAACGACTCAAGGAGGTCCCATGTCAACCACCGCAACCCTCGATCCGCGCGACGCGACGCTGGTGCCCAGCTTCGGCGAACGCCTCAAGGCGGACCCCGCCTACCAGGCGTTCACGCTGCTGCGGATCGCCTTCACCGTCGCCCCGATCCTCTTCGGTCTCGACAAGTTCTTCAACGTGATGGTCGACTGGGAGCAGTACCTGGCGCCCTGGATCAACGACATCGTCCCCGGCAGCGCCTCGACCGCGATGCACCTGGTCGGCGCGATCGAGATCGTCGCCGGCCTCGTCGTCTTGCTGAAGCCGCGCTACGGCGCCTACCTCGTCGCCGCCTGGCTCGGCGGGATCATCCTCGACCTGCTCACCTACTCCGGCTACTACGACATCGCCCTGCGGGACTTCGGGCTGATGCTGGGAGCGCTGACCCTGGCGCGGCTGGCGAGCGTCTACGACCCGCCGGGGGCCGAGGTCCGCTTCTAGTTCGAACCTAGACTGGGAGGGATGCCGCCGCTGCTCGAGCGCCTCGGGGTGGAGCTGCCCGTCGTCCAGGCGGGGATGGGCGGCGGGCTCAGCCGGCACGAGCTGGCGGCGGCGGTCTCCGAGGCGGGCGGCCTGGGGACGATCGCGGTCAGCGGGGCGGCGGCGATCCGCCACGAGCTGGCAGCGGCGCGGGCGCTGACCGGGCGCCCGCTCGCCGTCAACGTGCTGCTGCCGTTCGCGCGCGGCGACTGGTTCGAGGCCGCGGCCGCGGCGGACGTCGTCGTCACCTTCTGGGGTATGCCGCGGCGCCGCACCGCAGGCGTCTGGCTGCACCAGGTCGGCTCGATCGCGGAGGCACGGGAGGCGCAGGCCGCGGGCGCCGACGGCGTCGTCGTCCAGGGCGTCGAGGCCGGCGGCCACGTGCGCGGAACGACCCCGGCGCTGGCGCTTCTCGAGCGGGTGCGCGCGGCGCTGCCGCCCGACTACCCCCTGCTGCTGGCCGGCGGCATCGCCGAGCCCGCCGACGTTCGCGCCGCGCTCGAGGCGGGAGCGACGGCAGCCGTCGCCGGCACCCGCTTCCTCCTCAGCGAGGAGAGCCGCGCCCACGCTCTATATAAGGAGCGCCTGCTGGCGGCGGACGAAACGCTCCTCACCGACCTCTTCGGCGCCGCCTGGCCCGCCCCGCACCGGGTGGTTCCAAACGCCGCGACGGCCCGTTGGCTGAGTCGGCGTTCGTCCTTTGTCGCCCACAGGGCGAAAAAGGACGAACGCCGGGTGGTTTTGCGCGCTCCGTCCGCGAATCGCGCCCTCAACCGCCTGCTGGCGCCGGGGGCTCGGTACACGCCTTCGTCCCTGCAGCAGCGGCTGGCGCTGAGGCAGCGGCCGGGGGGACGGCTGCTGACGCCGGCCGGGCCGACCGACGAGGGGCCGGCGACGCTGGTCGACGCCGGGGCGCTCTACGCGGGGGAGACGGTGGCGCGGATCGACGCGGTGCGTCCCGCCGCCGAGCTCGTCCGCGAGCTCGCGGGTTGAACTGCGCTTGTCCGTTGGCCAACGGTTGATGTTCATCCTGCAGAAATAGGGGTAGTGCCAGGACGGTTTGAGCGGGACGGGACGCAAGAGAGTTCGGTCCTCGGCGTTGGGGCTATTCCTCGCCGCTGCGCTCCTCCTCACCTCCGCCGGCTGCGGCGACCTCAGCAACGACGAGCTCAACCGCGGCGTCGAATCGCTGAGCGCGCTGGCGGGGCAGGGCCAGCTTGTCGCCAACGGCGTCGCCCGCGACGCGACCAAAGCCACCTACGCGCGGGTGATGGCGCGGACGCTCGGAGAGACGGCCGACCACGAGGCCGAAAAGCTCGCCGACGCGACCCTCGAAGAAGCCGAGACCGAGGACCAGCGCCACGCCGCGGTTGCCGTCGCCGCCGAAATCTCCGCCCTGCTCTCCGAGCTGCAGACCTTCCCCGGCGACGAGCACCACGGCGAACTGGTCGAAAAGCACCTGGCCGAAGCGCAGGAAAAGGCCGACGCGATCGTCGCTCAGCTGAGCGGGGACGCGCCGTGAAGGTGATCCTCAAAATCGCCCTCGGGATCATCGCCGCGATCGGCGGCTTCCTCGACATCGGCGACCTCGTCTTCAACACCCAGGCCGGAGCGCTCTTCCGCTACGACCTGCTCTGGGCGGTGGTGCTGGGGACGATCGGGATCGCCGTCTACGCGGAGATGAGCGGCCGCGTCGCCGCGGTCAGCGGCCGCCCCGTCTTCGACGTGATCCGGATGCGGATGGGATTCGGGCTGGGGCTGGTCGCCCTCATCGCCAGCACCGCGGTCAACCTGCTTACGGTCGCCGCCGAGCTGGGCGGGATCGCGATCGTCCTCGAACTCCTCCTCGACGCCCCGTACAGCATGTTTGTCGTCACCGGCGCGATCGCCCTGGTCGCGATCGTCGCACTGCTCCCCTTCGGCGGCATCGAGCGCTTCTTCGGCTACGGCGGCCTCGTCCTCTTCGTCGTCGTCGCCACCGTCTTCCACCAGAACCCCGACTGGGGTGCGGTCGCCCACGGCTTCGTCCCCTCGCTCGACTCCTCGACGCTCTACCTCTACTTCGTCGTCGGCGTCTTCGCCGCGGCGCTGATGCCCTACGAGGTCCACTTCTACTCGAGCGGCGCGATCGAGGAGGGGTGGAGCGAGGAAAACCTGAAAGAGAACCGGCTCAACGCGATTCTCGGCTACGGCATCGGCGGCGTCCTCTCGGTCGCCCTGGTGATCGTCTCCGGCTACCTCTTCCACCCGATCGGGGTCGAACCGAGCGACCTCGGGACCGTCGCCCTGCCGATGCAGGGCGCCTTCGGCGAGACCGGCCTCCTGCTCGCGCTCGGCGGCATCCTCTTCTGCGTCGGCGGCGCCGCGATCGACTCCAGTTTCGCCGCTTCCTACAACCTCGCCCAGTTTCTCGGCTGGGAGTGGGGCCGCTACAAAGGCCCGCGCAAAGCGCCGCGCTTCACCGCCTCCTGGCTCGTCTTCCTCCTGCTCGGGATCGCGATCGCCCAGAGCGGGATCAATCCGGTCGAGATCACCGAGTACAGCGTCGTCTTCTCGGTCGTGGCCCTGCCGCTCACCTACCTGCCGGTGCTGCTGATCGCCGGTGACCGCTCGTTCATGTCCGAGTACGCGAACGGGCGCATCGCCGCCACTCTCGGCTGGCTCTACTTCGCCGTCATCGTCGTCCTCTCGCTGGCGGCGATCCCGCTGCTGCTGGCGACGAACGGGGGCGGCGGATGAAAGGCGAAGGCGAGATCTACGTCGTCCACCGCCTGCTCGACGAGCAGATCTGCGATTCGGAGGGGCGCCGCGTCGGCCGCGTCGACGACATCGAGCTGCGCGGCAGCCCGCCGCGGATCACGGCCCTGCTGGTCGGCGAGGGGCTCTACCCGCGGCGCCTGCCCCGCTGGGCGGCGCGGATCGCGCGGCGGATCTCCGGCCCGGAGACCTGGGGGAGCAACGCCCTGCGGATCCCCTGGGAGGAGGTCGACGAGCTCACCTCGACGGTGAAGCTGCGCAAGAAGGCCGAGGACCTCGGCCTGGGGATGGGCGACGACCCGCGGCGCTGGATCGTCGGGAGGCTGCCGTGGAACTGAAGGACCCCTACGCGCTGAGCCAGCTGCTGGGGCGGAAGGTCGTCGATCAGTCCGGTCGCCGGCTCGGCCGCGTCTACGAGGCGAAGGCACACTGGGAGCGGGACGGGGCCGTGGTGATAGACCAGCTGATTCTCGACAGCGGCGGCCTGCGCCGGCGCCTGCGCGGACCGGGCGGGCCGGAGGAGCAGGCGAACCCCTGGGAGGCGGTAGTCGAGCTGACGGACGATGTCGTCGTGGTGCGGCGCTAGCGGGCCGAGCTCCCGCGCTTGCGAGAATGCGGAGCATGGCGGGGGGCCAGATCCTGCAGATCGCCGAGCGCGATCTCGGCGAAGACCGGTGCGAGCTGCAGCTCGAGGGGGAGCTCGACCTCTGGAGCGTCGAGCGCCTGCAGGCGGTGCTGCAGCGGGTGGCGCGCGACAACGTCGCGATCGCCGTCGGCCTGCAGGGCTGCGAGTTCGTCGACTCCACCGGCATCGCCCTCTTCCTCCAGGTCCGTCGCCAGCTCGAGGACGAGGGCGGCCGCCTCATCCTCTACGGCTGCTCCGACCAGGTCTTCCGCGTTTTCACCGTTGCCGGCCTCACCGACGTCGGCATGGTCGTCGCCAGCCGCGAGGAGGCGCTGGCCGAGTTGACGGTGGTTGAATAACGACGATGCGGTCCGCGCTTCTCGCTCTATTCGTCGTGGCCCTCGCGGCTCTCGCCCCCGCCAAGGCGCTGGCCGATCCTTCGCCGCCCTTCACCGGAGATATGCGCTTCCAAGCCATTCAGGGGCCGGACGGTCCCGAAGAATTCTCCTGGGAAGTGGAACTTTACGAAGGACAGGCCCTGCGCGCGATCGACGATCAAAGCGCAGAGGTCTACTACACCGACCCAGAACATCACGCCTTCTCAATAACCGCTGAACTCGCGCACGATTCCGAAGGTAAAGCTGTGCCAACCACCCTCGCCGTCACCCAGCCGAACATCATCACCCTCACCGTCCATCACCGTGACGGGGATCCAGCGGCGGGGGGTAGTCCGTTCAATTATCCGGTCCTTCCCGGGGAGGGATGGGAAGGTGGCTCTCAGCCTGTTCAGATCCTCGGACCCTCCGACGAGTCATTGGTGCTGCCTCCCGGCGAGTTTCCCCCGCCTCCGCCGACCTGCGTCGTCCCCGATCTCACCGGCCGCACCCTCCGCGCCAGCCGCAAGCTCCTCCACCAGTCGCATTGCCGGCTCGGCGTCGTCCGCGGCGAGCAGGTCCGCACCGCTCACGTCGTCACCCAGTATCGGCGGATCGGCAGGTCGCTGCCGCTCTGGACCAAGATCGACGTGAAGGCGCTGACGGGCCTCCAGTACGTCCGCGCCAACTGACCCGCAGCCGGGCGCTATTCGACGACGATCTTGCCCTTCATGAAGGGGTGGATCTTGCAGTGGTAGACGAAGGTGCCGCGTCGCTCGAACTTGACGGTCTCCGACTCCCCGGGCGTGATCCGCTTGGTGTCGAAGACGCCCGCATGGGTCGCCGTGTGGGTGGTGTTGGCGGTGTTGGTGAAGGTGACGCGGCCGCCGCGCTTGACCTTCGTCGTCCCCGGCTTGAAGGCGAAGTTGACGATCGAGACGCTCTTCGCCCCGCTCGCCGTCGCCCGCCCGGAGGCGTCGCTCTGCCGCACCGCGAGGGTGGCCAGCAGGGCCAGTCCGATCACCAGGGCAAGCGCCCCCTGTCTGTGTCGCTGCAGAGAGGTCGTCATGACCGGTTGTACGACTGTTTGCCCCAAAGGGTTCAACTAACCGCGAAGTCGGGCCATAATGGACGATACGGGCGGTTAGCTCAGTTGGGAGAGCACTTCCCTTACAAGGAAGGGGTCACTGGTTCGAGCCCAGTACCGCCCATGTGAACCGGCCCGCCGAGACCAAGACCACGGCGATCGAGCGCCTCTTCGAGAGGATGCTGGCGGGCGAACCGGAGCGGGTGCTGCAGCTGCTGCACCCGAGGATCGAATGGACGCCGACCGTCTGGAGCGGCGAAGCGATGTACCGCGGGCACGAAGGGGTCCACCTCTGGCTCGCCCAGTTCGGCGAGAGCCTCGAGCACCTCGACATCCGCGTCCTCAAGGCCGAGGAGCAGGAGGGCCGCGGCGCCGTCCTCGGCATGGTCTTCGACACCCGCGGCGAGCAGACATTCGCCGTCGAAGTCCCCTGGAGCTACGAGATGGAGGGCGCCCTCCTCCGCCGCGGCCGCGCCCACGGCAGCTGGGAGGAAGCGCTGCAGGCCGCCGGCCTCAGCTGAGCGCCTGCACCGCCAGCACCGCCGCCACGACCAGGCCGATCACGGCGATCGAGATGCGCAGCGGGTCGGCGGGGACCCGGCGGGCGTAGTGGGCGCCGACGCGGCCGCCGACGAAGGAGGAGACCATGATCGTCACCGCGTAGCGCCATTCGACCGGAGCGAGGAAGGCGTAGGCGACGGCAGCGAGGAGGTTTGCGGAGCCGGCGAGGACGATCTTGATCGCGTTCAGGTGCTGGAACCTGTCGGCGACGAAGAGGGCGAGCAGGGCGAAGATGAGGATGCTGACGGCGGAGCCGAAGTAGGCCCCGTAAGCGCCGCTGAAGAAGATGCCGGCGGTGAGGTAGGGCGAGTGCTCGTCGCCGGCGTGCGAGAGCCGCGGGGTGAGGCGGGGCTGGAGGAGGAGCAGCAGGCAGGAGGCGGCGATCAGGAGCGGGACGATCGCTTCGAAGGCGGCGTCGGAGGTAAGCAGGAGGAGGGCGGTCCCGGCCGCGGCGCCGAGCAGCATCGGCACCAGCAGGCGCGTGAAGCGGCGGCTCTGCTCTCGCAGCAGGTCGCTGTAGCCGAGGGCGCCGCCGACCGAGGCGGGGACGATGCCGACCGTGTTGGTGACGTTGGCGGCCAGCGGCGGTACGCCGAGCGCGATCTGGGTCGGGAAGGTGATCAGGGCGCCGCCGCCGGCGATCGAGTTGACCGCCCCCGCCGCGGCCCCGGCCGCCGCGACAGCGAGGAGCTCGAGCACCGCTGCAGTCTCGCCGAAAGGGGGCTCAGGCGGCTACGCGGGGACCGGCGTGCCGCCGCGGCGCTTCTCGGCCTTGGTGACGACGTCGAAGAAGTAGTCGTTGCGGCCGCGGCGCAGGGGGCGCGGCATCGCGTGGCGGGCGCGGCGGTGGGCGGCGGTGACCGAGCGGAAGGCGCGCTCGTGGGCTCCGGTCCAGCGGATCCCGAAGACCTCCCGCGCCCGCGGCGGCAGCGTCCCCTTGATGATCAGGTTCTGCGTCTCCAGGTTGAGCCGGGCGTGGCGCGGGACCGGCTGGCGGAAGGCGACCAGCGGCGCCATCTCCAGCGCGTGCGGGGTCGGATGCACCTGGGGCGAGGCAAGCTTGGCCTCGAACCAGGCGCGGAACTCGCGGTGGCTGCCTGGCACCTCCGAGCGGGGCAGGCCGAAGAGCTCGCCGAAGCGGACGTAGTCCTGCCAGAGCGCCTCCCGCTCGCCTTCGCTCAGCGGCGCCGCCATCGTCTCGTACATCGCCCTGCCGGAGTCGGCGATCACCGCCAACGTCCACAGCATCAGCTCCGGGTCGAAGGCGGAGTAGCGGGCGCCGGCGGGATGGATCCCGGCAGCTTCGCTCAACTCGCCTGCCACCCGTTCGTGCAGCCGGTGCACCGCCGCCAGCGCCTTGTCGGCTTCGGCCCTGGTGCCGAGGAAGACCGTCTCCTGGATCTTCGCGGTGCGGGCGAGGCGGGTGAAGGGATGGTCGCCGGCGTTGGAGCTCTGCATCGTGCCGGTGTAGGTGAGGGGTTCGAGGGCGCCGATCAACAGCGCCCGCTGCCCGTAGAGCAAGCCCACCGAGCGCTCGCCGTGGACGCGGCGGGCCATCGATTGGCCGGGCGGAAAGTAATGCTCAGAGTCGCTCACTGGTCGTCTGGCCAGCCACCCTACGCGCGGGTGACAAATTGGTCAAACAACTAGACCAATGGCTAGGAGCGCGGGCCGGGGGGTGAGCCTTTGCTCATCGCCACCAGCGCCCCGCCGGAGCGCGGCGAGTCGACCAGGCCGTGCAGCTCGTGCGCGGCGAAGATCTCGTCCAGCTCCTCGCGCGTCAGCGTCTCCCGCTCCAGCGCCAGCACCGCCAGGTGGTCGAGCGCCTCGAGGTTGGCGGAGAGCAGGGCGCGGGCGCGGCGGTAGGCCTCGCGGGCGAGCGTCACCGCCGCCTGGTCGACCTCGCGACGGGTCTGGTCGGAGACCGCGTAGTCCCCGGTCGGCAGCGCGATCGGCGCCGGCCCGTCGTGGTCGAGCGCGACCCCCATCCCGAATTCGGAGACCATCTGCTTGCAGACGAGGTGGACCCGGTTGAGGTCGTCGGACGCGCCGGAGTAGGACTCGCCGAGGACGATCTCCTCGGCGGCGCGGCCGCCCAACAGCGTCACCACCTCGTCGAGCAGTTCGTCGCGGGACTTCAGGTAGCTGTCCTCCTGCGGCGAGTGGCCGACGAAGCCGAGCGCCGGGCCGCGGGGGACGATGCTGAGGATCTCCGGCGGGTCGAGCCCGAGCAGCCTGCGGCAGAGCGCGTGGCCGGCCTCGTGATAGGCGACGATCCGCCGCTCCTTTGCGTTCAGGCGGCGCGCCTGCTGGGAGCCGACGGCCTGGCGCAGCAGCGCCTCGTCGAGGTCTTCGCGGGTCATGTAGAAGCGACCGGCGCGGCCGGCGATGATCGCTCCCTCGTTGAGCGCGTTGGCGAGCTGGGCGCCGGTCATCCCCGTCGTCTTGCGGGCGACGTCGCCGAGGTCGAGGTCGGGGGCGAGCGGCTTGTTGCGGGCGTGGCTGCGGAGGATCGCCTCGCGACCGGAGCGGTCGGGCGGGGCGACGAGGACGAGGCGGTCGAAGCGGCCCGGCCGCAGCAGCGCCCGGTCGAGCTTTTCGACGTGGTTGGAGGCGGCGATCACGATCACCATCCCCGGGTCCTTCTCGAAGCCGTCGAGCTCGACCAGCAGCTGGTTCAGCGCCTGCTCGCGCTCGCTGGTGCCGCCGTCACCCCCGCCGCCGGAGCGGGAGCCGCCGATCGCGTCGAGCTCGTCGATGAAGATCACGGCCCGGCCCGACTTGCGCGCCTCCTTGAAGAGGCGGCGGATGCGGGCGGCGCCGCGGCCGACGAACATCTCGACGAAGCTCGACCCGGAGGCGGCGAAGAAGTCGACCCCGGCCTGGGCGGCGACGGCGCGGGCGAGCATCGTCTTGCCGGTCCCGGGCGGACCGTGGAGGAGGACGCCGCGCGGGGCCTGGGCGCCGAGGGCCGAGAAGCGGTCGGGTTCGCGCAGCCAGGCGGCGACGTCCATCAGCTCCTCCTTGGCGGCGTCGACGCCCTGGACCTGCTCCCAGAGGACCGCCTCGGTGCTGGACGCCTTCACCGTCTCGGGCTTCGTCGTCCCCATCATCCCCCGCGCCATTTTCAGGAAGACGAAGCAGAGGATCGACATGAAGACGACCCCGAAGACGGGGTACCAGTTGAAAAAGAATTCCTGCACGTTTGCCGCCATCCACGCAGTGTGGAGACAGAGCCGCGATTCCCCAATCGCACATCCGTCCAAATGAGGGGAAAGGGCTAAAGGTTGTGCCTGAAGCGACGTGCTTTGGTGACTATCTCTCGACCTGGGAGCCGCCGACGATGGCGTCCTCGCCCGAGTCGCCGAAGAGAACCCAGGCCTTGTGGCCGCCGTCGTAGTCGGGGGCCCAGAGCTTCAGCGTCGCCGGGCGGCCCCAGACGGTCACCTGCTCCTCGCCGGTGGAGTCGAGGCCGCGCCAGATCCGCACGAAGGGGTTGTGCTCCTGCTCCTCGCCGACCGTGGTCGGCTCTTTGTGGCCGGGGTGGACCGCCGTGCTCGGCGGCAGCTCCAGCAGCCGCAGCACCGAGGCCTTGAGGTCGGCGAAGCCGCTGGCGCCGGGCGCCATCGTCCCGCCCACCGTCCCCTTGAAGAGGACGTCGGCGGTGAAAACGTCGGTGGCGTCGACGAGGAAGGCGAGGTGCCCGGCGGCGTGGCCGGGGGTGTAGAGGGCCTCGACCTGCAGGCCGCCGGCATCGAGCTTCTCGCCGTCGCCGAGGATGATCTCGACGTCCTCGTCGAGCTCGGCCGCGCAGTCGGCGTGGGCGACCAGCGGCGGGTTGCCGAGCTGCGCCCGCGCCTCGGCGAGGCCGGCGACGTGGTCGCCGTGCGGGTGGGTGACGAGGACGTGGGTGATCTCGATCCCGTCCCGCTCGGCCCGCTCCAGCAGCGGCCCCAGCTCGTCGTTGCCGTCGATCAGCACGCCGCTGCCGCGGTCGGGGTCCGCGACCAGGTAGGCGTTCGACAGCCAGATCGGGTTCTCGGTCCTCTCGACGATCACTGCTCCTCCTCGGGTCCGCACATCAGGGGGTGTCTGAGATTAACCCCCATATATGTGGGTCAAACTCAGACACGTCCGGGAGAAGAAGGCGCGGCGGAGGTGGCGCTGCCGTCGAGCAGGGTGCGGGCGACGAGCTCGGGGTCGTCCCAGGTGGGGGTGTGGCCGACGCCGGGGAGGACGAGGAAGCGGGCGCCGGCGGGGCGGCGGTGCGGCTTCGGCGGGCCGAGCAGGCGGTCCTTCTCGCACCAGGCGATCGTCACCGGCACGTCGTCCGGGTAGCCGGCCGGGTCGAAGACGTGGTTGCGCATCGCCCGGTTGGCGGCGTCGTAGCCCTCGCCGTCGAGCCAGCCGAGCGCGAGCGCCCGCGCCGCGTCGGGCGGGATCCGCTCGGGGTGGGCGGCGATCGACTGGAAGGCGGCGGCGCGGGTCTGGGGGAACTGGAGGGCGAGGCCGAGGAAGGGCCGCGCCGCCTTCAGCCAGGGGGAGCCGCGCAGCAGCATGCGGGCGCCGCCGCCGGCCGGCTCGCCGAGCGGCCGTTGCCAGAGGCCGGCGGGGGAGAGGGTCGTGACCGAAGCGGCCCAGCCGAGGCGCCCCATTTCCAGCGCCACCCAACCGCCGAGCGAGTTGCCGGCGACGTGCGGGCGCTCGACCCCGTTGCGGGCGCACTCTTCATGGACGGCGCGGGCGAGGTTGGCGGCGGTCGGCTCTTCGTCCTCCGGCAGCGGCGGCGTCTCGCCGAACCCGGGCATGTCGATCGCGTGCACCTTGCGCTCCCCCTCCAGGAGCGGGATCACCGGCTCCCAGATGCTGCGGGTGCCGCCGAGGCCGTGGATCAGCAGCAGGTCCCGGGTCACCTGGCGCCCGGCTTCGCGAAGAGCGCCTGCACGTCGCCGATCCTCCGCTCGCGGAAGCCCGCCTCCGAGGAGCTGAGGTAGAAGTCCCAGAGGCGGCGGAAGCGCTCGTCGTAGCCGCGGTCGCGCAGCCGCTCCCAGGCGGCGAAGAAGCGCTGGCGCCACTCGGCCAGGGTCGGCGGGTAGTGGGCGGTGATGTCGTCGACCCAGACCTGCTTCATCGAGGTGACCCGCTCGAGGCAACCGGCGATCAGGCCCTGCGAGGGCAGACAGCCGCCGGGGAAGACGTGGGTGTTGGCGAAGCTCTTCGCCGCCTTCTCGATCTCGTAGATGCGGTCGTCGATCGTGATCGCCTGCAGCAGCATCAGCCCGTCGTCGGTGAGCAGCTGGTCGCAGCGGCGGAAGTAGTCGTCGAAGTACTGCCAGCCGACCGCCTCGATCATCTCGACGCTGACGAGGCGGTCGAAACGGCCCTCGAGGTCGCGGTAGTCCTGCAGCAGCACCGTCACCTGGCCCTCGAGACCGGCCTCGCGGACGCGGTGGCGCGCCAGCTCGTACTGCTCGCGGGAGATCGTCGTAGTGGTGACGCGGCAGCCGCTGCGGCGGGCGGCGTGGATCGCCATCCCGCCCCAGCCGGTGCCGATCTCCAGCAGGTGGTTCCCCGGGCCGAGGCGGAGGCGGTCGCAGATGCGGTCGAGCTTGGCTATCTGGGCCCCCTCGAGGCTCATCGTGTCGTCAGCGAAGTAGGCGCAGGAGTACATCATCCGCTCGTCGAGGAAGGACTCGAAGAGGTCGTTGCCGAGGTCGTAGTGGGCGGAGATGTTGCGGCGGGAGCCGGGGCGGGTGTTCTCGGGGACCAGGTGGCGGACCCGGTGCCAGAGCCCGCGCGGGCGGGCGATCGCGCCCCGGAGGCCGTCCATCTCGCGCAGCTCGCGGGCGGCGATCCGGACGAGGGAGACGAGGTCGTCGGTCTCCCAGAGGCCGGCGACGTAGCTCTCGCCGAGGCCGACGCTGCCGCGCAGGGGCCCGCGCCAGGCGGCCGGGTCGTTGACCTGGATCCGCGCGGTGAGTTCGGCCTCGGGCGGGCCGAAGCTGCGTTCGCGCGAGCCTTCGAGGACCTCGATCCGTCCCTGGCTGACGTGGCCGAGGACGGCGCCGACGCCGGCGCGGGCGAGCGCGTCCCTCATCGCGCCGCCTCCGGGTGCGGGTGGTAGCGGGCGCCCTTCAGCTTCAGCCGCAGCGCCTGCGCGTAGATCTTCGCCACCACCTGCAGCGACATCGCCGGATAGCGCGCCAGCATCCGGTTGAGCGTGCCGCGGCTGAGCTCCCGCCGCCGCAGGTTCAGAGTCGCGTCGAAGGTCTTCGGGGGATTGCTTCGCCGAGACCGCGAGGGACGCCGATTATCGACTTCGTTTGCGGTCTCGGTCTCGCGCGGGCGCGACTCGATCTGGACGGCGATGCTCTCGCCGGGCTCGGAGGCGCGGAAGGAGTAGGTCTGGTCCATGCCCATCAGCGGGGAGACGTGGAAGGCCTTGTCGAGGTCGTCCGCGAGCACCGTCCCCCGGCGCTCGCCGCGTGCCAAGACGTAGGGATGGCGCTCTCCCCAGGGGGTGTTCTCGACGTCGGCCACGATTGCATCTACCCGCTTCCCGCCCCCGTCGAAGCAGTAGTAGAAGGAGACCGGGTTGAAGCTGTGGCCGAAGTAGCGCAGGCCGGTGAGGAGGCGGACCGGGCCGGCGGGGCGCCCGCCGGTCGCCGCGGCGACGGCCTCGCGCGCGCACTCATCCAGCGGCCGGTCCGGATCGCCGAGGAAGTCCTCGCGGCGGAAGCGAGCGGGCGCGGCGCGGCGGGCTGAGAAGAGCGGAAAGGGATCGAGCACCTCCGGCAGCTCCCCGAGGTCGAGGTACATGAGGAAGAGCCGGTAGCGGAACGAGTGCTCGACGGGCTCGAAGCGCCGGTGCCGCACCGTCCCCTCGTAGACGGCCGAAGCGGTCACGCCGCCACCTCCTCCTGCGTGTCTGAGTTTTCCCGACATATATGTGGGTCAAGCTCAGACACCCCCTGGGTGGAAGTGGATTCCGTTGCGATTGCGTCGCAGATTCGTAACGCGCTGACGACGCCGTCCTCGTGGAAGCCCCAGCCCCAGTAGGCGCCGCAATAGTGGGTGCGACCGTTGTTGCCGGAGATCTCGGGGTGGCGGGACTGGGCGGCGAGGCCCTCCTTCGTATAGACCGGGTGGTCGTAGGAGATCGTGCGGATCACCTTTGCCGGGTCGATCCGCTCGCCCTGGTTGAGGGTGACGAAGTACTGGTGTTTTGCTCGCAAACGCTGGAGGTGGTTCATCCAGTAGGTGACGGTGCTGCCGCTGGCCGGCTCCTCGCTGAGGTGGAAGTTCCAGCTCGACCAGGCGGCGCGGCGGCGCGGCATCAGCGAGGCGTCGGTGTGGAGGACGGCTTCGTTGCGCTGGTAGGGGATCGCGCTCAGGACCTCGCGCTCGGCCTCGCTCGGGTCCCCGAGCAGCGCCAGCGCCTGGTCGGAGTGGGTCGCGATCACGACCTGGTCGAAACCCTCGCTCTCGCAGCCGTCGGCCTCGATCCGCACCCGGTCCGGCAGGCGCTCGATCTGCCGCACCGGCGCCCGCAGCCGCACCCGGTCGCGCCAGGGCGCGGCGATCGCCTCGACGTAGCTGCGAGAGCCGCCGCTCACCGTCCGCCAACGCGGCCGGTCCCGCAAGCTGTACATCCCGTGGTTCTCGAAGAACTCGGCCATGAAGCTGGCCGGGAAGCTCCACATCTGCTCCGGATCGGCGGACCAGACGGCGCTCGCCTGCGGCACGATCAGGCGCTCGACGAAGTGGCGGGAGAAGCCCTGCTGCTCGAGCCAGTGCCCGAGCGAGGGGGCGGTCCCGTTCATCCCGATCAGCGCCCGCGCCTCGCGGTTGAAGCGGCGCCAGTCCCGCAGCATCCCGAGGAAGCTGGGGCTGAGGAGGTGGGCGGGGCGGGCGAAGAGGCCCCACGGGGTCCCGGAGTACTCGAAGCGGCCGCGGCCGTCGGCGACCGAGAAGCTCATGTGGGAGGACTGGCTCGCCACCCCCAGCTCGGCCAGCAGCGCTTCGAAATTGGGGTAGTTGCGGTCGTTGAAGACGATGAAGCCGGTGTCGATCCAGTGGGTCCCGTCCTCGGCCTCGACCGGGACCGTGTTCGTGTGCCCGCCGATCCGGTCGCCTGCCTCGTAGACGACGATCTCGTGCTCGGGGTGCAGTCGGTGCGCGGCCACCAGACCCGAGATCCCGGTGCCGACGATCGCGATCTTCATCTACCCTCTCTACGCAAAGGCATCTCGATCCGGATCAGCCATAAGGCCGGTAGAGGATGCGCCCGCCGAGCAGATCGGTGACGGTGGCGAAGCGGTAGCCGCGGCCCCGCAGGGTGTCGATGATCCGCGGCAGCGCCGCCAGGGTCTCGCCGCGGGGGCCGCCGCCGTCGTGCATGAGGACGATCGAGCCCGGCTGCGTGTGGCCGACGACGTTGGCGTAGATCGCTCCGGAGCCGGGGGTCGACCAGTCCTGCGGGTCGACGTCCCAGGTGACCGTGCGCATGCCGAGGCCACTGGCGGTGGCGACGACACCGGAGTCGACGGCCCCGCCCGGCGGCCGGAAGAGGCAGGGCCTGAAGTGGGTGTCGGCCTCGATCCGCTGCGCGGCGCCCGCGATCTGCGCGTAGCCGGGGTATTCGACGTGGTCCATCGTGTGGTCGCCGAGCTCGCTCCCCTGGGCGAGGATCTGCCGCATGACGTCTTCCCGGCCCGGCATCACCTGGCCGACCTCGAAGAAGGTCCCGGGTACGTCCTTCTCGCGCAGCACCCGCAGGAAGTCGCCGGTGTAGTCGCTGGGGCCGTCGTCGAAGGTGAGGGCGACGACCTTGCGATCGCGCGATCCGTTGGTGACGAGCCCGGCGCCGCCGCCGGTGCAGCCGACCGCGCGGACGGGGCGGAGGCGGAAGCTGTTGGCGCGGCGGGCGGGGTAGGTCGTGGCGCACCGCTGGCGCACCTCGCAGCCGTCGCTGCCCAGGATCTGCCATTCGTAGCGGTGCGGCGAGAGGCCGGCGGCTTGCGGCTGCAGCGCGACGACGAGCTTGCCCGGCTGCGGGCGCTTGACCCTGGCCGCGGCCGCCTCCTTCTCCAGCGGCTTCTCGTTGCCGTCGATCACCACCAGGCCGAGGCGCCGGTGCGCCTTGCGTCCGCCGAGGCAAAGCAGCCGCGCCCCGTCCTGGTTGACACGGGCGACCCTCAGGCAGAGGTAGCGGGCCCCCGCCTGCCGCACGTCTGGCCGCGGTTCCAGCTGCGCCAGCGCCACCGGCTTCGCGGTCCGCACGGTGAAGACCAGGTCCCGCCCCGCCTGGAAGAGGTCGGCGTGCTCGAGCCGCTGGCGGCGGGCGGCGGCGGCGCCTGGGAGCAGCAGCAGAGCCCCCGCGAGGAGGGCGGCGGCGCACAGGATCTTGCGGGAGGCGGCGAGGTTCAGGCGCACCAATTTCATCACTACCGTGTTGGGACCGGTTGTGACCCTCGGCAGTCAAAGGAGAAGCGGCTCGGTGTCGCTGGCCGCGGTCGTCGTCGCGCTGCTCGCGGCGGCCCTCGCCCCTGCCCTCGGCAGCGCCGACACCGGCGGCGCCGGGCAGGTCGAATCCGGCGGCAACGTCAGCAACAGCGCCTTCGACCGGCAGGGGATGTGGGTCTGGTATGTCTCCCGCTCGGAGGGCGGCAGCATCGGCTCGATCGTCGCCCGGGCCAAGCGCAACGCCGTCGGCACGGTCTACATAAAGGCGGCCGACGGCGGCGGCGCCTGGAGCCAGTTCAGCAAGGGCCTGGTCCAGGCGCTCCACCGCGGCGGCCTCAGCGTCTGCGCCTGGCAGTTCGTCTACGGCGACGCACCGGTCGCCGAGGCGCGAGCCGCCGCCGCGGCTGTGGCCAAGGGCGCCGACTGCTTCGTGATCGACGCCGAGGCCGACTACGAGGGCAAGTACGCCGCCGCCGACCGCTACGTCCGCGCGCTGCGCGCCCGCATCGGCGCCTCCTTCCCGGTCGCGCTCGCCGGCTTCCCCTACGTCGACTACCACCCCTCGTTCCCCTACTCGGTCTTCTTCGGCCCGGGCGGCGCCACCTACAACCAGCCGCAGATGTACTGGAAGACGATCGGCACCTCGGTCCGCACCGTCTACGAGCACACCTACCTCTACAACCGCGTCTACGGCCACCCGATCTACCCGATCGGCCAGACCTACGAAGCCCCCGGCAGCGCCTCGATCCGGCTCTTCCGCCGCTTCGCCGCCAGCTACGGCGGCCTGGCGCCGAGCTGGTGGTCCTGGCAGGAGACCAGCGGCCAGGAGTGGGGGGCGGTCGGCGCCGACAGCGCCACCCGGCCGGTCGCCGGCTACCGCCAGGAAATCGTCCACCCGCTGCTGAAGCGGAAATCACGTGGCGACCTCGTCGTCTGGGCGCAGGAGCACCTGATCGCCGCCGGCGCCGACCTCCCGGTGACGGGCATCTTCGGCCGCCAGACCGCCCGCGCCGTTCACATCTTCAAGGAAGACCATGGACTCCCCGCCAACGGCGTCATCGACACCGAAACCTGGAACGCCCTGCTCGCCTTCACCCCGTACCGCCCGCGCTGGACCGCCGCCGGCGCCAGCACCGCCAGGGTGCGACCGGCGAGCAGGCCCCTTTCCGCCCGGCTGCCGGCGGAGGCCTACGAGATCCCGCCCAATCTCGGGCGAGGCGCGCCTAGGCGCTGATCCGCGTCGTCAGCCTGCCCAGGGTCGGCGACTCGATCACGATCTCGTCGCCGTCGGCGAGCCAGACGCGGGGCTTGCGGCCCATGCCGACTCCCTCGGGGGTGCCGGTGGAGACGATGTCCCCCGGCTCGAGCGTCATCAGCCGCGAAAGCTGCGCCACCAGCTGCGGGACGCTGAAGATGAGGTCGTCGGTGGCTCCGTCCTGCATCTCCTCGCCGTTCAGCGTCAGCCGGATCCCGATCCGGTCGTGCGGCCCCGCCTCGTCCGGGGTCACCAGCCACGGTCCGCACGGCGCCGACCCGTCGAAGACCTTGCCCGCCATCCACTGCGGCGTCGCCCCCTGCAGGTCGCGAGCCGAGAGGTCGTTCAGGAGCGTGTAGCCGGCGACGTACTCGAGCGCCTCCGCCTCCGCCACGTTCTTCGCCCGCCTCCCGACCACGAACGCGACCTCCGCCTCGTAGTCGGTCTTCCCCGTCGGCACCGCCACCGTCGCCCCGTCCGCCACCAGCGCGTTCGGGTACTTGGCGAAGATCGTCGGCACCTCCGGCAGCGAATCGAGGTCGACCCCCACCTCCGCCGCATGCTTGCGGTAGTTCAACCCGATGCAGACGATCTTCTCCGGGTCCGGGACCGGCGGCAGCAGCCGCACCGCCGAAAGCGGATGGGAGGGGGCGCCGGTGTCGCCGAGCCGCCCCCGCAGATCGCCGCCGCGATTCGCCGCGAGCAGCTCCTTCAGGCTCCCCCGATGCGGCTCCCCGAGCAGAGCCCATGCGTCGAGGACCCGGTCGTCCTCCAACACCCCGGCCCGCGACCCGTCCCCGGCGTCGAACGTCAGCAGCCTCACGGGCCGCACCCTAAACGACAGCAGGCAGCCCGGCGGCCGAGTCCCGCCCTCTACCGCCGGCCGCGCCGGGCGACGAACTCGATCTCCTGGTGCTTGCGGTTCCCGGTCCGGCAGAAGGTGTCGCTTTGACTCTTCTCTTCGTAGCTGCCGACGATCCTCCCGCGCGCCACCCGCCCCTCCAGCACCGACTCGCTCCATTCTTCGGAGCTTTCGAGGCTGCCGGTGTTGCGGAACCTGCCGTTCGCGTGGATCTTCGCGTTGAGCTGGTTTTCGTTCCACCAAGCGTCGTAGACGTCCCCGTTGTTGCAGTGCAGGCGGACGTGGAGGTGGACGCCGGTGACCCGGCGCTTGCGGACGATGAGGCGGATGCGGAAGCGGTCGTGACCGCGGGCGCTGTAGACGGCCTTGCGGCCGCCGCCGCCCGCGCCGCTTTCCTCGTCGTCGCCGGGGCCGCCGAAGAGGCGATCTCCACCGGGTCCGCCGAAGAGCCGGTCGGGGCCGCGCCTGCCGACGAGGAGGTCGGCGCCCGGGCCGCCGTAGAAGACGTTCGCGTCTTCGGAGCCCTTGGGGGCGAGGATGACGTCGTCGCCGCGGCCGCCGAAGACCGGTGCGCTGCCGTAGCGGGTGATCCTGTCGTCGCCGGGGCCTCCGTAGACCGGGCCGGCCACGCTGCCGTTGATCTCGTCGTCGCCGGAGCCGGTGCAGATCGCTCCCCAGCCGGAGACGATCTCGTCGTCGCCGCCGAAGGCGACGATCGGGCCGAGAGCGCGGAGCCGGTCGTCACCGGGCGTCCCCTGGACCGCCGCCGGCTTGCCGTGGCAGCGGGCGCGGCGGCCGTCGCCGCCGGTGAAGCGGGCGAGGGCGAGCCGCGAGCGCTTGCCGGCGTAGGCGTAGCCGACCGTGGTCGCGGCTCCGCTCGACCCTACCGCCAGGTCCGTCGCCAGCTCCGCGGGCGTGGTCGAGTCGAGGTAGGCGCGGGAGAGGTTGACGTGGGCGAGACCGTCGCCGGAGTAGCGGGGGTCGAAGGCGCCGTTGGGGTAGAAACGGGAGACGGCGGTCATGTAGCCGGCTTCGCCGGCGAGCAGGATCCGGTCGTCACCGTCGAGCGCCGCCTGGGTCGGTTCGAATTCGAGGTTGGTGGCGTAGTTGTTGGCGACTTCGGCGACGCCCTTCGCGCCGCCCGGGGCGAAGCTCGGGTCCAAGTCGCCGTTCGGCCTGAAACCGACCATGACTTCGCCGCCGACGGCGACGATGCGGCCGCTGCGCTGCACGAGGACGGCCTGCGCGGCGCCGGCGTGGAAGAGTTCCCCTTCGCTGATCGCGGTGTCGGCGTGGGAGCGGGCGAGGCCGTTGCCGGAGAAGGAGGTGTCGAGCGCCCCCGTCGTCGTCAGCCGGACGACCAGCAGGTCGTCGCCGATGCTCCCTCCCGCTAGGACCCTCCCGTCCGGCTGCAGAGTCAGCGCGCTGAGGTCGCCGACGCCGTAGTGGCCGGCGTTGTCGATGAAGGGATCGAAGAAGACGATGCCGCCTTCGCCGAAGCCCGAGTCGAGGTCGCCGGCCGCGGTGAAGCGAATGACTGCCGAGCCCTCGTGGAAGCAGTCGAATTCCGGTTCGGCCTCGGCTTCGGATTCCTTGCGGCAGGCTTCGGTGTCGCCGACCGCGACGATGCGCCCGGCCGAGTCGAGCCGGACCCGCTCGAACCCGTTCTCGATCCTGCGGTCGGAGGCGAGCGGTCGGTCGGGTTGGACGTGCGCGGTGGCGACGCCGCCGGCGCCGAAGCCGGGGTCCGCCTGCCCGTCGGGCCCGAGCGCCGCGACAGCGAAGTCGTGCTCGCGACTGCCGGCGAGGACGATGCCCCCGTCGGGCCGCAGCGCGAGGTCGCGCCAGGTGCCCGCGGGCACGGCGACCGAGCCGCCGACGCCGAAGCCGGCGTCGACGTCGCCGTTCGGCAGGAAGCGCAGCAGCCTGCTGCTGCCGTCATCCGCCGTGGCCAGCACCAGGTAACGGCCGGCCCCGTCGACCTCGACCCGGTCATCGACGTTCTGCAAGGCAGGATCGGCAGCGAGCCTGACGATCCCTCCCCGGCCGAAGCTCGGATCCCGTTCCCCCGGCGCCGCCACCGCGGAGCCGGCGCAGAACAGGAAGCAGACGAGAAAGACGAGCACGCGCACCCCCACATAATCGCCCCCAGCCGCCAAAGTTGCGCCCACGCCCCGCCGACCCCCCTCTCCTGAGATAATCCCCCGCCCCGGGCGAGCCAGCCCGTCCCTGGGGGCGTAGCTCAGTTGGTTAGAGCGCCGGCCTGTCACGCCGGAGGTCGCGGGTTCGAGTCCCGTCGCTCCCGTATCGGCGGTCTCTCGGGGCTGGACTACGGGCCGTCGATTCGTTCAATCCAGTTGCGTACGGCGGCGGGAGTGGAGATGCCTCTCGCTCTGAGCAGCTCGGCGATGTCTTTGCCGCAGACCACAACTACGGGGTGTCCGTCTTCCCGAAGCTCCCGGTAGGCCTGCTGGCTCACATAGGAAGTGGTGACGAAGACTCCGAACTGGCGGTGCCGGAGCCGGCTTATCAGGCGGGAAGTATCGCGGGTTCCCGCGCCGCGATCTGGCTGATAGCACTTCGCCTCGAGGGAGAAATCGAGGTGTATCCGGTCGGCTGCAGGCCCGATCGAGTAGAGGCCGACGGCGTCGCGACCACCGTCGGCAGTGGGCCGGGTCCCGGTGATCTCGCTGACCGCCTCGTTGGCGAGCATCCGCCAGATCTCCATCGCGCAGGCCTCGAAGCGGTGCGGCTCGGCGTTGTAGTGCTCGTAGATGGCGTCGACCAGCCGCCGTTCCTGAAGGTCGAGTGCCTGATCTTTCGGAGTGCGGAAGTCGATCGTCCTCGGAGCTTCGAGCGCGTCGTAAGTCCCTTCTTCCACCCAGCTTCGAAACGGCCCTGGGCAGTGGGGGCCGAGCCGATGACCATCGAGGAGTTCGTCGATCCAGCTGCGGCTCACCGTGCCAATGTCCAGCAGGGTGAAAAGGGCACGGTAGTTCTGGAATCGCTGGCCGAACGAGGTGCGCCAGAGGGCGACCAGGTCCGCGATTGGCTCGACTGCTTTGCCGCCTGGCACCGCAAGACCGAGGAACTCGACATCGCGACTGCCAGGACCGGCTTTGCGAAAGACGAAAAAGGGCGGGATTCGCTGCCGCCGAGGCGGGTCGCTATGCACGCATTCGAAGACGAACTGCAGCATCTCGTTGCCCCCGCGCGGGGTTTCATGCAGTTCGGTCCCGGGCCTCTTGTTGTCCCCGAAGTAAGTGAAGACCCCAGTCTCGGGATCGAGCGAATCTGGCCAGTCCGGATCTTCGCCTGACGTATAGATGAGGGCGATCCGGTAGTCATGGTCGCTTCGACTCCCTTTGAACCGAAAGCCTCCCTGGTTGCCGCATGGCAGCAGCCGCGCAAGGGCATCGGCGGCTGCATGGGGCTGAGTTCCACCCTCGTAGATGGTGCCGATGGTCAGGTCGGCCCGAGGCAGGCGCTCGAAGGAGATCCTGCTGCCCATAAGCAGCATTATCGCGTTGTCTAGCCGGGCTTCAGGTGCTCGACGTCGAAGTCGAACTCGCTCGCCAGGCGGGCGGCGATCAAGGAGCGGTGGCAGGCCTCGGGGTCGCGCTCGACGCAGAGGAGGGCCGGGTGCTTCGAGCCCATCCAGCTGACGATCGGCTTCAGGTCGACTTGGTCGAGGACCTCCTCGGTGTAGCGGCTCACGTACTCGGGCGACAGCTCCGTGCGGGAGCGCTTGCCCTCGCCGCGCCGGTCGTCCTCGCGGTACTGCAGCTGGCGCATCTCGGTCGTCGGCGCCAGCTCGGGGAGGTGGCTGTAGGCGATGCCGGCTTCCTCGAGGGCGGCTTCGAGGCGCTTCGCGTTTGCCCAGGCGTACTCGCTGCCGCGCACGCCGCGGCGCTGGCGGACGTCGAGGAGGAGCGTTATCCCGGCGCCGCGGAGGGCGGCGAGGAAGCTCGGCCCGTCGAGGCCGTAGACGCCGATCGTGGCGAGGGTGCGGCTCAGTAGCGCGGCGGCTGTTCGCGGTAGGCCGGGTCCCGGACTTCGCGACGTTCTTCCACGGGCGGCGCTTCGCCGGGGGCGAGCGGCCGGGTGCGGCGGGACCAGACGATTTCCTGGAAGAGGCCGATCAGCAGGCCGACCGCTCCGGCGATCATCAGGATCACGCCGATCGTGTCGACGCTGACGCCCTGGATGTGGATGTTGGTCGCGAACTTGAGGATCGCTCCAACCGCGATGAGGAAGATGCCAGCTCCGATAGTCATGGGAGCCGGATACCCCGGCGTTGGATCAACAAACCGAAGCGGCTATCCGAGACTCGTCCAGAGCCGGCGCTCCGCCTCGAGCACGCCCGAGGCGCCCTCGCCGACCGCTCGCCACAGCCGCGGCTCGGGCTCCTCGCTCTCGCTCGCCGCTTTGAACGCCCCCGCCAGCTCGGTCCACCTCGTTGCCGCCTCCGCCGCCAGCGGCGCCTCCTCGCGGCCCGCCTCCTCCAGGAAGCGCGAGTACATCAGCCGGAAGCAGCCGCCGCCGGTGCCGCGGCGCTCGATCACCTGGTAGGCGAAGCGGGCACACCACTGCCAGTCCTGAACAACATCCGGCCACGAGCCCGCCTCGGCCGCCAGCCGCTCCAGCGCCGGCACGCCGGCGAACTCGCCGAAGGGCGGATCGAGCATCTCGCCGACGGCGCGTTCGATCGCTCGCGGTACCGCCGCCTCCAGCTGCCCGCGGTCGATCGCCTCGGCGACCGTGAACATGTGGCCTTCCAGCGGATAGGCGGGGTGGCCGCTGTGGCGGGCCCGCGCCAGGTTCTCCAGCCGCGTCGTCTGCAGCTCCTCGAAGCCGGTGTCGGAGAGACGGGCGACCTCCTCGTCGTAGCCGGCCAGCACCACCGCGTGGCCCGGGAAGTGGGCCGAGTTGCCGTAGTGGTCGAGGTAGAAGATGTCGGTGAGGAGCAGGGCGGGACGGCCGGCGTCGACGGTCTCGCGCGCCGCCTCCCAGGCCGCGTCGCCCTCCTCCTCGGCGAAGGTCCGCAGCTCCAGCGCCGCGCCGGTCAGCTCGCGGAAGCTCTCCTCCAGCCGCGCCGTGCGGCCGTTGAACCAGCGGCTCGGCGAGGAATCGTCCATCGCCAGGTAGTAGAAGCCGGCGCCGGCGCCGAGCCCGAAGGCCATCTCCTCGCTGACCTGCACCCCGTGGAAGGCGAGCAGGTTGCGCAGCGCGGTCGAGCCGCAGTGGTTGCCGGGGGTGTGAACGAAGCCGGGAACGGTTGGCACAGAGCCATTCTGACCCGACACGAGCCGGCGGGTTCCGTCATCCTCCCGCGGCGATGCGGGACCTCGACCTGAAGCTGCTGCGCTGGATGCGCACCCACGGCCACTCGCCGGGCCTTGAGGGCGCCGCCGTCGCTCTCGGCAAGGTCGGCAACAACGGCCTGATCTGGCTCGTCCTCGGCCTCGTCCTGGTCGCGATCGACAGCTCGCGCTGGGAGCAGTGGCTCGTCTGCGCCCTGCTGGGCCCGCTCGCGATCGGCCTCAACTACGCGATCAAGCTGGCGGTGAAGCGGCGGCGGCCGGTGCTCGAGGGCCTGCCGCCGCTCGGCGGCGCCCCCAGCTCGCTCAGCTTCCCCTCCGCCCACGCCACCTCCTCCTTCGCGGTGGCGACGGCGATGGTCCGCGTCGACCCGGCGATGGCCGGCGCCTTCGCCGTCGCGATCCTGATCTCGCTCGGCCGCCCCTACCTCGGCATGCAC